>Ga0308168_1000186_pt1 | contig 94557 bp, 97 predicted proteins | sample PhyCR2_FD_202133 | JGI IMG/M metagenome (GOLD analysis project Ga0308168, IMG submission 202133) | Phyllosphere microbial communities from UC Gill Tract Community Farm, Albany, California, United States - DLSLRC.R2 | ecosystem: Host-associated > Plants > Phyllosphere > Unclassified | place: USA...
CGTGGGAACAGGCCGAGGTCGTGGCGCTGCTGACGTACTGCGTCGGCCTGTCGCTCGATGCCGTGCAGCTGTGGCCAGCGAAGGATGGCAAAGTCGGCGATGCCCTGACGCCGCTCGAGCACGCGCTGGATTTCACGCTGCGCGACTGGTGGCAACCGACCAAAGCCAATTACTTCGGGCGGATCAGCAAGGAGCTGATGAGCGATGCACTACTTGATGCCGGGAAGGTGGCGCAGGCGGCCTCGGTGCTCAAGATGAAGAAGGGTGATGCTGCGCAGCTGGCCGAGGACGAGCTGACCGCCGGCGGCTGGGTGCCGGAGTGCCTGCTGCCGGTGGCTGATGACACCACCACTTTACAGGGCGCTGACAACAGCGCCGCCGCCTAACCGACAGGGAGCTGCCGCCCTGCGGGGCGGCAGAAAACAGCGATGAAAAAAGCATTCAATCTGGAAACACTGACGGCGATGAGCGCCGACGAACTGGAGCAGTACCGCGATCGGGGCAGGGAGTACCGGGTGATGCTCAACTGTGCGGTGCTGGGTCAGCTGGCGCTACCGGAAGGCTGGCATGTGGTGGCGGAAGAGGGCTGCGAGTTCTGCGGGCGCGTGCCGGTGGTGTGCCGGATAAGCCCGGCAGGGGATGAGGCGACGGCGCTCTATTTGTGCAGCGCGGGCGCAGAGGTGCCGAACTGGTCAATGACGCTGCCGTTTGACGACGGTCAGTCGCTGGCGTGGCTGTACCTGGATGAGCATTACACCCCGGCCACGGTCAACCGGGTGCTGCATACCGTGGCGGGCTATTACCGGATGGGGGTCTGGCGGCCGGAAAAGCTGGCGGTCGCGCTGCGGATGGGAGGGCATTGCCTGTGATCCCGAACCATCTTGCTCTGGTGCCGTGGCACCCGTACCGGCAGGCCGTCTGGCAAGCCATCGCGCAGGTCGAAGCCCGGCGTGAGGCAGGCAGACGGTTGTCCGCCTACCCGTATGCCACGGCGTTTTTCCGCCAGTTAACCGGGCGGCCTACCCTTTCAGCCAAGGACATCCGCATGATAGACGTGACCTACCGGCCCGGCGATCGTCGCCGCGCCACGCGCAAGGAAGACTATATCGACGCGCTCGACACGCTGATTGCCAGCCGGGGCGAGCACTGTTATTCCCCGTTGCCGGGCGACACTCGCGATACGCTGTTCCCGGAAGTGAACCGCCGCCGCCGTCAGCGCTTCGAACACCGGCTGACGATGAAACACACCCGTCAGGCGCGCATTGATGACACACTCCGGCGGCACAAGCGGCGACGTTATCAGGTGCGGCTGGCGCAGGCGGAAATCGAGCTGGCGTTCATCACGCCGGGCGAGCTTGACCGCTGGGTGCGGCGTGCGCAGCAGCAGGGACTGGCCGAGGATGATTTGAGCGGGCTGGTGCTGGCATGGACGGCGCGGTTTCCCTGTCTGGCCGAACTGGATAGTTACCTCTGGGCGGCCATGCCGTTCTGGGAAGCCCGTCTGCAGGTCAGTCTGATCAGTGCTGAGTTGTCCGCCGAAGCACGTACCGATAACGCGGCGCGGTTGCCGAATCGCCTGTTAGGCCGCTAACCCCCGGACAACAGGCTGCAGTGGCTACGCCACTGTGGCTTGTTGCTCTTTCATTCCTGTGCCAGGTATGTCGGCGGTTTCGGCAAGGGAGAAGGCTCTTGTTGATAGTGCCGCGGTGAAGGTCGGGCATGGATGTGCTGATTCAGAACGATTTGCCTGGCGATGCTATGCGGCGGTGGGCGTCCGGGCGCGCTGTCGTGCTGCGCATGGCGCCGGCAAGCCGTCGCCCCCCTGCGGGCGTCCATCGCTGACGCGAAAGGCCCGCTTGCAGCCGGCAGTGCCGGCGCCGCTATTCACTGTTCCCCGGTTACCGGCGATCGCTAAGGACGCCCCGACGTTCCGCCGTGTCGAGGGTTTTCATTCTCATCTTACTCACCAGTGGCCATCTCTCTGCGAATTTTTGCGGAGGGCTGTTCGTAGCACCATCCCCGTTCTAAAAACAAGGTACTGGCAAGCCACGCCTCCGGCGCCCTTGTTTTTCTCCTGGTCTGTCGCTTCTTCGCCCTTTGCCGCAAAGAACTCGCTGAGAGATGGAACCTAGAAGGAGCAAACCAGAATGAACACCAACAACGTCAACGTCAAAACCGCCGCTGCAGAATCTGCCGAGATATGTGAAAAGGCAGGAATGTGCGAACCAGAGGCCCCAGAGCCGTGGGAAAAGCCCGGCGTGCAATATCCCGCCGCCGTTCGAGCATTGGAAATGGAGTTTTGTTATTTAGACGACCTGAATGACCTGTATGCGCAAAGCAGCACGTCACCCGACGAGCTGGAGCAGGCGCTCTATGTGATTTTCGGCCGGATGACTGAGCTTGTCCAAAGCTGCGGCGCTGATTATAAGCAGCCGGACAAACCGCGAGTTGCCTACGAAATGATCCAATACTGGGTCAGGGGGCAACGGGTTGCACAGCGTGACTTCGGGGAGATCGGTCAGCGCGCCTGGGAGCATGCACGTTACAGACTGGCGCAAGAGATGGCGGTGGAGTATTCGTACAACTGACCGGCTGGCAGATAGTTTATCAAAAGACCTGTTAACAGGTCTTTTTGATGGTATAATAAGACCTGTTAAGCGGTCTTATTAAGTCGAGGATACCATGCCAAATATCATTCTGAGTGACACAAGTGCGAGCATCAGCGAGCTGAAGAAAAACCCTATGGAAACCGTTGGCGCCGGTGCCGGTTTTCCGGTGGCCATCCTGAACCGCAATAAGCCAGAATTTTATTGCGTGCCGGCGGCGCTCTACGAGCAAATGCTCGACGCCCTTGATGATCAGGAGCTGGTGAGATTGGTCAATGAGCGCCGTAGCGAAGCGCTGGTTGATATCGATCTGGATCAGTTCGCATGACGTATACGGTCAAATTTCGTGAGTCGGCGCTGAAAGAGTGGGGCAAGCTGGACAAGGCACTGCAACAGCAGTTCGCCAAAAAGCTGAAAAAATGCTGCGAGAACCCACATATTCCGTCAGCAAAACTGCGGGGGATGCCGGGGTGTTACAAAATCAAGCTGCGCGCCTCGGGGTTTCGTCTGGTTTACGAAGTGATCGACGATTGCCTGATTATCGCGGTGGTTGCCGTCGGCAAACGTGAGCGCGGCGATGTGTACCAGCTGGCCAGTGAACGTCTTAAATAAAAAACCATGCAGGCAATTGGCCTGCATTAATCTCACTATGGATAGAAAAGGAACGGAAATGAAGACGATCAGAGCGGAGATTTTCGAGCAGCTCCCTGGCAAGTTACCCGCGGCGAAATACCTGCAGCCCGGCAAATGTGCTTTCCATGCCACAACAGGCTCTCGCCGGCTTTTCATTGGGGAGACAACTCGTCAATACTGGACGCGCGAAAAGTATGAAAGCCCAGAGGTCGGGAACACGGAAGCCTATGTAAACTACACATTCGCTCAGGCATCCGGGGATCTTGCTCCGGAGGAAAGAGAGGTTCCCATTTGCCTGAAGGGCGAAGAAGGGGATGAGCATACGGCGGTGCTTTGCTATATGACGTTGCCGGTGAAAAATGAGGGGGTTACCACAGAAGAATTCCTGGCTGAAGTTGAAGATAAGCTGACGCTCACGCTGGCGGTACAGTATGTCTATGATTGTCTGGAAGCGGAGCGCAGAGAGCGTGCCTCCGGTCGGTCTGGAGAGATTTTCATCAATGACTTCTGATAGGGAGGTAAAGGGTGGGAAATAATGTCTTTACTATTAAACATGAATACTCAAATATCGACTTTTCCGCGCTGAGTGATTCGGAGCTGACGGAGCTGATAACGCGCGCCATAACCGAATTTCAGAACAGACTGGATAAGCCTGTATTTGAAAATAGAAGAGAAGAAAGGAAGGTTGTTTATTCACCATCGGCTCGACAATTGACGTTCATAGAAAATTGTCTGTCAGGTGGATATGTTCATGCATCAATGAAAGACGAATATAAAGCGCTTGCTAAGGAGTTTTCAGAGTGGTTCAGGAGTAAGGGATACCCTACCGATTTACGGGGTTCTGATTTTGAACGCTGGAAGCGTTATTACACAAAGTGAATATGTAGCTTGAATACTGCCGTACAGGCAGCTTAGAAACTCTGAGTTAACAACAACACTTTACTGCCGCACAGGCAGATGCATCAAAAATACATCAAAACACCTTTCTTAAACCTCCTATGAGCTTCCTCCGGTGGCCGGCCGCAAGCGCCCAGCCATCGAGCCCTACTCGACTAGTCGCCCGCGCGCGGTCGCCAAGTCTCGCCGAACCCGCGAGCGGTTTCGGGCCTGCCGGCTAGGGTCTGAGAGCCAACGTCAACAGCAGGCGCTTACAGCCGGCAAGTGCCGGCGCCGCTTTCACTGGTGGCTCCTTCGGCGCCACCTCTAGAGACGTCCCGCCGTTCCGGCGTGCCGGATGTGTTCATTCTCAAAGTTCTGTCGTTGCCCATCACTCGATAAGTCCCGGCGCAGAGGGCAGGGGGTAGCACCGTCGCCCAGCGCAGTACCAGGGTAGCGCTACGCCGCCGTCAAAAACTTTTTCTTTCCTTCGGTCAAAAAAACTTTTCGTCGTCGCCCTGGCACTGCGCCGTTCGTCGTTGCTCCTTTGCCCTTCGCTGCGACGGAACTCACCGAGAGATGGATTAACCATCGACAAGAGGAAAACCAGAATGAACACACAAAACGTCAACACCGCTGCTCTAGAATCTTCCGAAAGATGTGATCTCAATGACTTTGAAACTTGCCGCCTTGGTCAGTTCGCAGTTCGAATTTTTGCGCCTTCAAGTGATGGTGCTATGCATGGAAACTGCACCTACATGTGCCTTGCAAGCAGTGAATGGGATGCCGCCTTTAGATTCGGGCAGCATTGTAAGAATGTTCATTACGATATCTATTCGGTGACAGAAACAGAGCCAGTTCAGGATGTCGCGTTAAGTACAAATAATTATCGATTTGTCCCGTTGAATTCAAAGTGTTGGCGTTGCCTTGATACAGGGTTCGTGGTGATCGTTACAGCTGATGGAGGCATATACGATGAGATCATGCAACCATTAAAACGCTACGGCATGTTGTCCCCAATTTTCTAATTTATGCGGGGCGATGTCCCCGCTATTTATCATGGAGTTTAAATATGAAAATCGAAAATAAATCTCTTAAAGTTGGGCAGACTGTTTACACCAATCTTTACGGGTATGGCCGTGGCGTAATTTTCGGGGTTCATGGTGAGCCTCTACCAGAAAATGTTATAAATTTTCCATGAAATGAAATGGTTCATGGAGAAAGAATTGATCTTGATGTTGTGTTTCATTGTGGAAAGATTCTTAGGAATGTGTCTGAAAGCGTTTTAAGGGGGGGCAGTGGAAGATCTGTGATGATGTGTGTACGCCGTCAGAACTAGATGGAATTCTATCTGCCGCTTTACAGGAAGAGCGTAGGAATGAGAAAGCCAAAAAAGATATGAAAGAAGCCTTTGAAGAAGAGGTCAGGAGATTAAAATCTGCTCCTGAGTTCACTAACCTTAAAAAGGTAGAAAGTAATAACATCAGCGTTGCGGCAGTAGTGTCTTCAAACATTCGGTTATTGCTTAAGAAATATTTTTCAGACGTTAAGTTTACCGTAAAGAAGACAAGCTATAATTCAGTGTCAGTACGTTGGACTGATGGCCCAACTTGTGACAAAGTTGAGGAGATAACAGGGAAGTTTAAGAGCGGATATTTTAACAGCATGGAGGATGTCTACGAATATAACGAAAGTCCATTCAATGTTGTCTATGGTGGTATAAATTTCATTTCTATAGACAGAGTTTACAGTGATGAACTCATCGATAAAGCGATATCGCTGTGCAGAGAAATTTATGGTGATAAGGTTCCTGAATGGGCTGATGTAGATTCCTATAAAAAGGGAAAGTTGTTCACGGTAAATGTTAACTCATTGTTCAATAATAACTTGCAAAGTGAAATCAGACTCAAGCTAAAATCGTTTTAGTCAATGATGTGGCGGGTAACCCCGCCATTTTCATTATGATTGGTTAGCTTCCTGCTTAACGTTACTCCTTCCACGTTTTTTTGCTGTAGGTTTTGTTGCTCGGATGATATCCGATATCGCCTTCTCGCTTACTGATATATCTACCGTTTGTAACGCTGATTTTATCTCTGATGCTGTATATCCCTTTGACCTTGCTAAGGTGATAATGCTTTCTTTTAGTGATTCCAAAAGTTCAGTTCTGCTGATTTTGTTAGGTGTCAAATCAGGTAAGGATTCGAGCGCCAGTTTTGCTTCTTCTAGCTGATCCTGAGTATAAAATTTAGTTCCTGCCATGTAACCCTCTGATTTAGCCATAGTAGATGTAACAACATTAAACCATATCACTTCTGATAGGCCAAGCCCGCCCCCTCACTGACGCCTAATCAGGCGAAAAATAGCTCGCATCTAAAAGGATAGACGTAGTAAAATGACGGACAGGAAATGTTTTGTCATTACCGCCTGCTCGCAGTCGATAATGCAAAACACCTGGTCAGGGCTACGCCCCGACACCCCGGTTGAGTAGTTAGAGGTTGAGCTATGTCGAAAAGCGAGTCGCGTCAGAAAGGAGTAATCATCCAAATCCGATGCACCGAAGAGGAGGCTGAGGCCATCAAAGGCAAGGCCAAGGCTGCAGGGATAAGCACTTCCGAGTTACTGCGGCGCTCCGCGCTGAACCGGAAGATAATGACACGAACAGACACACGCTTGATGAACGAACTTCTTCGTTTGGGTGGTTTACAAAAACACCTCTACACCCAAATGCAAGACCAGATGACCCAGGAACTCAGCAAGCAGTTTTCTGATGTACTGGTCGAAGTGAAGAAGGCCATCATCGCTTTGGATTTGAATCTCGTACCAGCAAACGAATAAGGGCACTATGAACGTTATCATCCCACCAAAAAGACGAGACGGCGGCACCAGCTTTATGAAGCTGGTCGGCTACCTGAGTCTGCGGGATGAGAAAAAACCTGATGACGTTATCACGCCTGATAAGACTGCAAAGACCTCTTCACGCTCTAGTCAGGCCATTTTTGATCGCCTGGTAGACTATGTTGAGCGGCGTAATGATTTCTCACCCATGCAGGTTATCGCTAGCTTTCCTGATGGGCGAGAGCAAGTCATTGTCGGCGGCGTTGAATGTGAAACAAATTGCTTTTCACTAGAGACAGCTGCAGCAGAAATGAATATGGTTTCTGCGCAGAATAGACACTGTAAAGACCCGGTCTATCACTTCATTTTATCCTGGCAAGAGGATGAGACGCCGACACCGTCTCAGGTGTTTGATAGCGCTCGCCATTGCCTGGAAAAGCTGGGGATGGCAAACCACCAATTTGTTACCGCTATCCATCGTGATACTGACAATATTCACTGCCATATCGCCGTTAATCGTGTGAATCCGGAAACGTATCGCGCAGCCAATTTGTGGAATGATGCAGACACCTTACAACAGTGTTGCCGCGTTCTGGAAAAACGTTTTGGCTTCAAACAAGATAATGGCAGTTGGGTGTGGGGTGATAACAATACATTGCGTCGTGCACCCTGGCGTTTTCGTAATGCTCCACAGGGAGCTGCCAAGCGGGAGATCTTCTCTGACAAAGAAAGCCTATATCATTATGCGGTTCGGCAGGTGCGCTCAAAAATCACCGATGCCATCAAGAACAAGACTGCAAGCTGGAACTATTTTCATCTTCTGATGCATGCCAATGGTCTGGGGTTGCGTGAACAATCGGGCGGGTTGGTTATATACGATATCGCGCGACCAGATACTATGATGGTGAAGGCATCTGATGTTCATCCGTCTCTTTCTAAGACCAGGCTTGAACCGTATTTTGGTCCGTTCGAAGCTCCACCAAGCTTTAATTCTGAAGACCTGGAAGAGGGGGGGTATGCAATCTATAACCACTACCAACCCGAATTCCAGGTGCGCGATCGGGAGGCGAGAAAAGAACGTCGTGAAGAAAGAGCTGCTGCACGCGATGACCTCAAATTGCGTTATAAAAAATACCGCGATACATGGGTAAAACCTGACTTGAACGTGAAAGCACGCTATCAGGAACTGGCCGCACATTATCAGGCAATGAAGGGTAATGTTCGTCATAGCTACCACGACCCTCTGCTGCGAAAACTGATGTATCGCGTTGCCGAGTTCGAGCGAATGAAAGCAACAGCGGAGCTACGAATTCAGATCCGTGAGGAACGTAAGAGGCTGTTTGAGTCTGGCCAATATCGCCCGTTGTCTTACCGTTCCTGGGTGGAGCGCGAAGCTTTAACGGGTGATGTTGCCGCTATTAGCCAACTGCGTGGATGGGCGTATCGTGAGAAGCGTAAAGCGAAAGCCGCCGTACCGAATAAGCATAAAGACAGCGTATTGGTGTTTGGTGTTGCTGATGACTCACCGGTGCTCGAACGGTCTACCCATGCAACTCGCTTGCACCGGAATGGTACAATTGAATACCTGCGGGATGGGGTTGTCGGTGTAGTCGATCGTGGTGACCAGGTTGAGATTAAGCCGGGGTTCGAGGATTACGAGGACACCGCGAATTACCACCTGGCTGCAGAGATTGCCGGCACGAAAAGTGGTGAGCGAGTTGAAATTGTTGGCACCGACGATTTCGTTGACCGCGTACTGCTTGAGGGCTGTCGCCTGAATTACCAGCAAGAAAAAGAGGTGTTCGGGCCGACAGACAACTGGCAGCGCGGTCGCTCCGAGGTTCTCGAGCATCGCCACGTTAGACCAGAAATGGGTTATGACGCTCCTGCTGGATCTCGTCAAGCTGACGATCGCGACGATGATGCACCAACAGTGAATTCGTATTGGGGACCACGTCCTTAAACAGAGCAGTAGATAAAAAGTAAAGCGAGATAATTAATGTAAATCATATTATTAGCCGCTGATTGTACAGGGTTGAAGGCCTGTACAACCAGCTAACCATAACAACCTGTACGGGAGGCTGCCATGGCTGCCATCGATCCTAGCCAATTTAAGGCATTACACAAGTATTTTCCGGATTTAACACTCACACAGTTGGCCACCGCCTATATGTATTCGACAGGAATCCCTGTGGGAACGATTGCACAGCTTCGAGACGTATCCGAGGACACTGTCAAAGATTCTCTCAAAGCTGCATGTCATCGAATGCACTTAACGTCGATATCTACGATGGGGACGGCGATCCAGCTTAAGCTAAACCTTGAGTTGTTGATAGCCATTGACACCCGGCAACCAAATTGAATCTTAGTTTCACATTTTAACAAATACGTCAACCCCCTTTTAAAGGGGGTTTCGCATTTTAGGAGAAAGGATTAATCTCGCCATAATTCTTTTGAAGATGTAGGGAATTATAATAAATGACTGATAAGTCACAATGGAAAGCCGCACAGACCGTTATCGAAATGAGCCCTGATGTTAATCGGTTGCTGACTCAGGCCGCAAAGCGCTCAGGTCGTAGCAAAGTTAAAGAGGCGACAATTCGACTTGCCGATCATCTAAAAACAGTTACAGATATTGCGGTGCCTGGCCGCCGTTTCCTTTCTGATGAATCCAAGTAGCACCCTATAGAGATCCAACACCAGGGAACTCTATTTTATTAGTTTGTTTAGTGATTATAAAAATATATGGCGTTAACTCGCAGGGCATTCTTTTACCTGGAATCTTTTGAATTTTGGGTGATTGCCCGTGAGGAATTATCACGAAATGAATAATTCGTCCGTTGGGATGGGGTGCTCGTGGCCTTTGAAAAAAGGTGGTGCCCGCTTTTTAACAACCGGGGTTACTTATACACATTATCCGCTTAGCGGTTATGTTATTTTTCAATGGGAGTAACCCCGAATGGAAAGTCGGACAGCATTCTGTAACTGTTAAGACCCCTATGCAAAAAAGCAATGTATCTATGGGTACGATCTGCCTGTAGAGAAGATTAGCACCACCCGCGAGGGCGGGGTGAATGGGCGTGAACGGGCAACACTGGCAGTGAAAGGGTGCTGACGCAAAAGAGATTTGTGCAAGTCCATTCTAACGAGTGGGCTTGCCTGAACAGCAGTTTACATTCGGATAAGGAGATGTTGATGGCAAAAGGAACGTTAAACGCATCACAAAATTTTTCCTGTGATTTCTCCGAACTATCGACACAAATTGCCCCTGATATAGAGAAAGTAAATAGATCGCGTAAAAGAAAGCGAGTTAGACGCGATACGTTATTTTATCTGGGCAATACAAAAGTGCAGGTTAAGAAAAAGTACAGGCTCTCATCCTCCGCTATAACCCCCTCTCTACCTACATCGCACACCCGGCCTTTTGAGCGTGCGGTGGCCTGTGCAAATATTCTTTGCCGAAGTGTTACTAAATAAACTTCCTGACATCGTTATTCAGCAATATCCCCTGTCTTTTTTCCTGTTTATCCCACTGCGTAATTGAGGTGACTCTATTGAAAATATTTCTCCCCGTTGCCCTGGCGCCGGTGGTGTTGAGTGGATGTGCTATTAGCCCATCTTCGCCGCCGCGCGTTCCGGCTCAAGAGTTTGTGACTTCGTTGATCCAGGAGCAAATACCGATAATTCAGCGAGCACAGGCGGATCTGGCCCAAGCCAGCCGGGTTCGTTTAAAACCGGTGCGGGCGGTTTCTGAGTCAAGGCCTGCAGCCACATCGTTGAGACGTCAGCCGGAGGTCATTCAGCCCAGGGCGCTTGCAGGTCAGCCGGTACCCACCCTTCAGGCTATCCGCTATATCGGAGAGCGGCCAGCTAGTCTGACGCTTGCCAAGCCGGGCAAAGCTTCAACACTCCGTCAGGCTATACGGCAGATTACCCCTCCTGAATGGCAAGTGACTTTCTCTCAAGAGCTTAAACCGGATGCCCGCACTTCACTGCAATGGCGTGGTAACGATCAGTGGCCGTTTGTGCTGGATGACGTGCTGCAGCAACAGGGCAAGGTCGCACTGGTCGATTGGTCAGCCCAACGGATTTCCGTCGCGGCCAAATCTGTTGAATTTACTCCCGGCGCCGTGGCTGCAAATTTGCCTAAAAGCGCATCAGTTACCCCGTCCTCAACCCCAGCGGTAACCGATAAGAAAGGCAGTGTGGTATCTGGCCGTAATCCATTTGGTGGCAGCAAGCCGGTTGTCACCTCGAGCCCAACCCCGGCGGTAAAAACTACAGCTTCGTTAACACTGCCCAAATCGGTCGTTAAACCAAAGGTTTGGCGGATCGAAGCGGGGAGCACGTTGAAAGATACCCTCTTCAGTTGGGCGGCGGCAGAGAAGTGTTCTACCCCTGGTGTCGCTAACTGGACTGTCGCCTGGTTGACATCGGTGAATTACCGCATCGACGCCCCACTCCAGTTTGAAGGCAGTTTCCGGGATGCGTTGAATAGTCTGTTCACCTTATACGGTACGGCGAAAGTGCCATTGTATGCCGGTATTCGCCATGTCCAATGTGTCATCTCGGTTGATGATAAGGAAATCCATTGATGGACATTCAGTAAGATCCCTTCCCCTTCTGTTCAGAGGTTGCATTCGCAGCCTTATCTCCTGGAGGTTTGCATGAGTTATCGCGGCAAAGTGAACGTCGGCGTGATCGTCCTATGCACCATATTCTGGATAGTGCTTTGGAGGGTAATCTGATGTTTTACTGGATATTATCTGTATTTCTGGGGTTCCTGGTGTGGGTCAACATTTCTCCCCATGACCAGGCTGGAACTCAGCTGCAGGATAGCACGCTGAGTCAGCGCGTTATTCAAACCATCCGTTACATCAATGACATCAATGACTGGCGCTATATCAACCCTGCACAAAAAGACGGTGTGATCCCCGATAGCGCCTTCGGCTGGTCATCCGTTGGAGGGTTGCGCAATGTTTTGCAGGCTGGTCGTGTGTATGTCTATCAGCCAGATCAACCTGGGTTGATGGCGGCATTGTTGGCGCAGAGCCGACATTCCGCGCTGGTTGGCAAAGTCGTCGGAAGACGACTTATCGACAGCGTTGGCAATGACATGCAGGTCAATGTGCCGGCGAGCATTACTGACGGCAGCCTGGTGTACCTCAACTAATCTCTCCTCATAAGGTTAACAATGAAAAAACACCTCCCCTTGACCGGGTTGGCGGCGACGTTGTGTTTGCTGCTTTCCGGCTGTGCGCCGCTTGAGCGCATCGATAAGATCGATAATCAAGTTTCACGGGACGAAAATCAGGCAGATAAACATCTGCATGCTCTTAAAAAGGGCTCTGTGGTGCGGGATTTAACCTCTCAGTGGATCAACCCGTACCCGTTAAATGCTCAGCCTGGTGGCAATAGTTTGTTGCCTCCTTGCGCTGTGGCCATCAATCGTCCAGGGAGTATCACACTGGCGGAAGTCAGTGCTTTCATCAGTAAGCGTTGTCGCTTGCCGGTTGTGGTGACGCCTGATGCGCAGGCTATCTTGGCACCGACTGGTGGCAAAACTGAGCAGATAAGTGGCCCGGTTCCGGCGCCAGACCCAAATGGGCTGGTGCCATTAGCCGCGTTGGGCGGTTCATCTGCCCGCGCGGCGCCGGTCGTTAGTGGTGGCACTGCGCTCAGGGGCGTGTTCTGGCAGGGGGAGTTGGGCGGATTGCTTGATAATGTCACCACTCGTCTTGGGCTGTCATGGCGCTATGAGCAGGGCCGGATCGCCATTTTCTATCTCGACACCCGGACGTTCCCGGTCATGTTCATGGACAGCAAGGCGAGTTTTGGCTCTAAAACCGTGAGCGGAACCACTTCATCGATGGGGGCAACGGGTGACAGCAGCGGCGGTGGGCTCAGTGGTGACTCCAATACCTCTCAGGCGACTGAGATGGAAATCAAATCAAGCCTGTACGAGGACGTCACCAATACCATTAAGTCGATGTTAACGCCCGGTACCGGTCGCATGAATTTGTCCGCCGGCGTCCTGACGGTGACGGATACGCCACGCGTTCTTGAGCAGATAGGCCGTTATCTGGAAGACCGCAATAAAGAACTCAACCGCCAGGTCGTACTCAACGTGCAGGTCTACAGCGTCGAAAAACGCACTCAGGATCAGTACGGCATCGACTGGAACGCCGTATTCAACAGTGGCAGCGTCGGCTTGTCACTGACCAACGCGTTTACCGGCGCGGCTTCAGATGCGTTGAACGGTGGGGTTTCTATCCTTGATGGCAAAGGGGCGGGCACCAAAGCCTTTATCAAAGCCCTGTCGGAACAGGCGAATGTCAGCGTAATGACAGAGGCCTCGAGCATGACCACTAACCTGTCAGCGGTGCCGATCCAAGTTGCGCTGCAGCAGGACTATGCCTCCAACGTCACTACGGAGAACACGGCCAACGTCGGTTCATCGAGCAGTATCACCAAATCCACGATCACAACCGGTTTCAACATGACCGTGCTGCCGTTCCTGATGCCCCAGTCGCCAAAAATGCAGCTGCAGTTTGCGATCAATATGTCAGATGACCCGACCATGCGCACGTTCACCAGCGAAAAAACGTCGGTTGAGTTAATGAAAACACGCCTCAAAACCTTTACCCAGCGCGTCATTATGCAATCCGGACAAACGTTGGTTCTCAGTGGTTACCAATCTCTCAACAACACCGCAAATCGCCAGGGCGTCGGCAGCTTCCGCTTCTTTGGACTCGGCGGCGGTGCCAACGGCGAAAATAACAAAACCATGCTGGTCATTCTTATCACTCCGGTCATTTTGGGATAAGCCATGAAACAACAGACTACCTACACGCTGCAGAATGGGAACGCCTGGCTTGTGGCCGGGTTGCACTGGCAGTATTTGCCGCTGCGTGGGCGCCGCAGCATGCGTTTGCGTGCGAAGGAGGCCAAGGCTACGCATTGGGCAGCATTGCCAACCGGTGACGGCCAGGCACAAGGTACCTTACTGGGCACTGTCAATCTCGCCGGCAAGGCGGTTCGAAAAGGAGGCGGGCTGGCTTCGATGGCGTTGGCGGTTCTGCCGGCATTGCCAGAGGCTTGCTATGGCGTTTTCCCGTTATCCAATGGGCAATACTGGTTCGTCGCTGTCAGTGACGGCATGCTTTCCCCGTTCGGTGATATCGTCGGGGATGAAACGGCTATACGCATTGCGGTTTCCAATTTTCTGGCTATCACCTCAGCGCCTGCTGCGGGGTGGATGATATATGCTCCTGGCGGTTTCTTTCCCGGGGAAGACACGGAAGATAAATCGCTCACGGACTTGGTCGATAGCAAGGTCGGTTTGCGCCGGGCCCGGCTGAGTCAGACTCATGATCCGAAGGTACTGTGGCTTTGGGGCATAGCAGTGGTGGCCCTGGGGGCCGGGTATGTGGGTTATTCGGCCTGGGAGAAACACCAGGAAGATGCGCGCATAGCAGCAGCTCAGGCCGCGCTGATGGCCAGGCAACAGATGGCACAACAGGCGCCGGCCGACAACCTGAAACCCTGGGCTACACAACCGCGGTTTCCACCGATGCTCAGCGCCTGCAGTCGCGTATGGAAAGACGCGCAGATCTCTATTGCAGGCTGGGTTTTCAATACAGCAACGTGTGATGCGCAGGGAAAAATCATACTGCACTACACCTTGCCGAACGGTGGCACTGTAGGGGATTTTGCCTTGCGATTGCCGGTGCTCTATGGTTCAGATATTCAACCCGTTTTTAATATTCCCGGTAGCGCAGACGACGCCTCTTTTGCGTTACCGGTGCCACTTTCTCCTCCAGAACATCCCGAAGATCTTCTCCCGGGCAGCCAGCAAATTCAGCACCTAACCAGTTATGCCCAGCGTATCAATGCGCGCTTGCGCCTAAGCGAAATGGACGTAAGCACGCAGTTAACGCAGGGCGACGTACAAAATCTGCCGTGGCGTACCTACAGCTTCACGTTCATTACCGATATTCCGCCCGATCGGTTGTTTGCGCCAACGCGCTTCAACAGCAGTGGAATACGGGCGTCCAGCATCACGACCACGCTCAAAAACAACCGTCTGGAATACACCATTGAGGGACTTCTGTATGCCAACCGTTAAATCCAGAGTAACGCCCTGGGCGTTGTGCCTGGTGCTGATTGCACCTGGTGTCTTCGCCGCGCCGGTCGCAGATATACCGGCGGCTCCGCCCGCTTCACCGCCGGTGAAGCCACCCACGACAGCGGATCTTCCTCTGCCGACCACGTTCGCGCGCGCGGAGGCTGGGCGAGCGTTAAATCTTGGTCAACTGGAAGCCATCCAGGCAGAGACAGTGCTGTATGAGGCCCAGCTGGCCAGGGCCAAGGCGCTGAACGAACTGCAAAAGAACGGGTATGACCGTGCACTGGATCAGCCTTTCAACCCGGCGCCACCTTCTCAGGACAACAAATCCGAGGTCAAGGGCGCGGTGCAAGATGCTGCACCGCCGCAAATTGTGGAGATCACGGGCGCGGGTAAAGGCTTCACGGCCGTGCTGGCACTCAGCAACGGCAATCAGGTTACGGTGCAGGTGGGAAATCGTATCCCGGGTACGGAGTTCGTTGTTAAACGGATCAACATCAATGAAGTCGTGGTCTCCGGGAAGAACCAAACACTGGTCTCTCTTTCCTTTGCGGGGTAACCCATATGTATGAGAAACGTGGTTCAACCTATATCCATTTAGATTTGACCAATACTGATGCCCCGACGCTGTATGTGTCTGACGCACACAATAATAGTCTGGCCGTCACGTCAGAGATTGCCGGCGCGTTTAAAAAACACCCCAGGCTGCAGGTTAAACGGGTTCAGCTCGATAAGCTGAAAGAGATGCAGCAAAGCCAGCTCACTGAGAACCCCAACGCTAACGAATATTCCGTTCAACAGGCGAAGATTATTAGTTTCTTCAAGGATGCCAAGATGAAAGGCGCCAGTGATATTCATCTGCTGGTCGGGATGAATGATGTGACGGTGGTGCAATTTCGTGTTCATGGCGATCTTGAAACGGTGACAACGCTGGATTGCGCGGAAGGGATGACGCTGGCGTCAACGATTGTGATGTCGATGTGCGATGTGGCCGAGAAGAGTTTTAACCCCAATCGCGCTCAGGATGGGCGGGTGCGTAAAGAGTTTCTGCAAGGGCTTCAGCTCTTCGGGGCGCGTTATGCGCATACGCCGGCAGAATTCGGTCTGTATGTGGTCATGCGCATTTTGCCCGATGAGGGTAAAACGCCGCCTACGCTCGACGAACTGGGTTTTCTACCGGAACAGCAAACCCTTATTCGCCGTATGCTGGCGCGCCCTGAAGGCGTCATCATCCTGTCCGGCCCTACCGGTTCTGGGAAAAGTACCTCCCTGCGCACCTTCAGCGAAATGTACCTGTCGTTTACCGGCCATCGAAAACGACTGATGACGCTGGAAGACCCTCCAGAAGGGTTGATTTTGGGCGCGGTACAAACCCCCATCATTGCCGATAAAAACGATCCGGACGCTGTTAGCCGTGCCTGGGTCAGGTCTATTTCTGCCGCATTACGGCTGGACCCTGATGCCATGGTTGTCGGCGAAATTCGTGATGCCAACTCGGTTAAGTCTGCTTTGACGGCGGCCAAGTCAGGACATCTGGTGGAAACCACGCTGCATGCGAATGATGCGGTCGGCATTCTTGATCGCCTGACCGATACTCTGGGTATCCCCATGGGCCAGGTGGCCGATCCTCAAGTCATGATTGGCTTGATCGCGCAGCGGCTGGTGCAGCTGTTGTGCCCTCACTGCAAGAAACGCTGGGAGGCGGTCAGAGCAAGTCTGGGAGAGGAGAAAAGAGCGCTGCTTGAACGCTTTTGTCAGGTCGAAAAGCTGGCTTTTCGCCATCCTGAGGGATGTGAGCACTGTTACAAAGGCGTAATCGGCCGGCGGGTCATTGCTGAAGTCATTCGTCCCGATGCCAGATTCATGGAGCTGTTTCGCCATGAGGGCAAACTGGCTGCGCGCAGTTATTGGGTGAACGCGCTGGGCGGTATCACTCGCGGTCAGCACCTGATGCGTTATCTCCATGACGGACTGGTCGACCCGATTGATGCGGACTATATCAGCCCGCTGGACGAGGACAGCCTGACATTATTACCCCCGGAGGCTGCATTATGATTTCCCGTTTGCGCGAACGGTTGACGGCGCTACGGGGCAGGATGCCGTCATCGGAAAGAATGAATGAAGGGGTAGGGCGCTGGTTGGCGCAAAAGACGTTCTCCACCGCAGACCGCCTGACGCTCTACGAGGATCTGGCTTTCCTGCTCGACAACAACCTCAAAGTTGAGAAAGCCATCAATTCAATGATAGGGAGCTATGGCAATAAACGCCCGCCGGTCGTCTATTGCCTGGAGGATATGCTCAGTGCCCTGCGTCAGGGCCGGTCAGTTGACCAGGGATTGGCGTCCTGGATACCCCGGCAGGAGGCCGCCATCCTTAGCTCCGGCGTTCAGGACGGCAACCTGGCTGCTGCCCTATACCGGGCGATCACCGTGGTACAGGGCATGTCGGATATGAAATCAGCATTGGTGTCCACGTTAGCTTACCCGATGCTGTTGCTGGCAACCACGTTTGCCATGATGAAGATGGTCACTGTCTATTTCCTTCCCCGCCTGGAGTCATTGTCTGCCCGAGATAATTGGACTGGGGCGTTGTGGTGGCTCAGCACCATCTCAGAATTCTTTGTCAATCATGCAATTATTCTTGGTGGGCTGGTACTCCTGCTGATTGGCTTCGTCGTCTGGTCAATGCCGAACTTGACGGGAACGGTGCGGCAGCGTGTTTTGGACCGTCTATTGCCCTGGAGCGTGTATCGCGACGTGCTGGGAGTGGGTTTTTTACTTAATTTCAGTGCGTTGATGCGTGCTCAGGTGAAGACGGAAGACGCCATCGACATGCTGAGCCGTTATGCACCGCCCTGGTTATATGAGCGATTGGCCGCAACCCAGCGTCAGGTTAGGCAAGGGGACCACCTTGGGTTGGCGTTGCGCAATGCCGGCTACGGATTCCCCTCTCCGCGTGCTATCGACAAACTGGTCCTGCTGACCGACGGCGATAACGCTGAAATCATTATTGAAAATTTTGCACGGGCCTGGCTTGTGCAAACTGTAGCCCGGATCAAGCGGACGGCGTCTTTGCTTTCATACATCGCATTGGGCACCAACGCTGGCTACATGATCCTGATCCTCCTGGCCACACAAAACCTCAACGACCTCGTGGGCACACGTTAAGCCGCCCACTCTCATCAAAACCTAAAGGAAACAGTAATGGAACTGACACAAACTCGACAGTCAGCAATCAACCGTGGGGTTATTACCCTGCTTGAAGCGGCTATTTATTTTGTTCTTGTCCTCGTCGTATTAGCTATCGCCATTACCCAGGGCGGAGGGCTGTTTAACCGTAACGACGCCAGTACGGAGTACAATAATGCCGCAGAACTTCTGACCAACACCCGCACCATGTTGAAAACATCCGGTGTTTATAATTTTGCCGCCGCTGACGCCATGACCGGCGCCCTGATCCAGTTCGGGGGCGCGCCGGCCAACATGACGGTTGTCGGCACCAAATCCTCGGGTAGCGCCAAGTTGCAAAACCTGTGGGGGGGCGCTGTCACCGTGCAACCCGTGGCAACGGCGGGTGGGCAGAAATCTTCCTTCTCTCTGACTTACGCGGCCGTTCCTCAAGAGGCGTGCATTACTCTGGCCACCAAACTGAGTGCGGCGCCGAGTGTTGTTACCACCATGGTCAACGGTACATCGACGAATGGCGCGATCGCTGCCAGCGCCGTGGGGGCGCAGTGTACTGCCGATAAAGGATCTGTTGGGCAGAACACCCTTACCTTTACCAGCAACACCTGATGCCCATCCTGCCGGCAACGTTCTGTTGCCGGCCTCCATCTGGAGTGCATTCTCATGTTGTTTTCCTTTCAACGAGCCCTGGCCTGCCTGGTGCTGGGCTGGGCATTATTATTTTCGCTGCCGGCACAGGCGTTCTGTTTTAACGAGGCAGGTGCGCGCTATAAAGTCGACCCTTTATTACTTCGCTCAATGGCGACTGTCGAAAGCAGCCTAAATCCTCAAGCCATTGGCAAAAATCGCGATAAAGCCGGACGAGTTACCAGCCGTGACTTCGGGTTGATGCAAATCAATGACCGACATATTCCCCAATTGCGCGCGTTGGGCATCATCCGCAGTGAGCAGGATTTGCTGACCAACAGCTGTCTCAACGTACAGATCGGGGCCTGGATATTGGCAAAGCACCTCAAACAATGCGGGGTAAATTGGCAATGCCTCGGTTCCTATAACGCCGGATTCGCTGATAACAACGGCCCGCGGCGTATGATTTACGCGCGAAAAGTGTATGCGATGTACATGAAGCTTAAAGGCGGTGCCGCCTGATGGCTTTGTATCTCCTGAAGTTCTCGTTACTGATGGTATGCGCCGGCGCCACTCTGTTTATTGGTGCCCAGCCGTTGGTCCATCGAGCAAAAAAATTCTTGCTTGAACATGATGGCCCACCCCTTACTCGGCTGCAGGTCAGAGGCGTCACAATAGTTTTTGTCGGCACCGGTACTACACTGATCGCAACAACAGCCCTTGTGGGCCATCCCTGGTTAGGTACTGTCAAAATTCTGGGGCTGCTGGCCTGGGGTATTCCCATGGTGCTGCTTGATTTGCGCAATTACTGGCTACCGCTGCGATATACCTCAGGTTTTTGGCTGACAGGTCTGCTGTTTACCTTGATGCCTGGCAGTACACTTACCCTGACTGAGGCGCTCACAGGCAGTATCGGCATGTTTTTGTTCCTCTATGCCTTTCACTATGGCGCCAAGCATCTGCGGGGGGAAGAAGGGTTCGGCATGGGCGATGTGCATTTGATCGCCGCGCTGAGTGCCTGGTTCCCCTGGCAGCTCGCCAGCGTGCTGAGCGGATGTGCATTCTTGCTGTTTATCGTCGGGGCATTACTGACGGAAAAAACGGCTCAACCCTATGCTCCCTGGCTATTCGTGTTACTGGCAATACTGGCCGGTAGCTTCCCTCAATTGATCCTTACAGGTGCCTTATGACTGCTGAAATTGTCACCCCCCGTATCAACCGGGGGGTATCGTTGATCTCTATGGCCATCGTTCTGGGGATCGTGTTGATTGCCGCCCCTATCGGGTTGGAACGATATTCCAACTATATTGAAGAACAGACCTGGGTCGTGACTGCGACACACCTGAGCACAGTAAGCGAGGGTGCCCGTCGATATGTTAAAGATAACTACGATACGTTGCTGAATCAGGTAAAAGGGGGCGGCAACGTCACGGTAACCGGCCAGACCCTGCGTGATAAAGGGTATTTGCCGGCTGGGTTTTCCCTTACCAACAATAACGGCCAAACCTATATTCTTGCCGTGACACGCAATCCTTCGCAAACCGACAAGCTGGTCGCCTTTGTTTTGACCGCCGGCGGTCAAAATATTACGTTCAAGGGCCAACGCTATATCGCTCAGAACACGTCTGGCTTGGGGGGGTATATCGAACCCGTCAATGTTGCCAATGGCGCCGGCGGTGGCTGGCAGGTCAACCTGACGAATATGGGGCTAAGTGGACAGAGTGGACACCTGGCCGCTTACCTTACGTCCGATGTATTGGCAGGTGGGGCTGAAGAGAGCGATCGTTTGTATCGCTTCCAGGTTAATGGTCGCCCCGATCTTAATAAGATGCACACTGCGATTGATATGGGAGGGAACAACCTGAATGCCGCTAATGATATCAACGCACAAACAGGTAATTATCAGCAGAATGTAAATGCTCAAAACGTTGTATCACGGGATGGTGTGGTTGCAGGAGGTGGAATTGCAGCTGCAGGGGATGTTCGTAGTAATTACGGCTGGTTGGTAACAAAACATGGTAAGGGCTGGCTCAACGAAGACCACGGTGGCGGATTTTATATGGATGACAACGACTGGATTCGTTCGGTGAATAACAAAGGTATTTATACCGGTGGCCAACTGAAAGGTGGGAGCGTTCGTGCAGACGGCCGGGCATCTGTCGGTGAATATCTGCAGCTTGATGGCACGGCAAATGCTGGTTGGGGATGCGGCCCAAATGGACTTGTAGGTAGGACACCAGAAGGCGTACTGCTCTCTTGCCAAAATGGCATATGGAAGTCCTTGGGGGCGTTAGATACATTTAACGTGACGAGTGATGAGCAATGTCAAAACCTAAAGGAAGCTAGAGCTTATTGCCCAGCAGGAACAAAACTGGTATCTGGAGGATATAGACTGTCGCGTTGGACATCTAATGATTCTGCACATAACTCCCCTGATGCGGCCTTTCCTGACGTTTTTTCGAATAGCTGGGTTGTGGTGACGCCTAATAATGAATGGCGCACTACATGTTTTCAGTCCATTGCTATTTGTACAAAATGACATAAGGGTTTATAAAGTGGAGTTTCGCGGTTCGGTGTAATATAATGGATCGTTAATTTTATAACTAAAGAGTCTTTATGGAAAAAGATAAACTGGCCAGTGTTCAAGCACTGAGAGGGCTTGCTGCTCTTGCTGTAATGCTATTTCACTTTCGTTGGAATATTAATCTTTCCTATCCTAATTTAGGGGATAAATTGTTTGGGTGGGGGGCTATTGGTGTTGATGTTTTCTTCTTGATTAGTGGGTTTGTTATCACGCTTTCAGCTAAGAAGTTAACTCCAGGACTGTCGGCTGCGGGGGTGTTTCTGAAACACCGCGTAAGAAGAATATTTCCAGCTTATTTTATTATCCTGCTAATTTCCTTCCTTTTGTCTGGGGCTATGAGTACCTTTCATTACCCAGAAAAAGTAAGTAACTTGATAAGTGCAATCACCTTTTCCCCAATTGATCCGAATCATGCTCCATTCTATATAGATGATAGTGGTTTCTATGGAGTTCGGTGGACACTGAATTACGAGATGTTATTCTACGTGGCCATGGCATTTTGTTTGCTATCAAGATATCGATGGTTCCTTTTGTTTGGTGGGTTTTCGTTAAGTCTGGTTGTTTTCCCTATGTTGGCAGGGCATTCTCCGACCTTGGATGTGAGTGGTTATCAATTCAACTCTGCTTACATGAACTTAATCACCAACCCAATAATATGGATGTTTTTGGTAGGGGTAGCCTTTGGGCTTATCTATCCTTATACAAAAACTTTAAATAATCATGTTAGAGTTATTTTCTTATTCGTGGCGATGTCCATCGCAGTTTACTGCGTTCTGTATACACCATTGTTAAATCATGGCATAACGATGTCTGGATGGTATCTTTCCATTTTGTTTATTGCTGTGGTTCTGAATGATAAGCTGATAACTAAATTCATGCCGAGGTTCTTCGTTACTTTGGGAGAGATATCCTTCTCTCTATATCTCATTCATACTTTAATGAACGGAGGGATAGGCAAACGTTTTGAAGATATAGGTGTGGCTGATGGCATACCGAGATTTTTGTTGTCATGTGTTTTTTCTATCGTATTGGCATATTTGTCATATGTTTTTATTGAAAGGCCAGTAAGTCGACGAAAACAAAAATCAGCAAGCCATAAAATGGCATAAATAATAAAGGGGGCGAAATGCCTCCTTTTTTATTGTCTTTTAATATTCAATCAACCTCAATGTCAGACATACAGGATAAAGACGCATGAAATTTAATTGCATGTTACTCTTTTTGCCTGTGGTGCTTAGTGGCTGTCAACTCACGGCAAAAAGTACTGCAGTCATACCGCTCAAAAATACCGATGCTCAATATAATCCCGTACAAATTCAAAGTAATCAGAATGCTTTGTATTTATCTGGCGCGATAAATCAAGTCCGAACACCGTTTTATTCTTCTAGTATAAATGCAAACTCTCAACGCGTTACCATTAGCTGGGATGGCGACGCCGTCGAGCTACTTTCCCATCTGGCTCGGCAACGTGGGGTGACTTTTAACTGGACGGGCGTGCGGCTGCCGTTGCCGGTTAATCTGCATGTAAATGGCGTTACCTACCAGAATTTGCTGCGAATGATCGAGGTCCAAACCGCTTGGCGGGCCACACTGCATGAATTTCCGGGGCAACTCACTCTGGCCTTTTCCCAACCCGAAAAACCGAGGGGGCGCAGATGAAAAGATCTTTTCTGACGCTGCTTTTTGTTAATGGTGTGCTGTGCGGCCATGCGGCGGCGGCTGCACAACCCCCTTTAGAGTCGGCTCCGCCAGATATGAGCAGTTACCTTAGCCCTTCACAACCATCATCGTCGGATATTTCGGAAACCCGTCGCCAACTGCTCGAAGAAGCTGGACGTACATTGGGGTTTCGAGGTGGAAAAGCGCAGCGTGCCTGGGAATTACGTCAAACCCTTGATGCTGTAGCCAAACACTTGGATGACTTATATGACTTCCGAACCTTGATCAGTCGTCAAGGGTGGCTACCACCGGTGATCAGTGAAGCCCAGGATGTGGCCCATATCACACCGAATCAGATAAGAACCGCTACGCATGTGTATGAAATTCTCACACCGGAGCGTTTTGTCAGTAACCCGCCATCCTGGCGGAGTTGGCTTAACGCCGGCTTGTCCACTTCGGCTGTTGATGGGCCTGAAGCGGCAGTGATTCCGGCCAACGGTGCCCAGAAAGCGCTGTGGCAGGCGGCTGTACGAAAGGGATGGGAAGAGGGGCGGGAGAGTGCTGACCATACATTGGAAGCCAATTTCAATCGCCTTACCCGGGATTATCGCGGCATGTTGGTTTACTCCCGCTTGTTGCAACAGGGGTATATCACCTCTCCGGTGGTGACTGACCAGCAACAAACCGTCAGTGGCGATCGCAGCAAGTTGACCACGGGTGATCGAGTTCGTCGTCTTAAGGAGCACGCTGGATTTGTGCCTGATAAGACGAAATGGAAGCCGGTCATACACAGAGAGGGAGAAAATGACTGAATCTACTGAGTTTATTCCCTATACCTTCGAGACCGGCCTGGATGGTAATGCACTTAAAACGTTTTTTGTCTGGTGTGCTAAGCAGAGTGTCAGTGATATCCATATCCAGGGCGGCAATCACCTGGTTGTCAGCCACCACGGTCGATTGAGACGAGCCAGCACCTTTGTGCTGGCTGACGATACCCTGTCCAAACTGATTGACGAGATCTTTGAACCGGAGGTCCGGGCAACGGCCGGGGGCGGCTATCCAGTCGACAGAGCGCTGCAGCTCGATGGCGACATGTACCAGCGTTATGGTCTGGAACGCGGTGAACGGTTGCGCTTTCGCTGCAATTTTGTGCAGGCCACGGCTGGGCGGTTGGATACGACGATTGCACTGACCATGCGGGTCATCCCGACCGCGATCCCCGAGCTGGATTCGTTGGGCATCGAGGATGACCTGCGCAGTGTTGTTCTGCCTCATAAAGGGTTGGCCTTCATTGGCGGTGAAACCGGCTCTGGGAAAAGTACCTTTCTGGCATCGGTCTATCGGCACTGTATCGATCATGATCCTGACCGGAAAGTGACGACGACGGAAGATCCGATAGAGTTTGTTCTGGGTAAGAGCGGTGATATTTTGCCGGCGACTCAGCTGCAGATCCGTCGCGATGTGGCTAATTTTGCTGAAGGTATCCGTGCTGACCTGCGGCGTGCCCCCTCGGTGATTGGCGTCGGGGAGATGCGTGACCGAGAAACCGTGGAAGCGGGGATACAGGCTGGCCAGCTGGGCCATTTGTGTCTATCGACACTGCATATTCACTCCCCCGGAGAGGCCATTCCTCGCTGTTTGAACCTATTCCAGGCGGAGATCCGTGAGGCAATTGCGCATGACATGCTCGGGGTGCTGCAGTATATCGTGGTGCAGAAGTTGCTAAGAACAACTGATGGCAAACGGCAAGCCGTGCGCGAATACATTATTTTTGATGACCCTTTGCGAGAACGGCTATCGGAAATGCCATACGTCAGATGGGGCCAACACATTGACGGTATTATTCGTACTGAGAAACGACGCATTGCCGATCATGCCTGGCACCTGTACTTACAAGGGCGCATTGCCCGCAGCGAATTGGCCGTTGCCCTGACGAGCCATCAGTTACGTGAACTGGAGCGAGGTCATTCACATGCATGATGAGCAGGAACCTTTGCCACCGGGCTATTGGCGCAATGCTTCTCGCAGGCTCAATGTTTACGGTGTTCCGGCCCCGTTATTTTTGCTTTACCTGTTCTGGTTCCGCTTCCCCACCTGGGACACGATTTATGTGATCAGCGGCATCATCATTTTTTTCCGCATTCTGTCGGCCTTTGGTTGGACATTGACGGTGCTTATTGCGCGGTTGGTCTATCTGCTGCGAGGAAAACTGCTGTCGGGTCGACCGTGGTGGTACCGCCGTTTTACTGAGGGCGAATGACGATCAGAACTGGATTTAAAAACGTTAGTTTCTCAAACTTAGCTAAATTCCAAGGTTTTTATGTCAAATAAATCACCTGATGAGTTCGTTATATGTAGTGAACTACGCAGTACTTATCATGTAATTGCAGAAACTTACAGTCACTTGGAATCTGCCCCTGTCATTTTAAATTTGTTTAAGGAGGTTATGAATGAGTCACACCTCTCCGGGAATCCGAGTTACGTTAAAATATCTTGTATCGTCGACTTACTAAGAGTTGAAAAATTTAGATTGCGGCGCAACAGAGGCGCGCCGTCACCAGAGGAAACTGATATCCAGTCGGTCATTACACGTTTAAAACTAGTCAGAGCCACCGTTGGACAAGACAGACCGAACCACTCATCTATTTCTGAACATTGCTCTCCAGGTTGGTGGCAACGTGAATGGGAAACTATATCCTATGCAATTCCGGTGTTTCCGTCGATATATGCAGCTATTCTTATTATCACCGCGATTGCCATGTGTTTTTTTGATGTGACAGGGTTAACGATATTAATCGCCCTTGGCTCATTGATGTGGCTTTTTATTTGTATTTCATTGGTGCTCAAGGATGCTGGAAGTCTTGAGATGCTCATCATTATGTCTGTCTCTTTAGTACTGGTTGGTCTTTTATTCATGCTGCCAACATTTTAGGTATAAGGATTTCCATTTCTGTGAAAATGAAACCATCAAAGTGATAAATGAGTGAATGCTGATGGTCGGCATGCTGAGACAATTCATGCATTATGGCAGTCCTTCCTTTCATCTAGCCAAATAGGTTTTTAGAACGCTGAAATATAGTTCAGCGTTAAGGAGAACACTGTGGGACAAATAATCAAACACCGCCTTTGGCTGGCTGTACTCCATGAAGAACGCGAAAACGCTCGCAAAGCAGCAGGGCTACTTGATGATGGCCGTTCGGCGCTGGCCTGGGATAAAGATGCTGTTCTGTGGTATGCGAGACCGGGGTGTGATATCGATCGCGTGAAGGCTTGGTTACCCGACAAGACCATCAGCACTGGCGGCGGTGATGCCCAGGCAGAATTTCATGATGCCCTTACGCAGGCGGGGTTAATCGTGAAGGGGTTGCCGGTGATGGATGGGAAACGGCATCGTGTTGCTACGCTGGAGGATAAGAAAGGGCAAAAAAGTGGTGTTTATCGCGGGTTCCTCGATCGGCGCCCCGGCGGTTGGTTCATCAACTATCACCGGGCTGAGACGGAAAAGTCTGTCACGAATTGGAAAGCCAGTGGAACAGAAGCCGATCCCGTTGCCCGGCTGCACATTAGAGCGGCTGCCCGGCAGGCGCACGATGAAGCTGAACGGGCGCGAGAGGTCAATTACCGTCGACAGACAGCGAAAGCACAGGCGCTATACGACAAGCTTCCGGGCGCAGACCCTGCCCATCCTTATCTGGTGCGAAAGGGGATATCCCCGACGCCGGAGCTGCGACAAACTCAAAACGGTGCCCTGGTGGTGCCGTTTTTTAATGCTGAGGGTGAATTTCGCACCTTGCAGTACATCACGCCTGACGGTGATAAGCGGCTTTACAGCGATGCGCCAAAGCAGGGTAATTTCTTGGTGGTGGGCGGCCCGCTAACGCCTGACGCCCCAGTGTTGTATGCCGAGGGGTATGCCACGGCCAGAAGCCTGAATCTTGCTACTGGCCAGCCGGTCGTAATGACAATTGATGCCGGCAACATGGCCGCAATTGCCAACGTACTGCACGCGCGTTATCCCGATACCCCACATATCTTCCTTGCCGATTTGGATCATGCAAAGAAGGTGAACAAAGGGGTGATGATGGCTACTCAGGCTGCGTCATCAGTGACTTACGGTGCTGCAATTGTGCCTGACTTTACTGATGCAGAAAAAAAACTGGGGCTGACCGATTTCAATGACCTTCACCAGTCGCGAGGGCTGGAGGGGCTACGTTTGCTCGTGACCGCCAACATTGCCCGTGCACTGGATATTATCCAAGAGGAAAGAGAAAAAATGAACCATCCATCCGATGGCGCTCCGCTGCCCATTCCGGACGAACCACCGTTTTCACCGGTTGAGGCAGTGCCGCCGATGCCGACAGAACCGCCCTCTATTCAGGCCGATGTCGGGCCTGTTGAGCCGATTGTGGATCACCTTCCCGTAGTCGATGAGACGCCGATCGATATTAACGATTATGCGTCCTGGGCCGCGCAAGCCGAGACATCGGGCGTACCGTTACCTGATATGGGCGCCGAACCTGTAGAAGGCCCTGTGGTTTCTGATGTAGCCGATCGTTCCGGCGACACGCCTATTTCTCTGGCAAGACGGCTTAATCCTGAAGGAAGTGCGCCAGAACCTGCACCGGTTGATGCTGCAGAACACATTGCACCGATTCCTGAGGCTGTTGAACCGACACGGGAGATACCATCCGATACGGTCAGTGACCTGGAGGATGCGGCACCGCGCCAACACAGTGAACCTCAGCTAGAAAATGCCATACCGGCATCACAATGGGCCCATAGTTCTGAGTCCGAACAGGCTCAGAAATCATCAACAGTCGATGCCATCTGGGTGGGCCCATCACGTCCGAGCAACGGGGCGGCTGATCCTGATGTGGCGTTGATAGACAAGGATGCGTTACTTCAGCGGCTGTCATGGGAAAAGCAGGGGGACAATGCGGTTCTCTACAAACTGGATAACGAACCCGCGTTCATCGATCGGGGCTCCCGATTGGATATGGCGGAGGGGGCCAGCCAAAGCGATGAGAAGGTACTGGCGGCGTTGTTGACGGCGGCACAGTATTACCGTGGTCGTATTGAATTGACCGGCAGTGACGCTTTTCAGGAAAAAGCGATCGCCCTGATTGCCCGGCATGAAATCAATGTGACGATGAAGGTCCCTGCCCAGCAGGCCATGTTGGAAGATGCGCGGAAAAAGTTGGCTACGCCAGTGCCAGTTCGTGACGCTGTCACCGGTGATGCCGTGCCAATGCCGGGAAATTCCCCCGCATCGCAACCGGCTACATCGCCGGTGCACCATTCTGCACCGGCAGCTGCCACACAGTCCGCCGCACCGCGAGAAGCTGAGCCTGTTGTTGAGACGCGGAATCATCCTGCAGCCAGGCAGCAAGAGAATGCCGCCCAACCTGACAGCGGTATTCCTGCCGCTATTCACCAAAGCTACAAAGCCGCTGCGGCGGGTGTCACCGGCAAAGTCCTCAAATGTGGTACCGCCCCTTTCCGTTTTGAACCTGGAGAATCGCAAAGCTCGTTCATTACGCTGCGGACACGGGAGGGAAAACAAACATTTTGGGGTAAGGAGTTGGCGGGGCTGTTACGTGAAACCCGTATCCAGCCCGGTCGTATGGCCACGCTTACCTGGTTGGGGAAAGAAGCCGTAACCGTGCAGGTTCCGCAGAAAGACGATCAGGGGGTGGTTACCCACTTTGAGTCAAAAACAGCGCATCGCAATCAGTGGTCTCTGACCCCTACCGGTGGTGATACGGTACGTACCGGTCAGGATGATGGGGTCAAGTTGGCGGCATTTGATGCGGCAAGATTTGCCAAAATCCAGTCGGCCATCATTAACCAGCTGCATCTTGATATGCCACTGCCGGAAGCGCCTCAGGAAGGGGTGTACTGGCTGCGGCCAGATGGACAGGGCAGTCAAACACCGGGAGATGTGTTATCTGCACCGCGGCCATCCATGGATAAGGGGGCGGGAGAGCCGGTTGCCAGCAGCTGGACGCAGGATGGTCATCTTGATCTATACCTGGTGCGCAGCGATGGCCCATATCTGCAGGGGGTGGTTCGCCATCAGGGAGAATATCAGCATGTGCTGGTGACGCTACCAGGCAGAGACGATGCGCCTCCCATGGTGTTCAACACGATCACCCCTGAGGGGGCGAGACCTGTAGGCTGTGGGAATGGGATCAACCGCAGCAGTGGCCAGCCCGTACCTCGCGAGAACATCGCCTTCAAGCTGGAAGGTGATAGCCAGGTTCGAATTGGCAAACTGGATGCTCCTGCCAGCTTACCGCCCGCGCTTCATTCCCGACTGGGTTTTGACGAGCGTTGGCGCGATGAGAACGCTTCCCCAAAGGCCGCGCCGGCGGCAGCGCCAAAGGCGCAGCCGGGCGACCCTCGCCCGATATAACTCACTGACCGCAAAGGACTCTCTTTATGTTTAAAAAAAGCGTGTGCGCCGCACTGCTTGCGGCGTTGTGCTGTCTGCCGGCTACCAGTTTTGCCTCCACCTGCCGTGCGGGGGCTGCGGCTGAAGCCGGCAGCAAAGCCGGTTATGAGCAGGCTCGACGGGCCGCCGAAGCCTGGGCTTCGCGAGAACAGAATGCCTCTGACCAGTTACAGGATTGTTTGTCGCGGATACGTACAACCACTATCCAACTGCCCACGTTTCCCAGCCTTGCCGACATCATGAACCAGGTGTCCGAGAAGGTCTGTCAGGCGGCCGTTGACAAGATCAACGACTACATCCCCGGCACCATTGACCCGTGGCAAGAGTTCACGGGGCGTTAAGGAGACCCATGCAAACGCAAGAACAGAGTTCTGCCGAGGTGGCACTGGCGCCGAACATGGCACCCCCGGCCTCAGACGATGAGGCGCGTGCCTATGCACACGCCCTGTCCATGCAGCGCCAGCGTGAGCTGGGCGCGGCTTTTGCTCATCGCTGCCTGAACGTCGTGGTGTGGTTGTGCGTGGCATTGGTGCTGTCACTTTCCCTCAACGGGTATCTGGGGTGGCAGGTTGCACACCCCCCGGTCAAATACTTTGCAACTGAGAAAGGGCGGCTGACGCCTGCCAAACCGACAAACATTCCGGCGTTTAGCTCGGAGGATGTCGCTGCATTTGGCGCCGATACTTTACGTCAAGGCTTTACGCTTGATTTTGTTCACTATCGCGCACAGATGACGCGCGTGGAGCCGCGTTTTAACGACCAGGGGTTTGAGGGCTATAACAAGGCCCTGACATCGTCAAACATCCTTGCCGCAGTGAAAAATCAGCGGATGAACCTGTCGGTTGATGTGGCGCCTGGCGTCATACGCAGCAAAGGGTTACTTGGCGATCGTTTTACCTGGGAATTCCAGTACCCGGTTACCCTCAAGCTTGATGGCCAGCAAACCAGCACGCCGGCCCAACGTTTTATCTTCACTCTGCGCATCCAGCGCGCCGATGTTCAGGAAAAGCCGGCGGGACTTGAAGTCACTCAAATGATTTCGACAAACGCCAACTGAGGTTCCCCATGAAAAATACCCTTATGTGCACTTTGCTGGCGCTGATGACGGCGCCGGCCTGGGCAGAGGCACCCGCTGCCTCTGCGCCGGCGGGTTGGTCACAAAGTCAAGCGCCCACGGCCGCGGTGCCGGCGGCACCGGCTGCGAGGCCGATATCTGAACCACCATTACCGAATGGCGCCGGATTATCTGGTAACGATCCACTACCCCCACCTTCACCGTTGTATGCCCAGGCTGAGGAGGCCGTATCCCCACTGACGCCGGATGAGATCAGGCAGTTGCGGGCGCGTCAGTCCGAGGTGAACCGGGCGATGACATCACCTCCCGTGGCGGTGGTACCACGCATCAGCGCGCTGACCGTCGATCTGGCGCCGGGGGCCAGTTTGCCTCTGGTGCGAACGGCAATGAACTACCCCAGTTCGCTGACGTTTATCGACAGCACCGGTGCTCCCTGGAAATTGGGTGCAGCGCCGATCAGCGGTAATCCGGCCTTCCAGATTTACTGGGTGCCCGACAGCCCGGTAATGGTGGTCTATGCCAAGCAACCTTTTGTCAGCGGCAATATCACCGTTTATCTGAGTGGGCTGTCCGTGCCCATTGTGCTGAATGTCACCAGCGGCGAACCGGATACGGCTGCCAAAACCTGGACAGTAGACAGCCGGCTCGATATGCGTGTTCCACGGCGTGGCCCAGCGGCCAAAGCGACAGCGATCCCGGAAAGTCGCATTGGCCTGCATGACAGTACGCTGCAGACCTTCCTTGACGGCATTCCGCCTAAAGAGGCGCGGCGGCTCAAAGTGACGGGGGGCGTACCGGACACGACGGTATGGCAACTGGGGGATGATTTGTACATCCGATCGCGCGCGGATATTCGTGATGAGTTTGAAGCGACGCTTTCCTCTGCCGATGGCACTCACCTGTGGAAGTTGCCGGTAACGCCTTATGTGACGTTTTCCGTTATGGGAAAAACCACCGCGCTGAACATTGCTCTGGAGTAAGACATGGCGAGTGAAAATGATGCAGGAAGGGATAAAAAACTGACATTGACTCTGGTGGCCTCTGCCGTGGTGGCGTTGGTGGGGGGGACTTATTTTCTCTGGAGCTGGCTGGCGACGCCTCCGCCGGCGCCATCCCTGGTTGATATCAATCGCGTCGGGGCGTCGGTACACAGTAAAGGGACTGAGACACCGGCGTATCGAGAGCTACTGCGCCAGTACAACCAGGAAGGCGTGACGGCCGCGCAGCAACGCAACAGCAGCTTTATCGCGTCTATCCCGCTGGAGCAGGAGCCGGTAACGCTGCCCTCACAGACTGCAAATACTCGAAAACCATCGGCAGCCCCCACTGTCCGACAGGGACGCAGTGATTCGCGTCAGGCCGATGCTGACAGGCAACGGCAGGACGAGCGGCGTCAGAAAGCGCTGGATGCGTTATTGGCACAGATGACGCCGCGAGCGGATTCGACAACACCACCCGCCGGTATACAACTGGCTCAGGCACTTGGCGGCGGGGAGGGTAATGCACCCGGAGGACGCGGTGATGATGTTTCGGGCTTTGGCAGCTGGAGTGCCAGTTTGCCAGGCAACGTATCGGTGCAAATGGCTTCGCTGAATACCGGTCAGGGGGGGGCACTGGTCACGCCTTCTGTGGTCATCCCTCCCTACTGGCGCGGACCGGGTGTGATTGATATCGGTGTGGATTCGGATAACAGCACGACGCCTGTCTTGGGGAGGTTTGTATCGGGGCCTTATGCCGGCGCGGTGCTTAAAGCCCCCACCGGTGCGAAGTTGGCGGGGGATGGGGTCGTGATCCACTTCACCGAGATGGCCTTTGGTGGCGTCAATTATCAGGTTGACGCGTATGCGTTGAATGATGAGAGCCTGGTGCCGAGCGTCGCCACCGACGTCAATAACCGTTACTTCTCGCGCATTGTATTACCGGCTCTGCTGAAAGGGGTCGGCGGTATTGGCGAGATGTATGCGCAAGCCAATACGCAGGTGGTAACGAACGGCTTCAACGCGGTGACGACACGGCCGGGTACCCCGGATGGTAAAGCCGTCGCCGGTGTTATTGCCGGCGGCGCCGCCAGCCAGGCGGCGAACGTACTGAGCAGTGATGCGGCACGGTTACCGTCGAAACAGGTCCTTGTCGAGAAGCAACAGGTGGTGGCAATCCAGTTCATGCGCGGGGTTTACTCAACCGATGCGGCCAACGCGGGGACAACGGCGGCACCCATGACCACATCACCGGTGGTGACACCGACGGAAAGCATGCCGCGGACAGAGAGCGACTGGCGGTCACAGACGCAGGCACGGATCGAAGCGCAGCGCAGGCTGCAACAGCAATAAGGGCTACCCCATGGCACGAAAAATTGTTCCGGGCATTACTCCAAACCAGCTAAATGAAAGTCAACTACGGCAGGCGCTGAACTGTGCGCTGGCCTGCTTGCACGCCTGTGAACCTGACGTGATATCCCCTAGGTTGCTTCAGGACTGGGTGTCTTCAGATAGGGTGTCAGAGTTGTACCGTCTTATGCATACCGATCATCGGTTTGAAAAGGGGCGCGTTGCGCTCGAGAGTTATTTCAACGGCCTGCCCAGCGTAAACATCGAGCAAGCGGCGTCGATGAACCCATGGCCGGAAGCCGCAGAGTGCGCACATGAGCATCTGGTCCAACAGATTACTCGGGAGAATAGATATGAGTGAATTTTCAACTGCCCCGACAGTATCCACCCCGCCTGAATCTCCGCCAACACCTCCTATACCCGCCAGGCCTGGCTTAATGCAACGCAAGTTGCTGTTTGGTCTCACGCTGCCCTGGCTGGCTGGTGCCGTTCTTACACTGGGACTGTCGGCAGTTTATCTGTTTGCCCCAGATTTGAATGGCGGTGATAGCGGTTCGGCAGCGACGCCGGAAGCATTTAGTGAATCTGAGTATGTGCAATCTCCGGCGCCAGTGTCGCTGGCACCCGTTGTACCTGCCGGGGGCGCGGATGCGGGTCAACTGCAAAACGACGTCGCTACCATGGTCGGTGGTGTCCGTTCTTTTGCTGAAGCCAACCGCACGGCGATTTCCCGTTTGTCGGATACGGTTAAAACGCAGAGTACCGCGCTGGCCGCGATGAAACAGCAAATGGCAGACCTGCAGGCGCAGAACAACCAACTGCTTGGCCGGTTGTCCGTGCTTGAAGCAAAGCCCGTAGCCGTGGTGTCGCAGGTTAACGACCGTGCGGTTCCTCGGGCCCGTTCTGCGCTTGCCGGCATGCGGCTTGATGCGGTGCAAAATGGCATGGCGTGGGTGTACTGGCAGGGCAAAACCTGGGCGGTCAAAGCGGGCGATCGGCTTGGGCGAGTGACGATCACCGGCATAGATGCGCAGGCGCGTGAAGTCAGCACCAGCGCAGGCGTACTGAAGTGAGGTAAGTGCTATGCCTAACGGAAGTGATGCTATCCAGCTGCTGGTTAATCTTGCCCACAACGTGCAGGGGGCGTTTACCCGTTTGGGGTTTACGCTGGCCATGCTGTTTGCCGTGGTGGGCGCGATAACTTTTCTGGCCCATCACGCCAGTGCTTCACGCAAGTCGCCGGGGCAGGCCGCCGGTGGAGGGAAGGTTATCGCCTGGTTGCTGCTGTGCGGCGGGCTGGCGGGGTTAGATCAAATGATCGGGGCTGCCGCCAGACAAGTGGGGTGGCAGGGGGCGACCTTCGACGCCATCAGCTATGTGGATGTCGGTACCTTTGGCGTAGCGGCCGATGCCGCGAACGCCATGCTGACGCTGATCCGCGTATTTGGCGTTTATATTGCGCTGCAGGGGATGTTGACCTGGCGCCGCTCACTTAAAGATGGGCATACGGGGTTATCGGCCAGCCAGGACGTTTCCACCGGAAGCCTGAAATTCACGCTGGGTATCATGATGGTCTGCAGTCCTTATCTGCTTGATGCCCTGCAAAAATCCCTTGGCATGCTGTAAGCCTGCCGGGTTTCATCCGCGCGTAAGCGCACTCTCATCCTTCATTAAATAACAATTTCATTTTCAAGGAGTTAATCATGCCTAATGACATGATGCTGAACCTTTCCGTGCGCGTTTATTTACTGAAAACATGGTTACGTCAGCGACTTAGTGCGTTTTTATCCGCGGCTGCTGCAGCTCTTCCTGTCGCTGCATTTGCCGATGGTGATATTGCTGATATGGCAAATCGGGCTGCTGAAGGTGCGAAGTCTGGCATCAAGTCGTCGCTGACCATCGCGCAGTTCGCTGGCGTCTTCTTTGTTATCGGTGGACTCATAGCTGCCAAAAACAAGAAAGATAACCCGCAAGTTAAGACCTGGCACATCTTAGCGTCCATCCTGTTTGGCGTTTGCCTCATCGTGGTGCCGGAAATTATCAAACGGGCGCAAACACAGGTGGGGTTGACACCGGTCAACGTCGGTTAAACGAAACGCGCTCCGGGCTTCCGGAGCGTTTTTTTATGGAGTAACGCTATGGCACAGCGACATATTTCGGGTGATGCCCCGGTCGGCATTTGGTGGATATGCCGCCATGACTAACACTCAGTTAATGCCGGCCCCATTGTCGCTGGATATCAGCGGCAATCCCCAAACACCGTTGCCGAAGCCGATGGATGGTTCACGTTGTCAATGTTGCGGCCTGCATATTCGCAAGCTGTGGCAGGGGGCCCGAGCTGGGTTTGATGAACCCCATGCGGTATGCACCTTGTGCTACCTCACTGGCCATCTCGACAGCCCCACCGCCGCGCATGCCCGTCTGGTCTGGCTCCCAGGCACGTCTCTGACGAATGTCCTTCATCTGCAGCGTCAGATTTTGCTGGCGATGATTGCCGGCAACCGAGCGCAGCAACGTGAGGGAAAACGTTTGTGGCGCTGGATGGTGCTCCATGCACGCGAAGTGGAAGGGGCATGGGGAACGGCGCGCGTTGGCGAGTTTGCCGCCGCCATGTTGCGATTGCCACCGGCCAAGCGGGCACACCTGCAGCAACGCCTCATTGGCTGCGTACCCGTATTTCCCCCTGATGTGTTCGATGACCTGTCGCTGTTGTTGCCCGAAGGTAAAACAGCGACGCAGGCCTTAACGAGCTGGTGTTTGCCTACTTACCGCCGGAGTGATTTGTATGCTGAGCCCGATCCGCTGGATTGAAGAGATAATTACTGCAACATCCCGCTTCGCCGTGTCGCGGGATTTACCTGATTACTGTGATTTGCAGACGGTGATCCGCCTGACAGATGACGACCGTATACGCCATCCTGAGTTGGAGGCCCCCTATATCTTGGTGACCGATGACGGTGACTATTGTTCGGCCTTCTCCGTCGCCGGCAGCTTTTGCGACACCGATGAAACTGCCCCCCCTGATGCGCCGTTTTCCTGGATGGGGCGCATCAAACGCATGACCGAATCGCTGAATGCGGTATATCGCCGGCATGGTCATAAATTCAGCCTGGTTTACGAGGATGATCCTTCGCGCGGGGAAGAAGAGGTCAGACGCCTGATGGCACCTCAATACCGCTCCATTCGGCGTACCGGTATTGCTCTGAAGGAGATTCTCGATGAGCGGGTGGCCAAAATAAGCCCCTGGGTGTCACGAGAACGCTGCTATCTGGTGTGTTATACCGGGCGTAAGGCGTTGTCAGCCCACGAACTGATGGACGAAAACAAGCGCCTCAAGGTGCTTATCCAGCAAAGTCCTGATGCGCGTTTTGGCCAAAATCCGGTGTTGGCGGAGATGGTGGGGCAAAAAATCAGACATGACGCCTTTCTCAGCGGTATAGAAACGGCGTTGAAGGACAACGGGGAAGGCGTGTTGTTGAACCGCCTGGACGCGCACTCCGTTGGTCATGCCTTGCGCGAACAAGTTGATCGCGCCGGCACCTCAGAACACTGGCGGCCGCTGTTGCCGGACGATCCTATCATGCCGCATGGCGTACGTGATGGTGAAGACCATACGCCATTCCTGGCGCCTTGGCTGAACTTCCAGCTGATGAATCAGGATGTACACCCGCAGGGCAATATGTTGTGCATTAACGGCGTGTGGCATGGCACCTTGTCTGTTGTTCTTGGGCCGCAAACCCCTCAGTCGTTTGCGCATCTTAAAGCGTTGGTGCCGCGCGCGGTGCCCTGGCGGGTTCGCATGGATGTGATGCCTGGCGGGATGGCTGCGCTGGGCGTCAAAAAAGGGACGCTCGACTTTATGGCGTTCGTACCGACATTGCGGCCGATTTGGAAGTCCATTGCAGCACTCACCCAGGTTGATAGAAATGAACCGGTCTGCGTGATGACGATAACGGCGGCCACTTGGGGGGACAGCCCGCAGGCGGTGACCCGTAATCTGACGCTACTGACACAGGCCTTCCAGTCCTGGGGCGTATGCGAGGTGACACAAACCTTCGGCGATCCCGTTCGTGCCTGGGTTTCCACTTTGGTGGCATCCAGCAAAGGCAGCGGTCCTAATCCACTGTATCCGCCGCTATCCGAAGCGCTGAATCTGGCCCCACTGACGCGCCCGGCCTCCGCCTGGGAAGACGATGGCAACGCACTGTTCCCCACGCTGGATGGCAAACTTTACCCTGTGGGGCTGGCCACCAGTAAGCAGAACAAGTTGACCAGCCTGGTATCGGGTTCACCAGGTACGGGTAAATCGGTATTACTTAACGCCCTGGGTAATATTCAAATCACCAGTGCCCAGCAAAATCTGCCGTTTTTTGCCGGCGTGGATAAGGGGTTCTCGATGCAGGGGCAGATTGCTTTGCTGCGGGACAGTTTACCCCCTGAGCGGAAAGATGAAGTGATCGGCATCGTGTTGCAAAACGACAAGGCGCATTGCCGGAACCTGTTCGATATCCAGTTGGGGGCACGGTACCCGATCCCTCCTGAGCGCAACTGGATACTCAGCATGCTGACCGCCATGTGTATCGATCCAGAGACCGGAATACCGCCGAACGCACGGGATACCCGTCAAATTCTCAATCGTGCCATCAGTAAAGCCTATTCTATCAATGCTGAAACCAGCGGTGCTCAGCTCTATAGCCGCGGACTGCCGGGGCTGGCGTGTGTTGACGAGGCTTTGGATAAGCTAGGGCTGTTCGAGCGGTTCGATGCTGACTGGTGGGAGAAAGCGGTGTGGTATGAGGTTCGCGACCTGTTGTTCGAAGGCGGGTACGTTCGGGAGGCCCAGCTGGCGCAGTTTCAGGCGGTGCCGGAATTGTCGGATATGACCCGGATCTTGAACCTCGATGAGATTAAAAGTGCTTATGGCGAGATCCAGCGTGACGGTAGCCAGGAAAAATTGCTGGATTATCTGTTCCGTTGCATGAACGACGCGGTCGGTGAATTCAAGATGCTGGCTGGGCGCACACAATTTGTAATTAACCCCCGCACCCGGGTTATTGCCATTGATCTCAACAACGTCATGGGCGACGACAGTAAAGAGGGGCACCTCAAAACGGGGATCATGTTCCTGTTTGCCGGGCAGGTGGCTGGCGGTGACTTCGTTTTGCCTCAGTACCGAGACGCGTTACTGGCCGCGGTCGATAAGCGTTATCACGCATTACATATCGAGCGACTGGAACAGCTGGATCAGGAAGTGAAGACAAAGGGGTATGACGAACTGCATAACGCCAAGAAAGTGCCGTTTATCTTCCCGATGCTGGAAACCCAGGACCGTGAACAACGTAAGTTTGGGGTTCGCACCGTGTTGTCCTCCCAGTATATGCGCGACTTCCCTGACGCCATCCTCCGCTCGGCTAACTCACTGTTCATGATGGAAGTCGATCCGGACGATGAAGCGTTGTTGGTCGACCGTTTCAAGGTGCCTAAGGTTACCCTGCGTAATTTCCAGCGCTGTGGCACAGGCCCAGCGCCCGACGGGAGTGGCGTGCCGTTCCTGGGCATTTTTCGTATCAAGGGCGGTGGCACGCTCGCCAGAATATTGAAAAATGCACTCGGCCCCCTTGAGCTGTGGGCGCTGAACTCTTCACCGATAGACAGTCCGCTCCGCCGCCTGTTGTACGAGCAGGTTGGTGGGTCAACAGCGCGCGCCATTCTGGCCGAAGCTTTTCCACAGGGCACTGCGGAGAAGTTGATCGAACTGCGAAGAAAGCAGGCCGGCGATGTCGATGCCGGCAATGTTACGCGTCAACTTGCCTCAGAGCTTATTGCCAAACGCGGCTATCACATCTAAGCGAGAAAAATCATGAAATACTCAGCGACAGTGGTCGCGCTGGCGGTCAGTCTCGGACTGAGCCAGCCCGCGGCCGCGTATACCGTTTATGTGTCCGGCAGTGCGCCGATTGAAATGCAGGTAATGCCGGCAATGGGCACTATCAATGCCACGCTGGCGGAGATCCTCACAACGGAAACCCAGATAGGTACCGCTATCGTACAGGCCAGTGACAAGCAAGTCTCGGCGGTGACTGAAGCGGCACGCGCGCAGCGAGAGGCCGATATCTTTGGCCGTCAGACAGAGCGCCTGGAGCGCGCTCGTGACAGCTTTACGGTAACGGACAGTATCTGCAGCGAGTCGGCCTCCGGTATGGCTACGCAGGTCAGCAAGCAGACACGCTCCAGCGCATCAAGGCTGTCCGGCGGCGGCGGGGTCAGCAGCGCCATGGTTCGCAAGAGTGTGGCATCTCTTCCTGTGGCCCCCCGTCAAGGTGGTTATCGCAGTGCGGCTGTGCATGCGGCGTACTGTACGGCAGAAGAGGCGGCAACTTACGGGGGAACGGATCTTTGCCCACAGGTCTCCCCGTTGCCCGGCGGCGATATTGAGTTGCGTTCCCTCATGGATGGTGCAGGAGCTGTCGGTAAAGCACCTGATCTGACCTTCAATCAGGAACAAGTCGATGCGGCGATGGCTTACATGAAAAACTCGTCCCGTCATGATGCTGGACGCACGCCGGGGAAGGGGGATATTCAATCGGCCACCGGCCGTGAGTATCAGGGGTTGCTGACGCAATATAAGTCAATACAGAGCGCGGCCTCGCAGCCCCAGTTGGACTTGATTGCAGCCAGCCAGCCTAACCCCGCAACCCGTGAGGCATTGGGTGAGTCGTTACAAAGCCCGTCGGCCAGCCAGTATTTTTCGGCGACGGCGAGCCCGGAGGCACAGAAGTCCGGGGTGATGAGCGAACGGGAATATGAGGCGTTCGAGGTTGGCCGGCGGTACGCCAATACCGCTTATGAAACTGACCTGCAGGCAATGAGTGGCGATAACCTGACGCGGGAGCTGGTACGTGTCCAGAGCCTGGGCAACTGGCTACAGCTGGGCATTAAAAACGAGTTGCGGAAAGCGAACGTGATAGCGGGGCAGCAGCTGGCCATGGCGGCCAAAGCGCAATATGCGCCGCAGCTGCAGCAGTTGTCTAATCAGATGAGCGCAGGAGTAACCGCGAATGCAAACTGAGCATGGTAAGCAGAAGCCTGCCGCCTCTTCGTGGCGGCGTGTAGGAAAAGTGGGGGTGGCATTGGTTAACCCCCTCTCTGATCTTGGGGTGATTTACCGCAGCGGCGTCCGGCCGATATTGAATAATCTGGCGAGAGCACGGGCGATGATTCGTGCTCGTCATCAGGTTAAACGTGAATCATTGACCTGGGCGCAAGCGGTGGCGGCTGCGGGGGTTCCGATTGAGCAGCTTCGCACCAACTATGTCCGTATCCGGGCATTTTGGTGGTTACTGATGCTGGTTTGCGGCGGGCTTGCTTTGATTTTGTCGCTGATGCTGTTGGCGAGCTTCACCACTTTGCCCGGCGCCATCTTGCTGAGAGCGACGATCGCGGCATTGATCCTGGTGTTGTTAGGCGCGGCGGGCTACGTGAAGGCGCTGATCGCAACGTATCGTCTGTGGCAACTCACTACCCGGCGTGTCAGCGCAGAGGAAAAGGGCACGTTCGCGGATTTTCGGTCGGAAAACCGCTGTTGCCGGCAAACGGTGTCATTGGGATGTTGGCGCTGATAACGGGAGTGCATCGCCGTTATCTCCTTTGACGCCTCATTTCCTTCCCTGCCTTCAACCCAGCGATCCGCCGGGGCCATAACATACGGACAACACGATGAAATTTCTCAAAAGGCTGTGGTCAGCAGGCTTGCTGCTGCTCTTTTCCTGGCCGGCGTTCGCCGATGGCGTGAATTATCAGACCATCGCTGATGCTGCACAGAAAACCAATGACTTATCGCGCCAGGCGTTGGTCATGATCTTTGGGGATGTGGTTCTACATCCCTTTAACCCTGGGCAACAAACGTTGATTGGCTCTCTGTTTGCCATTATCAACGGTGTACTTTGTGCCATAGCCCTGTTTTGGTTTTTGACTGTGACGATGAAAACAGTCGTCAAAGCTGGCCATGAAGGGCGTGTTTTTAATGGCGCCCGTTCGATGTTGTACCCGATCATGACTTTTGCGGGATTTATCACTTTGGTGCCTACCGGCTCAGGGTGGTCGATTTCGCAGTTGGTGATGCTGTGGGCGGCATCGGTGATGGGCGTTGGGAGCGCCAATCTGCTAACCGATAAAGCGGCGGATATGATGGCCAGCGGATACTCCATGGTCACGCAGCCGACTGCGCCGGCGACGCGTTCAGCTGCCCGGGCCATTTTTGAAATGAACCTGTGCAAATATGCCATTAACCGCGAACTGCAGGCCCTTTATGCGTCAGGGGAAGCGAATACGCCGATGATGAGCACGAAAGGGGGCAATGGTGAGTACGTGACCGGTAATGGCAGCGCCATTTGTGGGTCGGCGAAGACGCCTAACTCTGCCCGTAGCGGCGTCTGGAACGTGTTATTTGACAGCAAGGTCGATACCGACAATGTGGTGGCGTCACAAAAGCTGGCGCTGGACAGGATGCAGGCATCGCTGGATCGGGCTGCAATGGACTTCGTCGATACCTATTTGAGTAAGCGTGATCAAGACAGTGGCAGTTTTCAGGATGTGGAAACCGATATCCAGAATGCGGCGGCTGACTATGAAGATACGGTCAATAAAGCGCTGAACCAAATCAACTATAAGGATTCGCTGCAGAGCCAGCTGGTCAATCAGATCAAGAGTTATGGCTGGGTTGCTCTGGGGGCCTGGTATCACACCTTCGCGACAGCTAACAGTAAAACCAATGATGTGGCCAACGCCACGCCAATCACCAGTGGCATGAGTGGTGTGGGTGAGCACGGTACGGGGGACTTGTACAATCAGGTGTTTACTGCCTATCGCGCGCAGGTGCAGAACAGTACCTATACACCACCCCTGGGAACACAAACGGAGAGTGAGATTAGTGCTGCCGGTGCAGCTCAAGAGCCTAACTCGGTATTTGTTGGAATATTAAAAAGTCCTATGCAAAGGCTAACTAACTTTATAGCAACGAGAAATATAGGAGCAAACTCAGACTATACTGAGCAAGTTAACCCACTGATTAAAATGCAAGAAGTAGGCGATTATACGCTGGGTACCACAGAAACCCTGATGGCAGCCTACGCCGGCACCTGGGCGATTGCATCTGCGGCCAGTAACTCACCGGTAGGGTGGGCAAGTAAAATCTTTGCGGTTGATGCTGGCGCAGTAGTGAAAGATGTGATGGGTGCGCTGGCGCCAATGTTCTACTTCTTTATGTTTGCGCTTTTGGCTATCGGGTTCTCACTGGCTGTATTTTTACCGGCTGTGCCTTTTGTTTTCTGGATGACGGGCTTCTTTAACTGGATTGTCAGCGTGCTGATTGGGTGCGGGGCCGGGCCAATGTGGTCTGCTACACACTTGGGTGCAGAGGAGGACAAGGGAAGCCGGAGTGCCTATGGCTATATCTTCCTGATTGACATGATGTTACGGCCTTCTCTTATGGTGCTGGGGTTCTTTTTCGCTTCAGTGTCAGCAATTGCCGGCGGCACGGTACTCAATCTGCTGTTTGCTCCTGCTCTTGCTAATGCTAATGCAGACTCCATTATTGGGCTCGTTAAAATGGTTGGCTGGTTGATGGTGTATGCGCGCATTGCGACCTTTGGTGTGACACGCTTATTTAGCTTGCAGGCTTCTCTGCCGGACTATGTGATCTCGTTCCTTGGTGGTCGTGAAGGGAATAATGTTATGGGCGGATTGGTCGATAATATGAAGAATATGTTCGGGGCGGCTGGTGCCGGGTCTCAGCGAATTCCCGGTATTCGCAATATGCCGAAGCGGTCTGGAAAGGGTAATGAAACTGATGGAATTCAGTAGAAAATACCCTGACAAATACACAGTGGTTGGGGATAATGTATTCAATCATAGAGGAGGAAGATTTATGGCTCAGCGACTAAAAACAGGGAAGGAGTTCACTTTTTTCCTTATCAAACTTGCTTATGGGTTGGTTGCCCTCCCCTGTCTGCTCATATTGGGCCTTTTATCTCTGTTTGCTATTAGTGCTCCTGGTAAGACGGGTAGTGACATATATATTATTGTTGGAACGATCTGGATGGGGGTAATAATCCCGGTTGCTGTATTCTTCTTTCATGTTTTTAAAAAGCGTCGCCTTTTGAAAGTCATTACCAATGATATAAAAAATGCCGATTTCTTTATGCCAGAGCAAGGCTATGAGATGTTCCATGAGGGGGATGGTAAGTACCTGGGCATTGATATCAAACGTGGCACCATCCTTTACGTGCACCGCATTCGCAAAGGTGAAGTCGACGTGGTTGGGCTGGATATGAAAGACTGGACCAATCGGGAAGTGGAAGGAAAGATGTTCCGTCTTTACACCAAACTCCCGGAATTACCCCGTATTGAAATTGCAACCCCTTGGTCCCAACGCTGGTTTGATACGCTGGGTTCTATGGAGTTCAAGCAATATCAGCCGGCGATGGCTTTCTCTGAGTATGTTGATATTCACCGTGAGCAGCTGGAGCGTGAAAACCATATCGCGATCCCCCGCCTGGCCTGACACCTAACTTTCTCCTCTGGCTACCTTACCAGGTGGCAAACACCCTCAACACCGGCTTATAGCCGGTGTTCTTTTTTGCGAGTCATTCCTTATGTATAACCGCCCGTCGCAAAGTGCATGGGATGGCGATCAAGGGCAAATGTTCCTGGCCTTCTGTGCTGCCGTTCTGTTGTGCTGGCTCTTTTTTGATTCGTTTGTCTACGGGAGTTGCTGGGTACTGTATTGGCTCTGGACAGCGGTGGATGTTCCCCGTATCCATTATTGGGTCGGTGAAAAAATCAACCTGCTTGTCGATACGGCCAATCATGCCGTCGACGTCACCTTTGATGAGTGGTTGACAGTGATGAATGCCACTTCAGGTATCTTCTTGTTGTTTCTGGCACCGATCGTCGTGGCCAGTGGTATCGCGCTGGCGCAGCACCCTGTACTGGCATTTCGCAGCAAACGTCCCATCAATATTCATACGTTACCGCAGTTGGCCAGCAGCTTTGCCCCTTCCGTGACGCCCGTGCTGGCTATGGCTTCCGGCCCGGATGGTTTGATGAATGATCCCGCCCCGGCTAACGTTTGGGCGCTAAGGCCAGAAGACTTCACCGCGCAACTTCAACTTGTTCACCGCAAGACGCTCGATAGGGCTGCCGCCGCGGCGGTGTTCACCGCGCAGTTGGGTAAACCTATGTGTGATGTGACAATTTGGCATCCTTACGAGCGCGCTTTGCTGGCAGTGTTTGGTCTGCAGGTTTTCCTGAACGATCGTGCGTCTGCGTCACAACTACTGGATGATCTCAATCGTTCCTGTGTAGTGAGACGATTTTTACGGCGCAAGCGGGTTTCACCAGTGCCGTTGTTCCCGTTGGCCAATGCAGCGTTTCAACGTGTGATTCACGCCCCCGGTGTCAACGAGTGGCTGGCGGGGCACGGATATGTGCGCAGTGCACTCGTTGGGTTGTATGCCCGTGACCTGCGATTGCCCCCGGCGCGTTTTCGCTGGCTTAAGGGGATTGACCGAACATTGTGGTATGGGCTTCATTCGGCAGACACCGCTAAGGTGTTTGTTGAAGGTGCCGGTATTGCCGCTCAGGCTCGCGCCGAGGTTCGTGCCAGTAAGCTGCGATTGCCTCGTCCGGGCATTATGGTGGAACAAGCCGTTGAAGGGCTACAGGCCGATCTGGAAAGTCTGGGCCTGGTCTACCCGTATATACCGGCAGTGGTTCGTCGGCGTCAGGCGACAGAACAGTCAGTGATGTCAGCTGTTTATGCTATTACCGACCCGCCGGACAGCGAGGCGGCAGCGGCTCCCTAGCGTCACCCCTCTTGATTTACCCGAACACCCCCACCGAATTAACTCCGTTAGCACGTCAGGCCAATCAGGCTCTGGTGTCGACCCTTATTTGAATTAAAAGGATATTCCATGCGTGCAAAATCTGACTATGCGCCTTTCTCTGTATACATCCGCGGTAATCTGTTAGTCGTCCAACGTCCAGTCGACCTGGGCAAGCCGGCTGAGGGGCGGGGTGTCCGTACTTTATGTACAGTTGACCTGCGACGCCAGCCGACTTTTTTCCTGTCTGACGCCGGGGTGATGTGCTGCGACAAGTTGGGGAATGTCTTCACAGTTGAGTCCAGCGCTAATGGTGGTAACGATCAGCTGCTTGCGGCGTTGTCTGAGGCACAGTTAAAGCAGGCAGAAAATTGGCGTACCCGATGGGGCGGTCGGTTGGTCATTAGCGCTGGACTGCTGATTGTCGGGCTGATGCTGGGTGTTTCTCTCGTGCACTCCAGCAAGGAGGGGCCGTTGGAACTGGAACCTGGCCCCGAGGTTAGCCTGGCTCCCGCGCAACAGGTTGTGCCGCTGACGCTTCCGCCTCATGCGACTAAAGCTGAACACCCTGAAGTGCCTGTTCCTGTCCAGCAAACGCGGGCTCCCGCGCCAGAAGATGGCTGGGCGCTGCCAGCGTCCGTCCGGTCAACCCTGCCGCAGAAGCTGCAAAGTGCTGCCGACCGCCAATTGTTCACCGTGAACTATTCCTCTGGCCACGATCGCACTTTGTATGTGTTTGCTGATCCCAATTGCCCGAATTGCCGACATCTGGAGCCGGCTTTAGTGGCGGCGGCTCAAATGGCTAACGTGGTTGTCTTCCCGGTGGCTGTGATTGGGCGAGAGAAATCCATTGCTGCCATTACCCCTGTGTTGTGCTTGCCGCCGGCGCAGCGGCCGGCTGCCTGGCAGGCTCTATTTACTGTTGGTACCGATGGACTTCAGCTGGGTAAAGCGGCTGCGGTCGATAAGAAAGCCGACAGCGCCTGTGATGTGGCCGAAAAAGCGCTTGGCGTCAACGAGGTGGCTTATCAGGCCTATCGCATTCCGGGCACCCCCTGGGTGATTGCTGATGATGGCCGCTATGTCCCTCAGGCTGTTCTGCGTGATCCGGCTCAACTGGGCCAGTTCCTGAGCGAAAAGGAGACACCGGATGCAGCAACCCACTGACTACGGCATAGCGCGCAATCGAATTAATCGCCGCGTTTATCACTCAGCCTTGGGAGACTGGATGTTGTCCCCAGGAGGGCTGGCGCTGGGGATGGCGGGCGCCGTTATCGTCGGTGTGGTATGGCCGGTCACCTTGTGGTTAACACTGCCTGTCTTGATGTTCTGGGCGCCGTCGATGTTGATGGAACCCTGGCAGATGCCGATGCGCATGCCAAGCGATATGGATCGGCTCGACCCTTCTACGCAGCGTCAGGTGCCGGGCAAGATGTGGGGCTTTTTGCCCGTGACGGTCATGCGTATTGTCATGGGCAAAGCGGCCGGCATCCTCTATCTGGGATACCTGCGTGGCCGGGATGCGGGGCGTGAGTTGTGGTTGTCAATGGACGACATGACGCGGCACATCCTGATGTTTGGTACCACCGGTGCCGGTAAGACGGAAACGTTGCTGGGTTATGTGCTCAACCAACTCGGTCTGGGCAAGGGGCTGATTTATTCCGACGCAAAGGCACAGAACGACGTGGCGTTGGCCATTGCGTCCATGGCCCGGCGTTTTGGCCGAGAAGACGATCTGCGGATGATGAACTTTATCACCGGCGGCCGTTCCCGTGCTCAGGAACTGCTGGAAGATGTCAAAAACCGTCCTCAAACCAATACGGTCAATGCCTTCGGCATAGCCGAAGAAACCTACATCATCAACCTGATGGACTCGATGTTACCACCGGCCGGCAACGACGGCGGCTGGCAGGAAAAGGCGCGGGCGATGATACAGGCGCTGGTGTTTGCCCTGGTGTACAAATGCCGGCGAGAAGGGACGGTGATGTCGCAGCGTACCATTCAGGCCCACCTTCCTTTGCGCAGTATTGCACGGCTCTATATCCAGTCCGTGGAGGAGCAGTGGCACGATGAGGCGCGATTACCACTGGAGAACTATCTCGGCACGCTGGCGGGGTTTGATCTGGCCACGGTGGACTCACCGTCAGAATGGGCGCCGGAGGCGCTGAACCAGCATGGTTACCTCATTCAGCAGTTCACCCGCATGTTGGCGCTGTTCAACGACACCTACGGTCATGTGTTTGCGCGCGATGCAGGTGATATCGACCTGAGAGACGTTGTTCACAACGATCGCATCCTCGTCATTCTCATCCCTGCACTGGAAATTTCTGCGACCGAGGCGGCAGCGCTTGGGCGACTGTATGTGTCCCAGCTGGCAATGATCCTGAGCCAGGACCTTGGAGAAAAGCTGGAGGGGCGTCCGGAAGACATCATGGTTGTACGTAAGTACAAGGATAAGTTTCCGTTTCTGTGGATAGCCGATGAGGTGGGGGCCTGTTACACCGAGAAATTGGGTGAATTGGCTACTCAGGTTCGATCGTTGGGGTATTGCCTGCTGCTGGCCGGGCAAGAAGCTCAGCGACTTAAATCAGCCGCCGGTGACCGCGTGTGGACGCTGATTGCCAATATGGGCACGCGTATTACCGGCAAAATCATGGACCCGAAAGACACCCTGGAAATCCTGCAGCTGATGGCCGGCACTGAATATCTACCGGAAATGAGTCAGATGGTGCGTCAGAACGGTGTTCTCGGCAGCCGATGGGATGAAGACGACAGGCTGCAACTGCGTGAGCAAAAGAAAGTCAGCGTGGAAGAAGTACAGCAGCTGCAGGAGGGCGAGAATATCACCCTGTTTCGGGGGGAGGTTATCCGTGGCTCGTCACTTTATATCGCGGATGCCGACAAGTTTACCAAAGAAGCGATACAGATTAACCGTTTCATTGAGGTCTCTCCGCCATCTCTTGATGCGTTGCTGGCGCAGGCGCCGGCAACTATTCGCCGCAGCTACCCACGTGCCGATCGGATACAGCAGATCGTTCGCCGGCTGGACGCGCCATCTGCACGTTCAGACCTGGAGAACCTGCAGCTGACCGACCCCGCGCTGGCCGCCCTCAATGATCTGGAAGACGAATGGCTACATATCTGGCGCCGACGCCCGACGGCGGCGGTTAGCACCAGCCTGTTATGGGAAACAGCGCTGGCGCATCTACCGGTGCGCGGATGTGGTTACCAGGTGCAGGCGAGGACGCCGATCGCATTGGGCGTCGGACAACCTCGTCTGATGGCCTATCAAATGCAACATATTCCGGTTGAGAAACCGGCCGACAACACTTCAAAAGAGAATGCAAAATGGCAACGAAAATCACAGTAAACGGCAAGACGATGGTCGTCGATGGTAATCATATCCATGTCAGTGGTAACCAGGTGATTGCAGATGGCCAAACGGTGTCGCTGGGCGATGGAAAGGTCGTGGCGGTCGCCATCACGATTGTGGGTGATGTGCAGGTTCTTGATTCCGAAGAGGCTGATGTGACGGTACAGGGGAATGTCGGCACCGTTCGCAGCACTAACGGCAATGTCAGGGCGGGTAATGTGACTGGCAACATCGAGACGCGAAATGGCAACGTCACCTGTGGCCATGTCCAGGGCGATGTCAGCTCGAGGAACGGGAATGTGTTATACGGGGGCGCAAAATAATGCGGACTTCACTGAAAGCCTGGTGTCTGGCCGCGACGTTAGCGGTCGTTCCGTGCGCTATGGCGGCCCCCTCGGTGCAGGTCGGGTTCTCACCGGAAGGGAGCGCTCTGCAGCTGGTATTGAATACGCTTAATGAGGCACGGAGCAGTATCCGCCTAGTGGGGTATTCGTTTACCTCACCCGAAGTGGTGAAAGCCCTGACGACCGCCAAGCATCGGGGCGTCGATGTGAAAGTGGTGCTCGATGCGAAGGGAAATCAGAACAAGGCCAGCCAGGCGGCGATGAACGTGCTGGTCAATGCCGGTATCCCGGTTCGTACTGTCGATACCTTCAAGATAATGCACGACAAACTGATCATCACTGACCAGGTGAATGTCGAGACCGGGTCATTTAACTTTAGCCGTGCAGCGGCGCGGTCCAACTCAGAAAATGCGCTGGTGCTACGTGATATGCCTGGCGTGGCACAAACCTACCTGACGCACTGGCAATCGCGCTGGGATATCGGAAAGGAGTGGCGTTCGTCGTATTAACAATACTTTTCATTCCTTCCCGCAACACTATGACAGCCTGATCCTCTGGGCTCAGGTTGTCCGCTTTTCCTGCATTTTTATCTGTCATCCCGCGCCAACGGGACTGAAAAATGCTTTTTATGCTGCTAAGTTACGGATTCTGTAGTACGCTTTGCCAAACGATCCTTTTCAGATCCTTGGGGAGGCAGAAATGTCACAGGCCGTAAACGCAGTTACTCCCTCATCGAAAACGAAGCGTCAGTATAGAAAGGGCAATGCTATGACTGCTTCCGAGAAGCAGCTGGCATCGATAGCTCGCAAACGTGCAACGCATAAAGAGATTAATGTCTTTGTCCGAAATCCTCTAAAAGAACAACTGATTGAGCTTTGTTCTGATGAGGGGCTAACTCAAGGACAAATGATTGAGATGCTGATTGAGCGCGAAGCAAATAGACGACTCGCGAAAAAGTAAATGGTTTACTTTCTTGCTAGGTCTTCGCTCCGGTGCTAGATTACTGATCGTTTGAAGAATTTTTTGGTTGGCCACGCCGAAAGGTGGCAAGGAATGGATTTAGAGGCCTTTTGAGCTGAATCCAGAAAAGCAAAAACCCCGATAATCTCTTCAGTTTGGCGACGTAGAAGATTACCGGGGCTCACTTAAAACTGTATAGAAGCTGTTGCTCTATGCAGGGAGTATAGTTTTATGCCTTTTAAAGGTCAACTCCTCCTGTGCAACTTAAGCGCAGGGAGTGGTGGATAACCGCTCAACCATCGAACAAGCGACATCAGTCAGTTCTCGGGGCTGTTACGTCAGCAATCCTTTTCCCTCTTACCAACCTCCCAAGGCTGGGGCGAACAAACCTGCCCTGATCCGGGCGCTGGTAACTGCTGCCCGTGAGAATCAACCGGCCAGGCATGAAGCCTGGTACACCACACCGCGCGTCCAGCAGAAAACCGGACTGACGCGGCCGGTATTTAAACGTATGAATGAACACCGGGCCAGAGCGATCAACGCGCTGATGGTGGCGATGTGCGACCGCTTGAACATTGTGACCGGCAAAGTTGAAGCCAGTGTTGAGCAGCTTTCCGACTGGTGTGGGTTATCTACCGGTAGTGGTGACAAGAAAAGTATCTCCCGCGCCAGCCGGGCGATCACTACTCTGGAAGAGTTGGGTGCCCTCGCTTGCGAACGTGCCTGGGATGAGGCCAGTCGTTCCCACATCCCCAAAATCATCTGGGTAACCGAACTGTTCTTTGTCCTGATCGGCTATGAGCTGGGTAAGTATCAGGCGGCGCAAAACCAGCAGCTGGCGTGGATGAATCAGGGATTGCTCAAGCAGGGCGAAGCCCCGATCACCCTGTCAGAGGCCCGCCGGCGTGCCAAAGAGCAGCATATAAAACGGGCTTTTGAACACCGGGCGCGTCACCGTTCCTTCAAACAACAGCGCCGGCAGGCTCAGAAACTGCTACAGATGGATCACCAGCAGGCGCGTACTGAAATCCTTAACGGTTTGATAAAGATGTACAGCAAGGATGAGCTGGAGGCCATGGGCCATCTTGAGCTAAAACGCCAGGTAGACCAGCGTTACCATGCCTTGCGTAAGCTGGCCTCGTCAGCCCCGCCAGACACACCATAACCCTTCTCTTTTGCCCGGCTTTCCGCCTTCCCTCCATTGATGCGCTTGATTGCGTAGGACTCGGCACGTCTGCTGTTCCTGAATAGCCCCTTCAGCCCCATTTTTCTGCGAAACAGCTCACCAATGCGGCGGCGGGTAAAAAGATCTGGCCAGCCGCTGCGCGTTTTCCACATATAGATGCAAATACTTGATGATTATGAATGCCTGCTAAGAATTACATGCAAAGTAACTGTAACTTCATTTAGACCTAAAAAGACCTTACAAGAGCTTTGCTCTGTGGATAATGCCTTCGCTTACAGCGGGTAAACCCGCGCCGCTCAGAAACGGCGCAAGCGCCTTAAAAGTAGCTCCCGCCGACGGCGGGCAGAAGTAACCAGACAAACTCACACATTTTCTCACAACCCAACCACCGCAAAGCCGCCCCCCCGGGCCAAAGGGCCGGGACGGTGTCGCTTTTAATGATGGATGACGTAACTAGAAACTGAGTCGCTTTCAGATGCGTTGCTGAACGTTCTGCATACACGCCCGTAAGCGGCCCTCACGGCCCGCTAACGCGGAGATACGCCCCGACTGCGGCTGCGCCTGGTCGTGACCACTCCGACGGCGCACACAAAGATTTACGTCGCATTTAGCAGGACTAGTCCTTCAGGACGAGGGATGGGATAGGCGATACCTATCAGGCTTGGGCGGCTTCGCCGCGCGACCGGCGCCCCTTACCAACGGTTGTTCTCTTGTAGACCAGCTGTCGCCTCCATGCGCTGACGCGCATTTTTTGCTCAGCGGCTACACAACGAGTAGTGATAGCCCAACTTCGCATTCGATGATTATCCTCATATGAGGCTTAATACCAAGCCTATAAATTTTATTAGTTATTTACGGAGGTTAGTTATGTTAGAAGACATCACACTGCCTAACTGTCTGAGTCGTCATTTGATTGACCCGCAACTGGTAGAAGTTGAAGTGTCTCCTCAGACTAAAGCAATGGCTGCTGCCAGTCTGAATTTTCGCATGCAAAAACAAACGCAGACCAACTGGTGCTGGGCTGCTGTTTCTGCTTCAGTCGGCAACTATTATGGTACCGGGTCTTGGACCCAGTGTGGTGTAGCCAGCAATGCATTGGCTCGTAGCTGCTGTAATCAACCGAGACCGTGCAATGTTTACGGTTATCTGGACTCCGCCTTGCAAATCACTCGTAGCTACAACGGTATGACACAAGGCCCTTTGCGGATGTCAGCAATCCAGAACCAGATCCACATGGGGCGCCCCATCGGGTTGCGTTGCGCTTGGTTCGGTGGCGGTGCGCATTTTCTGATGATCTATGGGACCAATGGCAACTATCTGTTGATCGCAGATTCAATCTACGGCTATTCCACCCGGGTGTTGAACTCGTTCCCCCGTTCGTATAACGGCGGCGGGAATTGGACCCACACTTACTTCACCGTAAAAAACTGAGGAAAACTACATCATGCAACTGACTTACCCAAAAGCGCCCTCAAACGGCGTACTGGTGCTACGCCCAGCGATACAAGCCGCGCTGCAAACCCAAGGCTTTGGCATCAATCACCATTTCGCAGCCGCCGTACCGAGCAGAATCAGGCTGAGTGAAGGCTATCGTGGTTACTCGCTCAGCCTGGACGATCTGAGTCACGGTAACGGTCTGAAAAGCGCTACGATCGGCGATTGGCATTACTTAGTGTTTGCCGATAGCGTGATTATTGCCGACGCGCAATTGGCCGATGTTCACGGGCAAGTCGAGTTTGCTTCACTCAACCACGGAACGTTTGCAGCAGGAACGGTGACTGCGCTGAAACTGGCGGAACAGTCGCCGCAATTGCAGGGTAAAACAGTGGAGCTACGTGTGCTATTCATCTCAGCACTGAACGTGGTGGCAATCTGGCTACACGCCGACAGCGAAGATGTGCTGATCCCGATTGAGCCAACCCCTAATGAGATTGCGGTCACTCAGCTGTACAGTGAGGCGATGCTGCTCGCTTTACTCAAACCGGCGGCTGAACGGGCCCGTAAGAGCTTCGATGCGGACCCCCGTGGACTGTTGGGGAGTTAATAACGAGGAGCCTATCAGCGCTTTTGCATTCAATTGAATGAAATAAATATCCCACTGAGAGCTATTAGCGCATATCATTTTAGGTGATCAGATTTCATTTTCATCCGCTTGATGGTTAGGAAACTCAATCGCCCCTTTTTGAGTTCCCTAACCATGAATTCAGACAAAGGATCTCCCCATATAGTGAGGGTTGTCGCAGGGTAATGAGGAAAAATGCCAGTTTTGCCGTTTTTTTCATCTAAAATCCGTTTTTCAGGCACACTTATCCAGAGCCGGTGCCTGAAGCCATCGTTTTTTTGCCATCCGATAGAGCCTGTCAGAGAGCATTTTTGTGGCGTGCTCGCCCGCCATGGCGCCGGCAAAACGCAACCGGCCTTTGCAAAGAATGCTCTGGTACGGGTCACTGCACAGGAAGCCTTTCGTCAGCACCGCGAATCCGGGGCGCTTCGGTTTTTCCCGTACCGTCATCGCCAGCGCGTCGTAAACCTTAGGCAGCAGCGAGCCCCGCTGGCGGTTGGCCATAAAACCGTAGTACCGCACCGTTTTAAAATGCCGTGTCTGAATATGGCTGACGTAACGCTGCTGCATCTCCTCCTGGCTCAGCTTCTGGCGTTTATGCTGCTGCGTGTTGTGATCGTAATACTGGTGAACAACCGAACCGCCACGGTAATGGCGGAGCTGCGATGCCGCCACCGGCGGGCGTTTCAGGTAGCGGCCGAGGTATTTGACGCTGCGCCAGGCACCGCGGGTCTTTTTGGCGAAGTGGACCTTCCAGTGGCGCCGATATTGCGCCTGCAGGTAGGGCTTCCACTGTTTCTCATCGCGGATATGGCCGAGGTTGGGCAGCTTACCGAGATTAACGCGGTCGTAGCTGGCACGCAGCAGACGGATAACGGCACCACGCCAGATGGCTTCAATCTGCTGTTTTTTGAAGAACAGGTCGCGCCAGACGCCGTGTTTGATGTCGAGTCCGCCACGGGTAATTGAGACGTGGATGTGCGGATGCTGATTAAGCTGGCGTCCGTAGGTGTGCAGCGCGCAGAAGATGCCGAGTTCGATGCCCAGCTTGCGCGCGTGCCTGAGCATGGCGGGGGTGGCGCAGCGAAACAGGTCGTTGAGCAGCGGCCAGTGGTTGTTGAAGAACGGCCACAGCAAGTGCGGCATGGTGAAGGTGATATGTTGCCAGTCGCAGTCGGGCAGAATGTGCTGCTGTTCGGCGATCCATTGCTCGGTGCCCTTGAGGCCGCAGCTGCTGCAGGCTTTGGATTTGCAAGTCTGGCAGAGAAAGCGTGAGTGAGTACAGTCAGGCGAACTGCAGCAATAGCGGCGAACGCCCATGGCGCAGGTCCCACAGACAAGCATGCGCTCGACAGAGAGTTTGGTCCAGTCGCTGAGCTGATGACCATTGTTCTCAAGGAAGCGATCCTAGCCTTCATCATGCTGGAACAGAAGCTTTGCGGGTCGAGGTATGTACATGAAAGACAGTATAAAATACGGCGATGAGAGTGGAAAGGACTTCGGCTGCGCAGCAGACGAGCTCACGCCGCAGGCGTGCTACTGTTCTGATGGTTGGACGACAATTGCCCGCCGTAACAGAGGGACAACACGGCGTTTTTGTTAACCCAAACATCGATGCTCGCCTTTAGGACCGCTCCGTCACGGGGAAACGAGGACACTGTTCACGTCGAACGCCGCATCGCTGTGTTTTGCGCTCCAGCTTGCCGCGCAACGCTGTCTGTCTGCCATTGGGTATCGGCGCGCTGGCCCAGCGTCGAAGCGGTGGCAGAATGACTCTGCTATTCCCTTAGTGGAAAAGTCAGTCATGTTTCGCTTGCCTTAAAGATATTTTGTAATCTCTTTGAATTCGCTAAGCGTGGATTGAGAACATTCGTGGTTGGCGTGGAGAACATCACCCAGGCAGTGATCCAGATGGTCATGAATTAAGGTACGCTTCGCATTCGTTATCGCCTTTTCAACAGCATGGAGCTGCTGAGTGATATCCAGACAACCTTTTTCGTCTTCGAGCATCTGGATAGTACTTTTCAGATGTCCGGCGGCACGCTTAAGCCTTTTTATAATTTCATCGTGTGATGCGTGTACTGTCATGTCTTGGTCCCTCCTGTGAAGTGATAAGATAACGTGAGTTACCTCCGTGGTCACATTTTTAGTCGAGTTATCCCGTTCTGATACGGTGTCTACTTTGGGACGTATTTCTCTTTCTTCGGCCATGACGGGTGTTCATCATCGATGAAAAAATTATGTTCATGAATGTAGGCGTTATTCGTGTCAGGATCGATATGGCTGTGCTGCTGAACGTATTCCTCATGTTCAGGGCGCCAGATGAGCGATGCGGTTAGGAGTGACAATGCAGCCACGCCGGTGAGGGAGATGAAAGAAGTCTGAGTCCCCCATGTTGCTCCTGCCCACCCAGCCAGTGGATAAGTAATCAGCCAGCATGAATGCGAAAGCGCAAATTGGGCTGCAAAAAGAGCTGGTCGGTCTTCAGTCGTTGATGAACGTCGTAACAACCGGCCACTCGGCGTCTGAGAGAGTGAATATCCAATGCCTAACAGTGCCCACAGCACGACTAGGGTGAAATAATTATTCAGGAAAATACCCAGCCCCAGCCCCACGACCTGAAGCGCAGTACCCACAAGCATCGGCACCCTGTCGCGCATTTTGTTGAGAAGTTTCGGAATTACTAAGGCTGAAACCATTGACCCCATGCCGAAAAAAGCCAGCGCAATGGCGGTAGCTCGCTGTGACAAACCAAAATCAGTCTGCACCAGAACTACGGTGTTAACGATAACCATCGCGCTCGCCGCAGCCTGGGCCATGTTCAGTACTAGCAGGCCACGGAGTCTTGGCGTTTTTAGGAAGATGCGTATACCTCGCGTCGTTTTGTCATAGATGCTGCGTTTGATCGTTAACTCTTTCATCTCTGGCAATGTGACTGAAACAACCAGTAACGCTGAAGCAAGGAATCCGACAGCCGTTCCGGCAAACAGGTTATGAAAGCTCATGACAGTGAGAAGCGCCGCAGCCAGCATGGGGCTGATCACGCTTTCCAAATCATAGGCCAGACGTGACAAAGATAACGCTCGGGTATACTCGCGTTCATCCGGGAGAATATCTGGGATTGTCGCCTGGAATGTTGGCGTAAACGCCGCTGAGGCAGACTGAAGAACAAAGATCAGGACATAAATTTCCCAGATTTGGGTGACAAAAGGCAGCGCGACCGCCACGAGGGTACGAATCAGGTCCAGCGTCACCAGTATGGTTCTACGCGGGAATTTGTTGGCAAAGGCTGCAGCCATGGGGGCAACCAGAATGTAAGCGCTCATCTTGATGGCCAGCGCAGTCCCCAGCACAGCGCCGGCCCTGTCTCCTGCCAGGTCATAGGCCAGCAGTCCCAGTGCAACACTCGCCAGACCTGTACCTATAAGAGCGATCACCTGCGCGATAAATAGATTTCGATAGGTACGATTCGTAAGAATATTGAGCATCAGTAACTCTCCTGTCTTAAGTTACATCCCCTGGGGGGGGATGTAAAAAGCATAGGGGTATCTGAACCGAATGACAAGCTTTATCCTTGCAGGCCATTTGTACCGTGAGGCTCAATCGTAACCATCGACGACCTCATCATGCCTGCAGCCATGATGAGGTTCCGTGGTCATTTTGTAAGCATCCCGGTAAAACGGCCCATTCACTTTTAGAGATCTTCCCACATAATGATTATGTCCCCCTGAGGAGACCGCTATGCGTAAAGCCCGATTCACTGAACACCAGATCATCGCCGTTCTGAAGTCCGTCGAAGCCGGACGTACCGTCAAGGATGTGTGCCGTGAGGCCGCTATTTCGGAAGCCAGCTACTACAACTGGAAGGCGAAATATGGCGGGATGGAAGCGGCCGATATTAAAAAAATCAAAGACCTTGAGGATGAGAATCGACGTTTGAAACAGATGTTTGCTGATCTCAGCCTTGAGTGCCGGGCACTTAAAGACGTCATCGAAAAAAAGCTTTAAAACCAGCGATAAAGCGTGAACTTGTCAGCTATCTCACGGCACAATTTGCCATTAGTTTACGCCAGGTCTGCAGGATGTTTTCGCTGAGCAGGACGGTGTATTTTTATCAGCCAGATATCCGGCGTGATGAACCGGTGATCCATGCGCTGACTGAGCTGGCAGGGCACTGTTGCAAAGTTAGCGGAGAGATAGCCTTTTGTCTTATTCAAAGGCCTTACATTTCAAAAACTCTGCTGACCAGGCGCATCTCGCCCAGGGGATCTCCATAATAAAATGGTGAGGCCTGGCCTTTGCGTAGTGCACGCATCACCTCAATCCCTTTGATTGTGGCATAGGCTGTCTTCATGGATTTAAATCCCAGCGTGGCGCCGATTATCCTTTTCAGCTTGCCATGATCGCATTCAATGATGTTATTCCGGTACTTAATCTGTCGGTGTTCAACGTCAGGCGGGCATCGACCTTCTCGTTTGAGCAGTGCAAGCGCACGGCCATAGGTAGGTGCTTTATCCGTGTTGATAAAACGGGGGATCTGCCACTTCTTCACGTTGTTGAAGATTTTACCCAGGAACCGGTATGCAGCTTTGCTGTTACGACGCGGGGAGAGATAAAAATCAACAGTGCGGCCCCTGTTGTCGACGGCACGGTAAAGATAAGCCCAGCGGCCATTGACCTTCACGTACGTTTCATCAATGTGCCATGGGCAAAAATCGGAAGGGTTACGCCAATACCAGCGCAGTCGTTTTTCCATTTCAGGTGCATAACGCTGAACCCAGCGGTAAAGCGTAGTGTGATCGACATTCACGCCACGTTCGGCCAGCATCTCCTGCAGTTCGCGGTAGCTGATGCCATATTTACAGTACCAGCGTACCGCCCACAGGATGATGTCACGCTGAAAATGCCGGCCTTTGAATGGGTTCATGTGCTGCTCCGTCAGCAAAAGGTGGCGATGAGTCTATCACCTCCAGATTTTTGCAACAGTGCCTTTTCTAGCTACTGAAACGCGAACGGATTAAGAAAAAGTTCTACAGAACGAGAGATGAAGCGAGAAGCGATATTTTTGAACACATCGAAATTTTTTATAACAGTAAGCGTAGACATGGTTAGAGTGATCAGATGCCACTGACGAAATATTAAAATCAATATTATCAACAGCTTAGAAGTGCCTAGATTATCTGTGACGATTCGAGTCACTTTTCCCCACTCATACTTATTGCTCTATATGCTTTACCGGAACACTTTAAAATAAAGAAAATATCTCAAAAATGAAGTGGCTCAAAAATCTGTCATTTATAATTATTTATATTAACAGACACTTGCCCTCAAGTAATTAAAATAATCACCGAGAAAGGTTTATTGCCCAGCGACTAAAAGTAAATAAGTATCGAGCCATAAAATCAACATTAAAAAAAATATAAAACAGTTCAATTGCTAGCATTGCTAATAAAACAAAAATAAAAACGTGGAAAACCCTCATAAAAAATCTCTCATTTATATAATTTAGCCTCAATCATGTCTATATTTCGTGAAAAATAGTAATAAATTTCCAAACCGTTTTTTAGGTTAGTATTTAAAAATCAAGAGCCAGACAGAATTGCAACGAATCCTGCTCCAAGCGCCACGGCAAAAACAGCAATCACTACAACTGCGGCAGCTCCAACCCCAGCTCCTACAGCTGCTGCCGTTTTACCTTTAGAAATATCTTTTCGTTCAAGTGAAACAATGTCATTAAACATGACAATATTCCCTGTGTTTGCAATTATACCTTGTGCTGTTGTTCTCTGAACAGTAATTGTATTTTGATTTCCATTCTTGAGCCTGTACTTTACAACATCCCCAGAATAAAGTGGGGGTAATACTTGGTAATATGTGTAATTGTTACCAAGCTGTTTCTGTCGAAACTGTACAGAGTCGTATGATGTGCATCCAGTTAGTGTGATGCTCGCTGCAAGCAAGATGGCTATATAAAAAGTAAACTTTCTCATTATTAATATCCTTAGAGCAAAAATGGGGTTAGGTAAATGGTGATGTTTATAACATTAGCATTTAATTTAAAAATAGCAAGTTAATTTTATTAAGGTTAATATCGCAAGCGTAATTTGCAAAGTTGTTCGGCTCAGAAATAACCTTATCCATGGATAAATCTACTGAAAATAGAGACGTTTTGGATTTGGGTTTTTTTAGTCCCAGGCAAAATAATGGTGCTATTGATATTCCTCCGGTGATATAATATTCAGGGAATCATGCGAGCGTTCACAGTTGTACTCTGATAACCATTTATCCGTGATTTCCCGTACTTCCTTCCGTATTCTGAACAGATAAAAACCGAGTACTTCTGTACGATATGCTCTATTAAAACGCACGATTCAAGCACTCTGCGTCGGCTTACCCGGCAGGATAAACTCAGGTTTTACTGCGTGACTCTCTGCTCATCCAGCCAACGCCAGAGTAATGAATTCCGGACCATTATCCATGCCCAGCATCGGTTTGCCTCGATTATGTCTAGTACACAAACCCTCGTAGAGCTAGCAGATTCAGATCGATTTCTATCGCCCGCGCTTCACGGTTAAAGTCATCAACGACATTGAACCTGCGAAAACGACGGACATAGGCCAGCGCATTAAGTATGCAATCGACATACCCGCTCTGATTCGTACGGGCAGCTGTTGCTTACCATTATGGCGAAAATTCAGCTTCAGCAGACAGTCAATACGGTGGAGCCTTTTGTAATTTCGAGGATAGCCCTGCCGTCGCATAACCTAGAAAAGCCTAGGAAAAACCTATCGTGGGTATCGCTCAGCCGCTTCCTGTAGGGCGGCAATAACGGACTTGTCACGCGTGATATCCGGGCGGTAATGGTAAACCGTTCTGCTCAGGTTCAGACTCCGGCAGGCCTACGGATACTGAGTCAAAATGCCGTTATCAGATGAGCGACCAATACTCGCTTATCGCTGATTTTAGTGCTTTTTTTGATAACGTCTGTCAGCGCCCAATTATCTAGGCTCAGTGGAAGAATTCCATACAATAAATACCCAGCGGTGGTAGCCGTAAAACCATTAAAACAACATTGTATATGGCAGAAAAAAAAGCACCAGTATCATCTCAAAAAAATGCGTCAGTCATTGTTAGATGCAGTATAAGAATCAGGACCGGCATTAATGCGATTATAATTCCTGTTTCAAAAAAAACTGCATGGATTGTACAAGTGAGAAGAGTTAGTTGAAAGCGTATTTAGGAAATTAAAGGTTCTATTAATAATCGCTCGAGGCTGTTGAGGAAAGTGCGGATATAAAGCTAAACGCCCCGGACAGGAGTGCAAAAATGTACATCTCAACCAAGCAAGAAACAGAGCAATGATGACGTTAGTCGGTGCTTTTAAATAATGGAATGGAAGTTTATCTATTTAAATATTTTATCTTGCTAAAAATAAATTATCTTAATGCAGGCACTTATCAAATGCTGAATTATAACAGACATTTTTCAACCATCTATAAGCGTGCAAATCTGGCTTAAGTATAACCACGTGAAAGGCATAACCACGATAAAAATATTTCATATTAAGGCTACTCTAAGCTGGAAATTCAGAAAATCCCGCCACCTAAGTTTGTGCTTTGCTACCAGCACCTAGACTATTATTCATTACTGCTTTTTAGGTCCAACGCCAAAGGTAATAATGCGCCGAGCGGTCTGCAGTGCACTTGCGTATGTCAGTCGTTATAGTTGTTCGAACGCTTTCGCAAGGTTCTTTATTGCTTCCACCTTGTCAGGTTTCTACATGAACGTTATAGTAGTAGCAGCGCCTCATCACTTATTTATGACTATCAATTATTTAAGTGGGTTATTTTTCTGTACATTAAGTGGGCAGTGTATTGACCACTATAATTTTTGCTATGATGCGCCACCTTAAGAGCTAATTTTAAATGTTTAATTAAATTTAAAATTGATATTTTCGCCAGTCTTAAAGTAAATCATAACACTTAAAGGGTGCTAAAACTTACAAAAAAACTCGCTACTACTTTATTGAAGTGTCTTGATTTTCAATAAAATTCTGGTTGCTAATTTCAATTGCACTTTCACTTGGTATTAACTCAACGCAAAGCATAGGTCGAATAATATTGTTTTTATTGCCCACTCCTCTATGAATCGTACCAGGCTCCATATATAGAATAGAGAAAGCTCCGCAACATACTTGAGAGGAATAATAGCTATCATCCCCAGGGGATATATTATTTAGATCAACATTATGTGGGTTAATGATTGCTTTGTTAAGATCTACCTCGCCCTCGGCGGGAAATGAAATAAATTGAGGACTATTATTACAATCCAACTCTACTAATGGAATGAAAATAGCAGAGAAATCATTATTATAATCAATGTGCCACCGTTGAGGTCTGGAGTTTATGGGGTTGACAATGAATTGTATCCTGGCAACTTTTAATGACATTTGAAATTTTTCATTTACAAAACTATGAGTCCAACTAACAAGATTTTTTATATGAATTGAGGCCAACAATTCAAAATCTTTAATTTTAATACTTTCTCTATTAAGTTGGTATAGGTTAATCCAAAAAACAGTACCATCCATAATAAATTTGTTATACAGGTTCATGTCGATTGAGTTTAAAAAAACATCATAACACCTTTTTATCAACTTGCGCTCTTTATAATTTAAACGCCCTATTTTCCTTATCATTTCACACCTGACTGATAATATTTCGTTTAGATAGCTTCGTTGTTAAAAGGTAGCTCAAACTTATGATTTTTGCTAATGCTGAGTAGCGCTCATCTTATTTTAAGATTCAACTTGTTGAATTTTAATTAAAAAAACCATCAGCCTACCACTGCCACCCAAAAATCAGATAGGGTAGTTTAATTTAAAAATAATAACGTCAGTACATTATCAAAGAGTGAAGCTAAACGCTGACTTTGGTGAATAAATGCAACTTTCAGGGTATTAGCCGATCTGATCGCTACGTTCGTTTCAACATCTGGCTACCAAGGCTAGCAAACGTTTAATTCAATCAACTGGATCACCTTCTACAATGCACTCAGACAATGTGGTTCATTAACGCTTTGGCTTGATGTTGTCAGCAATAGCTGCATGGACTGACAGTGTACAGCCTGAAGGTCGTGCCCGCCCGCTAAGCTACTATCATATGGCTATTACCGCTGTTTGGATGATTAAACGTGTGTTTAGTCTGACGCTCTGCACACTACAAAGCTTCGTGGACTCGATTTTTAAGATAATTAGGTTACCGCAGTCTATTTCACTACCTTTTCAGCAGACGGACAAAGAGCATCAACATTAGCTTAAAAACGCCAATACGGGGGAAATCTTGCAACTCAGCATTGATAACATCGGTCTGAGGGTTCTCGGCGAAAGTGAATGGAAAGTGAGACCACATGGAGCTGAGAGACGCAAAGTATGGCACAAGCTTCATATAGCGGCAGATAGTGCGATGCGCACGCTTATCTGACGACAAATACGCAAGTCACAGCAGAGGCTGATTAACAAGACCCACCTGAAAATCAGAAAAGCTTAAGCAGACGGCACTTATAACACGCGTAACTGCCACAATGTGTTACCTAGGAAGAAAATTAGGCCTCTGATCCTCCTCCGTAGAGGGGCAGGATTAGAGGCCAGATATGAATGAGTGTAACACGCTGTAGCTAATCATCATATGAGCGACAATTATGGCGACAGGTTAAATAAAGCGGCTATAAGCACCTTACAGCGGCAGAAGCGGCGATCTTACCAATCGTTATCCGAGCCAGCTTGAGTATGACGCGCAGATGAGTGAAGAAATGTCGCGGGTCTAAGAGCTGACCTGGATGACGCTGTTGTGTGTCATAACCATATCCGGCTCGTATAACGGAAGAAATGGCGGGTGCCTAACTCTGATTTATTCAACAAAGCCAATAAAACAGGTGCAGGAACTTCTACCTGAATGAGTAGTCCACGAGCACAAAAGAAATAAAGTGTTCGCTTACGTGTTTAACACGGAATGATCAATCAGTGTTGCGCCATATATTATTGGTATATATAACCGATTTTATCACCAAGCTAATTAGCGTCCCAATAACAATCAATGTTAAAATAATGTCAAGAATACTTATATCGGTCGGCAAGTCCCCCAGAAGTAATGAGCGAACCCCCCATATGCCAAGAATGATCCCTGCGCCACCTGTAATTAGTTGGTAAAATTCAGTCAAAAGAATAGTTGCAGCTGTGGTGGCAATCAAAAATATAACTAAAAGCGAAACAATATATTTTATATAAAATGGTCTTTCATGAACACTAGAGAACGCTATTGCAGAGGGGTACTCTGTCGCAATGATATCTAAATTCTTTATAATTATAGGGGGCAATGTTTCCAAGCGGGGTATTTTATCATTCATCAGTAGGGTTATATTACTGTTTCGCTGGTTTAAGAAATTAGAATGACCTTCTTTCAAACGTTCAATCGCGATAGAAATATCGGCCCTGTATTTATCAAAGGGGTAATTGAATATCTCGCCAGAAATAGGTAAGGTTACTTCTTTTTCAAACTCAGTGGTGCTTTCGGGTACTTCTATTATAATACTATAAGGAAGTCGTTTAACGTTTTCTTTCTTAAAAAAGAAATTTGATATATGTAATCTGGTTTTATATTTTCCACAAAAAACATCGCAGTGATGATAGCCATTAACATTTATTTTAATTTTTTTATTAACAAAGTCAATTTCTTTAGTTAACACTTCTAAGTTAACGTATTCACGATTATTGCTAGATGTTATTAAGTACTGCGAGCCCATCGTAAGCGCATTGCTAGTTATTTCGTTATAGAATGATTCAAGTGCAAAAGGTAACCATGCTATAGTTATTACTAGTAGTGACAATATGGTTATATTTAACGCATGGATAATAAAGCGAAACTTTACCTTTTGGCTCTCCATATTAACCCCCAAGTGCATTGGATACTTTTTTAAGTTTCGGATTTAGGTCTATCTTAGGATAAGCTTTTGTATCTTTTATTTCAAGTAATGCAATATGGAAATGATAAGGTATACAGACTTTTTTTGGTTTTAGTTATGGTATCAAGTTCATCTTCCACTTAATTATCATTCAGATAATCACTGTTGGAATAATGAACGGTCTCACGCTATTTTTTTTGCTAGCCTTAACATTAAGTGGAGTGAACCTCATGGTAGCATTGACTTTTTGACTAAGAACAAGCGATGACCTACTAAGATAACTTGAACATTGCCCTACAAAAAGTCATTGAGCAGAATGTGCTGCTATTCAGTTATTTACTACTCAGCTGCCTTGAGGCGGGAACTCCTGCATTCCCTTGGCTTGCAATTTTGACAAAAGAATCTAGCGTAGATATATAAAATTAGGAGGATAAATAGAGGAACCTATCTATGAGGCAGTTACCGCAGGCGAGCACGCGCTGGATGACAAGTCTGATTTAATTGCTGAGCATATCGCTGTGTTTGTCTAGCTCTTCGATACAGTCGTATTTATGATGGAATAACAGAATTGAGGGATGCGGAATATATAAGGAGCAGATAATACGGGGCTACAGACGTTAGCAGAAGGGCGTCCGCGTTGAGGAGCTTGCTGCGCTTACCTCATTCGTGATAAATATAATCTTCAGCATATTCTAGTCTGAGCTCTGGAGGGAACTACACCAGAATTTAAGGAAGAAACCGTACATAAAGTAACGGAACGCGGTTGTTTCATTGTGGAATTATCTGACCGTCTAGGCGTTTCTGCGCACCGGCTCTACAAGTGGCTACGGGCTATCAACCCTGATAACAGCGAACAGTATGCCCGGGAATTACTGGAAGCCAAATGCGAGATCCTGAAGCTGGTTGGATAGGCATAAGCGCGAAAACCTGAACATAAAAGTTGCCACTTACTAATTTCCTGAGCGATCTTGCCGTTACATGGGTCATGATGACGGAAAGCTTTTATGCCGGTATATAATATTCACAGCTTAGGGCACTGTGACCTCCCTTCATCGCCATATCGGCAATAATGGCAACAACTCCAGTTATCGGTAGCCTGGTTAGCATCATGGCTAATATTAATGTTTTTGATAACAAAATTCAGGATGTCATATTTTGAGCAGTGCAGGAGCAATGAATTCCTTAGTTGACGTGTGCAGTTGTAATGCCATTCGCAGATAACTCAACCGCGTTTGCATCAGTTCGGTACATTCAGTCAGGGTCTCCCGTTGCTCGAAGGGCATAATGTCAGCGATCGCAGTGTGATCGGCTGGCGTATTGGGTGTGTCAGCGAACAGATCAATAATGTTTTGTAATGTATGCACAGTAATGTGTGACAGCGGGGTAGAGTTTTTTGGTTGCATCTTGAAGTCAGCGGTGTCAAGAATCTCTCTGAATGCACCTGATTTTAGATCAGCTCGCGCTTTAATAGTTCCAGCAAAACTACGAGCATTCTCGTGCGTGTTGTTAATAGCTCTTAGCATATCTACCATTCCTTGACAACAACTGTTTGTGAAATAATACATGTCTATATTCTAATTTTCTCTCGGCCAAACAATACAACAAATAGCAGAGATATATTAGTGCAATTCTGCACATTGAGCTGAAACACCGTTATAAATGTCACCAATTGAGCATAAGTGCATCTTCAGCAACCCTACGGCTTTCTTGATTAAATCAGAACTACCTGGCAGAGTATCTTCTATGCACGCCATAGAGTCCAGGGCCAGCAGCAGCTATGGCCTCAAGGCCACCGAGCAGTGGATTGGCGAGCAGCAGCACATCACGTTCACCATGCCACATCTGCCGTGGCCGTTCTTCAACAACAACTGGCCACTGCTCAACGACCTGATCCGCTGCGTCACACCCGCCATGCTCCGCTGGGCACGTCGTTAGGATGTCGAAGTGGGTATCCTATGCGCGCTCCACACCTACGGCCGGCAGCTCAATCAGCATCCGCATATCCACGTCTCCCTAACCCGCGGCGGACTTGATGTCAAAAACGGCGTCTGACGCCATCTGATTTTTAAAAAGAAAGAAGTGGAAGCCATCTGGCGCAATGCCGTCGTCTATCTGCTGCGGGACAACTGCGCCCGCTTCTATCCAAGCGCCCTGCCGGGCCTGGGCCATATCCGTAACGAGGACCGGTGGCACCGCTACCTGCATGCACAATATCGGCATCGGCGTTGCTGGAAAGTGCACTTCACCAAAAAGACTCGCGGTACCTGACGCAGCGTGAAATACCTGAAACGCCCTCCGGTGGCGGCCTCACAGCTACTTCACTACCGAGGCGGTGCCGTGGTCCATTAGCATCACGATCACCGCATTAACGCCAGAAAATCAGCCAGGAGGAGATGCAGCAGCGTTACGTCAGCCATATTCAGACACGGCATTTTAAAACGGTGCGGTACTACGGTTTTATGGCCAACCGCCAGCGGGGCTCGCTGCTGCCTAAGGTTTACGACGCGCTGGCGATGACGGTACGGGAAAAACCGAAGCGCCCCGGATTCGCGGTGCTGACGAAAGGCTTCCTGTGCAGTGACCCGTACCAGAGCATTCTCTGCAAGGGCCGACTGCGTTTTGCTGGCGCAGTGGCTGGCTAGCAGGCCACCAAACTGCTCTCCGACAGGCTGCAGCGGATGGCGAAAAAGCGACAGCTTCAGAGTCCGTCTCTAGATAAGTACGCCTGAAAAATGGGTTGGGGATTAAGACTCATCAAAACAAGTAATTTCATACATAAACCATAGCAATGCCGTACCACCAGGTGACTGAACCGCACCGGTTTTCTTGGAGAGTTTTAAGTCCCGAAGCTCAGGCTGCCAGATCATTATTTGCACTGGAAGCATAATAAGCTTTTTCGGCTTCTACCGGCGGTATGTGTCCTAGCCGTTCAAGCAACCTGCGATTGTTGAACCAGTCCACCCACGCCAGTGTCGCAAGCTCCACTTCTGCGTGGTTTTTCCAGCTCTTACGGTGTATCACTTCCGCTTTGTAAAGGCCATTGATGCTCTCGGCCAGGGCATTATCGTAAGAGTCCCCTGTGCTGCCTGTCGACGCCAACAGCTCCGCTTCCTGCAACCGCTGGGTGTACGCCAGTGACACGTATTGGGAGCCCTTGTCCGAGTGATGGATTGTACCAGTGGGACGACGAGACCACAGAGCTTGTTCCAGTGCATCCAGCACGAACCTTGCTTCCATCGACGATGAGACCCGCCAGCCAACGATCGTGCCGGCGAACACATCGATGATGAACGCCACATACGCAAAGCCCTGCCAGGTGCTGACGTACGTAAAATCTGCACACCAAAGCTGATTGGGACGTTCTGCCGCGAACTGACGGTTTACCCGATCCGCAGCGGTCACTGTTTTGCGACCGACTGTGGTCTTGATGACTTTGCCGCGGAGTACGCCCCGAAGACCGATTATTTTCATCAGACGTTCAACCGTACACCGGGCAACGCTAAAGCCCTCTCGAAGTAACTGACGCCAGACTTTTCGTGCACCATAGACACTGTAATTTTCTTCGTAAACGCGTTTTATCTCCTCGCTGATTTGAGCATCATACTTTTCGCGTTGGCTGCATTTTTCAGGATGTAGCTGGCGTTGTTGATGCCAGTAGTATGTCGACGGGGCAATATCCAGCTCGCGACATACCGGCCCGACCCCGTGTGTACCACTCAGACGTTGCATAAGTGGCATTTTTTTTCCAGTGGCGGTCGAGCTCCGCCTGCGCAAAATAAGCAGAGGCCTGGCGCAATATATCATTGCTGCGGCGTAGCTCCCGATTCTCACGCTCCAGTTCTTTTAAACGCTGACGTTCATTGGTACTCAGCTCGCCAACATCTGTGCTTACTGGGCTGGCACCACCACGGACATCATTTTTATGTTGACGCAACCAGGCGCGTAGCGTGTCGTAATGGCACCCGATTTTTGAGGATATGGCACGAATGGCATCTGGCTCAGAGTCATACTCATCACGGTGTTCCAACAACATTCTGACAGCACGTTCGCGCAGTTCAGGGGGATAACGTCTGGCGGATTGTGATTTCATTTTAGGTCTCCTTTCATTGAGAGTTTAGTCTCCAAGAAACCCGGGGCGGTTCAAAAGTAGCGCCAATACGGCAGCGTTGACCACACTCAATGCCGATAAACCCGATGAAGAAAGCATCACGAACAAGCAGAACAAATGTCTGAATAACCTTGTGGAGCAGGCTCACCGGAACATTAAACGATGGACGCGTCCTATGCTGGGATTCAAATCGTTTCGGCGGACACAATCCCTGTTGGCTGCATTTAGCTGGTAAACATGATCCGTAAAGGATAGCTTCATCATCCATCTTGCGAAGGATTGTCGTCTGCAGAACAGTTTTATCTACTGGCTGCCTGAAAAACAGGCAGCGCAGATTTCATCATCTTCACTCCGTTAACGCGACAGAGCCAGAATATCACCTTTAATCAGGTAGCCGAATTTACTGTGCCACTACAGATCATTGCCGAATTTACTGTGCCACTACAGATCATTGCCGAAATTTCATATTACTCATCATCGAAATAACCAATGTAAAACCCCTTGAAATTGGGAAGAAACAGCCCCCCTAGCGTCAATTAATTTCAACCCACCGCTATTGATAAGAGCATCATGAATAATTACACGCCGGATAACCATTATTTAATATAGCGATTGTTTAATGTATAAATGATGTATACATATTACTGTCTTAAATCTCTTTTGCTAAACGGTCCAAACAATCCTGACTTATCTGTGAAGGAGAAGTTGCACCTGTGAGCGTCATTGTCACTTTCATATCTTCTGCAAACAGTTTAAGCAGATGAGCAACCCCTGACTCACCGGCGGCCGCAAGCGCATAGATGTAAGCACGTCCAAGAAGAACACCTTTCGCCCCGAGGGCAAGCATACGAATGACATCGACACCAGAACGAACACCTGAATCGACAAGGACGGTAATATCATCACCTATGGCATCCACTATGCGTGGAAGCGCGCGTGCTGTAGGGATCGCTCCGTCAAGCTGGCGTCCCCCATGGTTAGAGACAACTATACCATCGGCACCCAGCCTAATGGCATTCTTGGCATCTTCAGGGTCCAGGATTCCTTTAATAATCAGCTTTCCCTTCCAACTATCGCGAATCCATTCCAAATCATGCCACTCTATGGAAGGATCGAAATTGTTACCAATAAAGCCCATATAATCATCCATGGACATTTTATGCCCGGTATAGGCTTCAATATTCCCGAATGAAAGAGGACGGCCTGCGAGACCGACATCTATAGCCCAACGGGGATGAGTACAGGCCTGAATATATTTTCTTAATGACGCATATGATCCGGACATACCTGAACGATTATCTCTGTATCTGGAGCCGGGAATTGACATATCAACGGTGAATACCAAGGTTTTCATACCTGATACCCATGCACGTTCCAGCGAGTTACGCATATAGCCATGATCTTTTAATACATATAATTGTGACCAGAGTTCACCACTGGCACGCCGTGCCACCTCTTCTATGGAGCATACTGATACCGTTGATAAGGTATAAGGAATCCCTACGCTGCTAGCGGCTAGGGCAGCTTTCACTTCTCCTCGCCGAGCATACATACCGGTAGCGCCGACCGGACCGAGAGCGACGGGCATTGACCAGGTTGTACCCAGAATCTCAGTGGACAGATCAGGTTCACCCACACCGCAAAGAACGCGCTGACGAAGTGCAACGGAAGAAAGCTCCTTTGCGTTAGCATTCATAGTATTTTCCGCTACTGCACCACCATCAATATAATCAAAAAGAAACCTAGGAAGACGATGTCGTGCTGCTTCTCGGTAATCACTGGGGGCTGATACTATCATTTAAATTCCCTTAATATATTTAGCAATTAATATGCAGACAAATGTACTATATCTATAAAAAATCTTTACTAAAAATGAAATAATTGCATTCAAAACATGCCTGTTCGGAATGTTCAGGAGGGATCATTGATCGTACGGAATGGACTCCATATTGGAAACAGGATGTTTTGTACTATAAGAAATTCCTAGACAGGCCCCCGGTATGTCAACGCCAGCGTTTACGGCTTCTTCCTGTACCAATGTAGTGGTCAAGTAATACTGGCCACGGTTTTTGATACCTGTTCTCGGACTCTTCCGGCATCAGCCCTCCGTTATCGTGGTGTGGTCTGACGCTATTGTAGTAGTTCAATATGTAATCATTAATTTGCTGCCGGGCCTCGTCCCTACCTGCGTAACCATCCGTCGGCACCCATTTTGTTTTCAGACTGCGGAAGAAGCGTTCTATCGGGCTGTTATCCCAGCAGTTTCCCCGCCGACTGACGCTTTAGTTTATTCTGTAACGCCAGAGAAGTTGTTGATATTTAGTCCTGTATACTGGCTTCCTTGGACGCCCTTCTAAGAGTCAAGTTGTTATCGGGATACTGTTGACCTGCCTGTTTTGATTGCGCAGTAACGTGTAAACTTCGCGATAGATATATCGCTTCCATTTTTGTATGTCCTTCGGCTACGCGCCTGGCGACATATTCCTTTGTTTTTGCGTCAGTTCGTAAGCGTCCGATGGCAATGATGTAAAGTGCGCTATTTGCAGCACGATCTCCACCTCGGTTAAGCCGATAACGGTTTGTTTTTCCAGAAGAGACAGGAACAGGACTGACGCCACACAGCGCAGCAAAACCTGATTCAGAACTGAGTCGTTGTGGATTGTCTCCGGCCGTGATCAGTAACTGTGAAGCGCTTTCGTATCCAATAGCATTACGTTTAATCAGTTCAGGTGCCAGCTTATCGACAATCGCCGCAATCATGACGTCCAGATCAGCAATTTCGTCGTGCAGCTCAAGATAGCGTCGGGCAAGGGACTTCAATGCAATTCGATAAACGTTTGTAACATTGCGGCATTCAGTGACATGAGACCTCCATGCTCCCAGAGTCCTGATGAGCTGCATACGTGTCATATTTCTTAGTTGTTCACGTAACTCATCCGGCGCAGAGATAATGTTGGAATGGATGATCTGGAGAGCGACTCTTCGGGCCGATATGACTGTTTTGCGGCAAGTTTTTAACACACGAAGAGACTCAATCATGCCATCGCGTGTTTTGGGCGTGACGGTCCTTATTCCTGAGAATGCTGCATGCGTGGCACATTCAGCATAAATCGTGTCACTTTTTCCCCCGCTTGCGCCGCTCCATTCGATCTGGCGCTGTCACCTCAAGAACTTCTAACCCGGCATTCTGAAAGTAGCGAAGCAACCCGGAACCATAGGTGCCTGTGCACTCAACGCCAATTCGCTTTAATGCTCCAAACGAAGCCACCCATGCCAGCATTTGGCGATACCCTTGCCGTGTGGCAGAGAATTACTGGGTACCCAGGACTATATTATTTTGATCAACGACAGCGGCAACGTGCAGATCTTTATGTGTATCCACGCCACCCACAACTGCGGTTTCGGTAACGTTATCAGCCATGACGCGACTCCTGTAAGGAAACAGAGCTGATTCTCCAGACAGATAACCCGGACAGGAAAGTAACGAGACAGCCGTCAGGCCCTTTTTGAGTCACGCGCATCGGTGAGGAGGTGCCTCGCATGAAGGCGCTTCCGGCAACCGACTAGTCTAGGGCAGGGCACAAAAATGTCGATCGCTGTGTGAGTCAGGATGCGGGAAGGTATTCACTGCATCAGTAATCACACCAATCGGGTGAAACAGCAAACCGAGTGATGATAAAAACTGACACCGGCATTATTACTGTCGCTATGGAACATGACATCACGCAGTTGACCACGCGTTTCATGGACCATCCGCAGGGCACTGCTTATCAGTGCGGTATCGGCATGTGCTGACAGACTCCAGCCGATAACCCTGCGGGCAAAAAGATACATAACAACCGCAAGATAGCACACACCGCTGTACCGCCAGTCGGAAATATACGGTCGCTAGGGCGTGGAGCTGAGCCGCTCACTCCTGTCCGGTTGGGTGGATGCATGCTGCCGGCTGCTGTCACCGCTGGAAGAGGCACTTCGGAGCTATGTGCTGACCGACCGCAAGATTCATGCCGATGATACGACGGTCCCGGTGTTGCTGCCCGGTAATAAAAAGACAAAAACCGGGCGTCTGTGGACCTACGTGCGCAATGACCGCAAGGCGGGTTCGCCGCTGGCGCCAGCAGTCTGGTTCGCCTACAGCCCTGACAGAAAAGGTCTCCATCCACAAACTCACCTTTCCGGCTTCAACGGCGTGCTGCAGGCAGATGCGTACGCCGGGTTCAACGAACTGTACCGCGCAGGACACATAAAGGAAGCAGCTTGCTGGGCCCATGCCCGGCGTAAAATCCATGACGTCCATGCCCGTCCCCCCCCCTCGGCAACCACAGAGGAGGCACTGAAACGCATCGGCGAGCTGTATGCCATGAAGCAGAGCTGCGTGGGTTACCGGCAGAGCAACGGCTGGCACAGCGTCAGTTGAGAACAAAACCCCTACTGAATGAGCTGGAAGGTTGGCTGAGGGAAAAAATATGTAGACGCTGTCGCGCCACTCCGAGCTGACAAAAGCGTTCGCATATGCTCTGAACCAGTCGTACGCGCTGGAGTACTATGCGGAAGATGGCTGGGCGGAAGCTGATAACAACATCGCCGAGAATGCCCTACGGATGTCAGTCTGGGGAGAAAGAACTTCTTGTTCTTCGGCTCCGATCACGGTGGTGAACGCGGTGCACTGTTGTAAGGGCTGATCGGGACATGCCGGTTGAACAGCGTGGATCCAGAGCGTTATCTGCAGCACGTACTGAATGTGATAGCCGACTGGCCAGTAAACCGAGTTGGCGATCTCCTACCGTGGCGAGTAACCCTGCCAACAGAATAAGCTACCCGGCGGCTGTCAATACGGCTGTCGCTGGACGCTTACGAATGCGCTGAGGGAAGGATAAAAAAGGAATATCTGCTCGGCAGGCCAGAAGATATCGCGCAGACAAGAAAAATGGTCACGGAGCCGGTGATCCTCTACAACACACGGCGGCAGCCCCTGTCGCTGAAATACAAAACGCCCGTTGAGGTTCATCGGGCGTTATCTGGCAGAAAATTGTCACCTACATCAGGACTAGTCACTTAATCCCGTCCACCTTCCGACGTGGAAAATATGATACGATCAGAAGATATCAGGGCTAAATCCCTGTGGGTAATGACGGCACAATTGAAAAGTTTTACCAAAGAACATTCTTTTGACTTAATTTTTCAGTCAATTTAGGAGTGGACACCATAAATTATGGTTTTGAACTTAAATTTTTCAGCTGTGCTACTACAGACGCATCCAAAAAGCACCATGACTAAATCAATAAGTTAGCTCCACCACTCACTCATTACTGACCCGATGCAGCTTAAAGCCATTTTTAGAAGTGATAACCCGCCCCAATATTAATACCATTAACTGATCTATGTTGATTTTCAACCTTAGTTTGAGAACCTTCGTAGCCGACGTTTATCGTAAGATGCTGAGAAACATTAACAATAATACCAGCCCCATAGGCGAAGGCATTATCATTATTTGAATAATCTATATTACTTTCTGTCCCGAACCATCGTCGGGTATAATGCCGTTCCATTTTCGAGTGAGACACTCCCAGTAGGACATAAGAACTAACATATTTATTAAACCGATATGCAGGTCCCGCCATCAAGGAGTAATATTCAGCATTAGTATGGTCATTCGTTTGACCCAGCCACCCATTGGAAGAATAAGTCATATCATTTTGTAGTGCCGTAAATGAAACAAGAGCACTCAAAGTAAAATCCCATTCATACCGGTACTGAATATTAACGCCAGGCATATTTTTAAAGTTTTCAACTTTACTTTGAGCATATCCCAACGATAAAGAGTGTTCACCAGCAAAAGCCATTGAGCCTGTAGCTATTAGTAGTGAAATAGTGCTTGGAACAAAAACAAATTTCATTTACGAGCCCTCAAACTGATCCAGTTTTTTTTCTCATTAATCATAACTAATGAAGAATGAATAATCCACACATATTCGGTGCAGTAAACCGATACATACGTCTCTCAAATTACTTGATTAGGACTCTGTTGCAAGGATCCTTTTGAACGGCAGGAAAAATCTGAAGGAGATGTTTCCCTAGGCTCTGTCGCATTAGGGTTATGATCATGTAACGTGCTGTTTTTCTGTAATGTTGCTTGATCATGTAACGTGCTGTTTTTCTGTAATGTTGCTTGATCATGTCTCTTACTCGAAACGCCTTTAAACGCGAGCACTGTCCCGTCGACTTTATTACCCAGTGCCTCCACTGGTATCTGGCTTACTCATTGAGTCTGCGTGAGCTCGATGAGATGATGGCGGAGCACGGCATTTATGTTGACCAATCCACGCTTCACCGCTGGGTTATCCGCCTGGTGCCGTTGTTCGATAAGGTATTTCGTCGGCATAAGCGTGTGATTGGTCGTCGATGGATAATGAAAGAAATCTATATCAAAATCAAAGTCCAGTGGGAATTTCTGTGCCACTCGGTTGTACTGACAGTCAAATCATCGACGTTCTGCTGATCGCTAAACGGGATGTCACTGCCGCATTGCGTTTCTTTCGCAAGGCCACACTCGAGGTGGTGAGTATCGACAAAAGTGGTGCTTACAAAACCGCTTTAACTATGCTCCTCACCGATAAACCCTGTACTGACCCCGCCTCGGTAGACGTTCCAGCACTATAGTTGGACTGACCCCACCCCGGTTTTTTTGGGAGTTTTAAATCCGGAAACTCAAGCTGCCAGCTCATTATTTGCACTGGAAGCATAATAAGCTTTTTCGGCTTCTGCCGACGGTATGTGCCCTAGCTGTAGAGGAGCTGCATTTATCCGCACCGACCTGCGTTTCATTTTTCCTGACCTACATTAACTGAAAACGAAAAGTCATTTCTTCAAGTCCTCAGGAAGTTTCAGTATTTTCATGAATTTCATTAGTTTTTTGTGGTGTAATATCTCTATGTCTGTTGGTTGCAGACACTCGACGTGAGAAAAGAGTAATAAATATCCCGGTAACTAACGGTATAATAAGCAGCATTGATTGAGTTGAAATTGCATATCCATATATATAGCTTTCAAGGCTTACCGCAATCAGAGGAAAAATAAGGAAAACAAGTGAAGCCTGAAAAGCACTGGCCTTTTGCTGAAGGGCAAAGTAGCACAATATTCCAAAAACTCCAGCAAAAGCACCGAGATATAGAGTGGCTAATATTGAGTGCACTGAGAAGGCTGACACCTGTGGTCTTTCGAAGAACCACCCTGTCGCAGAAAGTATCAATCCTGCCAGAAAGCACGGGAGCGCATTAAACGTTACAACAGAGACAGTACAGCTTCTTTTTTTGCATTGAGTATATATTATGGCATGAATGATTACAGCAGAAACAAGCGCAAGGATCCCCTGCCAGTGGCTCTCTGCACTTGTTTTCGTTTCCTCGAGAAGAATACCTGCCAGTGCAACTATTGCGATAGTTAAACCCGCAACTTGCATTGAGCTCGTTTTTTCATTCAAAAAAAAAGCTGAGGTTATCAAAACAGCCACAGGCATATTCGCAAATATAATGGAGGCAAGTCCGGAGCTGACATAGGTTTCACCATAAATCATTAACGAGAAAGGAATGGCAAAATAAAAAACACAAATCCCAAGCTGGAATAAGCGTTGTCCGGGTGGAAATAAAAGCGGTATTTTTCTTAACCATGCAATGCTGATTAAGAATGGTGCCGCAAACATAAACCTCATCCCGGTTGCAAAAACCGGAGGGATAGTTTCAGCGGCTATCCGCATAGCCAGCCATGTGGTCCCCCAGGTCAGTGCAACCAGCAGGAATAATACCAATATCGTCACTCTGCGCATAAGATACCCTACTAAAAGAAATCAATTTAACTTTTTAGCCGGAGAAAAATATTGTTTTCCTGACTGTTTTTTTATACTTTTAGAGAAAAATTTTCTCTATCAGAGGGGTGCTATTATGCTGGACAAGAAAGATAAGGAGCTACTCAGGCTGTTACAGCGCGACTGTACCCTGTGTCTGCAGGATCTGGCAGCGGCTATCGATTTAACGCCTAATCCTTGCTGGAAGCGCATAAAACGTCTTGAAGATGAGGGGATCATCATTGGTCGGGTTGCCCTGTTGAATAAGAACAAGCTTAACTTGTCACTTACAGCCTTTGTGATGGTAAAAACACAAAACCACAGCCATGACTGGTATAAACATTTTGTTTCGCAGGTCAATAGCATGCCAGAAGTGATAACTTTTTTCCGTACCACTGGAGAATATGATTATCTTCTTCAGGTAGTTGTTTCAGATATGAAGGGTTACGATAGTTTTTACAAAAAGCTGGTAAGTTCAGTAAGTGGGTTGAGTGATGTAACATCCAGCTTTTCCATGGAGGAAATTAAATACACAACTCAACTTCCATTACCAGGTTAACGGTTTCGTATTAATTGTCAGTCTCCATAAAACGACCGTTTTATAGACTTTGACCGTGACAGGAAGCACTGATCTGCAACCCGTGATACAGGATTGCACTTTCTCATTCCAGTATTCATTTTCCATCTATACTAAAATCGTAAGCGTTAAGTGAGCGCCGTATCTCGCCGTCGACCGCGGCGATCACGATGCTGCCATGTACGGGTTTTTCAGCCCGATCGACGATCAGCAAATCCCCTGACAGTATGCCGCCATCGCTCATTGACTCGCCCGTTGCCCGGATGAAATACGTGGCGGCCGGATGTCGAATAAAATCATTCAGATCAATGGATTGTTCTATATAGTCATCGGCAGGGCTGGGAAAACCTGCCGGGCATGGTATCCCGTAGAGCGGGAGTTTGATCGGTTGGCCTGGTGAAAAAAAGTACAACTCTCTGGCGTTCATAATAGGCATAAATTATCTGTATATATAAACAGTAAATCATAAACGAAACGTACGCACACGCAAGCCTGAAACCGGGTCTCGTAGCGCGATCCGACGTAATATAATAATTTTCTGAGTGATTTTTCTCTGCAGCTTTTGGCGTTCTTCATGTGTGCTTGCACACATGATATCCACCAAAACTGTGGATAACGCGCAGCTCAGACCGTTGGCGTATCGATGGCCAGGATGAGTGAGGGATTATCATTGCGAACGGCGCCCACAGCCGGCGAGACCGGTTGCCAGGTGAAATCCTCCGCTTGCAGGCTGTAAACGTCGGCCAACATGTCGCCTGGCGGCGGGGTCAACCGGCTATCGAGCCAGTCGCGTGCGGCAGCTGCCGGCAGCGCCAGTGGGCGCCGATCATGAATATCCGCCAGACCGGCATGACTGGCGGCCGTGATAATGACAAAGCTGCCGCTGCCGTCGCTGTCTGCTGCGTACAGCGCTGCAAAGAACAACGGCTGGCGATCGGCGCCACGGGTAAAATAGGGCTGCTTCAGTCGGGGATTGTCCGGCGACTTTTTCCATTCGTACCAGCCCGATGCCGGCACCAGCGCGCGGCCATGCTTCCAGAGCGGGGAGAACATCCGGCTGTGCTCCGCGGTTTCAACGCGGGCATTGATGAGCGGCGGTTTTCCTTGTTCGCGCCACCATGCCGGTGCATAACCCCAGTTGACCGGCGTCAGCTGCCGCTGGCCATCGTAGTGATGAAACACAAGCACTGGCGTGCCGGGGGCGACGTTATACCGTGCATGCCAGTCGCCGGCGGTGTTAACCGGCGTATCAGGCGCCAGGGCTGCGAGAAATTCGTCTCGGTTATGGAATTGTGCAAAGCGGCCACACATAGGCAGGTGCCCTTGTTGTCGACATGGCCAAAGTATAGCTTCAGCGGCGTGGTAGGAGTTTAGGCAAAGAGTTAATATTATAACTTATTAAAAATATTAAAAAAGTTTATATAGTGCGCATTATGTTAAATTGCATTGCTGGGTACGCACCGCCGTTATCCTGGCCGTCCTTTCCCGCCGCCCCTCATTGTTGCTCAGCGTAGACACCCCTTCTTTATTTCGTGAGGTTCGTCAAGTGTCTATACCTGTAAATTAAACCTCTGGTTTTTTTTACAGGTCGAAAAAAGGCCATCAAAACACACCACAAGCGTTTTCTGTTGTTAAGCTGGCTACAACATCAAAAATAGCGATAAAACCCCGGATAATCGCTCTGGTGAACTGTGTGCGCATAAAATGTACTTATTCGAAAGAATTTAGATGTGTGTTTCGGCGGGACATGGTAGCATTGGGATTCTGGTGATCATGGATCCCAGAGACGAAAAAGCAGCTATCAGGCAAATTAGGTTTCTCAGGCCCGCCCGATAGCTGCTCACGCTCCAATGCAGAGATTGAAGCGGCTCAACCAAATTTTCCAGATCTGGTCAAGCCGTGGCGGAAGATTACGGCTAATTGTCGTAGATTTCCAGAAGATTTTGCATTCTTGCAAATCTTATTTACATCTCTGCATTGGGTTTATCCGTTCTAGATTGGAGTAACTCACTATGGCAGAAAAAGATTTTAATCAACGCAAAGTCACTGACGACTACGCGCCCGAGGTGGCTCGTATCAAATTAGCCTCCTTCTTTGAGGGACATCCATCGATACTGGAAACTGTCCAGACACTCAATCGTACACAGGCCTGTGTGCTTGCTGCGCTGTTAGATGACAAGTCGATCACTACGTCAGGCTATACAATTCCTGCTGATTATGGTGTGAAGCGCGCTTCTGCAGTGATCCATGCTTTAGAAAAGCAACACTCATTTCCCATTTCCAGTCGTCGTGTTGAAACTGAATCGGATGTCGGAAATCGCACAAAACAGTCCTTGTTCTTCATCACCCATGAAGATCAGATACGGTTGAAAGCAGAGCCTGAAGCCGTTTTCAAAGAGCGTCATGAAATTGCCTGCCGTAAGAAGGAAAGTCAGGCGCAAAAAGAGCTTGCCCGCCTGGTTAAAGAATATGGGGAAGATGGCGTTCTTGAGCTTCTCAAAAACGCCGCTAATGACGAAGCTGGCTCGGATTCGAACGCAAGCTAAATCCAATGGGCGGGTCTTCTTTAGCCCCGCCCATTACCTATTCTCGAACCGACCTGAATTGGAATCTATGAGTCTTCAGTTCACCGGCGAATGAAGTCCGGCCCGATAATGGCAATGATCCGACGCTTATGTGTCAGTTTGACTATTTTTTGCTGTTGCAATCCGCGCAGCAGTTTTCTGATTTCCTGACTACGGCGGATATTCAAGGCATGCGTCAATTGCTCTCGTCCCGTGAAGCTTGCGAGTCCGTCTGCGGATGCTAGTGTTTCAAAACGAACATGATGGCCTTGTGTTTTAAATGTTTCGTATCGCACAGGGCTTAACCAGTTGAGCGCTTCCAGCATGTCGTCCCAGGATCGGCGAAGCAAATGTAAGGAAGCATTGAGCCCGTATATCGGGCGGGAATAATCAGGCTTACCGGTAAGTGAGTTCGTTTCCTGAAACTTCCAGATGGCTTCATGATGTGCCAGGCGGTTACGCAATTCGCGGATGCGGCTGAACTTTTTTTCGATCGCATGCCGGGGTGTCCCTGCCGGTGCGCCAGGAAATACGTCAGCGAGAAGATGTGGCCACAACAGGCTACGGTGGCGGGGTTCGTCATAATGCTGTGTCAGAAAATTTGTCCAAAAACCAAAATCCAGACCGGAGATCACCCGTTCTGCAGTCGGCAATTTGCCCGCGTCTCGGATACGTTTAGCCACTTTGCGAATACAGCCCTCTTCCCAAGCGGTGCGGTCATACACCGGCATCCCGTGTCGATGTTGAATGTCGCCATGTCTATCGAGACGGTATCTTTTTCCCTGCCGGATCCACGCCTTATCTCCCATATATCTGGGTAAATCAAAAATCCAATTGGTGTCGGTCCGCCAGTGACCGATCGCCCCAGGCGGTGGATTATGGCGAATGGCGTGGTCAATGGCATTTCGCAAGGTGACTTCGAGACAATGTAATAATGGCTGCATGGCACTGCAGAGCGCTTTGTTCCAGTTGTATCCCCCCTGCTCCTCTCCGGGTTTGAGTTTTAGTACTTCCGTGTAAATCTTTAGCCGCTCTGCCGAAATATAGTCTTCCAGCTGCATTCCTGCCCTCCGGGGTGGGATCATCATCATGGGGTTGACGTTAATCTAAGACCTTGTTAGATTAACGTCATCAAGGCACGGATTTCTTCGGACCCGCGCGTATAAGTTAGTAACGGAAAAGCCACCCTCGCGGTGGCTTTTCTCGTTTCGGAACGTCAGAAAACCGGCCGTTCTGTGGGCGGCAGGCGCAGTGCTTGCCGTATCTGATCGACCATGTCCAGAAAATCCCCTTCTTTCTGCAGGAAGAACAGTTCCTTATGCACCTTGATTAACGTCGGAAAATCACGACGCGCGGCCTCGATGAAGAGGGCAAACGCCAGTGAGGTGCCATGCGGGATATGCGTGATGTCAGGCAACTGTGCGGCGCGTAGTTCAAGCAGGGGAACGCCGTTACGCATGATCTGCTGCAGATCTTCATCTTTATAAATGCCCAACAAGCGACACCAGGTCCGGTTCTCGGTCAGCGTCTGGGCGCTGTCATACCAGTAATCGGCGAGGCCTGCGTTCATCATGGTGGCCACGTCTTTGTCCATCAGCGCCACCAGGCCATTCCCTCGCATAAAGTTACCGATCAGATCCCCGAAGGCCGCTGAAAGAAACTCTTTAACAAAATCGCTTTTTGACTTGCCGGTCGCCCTCGCCTGCTCCGTGATTTCCATATCTACATCAATCGGCATGTTTCGTACGGTCAGCGTGCGTGTGAACCCTTTTTCGGTCTTTTCATTCTGTTCAGTCATGCCTGTCTCCATAGGGAATGAAACCATCTTAATTATTAATATTTCGTATTAAATTTTAACTTTGAACTTAATTTATCGTATGTGAATTCAAACGTCAATGATGACATTCAAAATTGCTTATTTGATGCTTTTGTTGTTAAAAAATGAACACATGTAAACGAGGTGCAATATCTTCAGCACGGAGATCCGAAAAACCCCAGTCTCGGATCACTAGATCGTCACCCTCCCCCGCCACCCCGGGAAACACCACATGTGCTACCTGTTCAGCTGGGATTTTGTCTATATGTTGTGTTTTACCGGGGTGATCGTTAACGGCGGTTTTCGGCCGACAACCGCGCTGTGATTATTTTCTTGCCGTGGTACACTTCCGGAAAGTTGTGATATGCCAGAAAATCGGATCTGCCGGAAACGGCTCTCCGGTAATTTAACTGCGTGTCTATATGGCTTCTTATTATAAAGTTAGTTATTTATACGTACGGAAACTGCGAGGACGATCATCGTCACTGGGGTGATGGTTGCGGTGATTACGGGATGTGATAATTTCAATGGGGATTGACATTGCCAAAAACATTAAAGGAAGTGTGTGATTACTTGACAACCAAATGCGGCCATCAAAAGGTCTGGATTGTCTGGGTGCCCTGGTCTTCCAAATCTATTCCTATGTTTTTCCAGCAGCAGCCTGTTGTTATTTCCTGTTCAGGTAGGCAGTTGGCTGAATATGACGGTTCTGTATGGTGTTACATTAATAGCAATGAGTTTCTGCGGTTTAATCTGTTTGATGATCTCGATAACCCCGCAATAACTAAACGAAAATACCTTGATGATGATGATATCGATGTTTTAACTGCCTTTTGGTCTTTTTAATGTGGAAATTCAAGGAATCGCAATGGGTAACGGGTTTTGTGCTCAATAAGGAACACATATGGGTGACTGGTTTATTGCCACTGAAGGCGTGAAGATCGTCAAAGACAGCCCCGGCCTGTGGCCGCAGATCATCACGGGGTTTGCGGCGTTGGGCGGCGTGTACCTGGCCCACTACTTAACCTGCTGGCGTGAGGAAAGCGCGGCGGCGGCGAAGCAGGCCAGTGAGCGTCTTTTTATCGCCACGGAGCTCGTCTTTTTGCTGGAGCAGTTTGCCGAGGGCTGTGCCCAGGTAGCCACGGACCAGGGCGAGCCCGATCAGCAAGGTGAGTATTCCCCAGCGGTAAAGCCGCCTGAGCTGAGTGTCCTGGATGTTTCGGGGGACTGGCGCACGCTTCCTCCGCTGATCATGTACCGGATTCGTGAGCTGCCCATACTGCAGAGCGAAGCCCGTCGGGATATTGCAGCAGCTTCAGAGCATAGCTGGGCTCCCTATCACAAAGAAGGTTTTCAGGAGCGTCAGTACCAGTATGCGCGTCTCGGGCTGAAGGCCCTGATCCTCTCACGGCGCCTCCGCAAACTGACCGGTCTGCCTGACACCCGCCTTGATGCGACGGAATGGTCTGCCCAGCCTGTCCTCTGGAAGGCGTGGCAGGAGGAGCGTAACAGACGTTCGGTTCAGGCAAGACTGCGGCGGCAAACTATCGCACAGATGAATGTTGCCCTGCAGCAGAGCATAAAAAATAACAGCCTGTCGGGGAGAGCGCCGTGAATTTGCCAGCCCAGTATACCCAGTCCCCTGCTTTACAGTTACCAGTGGCGATTGATTATCCTGCTGCCCTCGCCCTGCGGCAGATGGCTCTCGTCCATGACGAACTGCCCAAATACCTGCTGGCGCCGGAGATCAGCGCCCTGCTCCACTACGTGCCGGACTTGCACCGCAAACTGCTGCTGGCCACCCTGTGGAACAGCGGCGCCCGGATCAACGAGGCACTGGCGCTGACGCGCGAGAATTTCTCGCTGGCGCCGCCCTACCCGTTCGTGCAGCTGGCCACCCTCAAACAGCGCACGGAAAAGGCGACCCGCAGCGCCGGCCGGTTGCCAGCGGCCAGCACGCCGCCGCGCGTGGTACCGCTGTCCGATCCGCAATACGTCGCGCAGCTGCAGACGATGGTGGCCACGCTGAAAATTCCGCTCGAGCGCCGCAACGCGCGCACCGGCCGGATGGAAAAGGCGCGGCTGTGGACCATCACCGATCGGACGGTGCGCAGCTGGCTGGCGGAGGCGGTGGACGCCGCGGCGCGCGACGGGGTGACGTTCTCGGTGCCCGTCACTCCGCACACCTTCCGCCACAGTTACGCGATGCACATGCTGTATGCCGGCATTCCGCTCAAGGTGCTGCAGGCGCTGATGGGGCACAAGTCGATCAGCTCGACGGAGGTGTATACCAAGGTGTTTGCGCTGGATGTTGCAGCGCGGCACCGGGTGCAGTTTCAGATGCCGGAGGCCGACGCGGTGGCGATGCTTAAAGAACGTCGCTGAATAGTGGCTGTTCTGCGTGAATATACAAAGAATGGGAGAGGGATTTTTTAAATTCCAACCCTGCTTATAACGGAGAGATATCCTTCTTGAGTTGGGGAGTAGGTGGTCATGATGAAAACCGTCGATCTTTATATTAAATTGTTTTTTGGCGCCGTTGCTGGAGGCATCACATTCTTTTTACTGTTTCACTCATTCTTTAATATGCGTGCAGGTTATGCTTTGGGGATGTCACTGGGTATCGCGGTTGTCGCGTTTATCATTGGGATAAACTCCCGTCGACGCTAAGTAAGCACTGAATGGCCGATAGGTAAAAACATGCAGGCCGGTCAAGTGACCGGCCTTTGGTTTACCCTGGTGTTTCCTGGCGTACTGCATGGTTGGTTGATGAAGCCACCGCCCGTTCGCGGATCTCCCAGTACGAAAGTGGCACCTACACGCCGGCGTTCACGACGATGTGCGCCCTGGCACGCGTGCTCAACGTGCCGGAGTGCTATTTCTACATTCTGGATGAGGAATTTGCGGAGAAAGATTTAGGATTATATGATGCTGAGAATATGTAATTATATGATGATGTAATTTATGTAATCCTATGATTCCATAATCATAGGATTATTTGATTATTCATTATCCTTCAGCCAGTTACTTATCAACTCTATAGTAATCTCGGTCATTTCCTTATCTTGCTTCAGACAAGCTAGCTTAAATCTTTTATGTAGCTCTTCGTCGATATTCATCTGCAGTTTCTTGGTCAACCCCTTTGGTGCATGAATTGCCTGCAGAGCCGGGTTCAGCTGCTTATGTTGTCCCAGTTTCATCTTCATTGGATCAGCTCCAGAATTTCTTTGGTCATTACATCTATTTCTCCTTTAGCCTGGCTGTCTGTCGTGTCATAGACTGTGCCTCCATCAAGCATTGTTCTGATGTATGCCTGCCGCTGGCCAGTCCCGGTTTTCAGTGCTGGAATCCCTGTATCGGCAATGGACTCTTTGAGGACTTCAAGCATTTTTGCAGACGACACTTTTTTGGTTATCAGGAACCTGGCTTTTATAGGTTGTAGATTTTGTCTTGCCTCAATAACTGCAATGATTGCGCTGCAAGCTGCGAAGTCTAACGGTGAAGGGGTTACCGGGATTAAAACGAGATCGCTAACCATTACAGCAGCAGATGAGATTGCCGAAATCGCTGCTGCACCATCAATGATGATGAAGTCATATCCTGTAAGCTGCTTCCGAACGGTATAAACTTCCTTTTCAGAAGACGCTTCAGCCAGATCGAACTTGCATTTATCTTCCTCATACCAGTTGCCAATACTTGCCTGGGGATCAGTATCGACAACAACTACACGGAAACCTTGTTTGGCCAGGCAAGTAGCAACGTTGATAGACGTCGTGGTCTTCCCGACCCCTCCCTTGCCATTCAAAAATGAAATTACGTTAGTTTTCATAGTAAACCTCTCAGTGGCATAATCCTGTAATCCTCAATTGATATAATCTCATGATTATTTGATTATGTAAATACAGGCTCCTGTAATCCTGTAATCCTGTGGGTTCGCGCTGTGTATTATGCTCTTGCAGCCTTGCCTACCTCATAACCATACTCAGTGAAGCCAAGAAGCTATATATCAGCATGTGTGTTATCGGGGTAAGGTGAAGTAGGGAAGATGAAATTTGGAAAAGATGCCGCAGTTGTTCTGTTGTATTAGGCGACCATTATTCTGACCAACAGGACAGAATAATGATCGCCTAATAGGTACGCTGCGCAAGTATACGGTTTAGTCCAGACCGAATATCTTGCGGTAGACTTGAACTTATCTTGTAGCAAATAGACCAAGTTGCAGCGCTACTAAGCTTTGGTTAAGCGACTTGGATATCTCTATCCTGCATATTAATTTTAATCCCCATCATTGCCATAGTGAGCCTCACCTGGACGGCGCTGGTGACGGCAACCAGGTTAGATAATTCGAGTTTTTGGCGCGCTTCCTGCAGCACTTTACGCACGGTCTCAGGTGAGACGTCGCGCAGGTCTGCAATGGTCGTGATGGCCAATCCCATGGAGTACAGGATACAGGTCATTGCTTGTGTCGGCGTTAACTCGGGGAATAATTCAAAGTAACGCGCAAATTGTGCAGTCTCAACAGCAGCCATTTTAGCCTTCCATCTAGTGGTTCACGGCCTGTCAGTGGTCTGACAGTTCCTTGATGGTCAGTACCCGCTCGAACCTATGCCTGGTCGATGCGGGTCCTGAATGACTTCCCTGGTGTTGAGTGTGCCCACGCAAAGCTGGGCACTAACTATCATCATTATCTGGCCCCGAGTTGTAAGGTCTGCGCCGTCGGGTGCCTGTTGTTTAAGGGGTAAGTTTGGCCAACCCTCTGATTGCGTCTTCAAGGTACTGACGAGGGCAGCCCAGATTGATGCGGATAAATCCCTTCCCCTGGGAGCCAAAGCTGTGGCCCATCGAGGGCGCGATCTTCGATGTGTGGATCAATGCCTGTTGTAAGGCGTCGTCATCTAACCCCAGGGCGCGACAATCCAGCCAGGCAAGGTAAGTGCCTTCCGCCTGGGTCATTTTGCACCAGGGCGCGGCATAGCCTAACGCCTGCTCAAACCAGCGCCGGTTCTCAGCCAGATAGCGCTGCAAATCGTCAAGCCAAGCCTCGCCGTACTGATAAGCTGCAGTGGCTGCCGTCATCGACAGCGCATTAAAGACATCCAGGCCATGGGCGTTGAGGCGGTCGATGAACGCCCCTCGCATCTGGGCATTGGGGATCAGGAAATTCGAGATCCGCAGTGACGACAATCCAAACGTTTTGCTGGCAGCGGTAGCAGCAATCACCTGTTCCTGGCAGTCCTTATCCAGGTGCAGGACCGATGTGAACGTCTGCCCGGGCAGCAGCAGGTCTGCCCAAATTTCGTCAGAGATAACGGTCACGCCATGGGCGCGGCAGAGTGTCATCAACTGCGTCAGTTCGTCTCGTGTCCAGCAGCGTCCGGTAGGGTTATGCGGATTGCACAACAGTAACAGCGGGGGCGTGTGTTGCCGGAAGCAGCTTTCAAGCTGGGCGAAGTCAAATTGATATCCCTGAGGGCTTTCTGTCAGCGGATTCTCGACGACGTTTCTACCGTTCATGGTAATGATCTTGGCGAATGATCCGTAGTAGGGCCCTTGTATCACAACGGCATCGCCCGGGTTACTGAGCATCTGAATAAGGAGAGCCAGGCCGGGAACGACACCTTCGACCGACGTAAACCATTCTCGCTTCAGCTGCAGGTTGTGCCGCTTTGAGAACCAATCCATGGCAGCCTGGTAATAGTGATCGTCTCGTTCGCTGTAGCCAAATATGCCGTGGTCAACCCGGCTATGCAGTGCATTTTGGACTTCAGGGGGGCACTTGAAGTCAAAATCAGAAACCCACATGGGTAACAGATTGCTGCCATCCAACTGGAGATAGTGCTCGATAAAGTCCCACTTCACCGAGCCGGTGTTATGGCGGTTAATTACCTGGTTAAAATTGGTCTTCACGTCAGGCATCCTTCTGCTGCAGGTCATTTTGAGGCTGTGTCCTGGCAATGCCGAAGCCGGTAAAGCCATAAATCAGTGCAAACACAACGGCGGCGTAGCATTGGACTGCCCATGGCAGTAAATCCAGCGTGCTGACCCCCAGGGTTGTCGCCATATAAATACCCGCCGCCGTCCATGGGATCAGCGGTTCGATGACGGTACCGGCATCTTCAACGGTTCGTGACAGGTTCTTATTATCCAGCCCCATGCGGCGATACGCGCCTTTGAACAGCTCAGCCGGTATAAGCAGGGCAAGTTTCCCGTCACTGGTGGCGCCGGTTACGAGGATGGTGGTTGCGACGGTGGCGGCAATCAATTGGCCTGTCGTATGTACCACCTTCAGCAGTCGATTGATGATGATGGTCAGGGCGCCGGTCAGCGTTAATGCGCCGGCGAATGAGAACGCGCAGAAGACCAGTAGAATGGTGCTCATCATCGAGAACATACCGCCGCGGTTAAGCAAGCGCGGAACATCGTCAACGATCCCGGTTACGTTGAATCCCTGAGTGGAAAACATGGAGAGATTGAAGCCATCCATTAGCGCGTTTAAACCTTGCTGCAGGCTGAAACCCTGGACGGCGACGCCGATGACAATGGCCAGTGCACATGCTGCCAGCATGATGGGGATCACCGGCCGTTTGGTCACTGCCCCCCACAAGACGAGGGCAGGGGGCAGGAGCAAGAACAGGTTGAAGTGATACAGACCTTCAAGAGCGTTGACTATCGCGGTCACTTTCTCTGGCGTAGCCACGTCACCAACGACGCCGGTATGTCCGGCGATCAGATAGACGGTAGCCGCCAATACGAAGCTGGGCAGCGTGGTGTACATCAGGTGTTGAATATGGCTATAGAGGTCGGTGTCCGCAACGATGGCCGCAAAGTTCGTCGAGTCGGACAGCGGGGAAATCTTGTCGCCAAAATAGGCGCCCGAGACAACCGCGCCGGCGGCAGCGGCCAGGGGAACGTCCAGTCCTGCGGCAACGCCCATCAGGGCGACGCCGACGGTACCTGCAGCGCCCCAGGAGGTACCTGTACATACGGATATCACACTGGTGATGAAGAAAGCCGCGATCAGGATATATTGCGGATTGATCAGCTTTAAGCCCCAGTACACCATGTAAGGTATGGTTCCGCTGATCATCCAGGTGCCAATCAGGCCGCCCACGCAGATCAGTATCATGATCACCGGCATCGCCTTCGCGAGCTTGGAGACGATCGCATCGATAATGTCGTCCCAGCGGTAACCTTGCCACCAGGCCAGTGCGGCCGCAATGCCGGCAGAAACCAATAACAGGGGCTCTATTCGCAGGCCAAACTGCCCATAGCCAATAATAAGCAACAACAACATGGCCACAATGGGCAGCAGCGCTAAACCCAGGCTCAGCGTTTTTTTGTCATCCATGTACAACTCCAGTTAGGGGGTAATTACTCAAGCGTAACTAATAAGTTTCGTAGGGGATGTGAGCGCGGATGGGTGTTAATGTAATCGGTTTCATGAGGTTTGTTAATGTGATGCAGATCTCAGATAAATCGCTTGTCTTGTTGGCTCAGGTCATTGTTTGCGATGGTGCTACGGAATCTCTGAGGATGATTTCAGCGGTATAGCGGTTGTTCTGTGGCGCTGTATTCATGCCTGTGTTGAGCTGAAGGGCGAGCCTGGCGGCACGCCTTGCCATTTTTTCCACGGGGTAATGCACCGTGGTCAAAGATGGATGAAGATACTTGGCCAGGGCGATGTCATCAAAACCTATAATCGATATGTCATCCGGCATTCTTATCTGTTTCTGATGGAAGGTGCGGATCATGCCGGCGGCTATCACATCGTTGAATGTGGCCACTGCAGTAAAATGTTGCTCGCTGGCCAATAACTTCTCAGCTGCACGTTCGCCGCCTTCTTCATTGAAGGGCACGCTGATGATCCAGGTGCTGGGGACATGGATGCCGGCGCCGGCCATGGCCATACAGTACCCCTCGAGACGATGTTTTTTATCGTCGATCGGCAGATCGGCTGTGATGCAGGCGATCTTTCTGTGACCATTGTTGATCAGTATCGTGGTTGCGGCTTGCGCGGCGCTGACATTATCCAGCCATATGCAACGATTGGCGATAGCGGGTAAATAGCGATTGACCACAACCAGGGCCGGCGTGTGGGCCGCGTATCTCAATATGTCCGCTTCATTCATTCGGGTGACGTGCGCAACGATAGCCTCACATCCCTGGTTTATCAGGAAGTCGAGGCCGCTTTTTTCCAGCTCGGCCTGATGCCCCCCGCTTCAGACCATCAACCTGACGCCTTCTTTTCGCGTGACATCTTCGACGCCCCGCGCCAGGCGCGAGAAAAACGGATCATCGAGGTTACCGGTGAGTAACCCCAACATATTGCCGCTTCGCTTTGCCAGCGCCAGTGCCGCTGCATTCCGGTGATAGTTAAACTCCCGCATTGCTTTCTCCACCCGTTCGCGGGTTACGGGTTCAACAAAGGCGGTGTTGTTGATCACTCTGCTGACGGTGGCCGCGGATACCCCCGCGCGGCGCGCAACGTCTTTCATGGTGGCCATGTCTTATCCTGTTGGTTTTCTTCTGTTCAAACTTTCGGTTAAGTGTAGCTGCTGAGGATGTCGCTACGCTCCGTTTTCCTTACCGCCTTGAGGCGGCCGATCATTTATCCGGATCTTCCCTCCGCGGTGGTTACCGCACACCTGCAGCCCGATGACATATTGGCAGCCCCCGCTGAGAGCGTGGCGGCGGGCTTGTGCCCGGCCTTCAAGCCGCTTTCGCGGCATAGCCTCGCCGGCGATACACCCGCCAACTCGGTATTCCACGGTCGGCCTGACACGCGGCGGTGCCTGCCTGCCATGACATCGGGCAGCAGGGAACGGGGGCCGTACTGGCCCCCTCCTGCACCCCTTGAATGGCGAGGTATTCCTTATGTCCCGATATGTCCTGGGTGATTCCGTGCAGGTGATGGCCGGCTTTCCGTCAAACAGCATCGATTTTGTGCTGACCGATCCCCCTTACCTGGTCGGTTTTACCGACCGCAGCGGCCGCAGTATCGCCAACGACAGAAACGATGAATGGGTGCGCCCGGCGTTCCGTGAAATGTTCCGGGTGCTCAAGCCCGACAGTCTGGCGGTAAGTTTCTATGGCTGGAACCGGGTTGATACCTTTATGGCTGCCTGGAAGCAGGCCGGTTTCCGCGTTGTCGGGCACCAGGTGTTTACAAAACCTTATGCCTCAAAATCGGCCTTTGTCGGCTATCAGCATGAATGTGCGTATATCTTAGCGAAAGGGCGCCCGGCATTGCCGGCACAACCGCGCTCTGACGTTCAGCCCTGGGAGTACACCGGAAATCGTCATCATCCAACGGAAAAGCCGGTCTCAGTCCTTCAGCCACTGATTGAATCTTTCACACAACCCGGCGCGATAGTGCTGGACCCCTTTGCCGGTTCCGGTTCGACCTGCGTCGCCGCAGCCCAGGCCGGCCGCCGCTATATCGGTATCGAGCTTTTGGAGCAGTACCACGCTATCGGTCAGCAGCGTTTGCAGCGTCTGCGCATCCTGAACGCGGCGTAAACGAGGAGCATCAGCGATGAATTACACCGGAAATGAAGAACTGCGCGCCGCGATTGCGGCACTGTCCAACGACATGTGTGATCTGCACCTGCGGCTGCGGGGATTGGTGAGTACGTATTACTGGAACAGTGACGTGCTGGCAGAGCGCCTTGCCGGCCATATCCTGCGGGACGCGCACGACCGTTACGTCGAAATTTACAAGACGATCAACGAGCTGGAACACCATTTCAAGGATTGAACGGCAGGCAGGATACGATCGGGCAGGGGAAACCTGCCCGGGTTGCCTTGCTGTAAGCCTGCGAACGCCGGGGCGCATCGAACGCCCCGCGTCCGTTGAACCGCCACGCGGCACCTGCCGGCGAAGCCGGCGCCGCAACGGGCGCAGGCTGGGCCTGCCCACACCTCTCTAAATTCTTTTCCTTTGACGCCCTGGTGTGGTGACGGCCTGTGCCGTACCCAAACGCTAGTCCGGCACGGTTGTGGCACAAGGGCCGCGATGCTCGCCGTCGGCACCCGTTCGCGCCCGTTACGGGCATTCAGCCGCGCAACGGGCTTGCGCTGCGGCTTTGACGGCGCCCTTGTTCCCCGCCCTCGAGGCCGGCCTTTCGAATGGGTACGGCACCGGCCGGTGTCGCGAACCCTGAAACTCTGGAGGTAGTTCCATGCAACATGCTCATTCCATCACGCTGCAGGTATGCGAATCCGATCGTCTGTCATTCCTGCCGGATATGTTCGGCGACGATTTTCTCTCGGCCGAAATGCAGGTGTATTCGCTCGCCGATCGCTATCTGCCGCAGTACAGCGGCGGTTTCTGGCACTTCATCCGTTTACCGGATGGCGGCGGCTATATGGCCCCCGATAGCGACCGCGTACACCTGATCAACGCCGACAACTGGTTTGACAAAACCGTCAGCGGCGACGCCGCCGGCATTGTACTGACTGCATTGGCCATCAACCGCCGATGCTGGGTGCATCACGATCGGGGCAATGCCGGTCTGGTGCAACTGCTGATGCAGCGGGAAGAGCAACTTTGGAACTACATCGAGACGCACCCGGAGCGCGGCGACATCACTCGCGCGCTGGATTGACAGGATTTTCACCGAGGGCGGCATGGCCGCCCTGTAAAAAATAATGAGGAAAAATAATATGTTCGGCAGTGTTAAAGAAGTAGCAGCGGAATTGTTCCGTGAGTACGGCAGCGAAGAACCGATCACCGTGCTGATATGGGACACACAGTCAGTGCGGTATGCCCTGGAGAAGCACAATCCCACCCCTCAGGATGTATTGGCGATACTGGAAACCATGGGGTGTACCGACATTGACGAATATCAGCGCCGCGGTATAGGTCATGAATTTGTGGCCGAAGTCATGCGGGGGATCGTGGAAGCCCGAACCGCAACAAGCAGCGTAACGGTCAACAAACTGGAATTACAGCGGTTGTTACATTTTGCCGCCAACCGGCTTGATAGCGACCGCGCCGAGGAAATGACGGAGGATGAGCGGGAGGCCATGCACACCATCGACGGCTTGCTTAATCAGCTCTGATTTGTTGCCGTCCTGCGTATGTAGGGCGGCATAGTGGTTTACCTGTGAGCGCGCGAAACCCCCTTGCGCCGCTTGTAGCGGCAGGCAGGCGAGGCGTGCGGCTGCGCCGCCCGCCGACGCTGCCATTCGGAGAATGTACCGGAGTTGTCTTTCTTACCTGGGACTTTCAAGAATATCGTTTTCTTCCTCTTCTTACTCTTCCCGCTCCTATTTCACCTAGCACTTTTCGAATGCGGTAGTGCCTGGGCGTCCGGGCGCGCTGTCGTGCTGCGCATGGCGCCGGCTTGCCGTCGCCACCCTGCGGGCTTCCATCACTGACGCCAGGGCACGCTTGCAGCGGCAAGCTTGCCGCGCCGCGCAGGGAACGCACCGCGCCACAGGCGCTTTAAGGTCGCCCCTCCGGCCGCTGTCGCGCCGGCGTGTCGGGTGGGTGCCCGTTCATTCTTCCGTGGTACGTCTGCCGCAGTGAGCCTTCCCGTCGCGGCTGATAACAGCACAGCGCTTCGCTTAGCGACAAGGGGTTAAATGCACTCCGCCAAAAACTTTTCCTCCCTGCGGTCAAAAAACTTTTCGTCTCCGCCCCTTGCCGACGCTCCCCGCCGCGCTGACTCAGCCTTTTCGCGACGACGAATACTCACAGCGGCATCAATCAACCACCTGGAGGAATGCAACATGCACCCACAAAACGTCAACAGCGCGACAACGAAGCCTACAGCAGCATCTGCACAGACCAACTGTGGCCTGACCGTACCGCAGGTGTATGACCTGTTTTGCTATGTGAAAGCTGTGTGCGGTCGTTCGACCGGCACCATTGAACCGCCGGTCGTACCGGCAGGGGCGGAAGAGGTGTTCGCGGACTTTGGGGATTTTGACACCATTTCGGTGTGGATCGTCAAGGGATGGCCGGTGGCCGCCAGTGATCAGATGACCATGACCCACTGGAGCCTGAGCGCCGGGCGATAAAAAAGCGGCATTGCAGCCGCTTTCTCACCGCCAGTCCTGACGCCATCGGGACTGGCACAACACGTGATAACTGAGAGGAAACCACTATGTCTGACATCGAGTCTACCTTACCGGCCAAGGGCAAAACAACCCGACCGGCCAAATCTACAGCCAAGAATAACGCCCTTGCGGAAAAAATCGAGGCGGCGCTGGCCAAGGCCGTGCGCAAAACCGCCACGCTCGGCCAGCTGGTGCTGACTGACCTGAACGTGCGCAAGAAAAAGTCCTCGCAGACGTCGATCGAGGGGCTGGCCGCTTCCATCCGTTCAGCCGGTCTGCTGATGAATCTGGTCGTGTTCGAAATGGACGATGGCCGCTACGGCGTCGCCGCCGGTGAGCGTCGAACGCTGGCGCTGCGCTGGTTGATGGAACAGGAGAAAGATGCTGACAAGACCACCCTGGACGGCATCGTGACCGACGATTACCCGGTCGAGGTGCTGGTCGTCAGCAAGGCTATGGCGCGCGTGGTGTCGATGATGGAGAACAGCCAGCGCGAGCAGATGCACCCGGCCGATCAGGTTTCGGCTTTCCGTGACCTGTCGGGAGATGGTCAAACTCCGGCACAGATCGGCGATCTGCTGGGGTTCAGCACGCGCCACGTTCAGCGGTGCCTGCGTTTGGCGACGATGGCACCGGTGCTGCTCGATGCGCTGGCCGACGACCAGATCACCCTCGACCAGCTGCAGGCGCTGTCGGCCACCGACGATCATCAACGTCAGTGTGACGTCTGGGAAAACGCTTACGGCTGGGCGGCCGCGCCGCAGCACCTGCGCGATGCGGTGCTGAAAGGTGAAGTCTCGGCCAGGGACAACAGCCAGCTGGCGTTCGTCGGGCGCGAGGTCTACGAGGCGGCGGGCGGCACCTTCAAATTCGACCTGTTTACCGACGAGGGCTTTTTGACCGAACCGGCGATGCTGGAGCGTCTTGCCCGTGAAAAATTGCACGCGCTGGCGCAGCAGGTGGCCGAGGACGAGGGCTGGAGCTGGGCGGAAGGGCGCATTTCGGCCATTAAAACGTGGGGTGAGGATGCGGAGCTGTACCGCGAGCTGGCCGAACCGCAGCCGGAATTTACCGCTGACGAACAGGCCGAGATCGCCCGGCTGAAAGCGCGGTTCCGCGAGCTGGAAGCGGCATTCGAGGCGGCGGATGCCGATACCGATACCCACGCGCTGAACGTCGAGAGCGACGCTGTCGAAGCCGATATTGAGCGGTTGACCGCACAGGCGATCGTCCGTTCATGGCCGCAGGCGATGCGCAGCAGCGGCGGGGTAGTGGCGTCCCTGCGTGACGGGGAGGTGGTTTACCAGCGCGGGATCGTGCTGCGGGCGAGCGAAGCAACCGACAAGTCCGGGGATGACAACGGCGAGGGCACGGCGACCACCGAAACGGCGGCACCGAAAACCAAGGAGAAAGGGCTGTCGGCGGCGCTGATCACCAGCTTGACGGCGGAGCGCACGCTGGCGGTGATGGGCGCGCTGGTCGAGAACCCGACCGTGGCGCTGGCGCTGCACACCCACACGCTGGCTGTGAAGGTGTTCGGTTCGCGTTACGCCGGATCGCTGCTCCAAACCAGCCTGACCCCAAAACGTGGGGAGCTGCTGACCAAAGCCCCGACGGCGGAAGGGAGCCGCGCCGATCGCCAGCTGGCCGAGCTGCACGCGCAGTGGGAGGCGAAATTGCCGCCGGAGTGGAATACCGATTTCACATGGTTGCTGACGTGGGAACAGGCCGAGGTCGTGGCGCTGCTGACGTACTGCGTCGGCCTGTCGCTCGATGCCGTGCAGCTGTGGCCAGCGAAGGATGGCAAAGTCGGCGATGCCCTGACGCCGCT
>Ga0308168_1000187_pt1 | contig 94535 bp, 86 predicted proteins | sample PhyCR2_FD_202133 | JGI IMG/M metagenome (GOLD analysis project Ga0308168, IMG submission 202133) | Phyllosphere microbial communities from UC Gill Tract Community Farm, Albany, California, United States - DLSLRC.R2 | ecosystem: Host-associated > Plants > Phyllosphere > Unclassified | place: USA...
TTTTCCGCTTACTCCGAGGCTTCGCGCAGCATCTCGTCGTGCGGAATATCCTGCAGAATCTGCTCGAAGCTGCGCAGACGTTTGTAGATCGACATCAGCGTAATCAGCGTGGACCACGAGGTGATCAGATACTGGAAGGAGGAGCGCACCTGGTCGAACACGTTGGTGATCTGGTTAAGTAGCCCCAGCGTGATGGTGCCCGCAACAATCGAGGGGAACAGCACGAACAGCCCGAACACATTGTCCACCTGCAGATAGAGAATGCGCGTGATGTTGAAATAGAGATAGTGGAAATAGAGGCGGAAATAGTTGTGACGCACGCGGCTGAACAGCTCCTGCACCGTAGGCGGCGCGGCGCGCTGCGGATCGTCCTCGCCGTACACCAGTTCTTTACGGTACGCGGCTTCCACACGCTGATTGCGGAACTCCAGCCCCGGCAGCTTGATCCCCACCAGCGCCAGCAGCGCGGTACCAAACAGCGACCACAGCAGCGCGGCGATCACCAGCGCATAAGGGATATTGCCGAGGATCGGCACTTCTTTCACGTGATGCGATAGCGTCACCAGCACCGGCAGAAACGCCACCAGCGTCATGATGGCCTGAATAAAGCTGATGCCCCAGTCCTGCAGCGTACTGGCGAAGCGCATGGTGTCTTCCTGCACACGCTGTGCGGCACCTTCTACCAGACGCAGGCGCTGCCAGTTATGCATGTAGTAGTTGTTCATCGCGGTACGCCAGCGGAACACCCAGTGGCTGACGAAAAACGAGTTCATCACGCCGATCACTACCGCGATCAGCGCAATGCCGAGAAACGCCAGCACTTGCACATAGAACTGATTAATGCTCACCGAGCCGGCTTTGGTCAGCGCCTGCTGAATCATGTCGTAAAACGGACCATACCAGGCGTTAACGCCGACGCCAACCTGCACGCCAAACCAGGTGACAAAGATAATCAGTAACGATCCCCATACCGACCAGCGCTGCCACGGATGGTTGTCGATGATGCGCCACACCAGTGCAAAGGCGCCGCCCATGATCCAGTAATAGGCATAAAACCACAGCTGGCTGGCGTGGATAAAGCGGCTGGCGTTGGTCGGCAGCGGCTGCTGCATCGCCGCCTGCAAAGCGGGAAAGCGCGCCGGAAAATCATTGAAAAAGCCAAACCAGGCAAAAATGGCAATCAGGCTCCAAATCGCGGCCGAGCTGAAAAACAGCGCCGGCCGCGGAAAATAGGACTTAAACATAGGCACTCCGCTGTTGTGTGTACTCTTTATACCGCTTCCGGCATTTATCTGTCTGTTGTCGGTTGTATCCGACGATGACAGCATCGCCGCATTTATGTAAAGCGGCAGAGTTAGTTGTTAAGTTTTTTGTGCTCATTTGTTTCGGGAAACTAAATTATTAACGGCGATGGTGTTACACTACGTCAACTGTTACCGGTAACAGTCTTGCTGTATCCCTTAAAACGCCAATAAAAATCATTACAACGCAACTACTTAACTTTCATGCCGCATTATATGCGGTAATGAGGCAATGTCATGTCAGAAGAAAAAAAGGGTCACACTCGCCGGGATTTCCTGCTGAGAACCATCACCCTGGCGCCGGCAATGGCGGTAGGCAGTACGGCGATGGGCGCACTGGTCGCGCCAATGGCCGCCGGTGCGGCAGCGTCGTCGGCCGCTGCGCCGCAGCAGGCGCGCGAGTATCAACCGGTGTGGTTTACCGCCGAAGAGTTTGCCTTCATCAAAGCCGCCGTGGCGCGCCTGATCCCCAACGATGAACGTGGTCCTGGCGCGCTGGAAGCCGGCGTACCGGAGTTTATCGATCGCCAGATGAATACGCCGTATGCCACCGGCAGCAACTGGTATATGCAGGGACCGTTCAATCCGGATCTGCCGAAAGAGCTCGGCTATCAGCTGCCGCTGGTGCCGCAGCAGATCTACCGTCTCGGCCTGGCCGATGCCGATGGCTGGAGCAAACAGCAGCACGGCAAGGTATTTGCTGAGCTGACGCCCACGCAGCAGGACGCGCTACTGAGCGCCTTCGAAAACGGCAGCGCGCAATTCCCGCAGGTGCCGGCCAAAACCTTCTTCGCCTTTCTGTTGCAAAACACCCGCGAGGGCTACTTCAGCGATCCGATCCACGGCGGCAATCAGGGCATGGTGGGCTGGAAGCTGATCGGCTTCCCTGGCGCACGCGCCGACTTTATGGATTGGGTAGAGCGCGGCGAACGTTATCCGTTCCCGTCAGTTGATATTCGCGGCGAGAGGGCGTAACCGTGGCAAATGCGTTAAAAAAAGTGGATGTGGCGATCGTCGGTTTCGGCTGGGCCGGGGCGATCATGGCGAAAGAGCTGACCGAGGCAGGTCTGCATGTGGTGGCGCTGGAGCGTGGGCCGCATCGAGATACCTATCCGGATGGATCCTATCCACAGTCGATTGATGAACTGACTTATAACATCCGCAAAAAGCTGTTCCAGGATCTGTCAAAAAGCACCGTAACTATCCGTCACGATGCCTCACAAACCGCCGTACCGTATCGTCAGCTGGCGGCATTCCTGCCGGGCACCGGCACCGGCGGCGCCGGCCTGCACTGGTCGGGCGTGCACTTCCGCGTCGACCCGGTCGAGCTGAACCTGCGCAGTCACTACGAGCAGCGTTACGGCAAAAACTTTATCCCGGAAGGCATGACCATTCAGGATTTCGGCGTCAGCTATGACGAGCTGGAACCGTTCTTCGATCAGGCGGAAAAAGTGTTCGGCACCTCCGGCAGCGCCTGGTCAATCAAGGGCAAAGTGGTGGGCAAAGAGAAAGGCGGCAACCCTTATGCGCCGGATCGCTCCAGCGACTTCCCGCTGCCGGCGCAGAAGCGCACCTGGTCGGCACAGCTGTTTGCCCAGGCGGCAGAGTCGGTGGGCTATCACCCTTACGATATGCCGTCGGCCAACACCTCCGGTCCTTACACTAATACTTACGGCGCGCAGATGGGGCCGTGCAACTTCTGCGGCTACTGCAGCGGCTACGCCTGCTACATGTACTCCAAAGCGTCGCCGAACGTTAACATTCTGCCCGCGCTGCGCCAGGAGCCGAAGTTTGAGCTGCGCAACAACGCGTATGTGCTGCGCGTCAATCTGACCGACGATAAAAAACGCGCGACCGGCGTCACCTATCTGGACGGTCAGGGACGTGAAGTGGAGCAGCCGGCGGATCTGGTGATCCTCTCCGCCTTCCAGTTCCACAACGTGCACCTGATGCTGCTGTCCGGCATCGGCAAGCCGTACAACCCTATCAGCAACGAGGGTGTGGTCGGCCGTAACTTTGCCTATCAGAACATCTCCACGCTGAAGGCGCTGTTTGATAAAAACACCACCACCAATCCGTTCATCGGTGCCGGTGGCGCCGGCGTGGCGGTGGATGATTACAACGCCGATAACTTTGACCATGGTCCGTACGGCTTTGTCGGCGGTTCACCGTTCTGGGTCAACCAGGCGGGCACCAAGCCGATCTCCGGCCTGCCGACGCCAACAGGCACGCCGAACTGGGGCAGCCAGTGGAAAGCGGCGGTGGCGGATACCTATAACCATCACGTGTCGATGGATGCGCACGGCGCGCACCAGTCGTATCGCGCTAACTACCTCGATCTCGATCCCAACTACAAAGATGCTTACGGCCAGCCGCTGCTGCGTATGACCTTTGACTGGCAGGACAACGACATCAAAATGGCGCAGTTCATGATCGGCAAGATGCGCAAAATCACCGAAGCGATGAATCCGAAGATGATCATTGGCGGCGCGAAAGGGCCGGGTGCCCATTTCGATACCACCGTGTACCAGACCACGCACATGAGCGGCGGCGCCATCATGGGTGAAGATCCTAAAACCAGCGCGGTGAACCGCTATCTCCAGAGCTGGGATGTGCCTAACGTGTTTGTCGCCGGAGCTTCTGCCTTCCCGCAGGGACTGGGCTACAACCCGACCGGCATGGTGGCGGCGCTGAGCTACTGGTCCGCCAAAGCGATTCGTGAACAGTATCTGAAGAACCCCGGCCCGCTGGTACAGGCATAAGGAACATGGCGATGATCAAAAGTTTAACAGCCCTGTTGCTGGGCACCCTGTCGTTCGCCGCGCTGGCGGAGGACACCGCCGCCGATGCGCTGGTGCAGCGCGGTGAGTATCTGGCGCGCGCCGGTGACTGCGTCGCTTGCCACAGCACCGCAGGCGGCAAACCGTTTGCCGGCGGCCTGCCGATGGCGACGCCGATTGGCACCATCTACTCCACCAATATCACGCCGGATAAGGCAACCGGCATTGGTGACTACAGCTATGACGACTTCCAGAAAGCGGTGCGTCATGGCGTGGCGAAAAACGGCGACACGCTCTATCCGGCGATGCCGTATCCGTCTTATGCGGTGGTCAGCGATGACGACATGAAGGCGCTGTATGCCTACTTCATGCACGGCGTGGCGCCGGTGGCGCAGGCTAACAAAGAGAGCGACATTCCGTGGCCGCTGTCGATGCGCTGGCCGCTGGCGATCTGGCGCGGCCTGTTTGCGCCAGATGTGAAGGCGTTCCAGCCGGCCGCGCAGGAAGATCCGGCGCTGGCACGCGGTCGCTATCTGGTGGAAGGATTGGGCCACTGCGGTGCCTGCCACACGCCGCGCAGCATCACTATGCAGGAGAAAGCGCTGAATAACGGTCAGGGCAACGATTATCTTGCCGGCAGCAGCGCGCCGATTGACGGCTGGACCGCCAGCAACCTGCGCGGTGACAACCGCGATGGCCTGGGGCGCTGGAGCGAAGCGGATCTGCAGCAGTTCCTGCGCTATGGCCGTAACGATCACACCGCGGCGTTTGGTGGCATGACCGAGGTGGTGCAGCACAGCCTGCAGTATCTCAGCGATGCGGATATCAGCGCGATTGCCCGTTACCTGAAATCGCTCGGCGCGAAAGATCCGTCTCAGGCGGTGTTCCGTGAGGATGACGCAGTGGCCCGTGCGCTGTGGAAAGGGGACGACAGCCAGCCGGGTGCCGGCGTGTATGTCGACAGCTGTGCGGCGTGTCATAAAACCGACGGCAGCGGCTATCAACGCTTCTATCCGGCACTGCGCGGGAATCCGGTGGTGATGGCAGAGGATCCGACGTCTCTGATTCACATCGTACTGGTTGGCGGCACGCTGCCGGGCGTGCAAGGCGCACCGACCGCGATCACTATGCCGGCGTTTGGCTGGCGTCTGAACGACAGCCAGGTGGCTGATGTGGTGAACTTTATCCGCAGCAGCTGGGGCAACGGCGTGCAGACCAAAGTCACGGCGAAACAGGTGGCGAAACTGCGCCAGGATGACAGCGTGCAGCTAAAACAGGGCAGCGCGGATATCCGGGTGCTGGAAAAGCAGTAAGCCTGTCTTAAGCATTCCCTTCAGGTCATGGCGCGGTTCATGGCCTGAAGGGTGCGAAAAATCCCACTAAAATTCATTATCTTAGATTTTCCTTTCAGACGTTTCTTGTAAGAGATTTCTCCCCCACGTTTAAAAATCCCTGCCGCTTATTAAGCGTTACTTTAACGATATTAACTCTGGCGAAAAGGATGACCATATGTCTGTAGGCTATTACGACCCGACCAAACCGGGGCAGGAGAACTACGTCAATTCACCTTATCAGTACTGGAAAGGGGTGGTTGAAGATAAGAGCGTCAGCTATATCGAATTTGCCATTAACGGCCAGCTGTTTACTACGCAGGTAAACGCGGACGGCAGCTGGGAGTATCAGTTGCCGCTGCGGCTGGAAGAGGGGAGCCACAATCTCACCATCCGCTTTTTCGACCGGGCCGGCAACGCCGGGATTCCGTTCCAGACGCGGCTGGAAGTCGATCTCAGCCCGCCCGATATGCCGGCGATTATGCGCGTACTGGATGATTTCGGACCGGTGCAGGGCCCGGTTGGCAACAAAGGCTTCACCGATGATAAAACGCCAGCCATTTCCGGTTATGCCGAGCCGGACAGCATTGTCCGCCTGTACAGCAACGGCGTGCTGGTTGGCAGTGTGCAGGCGGCGAAAAACGGTCAGTGGACCATTACGCCGGAACTGAGTGACGGTGAACAGCGCCTGTACGTCACCGCCACCGATAAATTCGGCCAGGTCAGTTTTGATTCCCCGGTCTATACGCTTTACGTCAATTCGCCGCGCATCGATAAGCCGCAGCTGCTGGAAGTCTATGATAATGAAGGGGTGAACACCGGTGTGATCAAAGCCGGTAGCGAAAGCGACGATCGCAGCCCGCGCCTGAGCGGCAACGCGCCGCTGGACGCAGAAAACGTCATCATCTTCGTCAACGGGGTACGCGTCGGCGTGGCACCGGTGATTGACGGGCAGTGGCGCTGGGAGAGCAACGTTGATCTGCTGGGCTACGGTGAAAACACCATTACTACCCGCGCGCAAAATAACCGTGGTGAGTTGAGCGATGCGAGCGAGCCGTTTACCTATACGGTGGTGCCCACCGCGCCGGTGAAGATTGAGTATGCGCTGGATAATTTTGGCACGGCACAGGGCAAACTGGAAAACGGCGCGCTGACCGATGACTTCACCCCCACGCTCAAAGGCACGGCGGAAGCCAACAGTATCGTCTACGTGTATGCCACACGCGAAAACGGCAGCTGGTGGCTGAAAGGCAGCACCCAGGCGGATGCCTTTGGCCACTGGCAGGTGGAAATCGCCCGACTGGATGGCGGGGCCGGCCCGTATCACTTTCAGGCCAGTAACAGCCCGACGCGCGATCCCGCTGCGCCGCTGTTCGACCTGTATGTGTCAGACAACGGCACCCGCCTGAAGCCCACCATCAACGCGGCGCACGATAATGTCGGGCCCGAGCAGGGCAAATTAATCAACGGTGCCACCACCGATGACATGGCACCGACGCTGCAGGGCAAAGCCGAAGCCAACAGCATGGTGTATATCCATGCGCGGCATATTGATGGCCACTGGGTAGTGTTAGGTAGCGTTAAGGCCGATGCCTGGGGCAACTGGATAACGGAAGTGCGTGCGCTGCGCGGGGGATACGGCACTTATGAGTTTCAGGCTGCCAAAACTTTTGATCGCGACACCAGCGCCGAGGTGTTCAGTCTCAACATGGTGCCGGAAAAACCCGGTATCGTTTCTGCCTGGGATAATTTTGGCGCGCAGACCGGCGTGCTGCATCAGGGCGATGTCACTGATGACCTGACGCCAACGCTGAAAGGCCATGCTGCAGCAAACAGCGTGGTTTATATCTATGCCCGCCACGTGAACGGGGTATGGGTGACGCTCGGCAGCGCCGTTGCGGATGCTCATGGTCACTGGCAAAGCGAAGTGCGCGCGTTACGCGGCGGCTTTGGCAAATATGAGTTCCAGGTCTCAGACAGCCCGGTGCGTGACGCCGCCGCCGATGTTTTCGACCTGACGATAATCTCCGGCAAGACGGAGATTATTTCTGCGTGGGATGACAGCGGACCAAAGCAGGGCCAGCTGAAAAGCGGTGATATCACCGATGATATGACGCCAACCCTGAAAGGCACGTCTGCACCCAATAAGGTGGTGTACATCTTCGGCTGCCATATTGAGGGCCACTGGGTATTAATGGACTCGGTCACAGCGGATGCTACGGGTAACTGGAGCTACCAGTCTTACGATCGCTCGCCATGGAAAGGACTGACGCAATTTCAGGTCAGTGATAGCGCCATTCGTGATGTGAATGCGCCAACCTTTCTGCTGGAGATCAATGTCGATCCGCCGAAGGTCGATCACAAGGGGCTAGTGTGGAATTTCAACGACGGTACCCAGCAGGGCTGGATCGCCAGCGGTCTGTATCACAAAAATGACAACATCGGGGTTAAGCGCTGGAGCGGAGGCAATTCCTCTTATGAGTTGGGTTCCATGACCAACGGTTCAAACACCAACGGGTTCAAAGGAGAAGTGGTTTATCGCTATATTCAGGTCGAAGCGGGTAAAACCTACCAGTTCGATTTTGATGGCTACCGTATTCCTGGCGGTAGCCTGAAACCAAAAATCGGTCTGGACGTTAATGGACAGAAAGTAATTCCTAATATGGGGCTGGATGCTGCCTGGAATCATTTCAGCGGACTGTATACCGCCAGCAAAACAGAGGTGGTTCGCGTGGCGGTAACCAATGAGGTTAATAACGGTAACGGCAACGATTTCGCTATCGATAACATCGGGGTTAAAGAAATCAGCCGGGTTCGTGGACAACCTGATCTGGTGAAAGACGCTAACGGTCATCCGCGCTATATCGATTTTAAAACCGGGGTCAGTTATACCATCGACGACAGTCTGAAGATGACGCTGATTAAAGGACCGAATATCGGCGGCGAGCAAAAAACGCTGAAGCATGGCGAAATCATTGTTGGCCGTGGCGGCCAGATGAAGCTGGATTTCGACGGCGTGGCGGAGAAAGTGGTGCTGAAATCGGATTATGTGCACAGCAAAGGCAATTACATCGATTTCTATGACACGCAAGGTAAATTGCTGCACAGCTATGAGCTGAAGGCGCATCCTGGCACCCTGCGAAGCGACATTGTCGAGTACCACGCCCCGGCCGGTAAGCTGATCGGTTCAGCCGTGGTGCGCGTCAATCCGGCAGAAGTGGATTCGGTGAACAATCCGGGCGGCGTGCGCATCAGTGACGTTGAATGGGGCATGCATGATGATCATGTCGGTATCACCGCCTTTGATGTTCCTGCCGTCATCACCCTGGGCGATGAATTCGCCGTTTCCCTGAGCGATGTGCTGGCGCAGGGCAAGCAGGGCAGCACCATCGATATGACGGGTCACGGCAAAAACGTCCTGAGCGTAACGGTTGACGATATCCTGCAGGTTGGAAGTCAGGATCTGTTCGTGAAAGACGGCAAAACCCAGTTGCTGATCAAAGGCGATGCGCAGGACGTGGTGAAACTGGATGACATCCTCGGCGACGGCGGTGACGTGGGCGATTGGGTGAAACAGCAGGGCAGCACCACGGTGGCTGGCGTGAAGTATCAGGTTTACAGCCACAGCGGCGTCGATGCCGACGTGCTGATCCAGGAAGGGGTGAAAACCGAACTGGTGTAAATCTGGCGGGGGCGGAAACGCCCCCAAAGGTTTGCACCAGGACGTAGCGGCGCGATTTATCGCGCGATGAATCGTGCCGCTCCAAAGGGTGCGCATTACCGGGCTGAACCGGCCGCCGCCCACCTTGTGCCCGTCCGGTTTAAATGTTTTCCAGATCCAGTCCCCGCGTCTTCGGCCCGTAAATCCCGACCGACAGCATCACCATCAGCATGCTCAGCACGATAAACACGATCACGCCCTGACTGCCGGCATACTGCAGAATCAGGCCAATCAGAATACTGCTGAAAGCGGTCGACAGCCGGCTGAACGAATAGCAGAAGCCAACGGCGCGCGCACGAATGTGCGTCGGGAAGATCTCGGTCTGATAGGCGTGATAGCTGAAGGTCAGCCAGGCGTTGCTGTAGGTGATCAGGAAACCGCACACCACCATCAGCAGCGGGGTGCTGGTCAGCGCGAACAGCGTGCCGAACACCACCGTCATCAGCGATGAAAAAACGATCTGCCATTTGTTTTCCAGCCGGTCGGCGTAGCGGCTGCAGATCAGCGAGCCGAGCGGATAGGCCAGCGTGATGAAAAAGGCGTACAGCAGGCTGTGGGTGACGGTGGCCCCCTTGCCGGACAGCAGCGCCGGCAGCCAGTTACCGAAGCCGAAGAAGCCAATCGCCTGGAAGAAGTTCATCACCACCAGCATCAGCGTACGCTGGCGATAAGCCGGTGCCCAGATTTCGCTAAAGCGCCCTTTTTTCGGCAGCTGTGCCGCCGCATCACGCTGAGAGAAATCGTCCCCCGGCTCAATGCCGCAGCGTTTTTCCATCTCGCTCAGCACCCGGTGCGCGTCCTGATGCCGCCCCTGCTGCGCCAGCCAGCGCGCCGACTCCGGCAGGTTTTTCCGGATAAACCAGATCACCAGCGAGCACAGCGCACCGGCGATTACGACCCAGCGCCAGCCTTCGAGGCCGAGCAGGGTTTGCGGTACCAGCCACCATGACATCAGCGCTACCGTCGGCACCGACAGGAACTGAATGAAAAAAGAGAAGGCAAACGCGCGGCTGCGCAGATGGGCTGGCACCCACTCCGACAGATAGGTATCGATGGTCACCAGCTCGACGCCCAGACCGATACCGACCAGGAAGCGGCACAGAATAATCATCTCCGCGCTGTGCTGGAACGCCATCAGCAGTGAGAACGCACCGTACCACGCCAGCGCGCACATAAAGGTCAGGCGACGGCCGAAGCGGTCAGCATAGGGCGTCAGCAGGCTGGCACCGACAAACAGGCCGAGAAAGGTCGCCGAGGCGAACGCCGCCTGATCGGCGATACCAAACACGCCCGCGGTGCCGGTGTGGAACACGCCAGCGGCGACCAGCCCGGCGCTGATGTAGCCGGTTTCAAACAGATCGTACAGCTCGAAGAAGCCGCCGAGCGCCAGCAGCGTAATAAAGCGCCACAGCCCGGCGGAAGAGGGCAGGGCGTCGATGCGCCCTGCCAGCGTCTGGCGTTCGGTAGCGATGCGATCGGTCGCCACCCCTGTCGAATAGGTGGTTGTCATTATGATTGTTACCTCGGTGTTTGCAGGATCCGCCCGGTGGTGGTTTGTCAGAAATCATTAACCGTTAGCAAGCGAAGAAATAGCAGAATAATCAATTCGTCCGGGGTTGCCGAGAGGCGCAGCGGTGACATTTTGGCAACGTGCGTTGCAGTTCACAGAAAGCGGTACGCCGTCCATGGCGCCAGGTCAGGGCAGATGCGGATAAACGCCCGGACCGATGGGCAGGCCCAGCAGATACCACACCAGCAGCAGCGCGATCCACGTCACAAAGAACACCAGCGGATACGGGAAGATCAGCACGTAGTAGGTGCCGAGCTGCGCGCCTTTTTGGTAGCGCTGCAGGAAACCGAGGAACAGCGGCAGAAACGGCGACATCGGCGCCAGCGGCAGCACGGCGGAATCGGCGATGCGGAAAATCATCTGGGCAAACGCCGGGTGAAAGCCGAGCAGCATAAACATCGGCACAAACACCGGCGCGAGGATCGACCAGATCGCCGAGCCGCTGGCGATAAACATGCACAGAAACGCCGAGAGGAACATCAGGCCGAGAAAGGCCGGCGCACCGCTGATGCCGGCGCTCTCCAGCATATCGGTCAGGCCGATGGCCATAAACTTGCCCATGTTGCTCCAGTTGAAGAACGCCACGAACTGCGACAGCGGAAACACCATGACGATAAAACCGGCCATGCTCTTCATCGGATCCACCAGCAGTCGGGGGATGTCGTCAGCGCGGCGAATCTGCTGCGTCACCGCGCCATAGGCAATCGCCACCACAAAGAAGAACAGGATGATGATCGGCACGATGCCCTGAATAAACGGCGAAGGGATAATGCCGCCGGTTTTCGGGTTGCGCAGCGGCGCATGCTCCGGCACCACCAGCAGTGCCATCACGCCGATGAACACCAGTGCGGCGAGACCGGCCGCCTTCAGGCCGCGATTCTCCTGCGCCGTCAGCGGTGGCAGGCGATCGTGGTGGCCGCTGTTCCAGACGGGCAGGCGCGGCTCGACAAATTTATCGGTCAGCAGCGCGCCGGCCACGGTCAGCACGATGACCGAGCTGGCCATAAAGAACCAGTTATCGATCACGCTGACGTGGACCGTGTCGCTGACCGCTTTGGCGGCCTCTGTACTGATGCCGGAGAGCAGTACGTCGGTGGTGACGATCAGCAGATTCGCGGTAAAACCCGACGCGACGCCGGCAATCGCCGCCAGCAGACCCGCCACCGGATGACGCCCGACGGCAAGGAAGATCAGCGCGCCGAGCGGCGGCATCACCACCAGTGCCGCATCGGAAGAGATATGGCTGAAGAACGCGATAAACAGCACCATATAGCTGGCGTAGCGACGGCTGACGCGCGACGCCATTTTCACCATCAGCGACTGCAGTAGCCCGACTTTTTCCGCCAGCCCGGCCCCGATCACCAGCGCCAGAATGGAGCCCAGTGGGGTGAAACCGCTGAAGTTTTTGATGATGTTGGGCAGGATCCACTGAATGCCCGCCACGCTGAGCAGGTTATTGACCCGCACCAGTTCGCCATTGGCCGGATTTTTAACAGTCACATCGAGGCTGCTGAGAAGCGCGGTGGCGATCATCAGCACCACGATCAGGTAGACAAACAGTAAGAACGGGTTCGGCACTTTGTTGCCGACCCGCTCAATCCAGCTGAACAGCTTGCCGGGGCTGCGATTTTCGGTCATCACTTCCATCGGTAGATCCTCATGAGTCGTCTTGTCAGTTATGTTTGCGTACTGCTTATATTTTTTTAATGGTGATGCGTTGGTACCAGGTCGCCATAAATGGCGACCCTACACGATAAGGAGCGGTGACCACCGGTCACGCCCTCGTAGGGTGCGCATTTATGCGCACCTGGCGTAATGCGTTGCTGAACTCAGGATGCTAATGTCGATGGCTGCACGCCGGCCGGAATCGGGCACACGTACGGCTGCTCAAGGCGCACGCGGTCAAACTCTTCACGACAACGCGCCAGCGCGGCATCATCCTGCAGCAGCGTCAGCGCGGTGGCGGCCAGCACTTTGGCGGCGAGGCACATCCCTTTGTGGGCAATCGATGTGCGTCCCTGCGCCACCAGCTGCCAGGTGTGCAGCGGCGTGCCAAAGGCAAAGCAGGGCGCAAAACACTGCGCTGTCGGCGTCACCCAGCTGACATCGCCGACGTCGGTTGAGCCGTACAGAAACTCGCGCGTGACCGCATAGGGCGCTACCTCGTCCATCAGCACTTTATCGCCCAGCGCTTCAGCCCAGGCGATACCCGCTTCGCCGCCGGTGCGCGCCGCATTCAGTCGCGCGTTACGCAGATCGTCTTTACTCAGCGTGGCGCGGATCTGTGCCGCAAACGCCTGTTCCTGCGTGCTGTAGTCCGGCAGACCAAAATGCTGCAAATTGCGTTCCATTACCGCCTCAAGCGCGCGGTTCGGCACATAGTTGGAGCAGGCCTTATCAAAACGCACCGTCATTTGCGTGTCAGTCATCAGCGCCGCGCCTTTGGCGATGTTAATCACGCGCTGATAGATATCCTGCGCCTGGTCGAGCTGCGGCGCGCGAATCAGGTACAGCACTTCGGCATCGGCCTGCACCACGTTGGGCGATACGCCGCCGGTCTGGGTGACCGCATAGTGCAGGCGCGCCTCCTGCACGATGTGCTCGCGCAGGAAGTTAGCGCCGGTGTTCATCAGCGTCACCGCGTCCAGCGCGCTGCGCCCGAGATGCGGCGAGTTGGCGGCGTGTGCCGCCACGCCTTTGAAGTGAAATGCCGCCTGAATATTGGCGAGGGTGCTGAGGTTGAACATGCCGCTGAAGCCTTCCGGGTGCCAGGTCACGGCAGCATCGACATCATCAAACAGCCCGGCGCGTACCATAAAGGTTTTACCCGAGCCGCCCTCCTCGCCAGGGCAGCCGTAAAAGCGCAGCGTGCCGCGTCCGCCCTGTTCTGCCCACCAGGCTTTGATGGCGAAAGCGGCAGCCAGGCCGGCGGTACCGAGCAGGTTGTGGCCGCAGCCGTGACCGTTGCCGTTTTCCACCAGCGGGTCAGGCGTGGCGCAGCCCGCCTGCTGGCTCAGACCGGCCAACGCATCAAACTCGCCGAGGATGGCGATCACCGGCTGGCCGTGGCCGATTGAGGCGATAAACGCGGTGTCGAGACCGCCGACGCCGCGCTCGACCTCAAACCCCTCCTGCGCCAGCGCATCGGCCAGCAGCGCAGACGATTGCGTCTCTTCGAAACGGGTTTCCGGTACGTCCCAGATGGCATCGCTGAGGGCACTGAAGCGCGCCTGATGCTGGTCAATGTAGCGATCGATAAAGTCGTGTGCGCTCATCGGGCACCGCCGAACTGCGTCTGGTTAAGCGCCAGCGTAGCCAGCATCAGCACGGCGGTGGCCATCACCGCTTCATCAAAGTCGAACCGCGCATTGTGATGGCCCGCCGCCAGATCGCAGCCGAAGATGACGTAAGACGCCTGGCCGCCGCGCTGCTGCACGCGCTCCATCATGTAGGTAGCATCTTCGGAACCGGCCGCCTGCTGTTTGCTGTCTATCACCGAGCTGAACAGGCCGGTCGCCTCGGCCTGCTGATGGATAAAACTGACCCACGCCGGGCTCGGCGTGCAGCTGCGTGCACCGCCCATCAGCGTGACCTCGTGCTCAACGCCGTACATCGCCGCGGCACCGGCAATCACGCGCAGCGCCTGCTGATAGATATCGTCGTTGACCTGATTACTCGCGCCGCGCGTTTCCACCTTCATCAGCGCAACATCCGGCACCACGTTGCGTCCGCTGCCGGCCTGTAAGACACCAACGTTAACGCGCGCCACGCCGCCGCTGTGCTGCGGCAGAGTGTGCAGCGCCAGCGTGGCCTGTGCCGCCGCCAGCAGCGCGTTGCGTCCCTCTTCCGGTTTGCCACCGGCATGCGCGCCGACCCCGGTAAAACGTACGTCCAGTTTGGTCGTGGCGAGAAAGCTGTCGCTGCCGCAGACGATCTCGCCGGGCGGCACGCCGGTTCCAAGGTGAATGGCGGTGAACAGATCGACATCATCAAGCACGCCCGCGGCCACCATGGCTTTGGCACCGCGTACGCCCTCTTCGGCCGGCTGAAAAATGAGTTTTATGCGACCGCTCAGCTGGTGCTTCATCGCCATCAGCACGCCCGCCAGCGCCAGACCTATGGTGGTGTGACCGTCGTGGCCGCAGGCATGCATCATGCCGGGATTGCACGAGGCGAAGCCTTCGCGCGTCGGCAGGTGATCGGCGGCGGCGCTTTCCGTCTGGTCGAGCGCGTCCATATCGACACGAAAGCCCATCACCGGACCGGGACGTCCGGTGTCCAGCGTTGCCACCACGCCGCAGAAACCGCCGGAGAAGTGGGGCAGCCACTGTGGCAGTGCGCCCTGCTGCAGCGCGCGCGCTTCCTGCTGTGCCAGCACTTCAGCAGACGGCAGGCCCATGCGCGCATCGGCATCAATCACCTCACGGCCCAGCTGCAGCTGATAACCAAGACGATGCAGCTCTTCCGCCACCAGCGTGGCGGTGCGGAACTCCAGCCAGCCGGATTCAGCATACTGGTGCAGGTCGCGGCGCCATGTCTGCATCTGCGGTATCCGCGCGTTGACGAGGTCGGAAAGGGTGTTCATCGGCTGTTCCTTAGTGTTGGTTTTTTATGCATTCAACCGAATCTACACAATGGTATTAGGGCGCATAAGATGCGAATATCTTGTGACCGATAGACAACGGTTATCACCTGATCATGGCGGCCAATCTCAAACTTCATCAGCTGCGCGCCTTTGTTGACGTGGCGCGCCAGGGCAGTATTCGCGCCGCCAGCCGGCTGTCGGGCCTGTCACAGCCGGCGTTAACCAAAGCGATTCAGGAACTGGAGCTGGCGCTGGGCGCGCGCCTGTTCGAGCGTCGTCAGCAGGGCGTGATGCTGACCGATGTCGGTGAAACCTTTTTTCGTCATGCCTGTCTGGTGCTGGAGGAACTGCGCGTGGCGCAGGAGGATATCCAGCAGCGGCTCGGTCTGGCCGGTGGCAAAGTGAATATTGGGGTGGGCGGCAGCATTGCGCGTACCGTGATGCCGCAGGTGATAACCCAGTTTCATCGTGAGTATCCACTGGTGAAAGTGCGTATCGTTGAGGGTCAGCTGGTGTCGATGGTGCATGAACTGCGTCAGGGCGCGCTGGATTTCACCATCAATACCTACGACCGGCATCACTTCGATCAGGAGCTGATTTTCGAGCGGCTGATGCAGCGCGAGTATCAGGTGGTGATGCGTAAAGGGCATCCGATGGCGCATGCGCGCTCGCTGGCCGAGTTGCAACACTGCGACTGGACCATGCCGACACCGCAGGGCAGTTATTACCGACTGCTGCATGACCTGTTCGGTGAGCGCGGCATGGCACCCAAAATCGCGGTGACCTGCGAGACCTTTATGGCCTGCACCAGCCTGGTGGCGAAGAGTGATTTTGTCAGCATCATTTCGCGCGACGTGATTGAAGACCCTACGCACGGCGGGCAGCTGATCGCGCTGGATCTCGACGATCCGCTGCCGAAAGCCACCTTCTACCTGATTCAGCGTAAAGACACCGCGCTGACGCCGATGAGCGCTTACATGGCGCAGCTGTTCCGCCGCTACTGCCAGCCGTGACGGGCGTAAAACGGCATCGTCTACACTTTAGGTGTACGACACGCGTTTACGCACTCTCAACGGAGGTTACGATGCAGGTGAGTCCTTATTTATTTCTCTACGGCCGCTGTGAAGAAGCGATTGCCTTCTATCTGGAAGCCACCGGCGGCGAAATTCTGCAAAAAATGACGTTTGGTGATATGCCGGAGCAGGGCGAACAGGTGGGCGATCAGTCGGCGCCGCCGCTGCCGCCGGAAAAGATTATGCATGCGCATCTGCGCATTGGTCAGGGCGAGCTAATGCTGAGTGATGGCAATACCGCCCAGCCACCGGCGTCCGAACATGCCGGTTATGCGGTGAGCCTGGCCACGCCAGATGAAGCGGAGGGTAAAGCCTGGTTTGATAAGCTCTCTGCGGGCGGCAAAGTGACCACTGAATGGCAGAAAACTTTCTGGTCGAACGGCTTCGGGATGTTTATCGATAAGTTCGGCATCCCATGGCGCATCAACGTGGTGAAGCCACAGGCGTAACAGACTGGCGTGGCCGCGATCGCAGGCGGCCACGCCGGAAGCGGTTTAGAAGTTGTAACCCACTACCAGGTAGTAACCCCAGCCGGTTGATTTCACTTCAAACGGACCGTTGCCGAAGTTCAGCTCCTGGCCATCAGCCCACTGGCCGCCGTTGTGGAAGTAACGCGCCACGGTAGAGACATGCCAGTGATCGTAGTTCAGCGACAGAATGTGGCTGGAGGCAATTGAGTTGCTGGTGCGTGAGCGGTCAGACTTGTCACGCAGATCGGAGCCCCAGTCAAAGTTGGTGAAACCGATGTAGCTCAGCTTGCCGCCCCACAGGTCAGTGATCGGCACAAAGTATTTCACCTTGAAGCGATAACCATCCCAGCTGTTTTCGTTCGCCGCACCGTAGTTTTCCCACTGGTATTTCGCGTACACGTTCAGTGACAGGCCGATATCGCTATGGGTATCGATGTCAGTACCCAGACCCATATACCAGGTGTTCTGACGGCTGTCGCTGTTGCGACCCATATCGTAGATGTAGTTATTAGCGAAGTACCACTCTTTGAACGGTCCGAACGCCAGGCTGGTGCCGGTCAGCTTATCAATGGAGAAGCGTGGCTCAATTTCCATGAACATCGGCGAACCGTGGTCAAAAATACCGTTGGCATTGCTGTTACCCACGCCAAAGAAGTTGGTCAGGTCAAGGTAGCCGTAGAAATCAAACCAGTCCTTTTTAGTAAAGGCTTCGTATTCGAGATACACATCATTGTTGAACTGAGGTCCGAAGCGGGTGTGATAACTGCCTACCACGTTCACGCTCTGATGCCACCAGTCAGAAAGGTACTGCGGATCGCTTTCCGCCGCCTGTGCGGCGCCGGTCCAGCTACTGGCCAGTAAGGCCCCTGCTATCAACGTTTTAAATTTCATTATTTTTTAACCACTTGCTCGTGATCGCCGCGCAAATGCTGCGATCGGGTGAAATCGATCCCAGGGGATGGGCAGTGTGCTGTTGTCGCCGGTCTGACGCGCCGGATTTTCAGGCCCGCGTAATGTGCCTGTAACAGAGCGATAGAAAATAGATTTTGATCACGTTTGTCAAAAAGTGTTGCATTTCGATTCAGTAAATATGTGAAGTTGATCACATAAAGGCCGTGTAACGAACGGAACTCCGCAACCGTTTACGTTGTCGGGATACGCAGAGAACTGGCAGGAGAAGAAAATAGCCGGCGCGGATTATCGCGCCGGAGAGGAAAGACGTCAGGGAAGGGTTACGCGTACCTGCAGGCCACACACTTCACCCTGCGGGTTCAGGCAATTCGACAGCGCCACCTGCATCTGATGCTTCTGCGCCACGCTGCGCACGATCGATAATCCTAAGCCGCTGCCCTGCGCCTGGACATCCGGCGAGCGGGTAAAGCGATCGAAGGCGCGCTCGATAAACGACTCCGGCATGCCGGGGCCGTTATCGACAATATCCACTACCGTATGATGGCCGACGCGATGCAGCAGCACATCCACCAGGCTGCCTTCCGGCGTGTGCAGCATGGCGTTACCGATCAGGTTATCGAACAGGCTGCGCAGATCGGAGCGGCTGGCGTGCAGACGATAGTGCGCTGTGCCGTTAAAGCCGATATCAATGCCGCGCTTGTCCGCTACCACCATCAGCTGCTCAATGCTCTCCTTCAGCAGGTCATCAAGCTCAATGGTCTCGACGCTGGCAACCACGGACTGATCCTCCTGGCGTGAGATATTCAGCAACTGCGTCACCAGATGGCGCGTGCGCGTGACGCCCGCTTCCAGCTGATCAAACTGGCGGCTGGCTTCGCCCGGCAGGATGTGCTGACGCAGGTTCTCCAGCTGTAACGTGACGGCGGTAACCGGCGTGCGCAGTTCATGCGCGGCATCCTCAAGGAACTGGCGCTGTGACGACCAGGCCGCGCGTAGTTTATCCAGTAGCGAGTTATAAGCATCGACCAGCGGCAGCACTTCGTCCGGCAGACCGTCCGGCGACACGCTGTGCGGATGCAGGGTTTCCTGCGCCGCAATCTGGCGCGACGCTACGCGCAGATCGCGCGTAATGGCCCGCACCACCAGCCAGATCACCAGCAGCGACAGCGGCATCATCAGGATGAGCGGAATGATGGCGGAGAGTACGCGTTTCACCATCAGGCTCTTCATGTAGCCGACGTTGTGCAGCACCTGAATATTGCCGATCTCGCTGCCCAGCTCGCCGGGACGGGTGTAAACGCGCCACTGGCAGTCATCGCCGCAGTCGCCAACTTTTAAATCTGACCAGCCTTTTTTGCTCTGCAGGGGCGCATGCAGCGCCGGCCAGGAACTGGCGCGCAGGTGATTATTGGTGTCCCAGAGCTGAACGATATAGGTACTTTTCAGCTTCTCCTGCTGCATCACCATCGGCATCAGTGCCGGCATGCGCTGGCTGCTTGACCAGGCATCGGCAATTTTGGCGAGCTGGTCGTCCTTCATGGTGCCCATCATGTCGCCATAGCAGTGGTAGAAATACCAGGTGACACCGCCGATCATCGCCAGATGCAGCAGCACCAGCGTGGCCAGCAGTTTGTTGCGCAGCGACCGCATAAACGTAAAGGATCTCATATTGCCGGCACCCGCCAGCCCAGACCGCGCACGTTGCGAATCACTTCGTTATCGAGTTTGCGCCGCATGCCGTGAATCAGCACGTCCACGGCGTTGCTGGTGACCTCTTCGCCCCAGCCGTAGATGCGGTTTTCTAACTGCTCACGCGACAGGATCGCGCCCGGGCGTTCCAGCAGCGCATAGAGCAGGGCGTATTCACGTGCGGTTAGCTGCTCGCGCTGGCCTTTGTACAGCACTTCACGCGTCATCATATCGAGCTGCACGTCGCCGTTGCCCAGCAGGGAGTCCGCCGCACCGTGGCGGCGTCGGGTGATGGCTCGCATACGCGCAAGAACCTCTTGCAGATCAAAGGGTTTGAGTAAGTAGTCATCGGCGCCGCTGTCCAGACCCTGAATGCGCTGCTGCACGGTATCACGCGCGGTCAGCACCAGCACCGGCGTCATGTCGCCGCGCGTGCGCGCACGGCGCAGCACATTGATGCCATCTTCACGCGGTAAACCGAGATCGAGCAGGACGCAGGTGTAACCGCCTTCCTGCCAGGCGTTGCTGGCAAATACGCCGTCACGCACCCAGTCCACCGACCAGCCGGCGGCCTCCAGCGCCTGCTGCAGGTTGGCGCCGATCATTTCATCATCTTCTACCAGCAGCACACGCATGATGCCCTCCTGAATAACTTGTCGCAGTGTAGCGCCCGATAATTAGCGCAGAATTAACCTGGCGCGCTGTTTCGTCGGGAAAGCCGTTTTTTTGCTTGCTAATTCTGCGCTAATTTTCTGCTAATTAAGGGATAAATTTAACGCGCTACAGTGACGTCACTGGACATTTTACCGACGCCGGAGGAAGTCATGAATCAGCGCGAATTTATCCGTAGTTTGCTGGAGTGGATTGAAAAAAACTTAGGGCACGATCTGCATCTGGATGAAGTAGCACGCCGCTCGGGGTATTCCCGCTGGCATCTGCAACGTCTGTTCCGTCAGCACACCGGTTTTTCACTGGCAGAATACATTCGCCAGCGCCGGCTGACTGAGTCAGCGCTCACGCTGATCAACAGTGATGAGGCGATTCTGCAGGTAGCGATGAGCTACGGCTTTGATACCCAGCAGGCTTACACCCGCACCTTTAAAAATTATTTTCGCGTCACGCCAGGCCAGCTGCGGCGTCAGCGTCGCGTCGAGCCGGACCGCCTGCTGTTTCCGCTAGCGGTGGCGGTGTGACATCCCTCGCCCGATTTCCCGTGGCCGCTGCGTAACGGGAAATCGGGTGCGCATTCGCGTTTTTGCTTTTAAGCTGCGGTTCTCACTCTTTCGAAACAGCCAGAGAACATGGACAACAGCGATAATCTCACCGCCATGATGCTGTTTGCGCGCGTCGTTGAGCGGCAAAGCTTCAGCGAAGCGGCCCGTACGCTGGGGGTATCAAAATCGCACGTCAGCCGCGAAATAGCCCGGCTGGAGGTGCGGCTGGGTATCAAGCTGCTGCAGCGCACCACGCGCAAAGTGGCGCTGACCGAGCTGGGCCAGGCTTACTATCCGTTTTGCACCCGCATGCTGGAAGAGATGCATCGCGCCGACGCGTTTGTGCAGCAGGTGCATCAGCAGCCTGCCGGCAACGTGCGGCTGCAGGCGCCGATCACCTTCGGCTGCCAGTGCGTGGTGCCGACGCTGAATACCTTTATCCGCCGTCATATTCACATCAACGTCGATCTCGAACTGACCACCAGCGACGATCCGCAGCCCAGTGCGGACGTGGCGATTGTGATCCGCGCGCGTGCGCCGGAGGTGGCGAACTACCGCGAGCTGAGCAGCATTGACTGGGGACTGTATGCGTCGCCAGCGTATCTGGCCGCGCATCCGGCCATCGATCATCCTGAACGTCTGATGCGCCACGATCTGCTGCTGTTTCACGGCCCGGCACACACGGCGGCGTTGCCGTTTCGCCGTGATAAGCAGCGCCTGGCGCTGGATGTGCACAGCCGCTTTCGCGCGAATAACAGCATGGCGCTGCTCAATGCGGCCCTGGCCGGAACCGGCGTGGCGTATCTGCCCGCCTATATGACGCAGGAGGCGCTGGCGCGCGGCGAGATTCAGCAGGTGCTGCCGGAATGGCAGATGGATCGCCTGCACAGTTACCTGCTGCTGAAAGAGCAGCCGCAGCCTTCGTCACCGATCACCTTGCTCTGCGACGCGCTGATCACTTCGCTGGGTGCGTCATGATTGTTGTTTTCTGGCAACAATAGCGCGCTGGCTGGCAAATATCCGCTTCTCCCTGTTTTCTGTGTGCTACCGCTGATAGCCTGCTAAAAAAGCCAAAAACAGGGATATCACTATGTCGCACTCTTCTATCGCGTTAGCGCCTGAGCAGCAACACTGGCGGCGAAATTTGTGGGTTTGCGTGCTGGGCTCGTTCAGCACTATCGTCGCCATGACCCTGCTGCTGCCCTTTCTGCCCCTCTATGTGCAGCAGCTGGGCGTGCAGGAACCGGCTGCGATTGCGCGCTGGTCAGGCGCCGCCTATGGTGCCACCTTTCTTAGCGCGGCGCTGACGGCACCGCTGTGGGGCAAACTGGCGGATCGCTATGGCCGCAAGCTGATGCTGATCCGCGCCAGCCTCGGAATGGCCGTCGCCATGTCGCTGATTGGTATGGCCACCGCGCCGTGGCAGCTGGTAGCGCTGCGCCTGCTGGCCGGCCTGCTCGGCGGCTATGCATCGGGTTCCACCATTCTGGTGGCGGCGCAAACGCCGAAAGCGCAAACCGGCTGGGCGCTGGGCGTGCTGTCCTCCGGCATCATGGCCGGTAATGTGGTCGGCCCGCTGCTGGGTGGCGTGCTGCCACCGCTGATCGGTATCCGCCACACTTTCTGGCTCACCGGTGCGGTGATTTTTCTCGCGTTTCTCGCCACCACTTTTCTGCTGAAAGAAGCGCCACGTCCGGCGAAGAAAGCCGCAGCCGGGGAGGGGGATGAGCCGGAGGCGTCGATCAACCGGCCTGTGGTGCGGCTGATGTGGCTGTCGGGCATGCTGCTGATTTTTGCCAATATGTCGATTGAGCCGATTATCACGCTGTATATCGCGCAGTTTGTTCACGGCGATCACGCGGTGACGGTGACGGCCGGGCTGGTGATGGCGGCCGCTGCGCTGGGCAGCATTCTCTCCGCGCCGCGCCTTGGCCGGCTGGCCGATCGCATCGGACATGCGCGCGTGCTGATTTATGGCCTGCTGGTCTGCGCGCTGCTGCTGATTCCGCAGGCGTTTATTAGCGCGGCGTGGCAGCTGGTGCTGCTGCGTTTCCTGATGGGGATGGCGCTGGGCGGCCTGATGCCCTGCGTGACGGCGTTGATTCGTCATAATGTGCCGCAGCGGCAGGTCGGGAAAATGCTGGGCTATGCGACCTCGGCTCAGTATGTCGGCCAGGTGAGCGGCCCGCTGTTCGGTGGCTTTATCGGCGGCGCGTTTGGTATGCGCCCGGTGTTTCTCGCCACCTGCGTGATTATGGCGCTGTGCACGCTATTGAATGCGCGGGTGCTGCGTAAAGCTTAACCGCAGGATCATGCCTGACCGGCGTGAAAAAAAAGCGGGCATTGCCCGCTTTTTTACTTCAGTGCGAAAAATTACTTCGCATCTGGCAGCGCATAGGCAATTACGTAATCGCCCAGCTTGGTACCAAACGAACCGTGACCACCGGCCGCGATGACAACGTACTGCTTGCCATTCACTTCATAGGTCATCGGCGTAGCCTGGCCACCCGCTGGCAGACGCGCCTGCCACAGCATCTCACCGGTGTTGGTATCGAACGCGCGCAGGTAGTTATCTGCGGTCGCGCCGATGAAGAACACGTTACCGGCGGTGGTGATTGGGCCACCCAGCATTGGCATACCCATTTTGAACGGCAGCGGAACCGGTGCGCTATCGCGAACGGTACCGATACGTTTCTTCCACACGGTTTCGTTGGTCTTCAGGTCGATCGCTGAAACGTAACCCCAGGCCGGCTGTTTACACGGCAGACCAAACGGCGACAGGAACGGGTTCAGCTCGACGCCAAACGGCACACCGTACTGCGGCTGAATGCCGGTTTCGGTACCGGAACCGCCTTCTGCGCCCTGCGGTGGTTCAATCGGGTTGCCCGGACCGCGCGGAATCAGCTTAGACACAAACGGCAGCGCCATTGGGTTAGCGATGGCGATCTGACGATGGGGATCAACCGCGATGCCGCCCCACTCGAACATACCGAGGTTGCCCGGGAACACCAGCGTACCCTGCTCAGACGGCGGCGTGAACGGACCTTCGTAGCGCAGACGCTTGAAGATCACGCGGCACACCAGCTGGTCATACATCGTCGCGCCCCACATGTCCTTGTCCGTCAGATTCTGTTTCGGACGGAAGGTCAGTTCGGAGTACGGCTGGGTCGGTGCCACGTGGTCACCTTTCGCCGCGCCCTGCGGTACCGGCGTCTCCGGTGCAGGCACGACCGGCTTACCGGTACGACGATCCAGCACAAAGATGTTACCGGTTTTCGCCGGGGCATAAATCACCGGTACGGTGTTGCCATCTTTGTCCGTGATATCGGCCAGCGTCGGCTGTGACGGCAGGTCCATATCCCACAGATCGTGGTGCACGGTCTGATACGACCACACCAGCTTACCGGTGGTGGCGTTCAGCGCCAGAACGCTGCTCGCGTAGCGCTCCTGCTCTGGTGTGCGGTTACCGCCCCAGATATCCGGGGTGGAAACGCCCATCGGCAGGTAAACGGTATCCAGTTTTGGATCGTATACCGCCGGCGCCCACGAGTTCGGCGAGTTCATGGTGAAGGTGTGTTCATCGGCCGGAATCGCGTTAGGATCTTTCGCGCCCGGGTCGAACACCCACAGCAGTTTACCGGTGTTGACGTCGAAGCCACGGATGGCACCAGACGGCTCACGGGTAGAGTAGTTATCGGTGACCGCACCAGCAATGACGATGGTGGTGTCAGTGATAACCGGCGGTGACGTAGGCTCATACTGGCCTGGCGTCTGTACCGGCTGCTTGTGCTGCAGATCCAGCTCACCGTTGTTGCCAAAGGATGGGCAACGGGCACCGGTATCGGCATCCAGCGCGAACAGACGACCGTCGTTCACTGGCAGATAGATGCGGCGTGAGCACAGCGCAGGCTGGCTGTTGGCGGCATCGGCAGCGGCAGGCACTTCATGGTATGAAACACCGCGGCAGGTCACGTGCTGGAAGGTAGGATTCGGCTTCAGGCCCGGATCGAATTTCCACTTCTGCTTACCGGTCGTCGCATCCAGTGCAAACAGAATCTGGTGTGGCGAGCAAAGGTACAGCGTGTCGCGGATTTTAATCGGCGTCACTTCGTCAGTGATTTCACCCGGATCGTTGGCGGTTTTGAGATCGCCGGTCTGGAACTGCCAGGCAACCTGCAACTCTTTCACGTTGCTGGTGTTGATCTGCTTCAGCGGCGAGAAGCGAGTGCCCTGCTGGTCACGCGCATAGGCTGGCCAGTCAGCATCGTTGATGTTACTCAGCGGCTGGGCCTGCGGAACGTTAGCGGCTTCCGGCAGATTGCCATTCAGCTCCTGCGGATCGTGGAATACTGCCCACGCCAGCACCAGTACGCTGGCTACCAGCGCAACGGCCATCGCACCCAGCGCACCTTTACCCGCATGATTCAGGCCGTGATACACAAACGGCAGAATCAGCCAGATACCGAAGATCACCAGCACGTCGGTACGTGGGGCCAGCGCCCAGAAGTCGAAGCCGACTTCCCATACACCCCACACCAGCGTTGCCAGCAGCAACAGGGCATACAGCAGCAGTGCGGAACCGCTACGGCGCCACAGCAGAACAGCGGTGATCAGCATAATCACACCGCCAATAACGTAGTACCAGGAACCTCCAATGGCGGCTAACCAAACGCCGCCAATCAGCATAAATGCGCCCGTCAGCAGTGCAAACAGCACCGTCAGGAAGCGAATTACGCCAAAAGATGAGGAAGCTTTCCCCATAATATTGACCTCTTTCTTTGCCATAAAATCAAAGGAAACAACCGATTAGGCTGTATCCCGACATAGAGTACGAAGTGACTTAAGGTGTTCTGTCAGTGCTTTTCCGTTAAGCAGGATGATCCCTTTGCGTTAAATTTTATCTTAAAAACGTTAACAGGTTTGATTTTTTTAGCGCTTTGCTCTTTTTATCAGGCAGTGACACGACATTTTATGAGGATATTGCGCCATCCTGTCCGGCGTAATCGGGCGATAACGCCGACGCGCAGAATTTTGTGTAAACGTTTACCCCGGGAAGAGCGGATGACAGCTCCGCTGCGTTTGCCAGCCGCTTAGCTGTAAATGCAGGTAATCTTCGGCCGGTAATTGGAGCTGATGCGTACGTAATATTACCTCTGCTTGTGTTTCCCGCAGCGAAGCGAGCAGAAAAGGAAAGCTGAACTTGAGATAATTTTCGCGGAAGAAGTCATCGCTCAGAACAATACCGCTGAAGGGAAAATCGGTAATATTTTTCCACTCGGTTCCCGGCGGCGCGAGATCGTAAAGCCAGAAGGAAAAACGAGACGCCACAGCGCGTAAGGCGGATCCTGCCTGATGTAAAGTGGCATAGTTGATCGCCAGCCTTACATTCTCATGTTGCAGGCTGGAATAATTATCCACGTCATGCAAAAAGGACATCACGCTATTTCCCGCCAGTGGAATAATTATTAATCCCGCAGCATCCGCTGACTGATAATGTTGAGTAATTATCTCGCCTTCATGAAGTAATGCATCACGTTCCGGCACGCAATGCATTAAGGACGCTGAATAACATGCGCCGATAGGTGTGCCGTCGAAGCGACAGACACGCTCAGTGACATAAGGATGGTATGAATTGTTTTCCATTTATCTCTATGAATAAATTAATGAACGATAGCGTCTTAATTATTATAAGGACGGGAAGACTGCTGTGATTATCACAGGGGGCAATATAGATCGATTCGCCGGCAAAGATCACCTTTTTTAGCTGTTTCTGATAAAGAGATAAAAAGGATTCGCCAGGCATTAATTAACGCTTTACTGAATTATCTGGAATGATTCGGCTATTTTCAAAGTAAAACAATCAGTCTGCTAATATTCAGAACGCCATGTTTAACTGTCAATCCGGATAAGCACCTGTTTTTACAGCGCACATCCAGCCATTGCCTGCCCCGGTCAGTTATCGCACTCTATGACGTGAAAAACATAAGGAAAGCCGATGGTGGCTTTTCACCAGGCCGGTGCCATGACGCCGGCCGGTTCTGCTTCAGGATGGGATAAAACTATGGGTTCACCGGTCACCGCAGCGGAAGATTCGCTGCTGCGACACAGGTCGTTCGTCGCCTTCTGGCTGGCGCGTACCTGTTCATCGTTTGGTTTTCAGATGTTCTCCGTGGCCGTCAGCTGGCAAATCTATGCGCTTACCCACAGTGCTATGGCGCTGGGCATGATCGGTCTGATGCAATTTTTACCTTCGGTATTGCTGGCGCTGCCGGCGGGTCACCTTGCGGATCAGTATGACCGTCGCCGCATCGTGCTGCTGGGGCAGCTGATTGAGTGGCTGGCGCTGCTCGGGCTGGTGGCGCTGACGCTGCTGCACTGGGCGGGCCGGATTGAAATCTGGGGACTGGTGTTCCTGATTTCGCTGGCCAAAGCGCTGGAGTGGCCGGCAATCACCTCAATGCTGCCAGCGTTGGTACCGCCGCCCATCCTCGCGCGCGCCATGGCGGCCAGCTCGGTGGGCGGTCAGGCGGCGGTGATTGTCGGTCCGACGCTGGGCGGCTTACTGTACGTGGCCGGGCCGGAGGTGGTGTACGGTGTTTCGGCGCTGTTCTATCTGTTGTCAATTGTGCTGGTCAGCCGTTTGCGCTATGAACGACCACCGCAGGCACGTATTCCGGCCAGCCTCAGCACCATGTTTGCCGGTGTCCGCTTCATCCGCGAGCGCAAAGATGTGCTTGGGGTGATCTCTCTCGATCTGTTTGCCGTGCTGCTGGGCGGCGCCACGGCGCTGCTGCCGATCTTCGCCCAGGATATTCTGCATACCGGTCCATGGGGGCTGGGCATGCTGCGCGGTGCCCCGTCGGTCGGGGCGCTGCTGGTCGGGGTGTGGCTCAGCCGTCACAAGCTGGAAAAGCACGTGGGCATGATCATGTTTGGCTCGGTAGCCGGTTTTGGTCTGGCTACGCTGGTATTTGCGCTATCGACGCAGCTGTGGCTCTCGCTGCTGGCGCTGGCGGCACTCGGCGGCTTCGATATGGTGAGCATGGTGATTCGCGGCGCGCTGGTACAGCTGGACACGCCGGATGAGATGCGCGGGCGCGTCAATGCGGTCAACGCCATCTTCATCAATACCTCTAACCAGCTGGGGGAGTTCGAATCCGGCCTGTTGGCCGCGTGGTTCGGTGCGGTGCCGGCAGCAGCGATTGGCGGTGTCGGCACCCTGGTGGTCGTGGCGCTGTGGATGGCGCTGTTCCCTCATCTGCGCAAACGGCAGAAACTGGAAAACGACAGTCTCGCCTGACGTTCGCGGCTGCCCGGCGCGGTGGCAGTGGCCGGGCACGCAGTCTGCCTCGCTGTCTCACACCGCCAAAATTGATTATTATTAATCACATTTGACTGTTTGTGAGCATGATCAAACTAATTAAGCGCCAGTTAATCTATAAATTGCCCTGCCTGTGCGTAAATTTATTCATTATTGAGTGAAGTAAATCATTTTGCACGGTGCGGGGTAGCCAGCGCAGCGACGCAACAACAATAATCATGGCCGCCTCATTAACGGTGCGTGTGAAGCCCGGCACGCACCACGACCCTACGTTATCAATGAGGCGAACATGAAACAGTTCTCTGCAGAAGGGATGGTGATTATTGTCGGGATTGTCATTGCCTACATCCTGTTCACTACCTGGCTGACCTGGCGGTTGCGCAGTAAAAACAGCGGCGACTTTATGGCGGGTTCAAACGTGATGCCAGCGTTTGTGGTCGGCGTGATGCTGATGTCTGAATACATTGGTGCCAAGTCAACCATCGGTACGGCGCAGGCGGCTTTTGAGGATGGCTTTGCCGCGTCCTGGTCGGTGATCGGTGCCGCTATCGGCTTTCCGCTGTTTGGTATTCTGCTGGTCAAACGCATCTACAACACCGGCAAAATTACCATTTCCGGCGCGATTGCCGAGCGCTATGGCAACTCCACCAAAAATATTATTTCTATCATCATGATCTACGCGCTGCTGCTGGTGAACGTCGGCAACTATGTCAGCGGTGCGGCGGCGATCTCTACGGTGCTGAACCTTGACCTCACCACGGCGGCGGTGATCACCGCGCTGGTCAGCACCTTCTATTTTATGTTCGGCGGCATGAAAGGCATCGCCTGGGTGACGCTGCTGCACAGCGGCCTGAAATATATCGGTATTCTGGTCATTCTCGGCGTGGCGCTGCACATGACCGGCGGCGTCAGTCCGATGATCAAAGAGATGCCGCACTTTTACTGGACCTGGGACGGTAACGTCGGGCCCAGCACCATTTTTGCCTGGATGATTGGCACCATCGGGTCGATCTTCTGCACCCAGTTTGTGATTCAGGCTATCGCCTCGACCAAAAGTGCGGCGTCTGCGAAGCGCGCCACCTGGGTCGCCTTCTTCTTCTGTATGCCGATTGCCATCGCCATTGCGCTGATTGGCGTGGCGGCAAAATATCTGCATCCGGAGATCAACAGCCTGTACGCGCTGCCGGTGTTCCTGCAGGACATGAGCCCGTGGCTGGCAGGGATTGTCACCACCTCGCTGGTGGCCTCGATTTTTGTCAGCGTCAGCACCGTGGCGCTGGCCATCGCTTCGCTGGTGGTGAAAGACTTTTATGTGCCATACCGTAATCCGACGCCGGAACGCGAATTTCGCATGACGCGCTGGCTGTCACTGCTGATCGGTTTTCTGCCGCTGATCTTCGTGCTGTTCGTACCGGAAGTGCTGAAGCTATCGTTCTTTACCCGCGCCATCCGCCTGTCAATTTCGGTGGTGGCGATCATCGCTTTCTACCTGCCGTTTTATAAAAGTACGCGCGGCGCGAACGCCGGTCTGATTGGTGCCTGCGTCATGACCTCGCTGTGGTATCTGCTGGGCGATCCGTTCGGCATCAACAATATGTACGTCGCGCTGGTCACACCGGCGGTGATCATGCTGATTGACCGTCTGATCCCGTCACGCCAGCCGCAGCGCAAAAATGCACCTGATTCCTCAATGCAAAACAGTGGAGCCTGACATGACCGACTCAACCATTACCGTCGAACGTAACGGTAAGCTTCATCCGCACGCGCAGGACGCGCAGCAGCTCACGGCGATGCTGCCTTCGGTCTGTCCGCAGAACCACGCCGCTAATCTGCTGCCGTTACCGAACGGCGACCTGCTGTGCGTGTGGTTTGGCGGCACGCAGGAAGGCATCGCGGATATTTCGGTGTGGTGCTCGCGGCTGGCGCAGGGCAGCGCGCAATGGAGCGATCCCCGGCAGTTATCCGACGATCCGGCGCGATCGGAACAGAATCCGGTGCTGTTCCTCGATCCCGAGGGCGTGCTGTGGCTGCTGTGGACCGCGCAGAAGTCCGGTAATCAGGACACGGCAATTGTGCGCTATCGCCAGTCACACGATTTGGGGCACAGCTGGAGTGCCATCGATACGCTGCTCGATCAGCCGGGCACGTTTATCCGCCAGCCGCTGGTGGTGCTGCCGAACGGCAACTGGCTGCTGCCGGTGTTCTATTGTCGCACCCAGCCGGGAGTGAAATGGGTGGGCAATGATGACATCAGCGCGGTGAAAATCTCCAGTGACAAAGGACAGAGCTGGCGCGATGTGACGGTGCCGGACAGCCTCGGCTGCGTGCACATGAACATTACGCTGCTGCAGGATGGCAGCCTGCTGGCGCTGTATCGCAGCCGCTGGGCTGATTATATCTACCAGAGTCGTTCGGACGACGGCGGTGAAAGCTGGAGCACGCCGCAGGCGACCGATCTGCCAAATAATAACTCATCGATTCAGGTGACCACGCTGCACAACGGCCATCTGGCGCTGGTGTTTAACGCCATGAGCGCGCGTGATGCCAGCGAGCGTCGCCTGTCACTGTACGACGAAATCGAAGACGAAGATGGAGATGACGCGGCGGTGGCCGTGGCGGCGCAGCCGGTGGTTCAGGGCGCACGCACCGCCTTCTGGGGAGCTCCGCGCGCACCGATGACGCTGGCTATTTCTGCCGATGGTGGGGTGAGCTGGCCGTGGCAGCGTAATCTGGATGAGGGGGATGGCTACTGCATGACCAATAATTCACAGCAGAAACTGAACCGCGAGTTCTCCTATCCCAGCATTAAGCAGAGCGCGGACGGCGCACTGCACATTGCCTACACCTATTTTCGCCAGGCCATCAAGTACGTGCGCGTGGAGGAGAGCTGGGTGAGGGACAAAGCATGAGCCGCCACGCGCTGGTGACCGGTGTCAGTTCCGGCATTGGTGCGGCGATTGCCGATGAGCTGCTGACGCAGGGCTGGCAGGTCACTGGTTTTAGCCGTACGCCGGTGGAGAAAGATCATCCGGCGTTTACCTCAGTCAGCGTCGACCTGTTTGACGCCGGTCAGTTGAAACAGGCTTTGGCCGGGCTGGCGAAAGTGGATGCGCTGGTGCACGCGGCAGGGATGATGCTGGCCGCGCCGCTGGGTGAGCTGGAGGAAGAGCAGGGGGCGCGGCTGTGGTATCTGCACGTGCAGGTGGCGCAAATCATGGCCAACACCTTGCTGCCGCAGATGGGCCACGGCGATCGTATTCTGCTGCTCGGCAGCCGCACGTCACGCGGCGCGGCGAATCGCAGCCAGTATGTCAGCACCAAGGCGGCGATGGTGGGCATGGCGCGCAGCTGGGCCGCCGAACTGGCTCCGCAGGGCATTACGGTCAATGTGATCGCTCCCGGTGCCACCGCCACGCCGATGCTGCTGCAGCCGGACCGCGCCAGCTCGCCGCCGAAACTGCCGCCTATCGGACGCTATATCCATCCCGAAGAGGTGGCTGCGCTGGCTGGTTTTGTGCTGTCGCCGGCTGCCGCTGCCATTACCGGACAGGAGTTGGTAATTTGCGGCGGCGCGTCGCTGTAGTTTTATTCTCCAGCGTGCTTCTCCCATCGTAAATAACAGGATGGGAGAGGCTGCTTTTGTCTCGTCTGCGAAAACTCCTGGCTTACCGTGCTACGCTTTCTTTGGGTTTACCAAAGTGGTAATCTTTTACCGTTTTATGCTAAATCCAATTTTATTGTCTACATATTAAGTGGTTACGGAGTGTAGCGCTCCGCAGCAGAGAAGCGCGCAATGAATCATGATGTTCTTCAGGAAATAAACGCCGAACCACTTTTTCCGGTACAGAGCGATCAACATATTGTTTTTGGCGTTGACGGAAAGTTTAAAGCGCATGCGCTAATCACGATTCTGTCCATCATGAAACACGCCGGAGACCGCGTGTATCATTTCCATCTGATCTCTTCAGAACTGACACCGGCCGATAACCACCGGCTCGCCAGGCTTTTTCAGGGATCGCGCCACGGCGTGACGCTGCATCATCTGCCGGATCAACTATTTGCCACGCTGCCGGTCACCGAACTTTTTACCCGTGCGACCTACTACCGCTTTCTGGCACCGCTGATTTTGCCGCAGGCGGAAAAACTGCTCTATCTTGATGCCGATATGGTGTGCATTAATCCGCTCAATGAACTGTGGCAGATCCCGACCGGCCCTAAGGCGGTTGCGCTGGTGGTCGGTGAAATTGCCTCGCTGCAGCCGGTGCTGGCGAAGAATGCCGGCTTGCGCGGCGAGCGCTATTTTAACGCCGGCATGATGCTGATTGATGTGGCGCAATGGCGCGCTGACAATATCAGCGAACGCGCGTTTACTTTACTGTCCGAACACGGGCGAAACTTCAAGTATCTCGACCAGGATGCGTTGAATATTTTACTGGAAGATAAAGTGACCTTTGTTTCTCCTCGCTTCAATACCCTGACCATGCTGGCCCATGACGATCGTGGCTATACGCTCGACGTGCCGGCGGAAACCTGCCTGATTCATTATGCCGGTGCGGATAAGCCCTGGCAGGTATGGAATCAACAGTTTGTGGTTCACCACTATCGCGATATTTATCAGGATTCACCGCTGTCCACCATGGCGTTTGACCAGCCAGCCAATGCGCAGCAGGCAAAAAGAATGTATAAGTCGCTTTTTCGTCAAAAAAGATGGTGGCAGGCCATGCTGTGGCGCCTGAAACATATCAAGATGAGGTATTGTTAAGTGCAAGCTCACGCTTTTCGCCAGCTGATGACGGGAAAAAATATTTACCAGCTCTGTTTTGTGCTGCTGAGTATCGCGCTGGCGTCGTCACTGGTGGTTGAAGCCTTACCGCGCAAAATATTCTATTTTTCCAGTTATCTGGTGGCTCTGTATTTAGTAATTCTGGCGGTGAAAAAACAGTGGCTAACAGATAAAACGGCCATAACGGTAGCGCTTCCGCTGCTGTTCATTGGGCTGGTCAGGCTCATCTGGGCAAAGATGTTTTCCCATGCTGAATTCAGTGATGTGGTGAACAACTACTTCCAGGGCGGTAAGCTATTTATTATCGCGGCTTTTCTCAGCTATTTTCTCGTCGCCTGGCGCCACTACCTTAGCCGTCCACTCCTGATAACCTGCAGCGCCATCTTATTTGTCGGGCTGCTGGTGACGTTAGGTTTCGCTATCAGTGAACACGCAAAAACGCTGACCCGCATCAGATTGCTGACCGACTCCGCCGGTACCGTCTCTTATCTGATTACCGCGCTGGCGCTCTGTACTTTGTATACCGGCCACCGGGTGATCACCCATCGCGGCGGACAAATGATCTTATTCAGCGCGGTTTTTGTCGTGAATATGATGCTGATGATTCTGACCGAGTCACGCGCCGGCGTATTAACCCTGCCACTGATTTATCTGGCCTGGTTTTATTTTACCCACCGCTGGGCGGGTAAAATTTCGCTGGTGGTGTTAGCGCTGTTTATTATCGTGGGCGCTTTATTTATGCCGGGCAGCGTCTGGCAGCGCTTAGACAGCATCCACAATGAAGTCGATACTTATCAAACCAACAACAACACCTCGATTGGTGCCCGTTTCTCTATCTGGAAAGGCGGCTGGCACAGCGTTTCGTGGTCGCTGCTGGGGCAAAGTCCGGATCAGCGCACGGCAAAAGCGCGGGAATACATCACGCAGCATGAGCGCCACAATCCCGAAGCGTATAAAAACGTCATGTATCACCTGCACGATGATTTCCTTGAAACGCTTTCGCTGCAGGGGATCGCTGGCGCACTTTCCCTGCTGATTTTTTACCTGGTGCTGCTGATAGTGGCCGCACGCCGCGGCGTCGCCGGATTAACGCTGCTGCCGCTGTCAATTATCATCTTTGGGCTGACCGACACGGTGTTAATTCAGAGTGGTTCGGTGCTGATCCTGGTGATGGCGATTATCATCAGCTATGCCATGATTCATCCGCCTGAGAAAGCATCGTCCTGATAAACCGGCGCTGGCATAGCGCCTGGTAGTTACAGCGGTTTGTTTAACTTCAGAGCCAGATATTTCTTTTTAAAGCTGGTTCTGATTTTACTATCGAAAAGAAAAGACAGCGGCCTGATTTTAGTGATCGCCTCAATAACCTGCTTCCTGTCGTCAGGATTATCCAGGGCTTGCCGATGTTTATGGGCAATATTAATCCAGTGGCAGGATAGCAGATTGCGATAGCGCTCCTGCAACACCTCATCCATATGCTGCGTTGCGCTCACTAAGAGTGAAATTTTGTGTTTATCCAGCTGGCTGGATAAGCTGTTGCCGCGTTTAAAATAGAGATAAGGGCTCTGGCGGCTATAAGCGATTGCATCACTGCTGACCAGGATTTCCGGGAAAAGCCAGGCGTCCTCGTAGCAGGTATAATCCGGGAAGGGATGTGCCAGCAGCATGGTGCGCTTAATAAACTGACCGATAAAGTGCGCCTGCAAATCGCGATGGATCAGGAATTTTTCAATGGCCTGATGCCGTGACAGTGTTTCCGCCTGCAGGCCCTGCCACGTGATGTGCTGAGGCCGGGATTCATATACCTCATTAAGCGCCGTGAACAGTGCGTCCGGACGATGGCTTTTCAGGTAGCGGACAATATCGGTGAGGGCGTCGGCCAGCAACTGATCGTCGCCATCCAGCATCGTAATATATTCACCGCTGCACTGCTGAACGCCAAAATTACGCACCCGGCCAATGTTGCGGTAATCAATATTAAATACTTTCGCCTGCGGATGCCGCCGGGAAAAATCATCGAGTAACGCTGCAGTGTTGTCGACGGATGCGTCATTAATAAGAATAAATTCAATATACTGCTCAACACCATGACAGGCCTTTTCTAAACTCGCCAGCGTGTCAGGCAGAAATTTTTCACTGTTATGGGCCGTTAGCAACACACTGATTAAATAGTCAGGAACCATCATTTTTTAAGTCAACATCTAAGGCAGGAATGCCGTCAAGCATACTACAAGTGGCAATTTGAGGGGAGGTCATTGACGCAGTGCAGCTCTGCGCCTCCTGCCACCGATCAGGCACATTTACGGCTGATACAATAATGCGTATGATTCTCATTCCTTTTTATACTTCCTGCTCGCGCAGGTAACCCATCGGTCCTTACCGGAGACAGCAATGACTTCATCATTACGCCCGCGCGCCACCGCGCTGGCTCTGGCGCTGCTGGCAGCCATGAGCCTGAGCGCCTGTCAGGCGCCGGCTAAAAAATCAGTAGCGCCTGCCGCCGCGGCTAAGCCAGCGGCAGCGGAGAAGGTACAGCAGCGTGAACTGGGCGACGGCCTGTATGAAATGGCCTATGTGCCGGGCGATCCGGCTGCGCTGTATGTAGCCAGCGCGCAGGCATTTAAAACCGTCAACGGTGGCGTGCTGTATCGTCTGGATGCCCGCACGCTGGCGACGCTGGGCGAAACCCATACCGATCTGAAAAACTTTGGCATGACGGCTTCACCGGACGGCAGCGTGCTGTACATTACCAACACGCTGGACGGTGGCGTGACAAAAGTGGACGCCAGAAGCGGTAAAGTGCTGCAGCGTCAGCTGTTTGGCCGGAAAAACGACAAAGGCAATCCGGTTGGCGCGCGTGAAATCCTGCTGCATGACGGCCTGCTGTACATCGGTGCGATTGAGAATCCGGCGATGATTTGGGTGGTCGATGCGAATACGCTGCGGCTGAAAACCACCATCAAAAACGCCGGCAAGTGGGTGACCGGGTTGCTCTATTCGGCATCAACCGACCGTATTTACGCGGCGAACGGCAGTGGCGAAGTGCTGGTGATCAATCCGCGCAGTCACAAAATTGAGCAGCGCTGGACGCCTGGCGATGGCAAAGAGTATCTGCTGTTAAATCTGGCCGAAGATGCCGCCAATGGCCGCCTGTACGTCACTGACAATTCTAAGGGCAAAACCACGCTGGTGTTCGATGAGCGCAGCGGTAAGGTGATCAAACGCCTGGATGTCGGCGATTCGCTTGGCATCAAATTCAATGCGAAGCGCAACGAGATTTACATCAGCCAGCGACTCGGCGGCAAAGTGCTGCAGCTGGACGCGACGACCTACGCAGTGAAAAATAGCTGGACGCTGCCGACCCACCCTAACAGCCTGCTGGTGTCGCCAGATGGTCAGACGCTGTACGTGACGGTGAAGCAGGGACTCAATAAAGATCGCTCGCCGCAAGGGCCGGATAGCGTGGTGCGAATTGCGCTGGATTAACCGCGCTGGGTTTAATCGCGGCGCGAGGGATCGCGCCGCAGATAACCTGTGCTTAGCAACGGGTTACGTCATCCATTACGCCACGCCGTTCACCAGCAGTACGCGGTAGTTGGCGCCTTTCAGGCGATGCGCTTTGGCTTCCTGGTAGGCCGGGCTGAAGTACCAGGCTTTGGCGGCCTCGGCATCTTCAAACTGCAGCACCACCACGCCTTCAGCATCGCGCCCTTCCAGTACCTCCAGATCGCCGTAGAAAGCCAGTGGCGTGATGTGGTGATCGCCACGCGCCGCGCCGGCTTTCTGCGAATAGGTGGCCAGCTCATCTTTATCCAGCGTTTCGTCTTTAATCATAACGACATATGCGGCCATTATTGTTCGCCTCGCGCCTGACGCTTGTCTTCAGTATTGGTATCAAAATCGCTCGCATCGTGCCGTTCCAGCAGCTGATCCTGCGGCTCGGCGCCAAATGCCCGGTTTACTTTACGTCCGCGGATCACCGCCGGACGATCGGCAATCTCTTTTGCCCAGCGCACCACATTTTTGTACGACTGCACATCGAGGAATTCGCCGCCGCCGTACTGGTTATTCAGCACCAGATTGCCGTACCACGGCCAGGTTGCGATATCGGCAATGGTATATTCGTCGCCAGCGAGGAAACGGTGGTCCGCCAGCTGGCGATCCAGCACATCAAGCTGACGTTTGGCTTCCAGCGTGAAGCGGTTGATGGCGTATTCAATTTTTTCTGGCGCGTAGTGATAGAAGTGGCCGAAACCGCCGCCAAGGTAAGGCGCGGATCCCTGCAACCAGAACAGCCAGTTCAGGGTTTCCGTACGGCCCGCCACGTCAGAGGGAATAAAGTGGCCGAATTTATCTGCCAGATAGAGCAGGATATTGCCGGATTCAAACACGCGCAGTGGCGGCGTGATCGAGTGGTCGCGCAGCGCCGGAATTTTTGAGTTGGGGTTAACCTCAACGAAGCCGCTGGAGAACTGATCGCCATCGCCGATGCGGATCAGCCAGGCGTCATACTCCGCTTCCTGCACGCCAAGCGCCAGCAGCTCTTCCAGCAGAATGGTCACTTTCTGGCCGTTTGGCGTCCCCAGCGAATAGAGCTGCAGCGGATGCTTACCGACCGGCAGCGTTTGCTCATGCGTCGGCCCGGCGGTTGGACGGTTAGTCTTTGCCCCGTTACCTTTGGCTTCCGGGTCCCAGGTCCAGACTTTCGCGGGCTGATACTGATTTTCCGACATAATGCGTTCGCCTTGTTGTGAGAAGATTTTTGCTGCTACTGAGTGTAGCAGCACGCTATCACGCCGATTTAACCGCGCTGGCGATAAAAGACAAAGTCGAATCAGGCAAAATTCTCTTGCGTAAACAGCATAAAGTCGACTTTGCCGGGCTGATAGGTCTCTGGTTGCTCACCCTCTTCCAGATGTCGCAGCAGCAGCGTCAGCGCCAGCTGTGCGTGACGCAGAGTGTTTTGATCGAGCGTCAGCGTCAGCACGCGTTTGGCCAGCAGCTCACGGGTGGTTTGGTAAAGTTCGTGCGTAACATACACCACCTTGCCGCACAGCCGGTGGCGCGCCAGCGCTTCGTGAATCTGCGTGTTGCCCATGCCGGTATTGTACAAGCCGACAATCTGCTGCGATGCGGCCAGCGTTTTCTCCAGCAGCCGGCTGATGCGCTCACGCTCGTCCTGGCCTGCGATGATCTCCCGCAGCCGCAGATGCGGGAAGCGCTCCGCCAGCACCGCCTGAAACCCTTCGATGCGCAGACGGTGCGCGGCGTAATCGGCGCGACCGCTAACCAGCACCACGTCACCCGCCACGGGCAGCATGCTGCCGAGCATCAGCGCGGCGGTGCGTCCCGCCTTAAGCTGGTCAATACCGACATGGCAAAGGCGCGGCGCATCAGGCAGATCGGCCACCAGCGTAATGACCGGTACGCCACGCGCTTTACAGGCCTCAAGCGCCGCATAAATCAGCGGATTTTCATGGGCGAAAACAATCAGCCCGTCCATCTTTTTGCTGCTGGCTTCGATATGCGCCGCCAGCTTTTCGGGCGCATGCTCCGGAATCAGCGTGCGGTGCAGCCGCAGACGACGATAGCCGAGCTCATCCGCCAGCCGGGCAAAATCCTGCGCCAGCTGTTGAAAGAAGAAGGAACCGTTACCGCTCAGCAGCACTTCGATCTGCCACGCGTGGCGGTGCTCCTCCGGCAGGATGCGTTTCAAACCCGCTTCGCGCGCCGCCAGTAAAATCTTTTTCGTCATCGCGGGCGACACGCCGCCCCGGTCGTTCAGCACCCGATCCACCGTGGCGACGCCCACGCCCACCCGCTTAGCCAGTTCGGCCAGCGTCATTGTTTTCATCTGAGTGAATTCCATCAAAAACCGCGTTCAGACAGCCTGCCAGAAAGCGATATTTTGACAAGACCGACGATGCCGAAGTGTGAGCAACAGGAGCGTTATCATGCGCAGTGCGCAACGTTTTGCCTTGATTGGCTGTGGATTTATTGGCCAGGTGCATGCCGCAAACCTGGCGCGCCATCCCGGCGTTGAGCTGGCGCTGGTGTGCGATATAGACACCGCGCGCGCCGCTGTGCTGGCAGAGCAGTTTGGGGCGCGGGCCGCCAGCGTGCCGCAGGCGCTGAGCAGTGAGGCCATTGATGCGGTGCTGATTGCCAGTGCGACGCCGACCCACGCTCCGCTACTGGAGCAGGCGGTACTGGCGGGCAAAGCGGTGTACTGTGAAAAACCGATCGATTTGTCGCTGTCACGCGCCCGGGAAGTGGTAGCCAGCATTTCCCCGCTGCAGGTGCCGGTGACGGTAGGGTTTAATCGGCGTTTTGATCGCAGCCATGCACAACTGAAAGCCCAGCTGCAGCAGGGCGTGATTGGACGCAGCGAGCTCATCCAGATGGTGTGCCGCGCCTCTGAACTGCCGCCACTGAGCTATCTGCAGGCGTCCGGCGGACAGATGCGCGACCAGGCCATCCACTTTTTCGATCTGCTGCGCTGGCTAACTGAGGATGAAGTGGTCACCGTGGGCGCGCTCGGTGCCGCGCTGGCGATGCCGGCGATCCGCGACATTGACGTCGATACCTCAGTGCTGATTATGCGCCTGCAGCAGGGCGCGCTGGCGCAGCTCGATAATGCCCGTCGTACCGCTTACGGTTATGACGAGCGCATCAGCGTGATGGGCAATATGGGCATGCTGGCGTCGGAAAGCCAGGTGGTGCGCGGAGCGACCCTGTATCAGGGGCAGCACATCCGCCAGCCGGGGCTGTATGCGGACTGGTTCAGCCGGGTACAGGAGACCTATTACAGCCATCTCGATGCGTTTGTGCGCCATCTTGGCGGCGAGAAAGTGGCTGGTCTGCCGGGGCTGATTGACGGGCTGCGCGCGCAGGCCATCGCGGAAGCGGCGCAGCTGTCGCTGACGCGCGGCGAGTTTGTTGAGGTGGAGTGGGTGACGGTTTAATGGGAAGTGGGTGATGGCGTTTGCCCTCACCCCAACCCTCTCCCGCAGGCGGGAGAGGGAGCTGATTGTGCATCCATCTCTCTTTAGTGGGAGAGGGGGCTGATGGTGCGCCCATCTGTCATTGGCGGGAAAGGGGCTGATTGTGCATGCAACTTACAGATTCAGCAGCTCGCGCTCAATCAGCTCGCGGGTTTCCACCGCCTGATACTTCATCTTCTCCGGATAGCCAAACAGCGCGGCGGAGATAATCGACTCGCCGCCCACTTTATAGTGGCGGTTAGCGAAATCCATCTCGCGTAGCGCTTCGAACAGCGCGTCGAAATTCACCTCACCTTCGCCAACGGCCACGTGCTGGTGGATGGTGGCATCGACGCCCGGTGGGTTAACGATGTAACGACAGTGTTTGGTGTGGTTCATGGTATCGGCAATCAGCATGTGCGAAAGATCGTCGCCAGCGTAATGCAGCATGCTCTTCACGTCGCCTTTGCCCTTGTCATAGTAGAACGTATGCGGTGCGCTGTAGATGTATTTGACGTTGTCGCTGCGGAACGACTTGACGATATCGGCCGTTTCATTGCTCTCTTCGCAGAAATCCCACGGATGCGCCTGTATTTCCACGCGAATCCCCTCTCGCTCGAAAATCGGTAGCAGCTCGTCCATTGAGCGATAGAACATCTCTTCGCAGATTTCGGGCTCGTTCGGGTTACCGGAGAGCTCGGTATTGATCACCTGCACGCCCATCTCCACGGCAATCTCAATCATTCGCTTCCAGTTTTTCACCGCCGCCTGGCGCCGCAGCTCATCCGGTCCCGACCAGCGATAGACGGTGATAAACGAGGAGATTTCCAGTCCGGTAGCGTTGAGCGCATTTTTGTACTCGCGCATGATCTCCCGGCTGGCTTTTGGGTGTTTATAGAACGGATTGATCTGCGGATGCGGCGACTGTTCAATGTATTTATAACCCCACTCCGCGACCTGATGCACCATACGCGTGATGCCGAGATCGCGGATAACATCCACATCAAAAGCGATTTTCATTGTTGTTCTCCTGCGCGTTACGTTACCCACCACCGCAATCGGCGGCTGGTGTCGCGTCAACTATAAAAACAGCCCGGCACCGGCTCTAATGCTTTGCTGATGCATTTCCATCAGTGTCGGTGACACGCTGAGGCGATATTTGCCAAATAATTATTCTATTTGCGTGAGAAATGAAACGAATGATGGTGTTTGTGCGACAGCGATCAAAAGAATGAGAGGATTTGCTCATTTATTGAGGGATAAACACCGGCTTATATGGCGTGAAAGCATAACGTCAGGCATTATTTTTGATAGGTTATTATCATTTAAGGGCTTAACGATGAGCAAAATTACCATGAGCGCGATTGCCGCCGCTGCCGGGGTGGGGATCGCCACCGTGGATCGGGTGCTCAATCGCCGCGCGCCGGTGCGGGCGCAGACCGAACAGAAAGTACTGGCAGCGGCGCATCGGCTGGGTTACCGCAGTAGCCACGCCCCGCTCAGTGCGCAGAGTGACGGCGTGACGCTGCGCATGGGGTTTATCCTGCTGTCGGCTTCGTACTCTTTTTATCAAACGCTAACCGATGCGCTGCGCCAGCAGACGCAGCCATTTCATCCGGCCGGCAGCGAGCCGCTGTTTGTCTGGCACGAGATTGATGAGGTGGCAGCGGTGGTGGATTCGCTCTACCGGCTGGCTGAGCAGGTGGAGGCTATCGGCGTGGTGGCGCTGGATCATCCGCTGATCCGTCACGCGATAGCGCACGTTTCGCGTCAGGGCGTGCGCGTCTACGCGCTGTTTTCTGACTTCTCGCCCTGTGGGCATGCTGGCTATTTCGGCCTGGATAATCAGAAAGCCGGGCGTAGCGCGGGCTGGATCGCCAGCCATCTGCTGCATCAGCCGGGTCCGGCGGGCGTGCTGCTGGGGGATCACCGCTTTATCTGTCAGGAGAACTGCGAGAGTGGTTTTCGCTCGTATCTGCGCGAGCAGGACAGTGCGCGGCGCGTGCTGGAACCGCTCAAAACCCACGAATCGATTGCCGGTGGTTATCAGGCGACCCGCCAGCTGCTGGAGCAGCATGCCGATCTGGCGCTGATTTACGCGCCGTGCGGCGGTATAGAAGGGGTCGTTCAGGCGCTGCGTGAGCAGCCGCAGCGTAAGGTGGCGCTGATTTGTCACGGCCCGGTCAATGATGGCGACCTGGCGCTGATAGATGGCACCATCACGGTGATGCTGCGCCACCAGATCGCTGACATGGCACGACAGCTGGCGCAAACCGTGCAGCAACGTCACGCTGAGCGCAGCGATCATTTTTCTCAGGTCACCCTGCCGTTTGAGATCGTCATGCGGGAAAATGTCTGAGGCGTTGCGCAGTCACCCTTTGTTATCGCTCACCGGGCGACAGCCGCGCCCGCGCGCATGACGACAGCATTTGATAAAAAAATATCAAAAATTTGATAATTAAATTTATGATCGCTATCAAAGAATGAAAGTTCCATGATTGAGGTTGGTGAAATATCTATTTGATACTGACGCCAGCCCTCATCATAAGGAACCATCATGACCCTACACATTGCCAATGCGCCCTGCAGCTGGGGCGTGGACGATCCTGACAATCCTTTCCTGCCACCATGGCAAACGGTGCTGCGCGAGGCGGCCCAGGCCGGTTACCGCAGCATTGAACTCGGGCCGTGGCGCTATCTGCCGACCGATGCCGCCGAACTGCGCCAGCAGCTGGAAGCGCATCAGCTGTCGCTGGTGGCCGGCACCATTTTTGATGATTTGGTCAGCGAGGCGAATTTCCCGGCGATGGTTGAGCTGACGCACAACATCTGCCGCAACCTGTCGCAGGTGCCGTGCGCGGCACGCACGCACGGTGATAACCGGCCCGCTCCCTATCTGGTGATTATCGATTTCGGTAACCCGCAGCGGGCGCAATTTGCTGGTCAGACAGAGAAAGCGCCGCGCCTGGCACCCGCAGACTGGCAGCGCATGATGCAGCACATCACTCAGCTCAGTCACATCGCCTGGCACGACTACGGCGTGCGACCGGTGATTCATCCTCATGCCGGTGGCTGCATTGAGTTTGCCGATGAACTGGAGCAGCTGGTGCAGGACATCCCGCACGAGGTCGCCGGACTGTGTCTCGATACCGGCCATCTTTTTTATTCCGGCATGGATCCGCAGACCTGGCTGCAACGCTACTGGTCGCGCATCGACTATCTGCATTTCAAAGACATTAATGCGGCCGTCTGGCGCGATGTGATTGCGCGCGGCGTCGACTTTTTCACTGCCTGTGCCGAGGGCGTGATGTGCCCGCTTGGCCAGGGCGCGATTGATTACCCGGCGCTGCGGGCGTTTCTCGCTGAACGTCACTATCAGGGCTGGATCACCATCGAGCAGGAGCGCGATCCGCGCAATGCCGCCACCAGTCTGCAGGACGTCACGGCCAGCCTGCACTACCTGCATTCCATCGGATTCTGAGGAGAACAGCATGATTAACGGGAGCAAAGTACTGGATCGCGCGCTGCGCTGGGGCATGGTGGGCGGCGGCGGCACCAGCCAGATCGGTTACATCCACCGTTCCGCTGCTTTACGCGACGGCAACTTCACCTTAGTGGCGGGTGCGTTTGATATTGATGCGGAGCGCGGACAAGCGTTTGGTCGCGCGCTGGGCGTGGCGGCCGAGCGCTGCTATAGCGATTACGAAACCCTGTTTAAAGCAGAAGCCGCGCGCGCTGATGGCATTGAAGCCGTCTCCATCGCCACGCCGAACAATACGCACTTTACTATCTGCCGCGCCGCGCTCAGCGCCGGGCTGCACGTGGTGTGTGAAAAACCGCTGTGTTTCACCTCCGCTGAAGCTGAGGAACTGCAGCAACTGTGTAAAGCGCAGCAGAAGATCATCGGCGTGACCTACGGTTATGCCGGCCATCAGCTGATTCAGCAGGCGCGCACCATGATTGCTGACGGTCTGTTGGGTGAGATCCGCATTGTGAACATGCAGTTTGCTCACGGCTTTCATCACGAAGCGGTCGAATTACAGAATGCCAGCACCAAATGGCGCGTCGATCCGCGTTTTGTCGGCCCGAGCTATGTGCTGGGCGATCTGGCCACCCATCCGCTGTTTATCGCTGAAACTCTGTTGCCGCAGTTACAAATAAAACGCCTGCTGTGCAGCCGCCAGAGCTTTGTGGCCTCGCGTGCGCCGCTGGAAGATAACGCCTTTGTGATGATGGAATACGACAACGGTGCGGTCGGTACGCTGTGGGCGTCAGCGGTGAACTGCGGATCGATGCACGGCCAGAAAATTCGCGTGGTGGGGGCCCGAGCCAGTCTGGAGTGGTGGGACGAACAGCCAAACCAGCTGCGCTATGAAGTGCAGGGCGAGCCGGTGCAGATTCTTGAGCGCGGCATGGGTTATCTGCACGCCAGCGCGCTGGCCGATGACCGTATTGGTGGCGGCCATCCCGAAGGATTATTTGAAGCCTGGTCGAATCTCTATCGCCGTTTTGCGCTGGCGATGGACGCCACCGACCGCGGCGATCACGCCTTCCTGCAGGACTTCTGGTATCCGGACGTGCACGCCGGGCTGATGGGGGTACGCTGGGTGGAACAGTGTGTCAAATCGGCGGATGCCGGTGCGGTGTGGATTGAGTGCTGATTAGCTGACGAAATTTAACCGGAGTGAGAGGCAGCGGGGCGGCATCCGTGCTTTATTGGGAGCCGCTGCGCATGCCTTCTGCAGTCGCTGCGGCGATCTGATCGATGGCGCGCTGTGCCTGTTCGCACTGGTGCAAAATAGTGAAGGCATGATGGTAAAGCATTTTCCCCGCTTCGGTAGGCGTTACGCCGCGTTTGGTGCGGATCAGTAACTGCTGATTCACTTCTCCCTCCAGCGTGGCAAGCTGCTGGCTTAGCGCTGGTTGCGCAATATGCAAACTTTCAGCGGCCTGCGTCAGGCTGCCCGCGTCGACGATTTTGATGAAATATTTAAGGCGACGAAGGTTCACGATTACTCCCTCTGGCGACACGATTCGGTGTATCAAAAACGTCCGGCACGATGAAATGCAGCAGACGCTGAGTTAAGGGTAAAAGCCACGACGGCAGGCAGGCACTACGATTAACAGTTTTTTAACATCGACACGCGCAACGCGGCGTGACCGGTGGCGCAATTCGCTGGAAAGATTTGGGCGCAATCGCAAAAGTGTGCGACGCGTCGCGCAAATGGGGCCGAAGCAGTCAGGGTTGTAATGGAGCTAATCGATATTGCATGGGATTGCAGTTTTTTTAGCTACTCCGCACAAGCTGAACACGTCCCCAGCGATGCTGGCATCCGGCATGATACAGGTCATCTTTTCAATATAACTTCCGGTTTATATCAGGGCGCTATAAACTACAGGTTATATGAGGTGATTTTGAACAGCTGGAAGGTAGAAACCACCGTGCGCTTTGCCACATGGCTGCAGGCGCAGGATGACGCGATGATTGAGGATGTGTTGGCCAGCCTGGCGGTTCTCAGGGAGTTCGGGCCCACGTTAGGGCGGCCTGATGTTGATACCCTCGTCGGGTCGCGTTTTTCCAATATGAAAGAACTCCGTGTTCAGAGTAATGGCCGGGCGATTCGTGCGTTTTTTGCCTTCGATCCGGTCAGACGGGCCATTGTGCTCTGCGCGGGAAACAAAACCGGAACGCATCAGCGGCGCTTTTATCAGGCGATGATTAAACTGGCTGACCGCGAGTATCAACAGCATCTGGAGGAGATGAATCATGCCAAAACTTGAAGACCTGATTGCTCAGCGTTCGCCTGAATCACAGGCGCGCATCAGAAATAAGGCGGCGGAAAAAATCCTCGAGATTCGTTTGCGCCAGCTGCGGGAAGAACTGGCGCTTTCACAGGTACAGTTGGCTGAAAAGATGGGGGTTTCGCAACCTGCTATTGCAGCGATCGAGGCGCGTGGTGATGAACTGAAACTCTCCAGCCTGAAAAAGTACGTTGAGGCGTTAGGCGGAAAATTGAGCGTAACCGTTGAACTGCCAGCCGGTGACGGGCGGATCTTCCAGCTTTAAAGGTTTCTGCCAGGCCGCAGGGTGAGCGATTCTGCCGGCGCAGAAAAGCAAAAACCCAGCCATAAGGCTGGGTTTTCTGAATAGTGGTGCCCGGACGCGGAATCGAACCACGGACACGGGGATTTTCAATCCCCTGCTCTACCGACTGAGCTATCCGGGCAACGGGGCGCATTAAACCCTAATGGCTCACAGCCGTCAACGGGTTTCGTAAAAAAAGCGTAGCAATCGTGACTGATTGCCTGCTTTTCAGGCAGGGTGAACAAAAAGCCTACGCCAGCGCGCCGTTTTGCCGGCACAGCGCGATGCTCAGCACATCTTCAGCCAGACGCCGCGCGGTAGCGACATCCTGCACGTTGCGCTTCACCAGCAGCTTACTCAGACAGCCTTCGAGGATCAGCTCCATCTGATCGGCCACCATGCTGGGGTTGTCCAGCGCCAGGTCGACGAGGATTTCATGGGTGAACTGCCAGGAACTGCGCTTCTGCTGTTCGGCGAGCTGGTGCACCGGCTGATCCGGCTGGGGATAGAAACTGCAGGCAGCAATAAACAGGCAGCCGGGAAAGCGGCCTTTACTGACGTGCTCTGCCAGCACGTCGTAACGCGCCAGCAGCTTTTGTGCCGCACTGAGGCGCTCATCCAGCTGCACCTGGCGGCGCCAGCTGTCGATCTGCTGGCCGTGAAAGCGCAGCGCGTCATACAGCAGGGCATCGCGATCGGGCCAGTAGCGCTCCAGCTGATCGCTGGCGAGGCCGCTTTCGCCAGCCAGCTGCTGCAGCGAGGTGGTCGCGGCCAGGCCGCTCTGTTCGAGCACATTCAGCGCATGCTCAAGGATCTGTTCGCGTTGCAAAAGACTCTCCTCCGGAATGCGGGCCCGGGCGCGTACGCCCGGGCAGTGTCGTGCAACCAGTTTCGTTTAACGCGGCAGATTGTGCAAATGGGCGCGGAAATCCGCGGCGTTAAGGAAGCCGGTGACGCGTGAATCGGCAATCTCTTTGCCCTGCGCATCAAAGAACAGGATGGTCGGCAGGCCAAGCACCTGCAGATGCTGCAGCAGCGCGTTATCCTGCGCATTGTTGGCTGTTACGTTAGCCTGCAGCAGCTGCACGTTGCTCAGGGCGCTGCGCACGCCGTCATCGCTGAAGGTGTATTTTTCAAACTCTTTGCAGGCCACGCACCAGTCGGCATAGAGATCGACCATGGTGATACGGCCCTGCGCCTGCTGTAATGCGCTATCCAGCTGCTGGCTGCTGCTGATGCGCTGAAACGGCAGGTGCGCGACGCTTTGCGTACTGCTGCTGCCAAATGCCCAGTCCTGCAGCGGGCGCGCCACCACCAGCGCGGCCGCCAGCATGATGATCGGCAGCACGCGCGCTGTGCCGCGCGCGCTGAGACTCAGGCTGAACGCCCAGGCAAAAAACGCCACGCCGAGCAGACTCCACAGCCGCAATCCCCAGATATCGCCCAGCACGCGCTCCAGCAGAAACACCGGCAGCGCCAGAATCACAAAGCCAAAACCCTCTTTTACGCTCTGCATCCACGGACCGCTTTTCGGCAGCAGCCGGTTGCCGAACATCGTTACAGCAATCAGCGGCAGTCCCATGCCGAAGGCGTACAGCCACAGCGTGCCGGCTCCGGCCCACAGATTACCGCTCTGCGCGATATACAGCAGGATGGCGCTGAGCGGCGCGGTGGTGCAGGGTGAGCAGATCAGGCCTGCCAGCGCGCCCATCATAAACACGCCCGCCAGCGACCCGCCTTGCTGACGGTTGCTCCACAGCGTCAGACGCGTCTGGAGGCTGGCAGGCAGCTGCAGCGTGAACAGGCCAAACATCGACAGCGCCAGCAGCACAAACAGCACGGAGAGGCCGATCAACACGTAAGGATGCTGCAGCGCAGCCTGGAAACGCAGGCCCGCCGCAGCCACCACCATACCGAGCAGGGTGTAAGTCAGCGCCATGCCCTGCACGTAAACCAGTGCGAGGGCGAACAGCCGGCTCAGCGAGTAGCGGCGCTGGCCACCAAGAATGATGCCGGAGATCAGCGGATACATCGGCAGCACGCACGGCGTAAAGGCCACGCCGATGCCAATCAGCAGCGCCCACAGCGGCGAAAACGGCAGCGGCGTGCGGTGAGCGGCCGGTGAGGCCGCGATTGCCGGCGCGGCGCTATCAGCAGCCATCGCCGTCAGCGGCACCGAGCGGGTCTCCGGCGGATAGCAGAAACCGGCCGCGGCGCAGCCCTGATAAGTCACGCTGAGCGTTGCACCGGCATCGGCCTGGCGCAGGGTGATCGGCAGCTGTACGTCCTGCGGATAGATTTCGCTCTTGCCGTAAAACTCATCTTCATGCGGCTGGCCCGGCGGCAGCGTGACCGGCGCCAGCTGCGCGTGTTGCGAGCTGATGTGGAATTGCTGGCGATAGAGGTAATAGCCGTCCTTCACTTTCCAGCTCAGCGTCAGCTGATGGCCCTGCTGGCTGAAATCAAAGCCAAAGGCCTGATCGACCGGCACAAAGCGGTTATTGGTAGTGGGCGAGAACAGGCTGGCCTGTGCCGACAGGCAAAACAGCAGTGCCAGGCACAGGCTTAGCAGGCGGGAAAATCGAGCAGCCATGACGAATTAATCAGCTCCGGTGGCGAATGAGCCGCGATAATAACACGGCCGCTGCGCCACGAGGTTTTCAGGATGTAACCACGACGCTACAGGATCAGGCTGCCGAACAGGAAGCCAAACGCCACCGAGAAGGTAATTGCCAGTACGCCGGGAATGATAAACGAGTGGTTGAACACGTACTTCCCAATGCGGGTCGAGCCGGTGTCATCCATCTCCACCGCGGCCAGCAGCGTCGGGTAGGTGGGCAGCACGAACAGCGCGGACACCGCGGCGAAGGAGGCGACCGCCGCCAGCGGCGATACGCCGAGCATCAGTGCGGCCGGCATCAGCGCTTTGGTGGTGGCCGCCTGCGAGTAGAGCAGCGTGGCAGCAAAGAACAGCACCAGCGCCAGCATCCACGGATAGCTCTGCAGCATGTCGCCGGCCAGCGTCTGGATGTCGCTCAGGTGCGCTTTGACAAAGGTATCGCCCAGCCAGGCGACGCCCATCACGCAGATACAGGCGCTCATGCCGGATTTAAACGTGCTGGCACTGAGGATTTCACCGGTTTCCACTTTGCAGGTCAGGCAAATCAGCGTAGCAACCGTCAGCATAAACACCACAATGGCTTCGTTACGCGGCAGCACCGGATTGCTGATCAGGCCCACGCTGTCACTGATTGCCGTCGCGTACAGCACCACCGCCGCAATACCGATCAGGAACAGCAGCACCGCGCGTCTGGCACCCGGCTTGATGTGATAAACCTGCTCACCGCGCAGCGTCACTTCACCTTTCGCCAGGCGCGCCTGATAGACGTCATCTTCTTTGAGTTCTTTGCCGAGGAAGTTGGTGATCACGGCGGCACAGAAAATGGCCAGCATGGTGGCAGGCAGCGCGACGCCGAGCAGCGCCAGATAACTGACGCCGCGCGGTTCAAGAATCGAGGCAAAAAATACCACCGCGGCTGAAAGCGGCGAGGCGGTGATGGCGATTTGCGACGCCACTACGGCTATCGACAGCGGGCGCGAAGGGCGTACGCCTTGCTCTTTGGCCACTTCCGCAATCACCGGCAGGGTGGAAAAGGCGGTATGACCGGTGCCCGCCAGCAGCGTCATTGCATAGGTCACCAGCGGCGCAAGGAAAGTGACATAGCGCGGATGGCGGCGCAGCAGGCGTTCCGCCAGCCCGACCAGATAATCCATGCCGCCGGCCACCTGCATCGCGGCGATGGCCGCAATCACCGCCATAATGATCTCGATGACATCGAACGGGATCGCGCCGGGTTTCATGCCGCAAACCAGCGTCAGCACCAGCACGCCTAAACCGCCGGCAAAGCCAATGCCGATGCCGCCGAGGCGCGCACCCAACCAGATCGCCAGCAGGACGATGAGCAATTCCACCACTACCATAGTTTCACTCCCTGAAGTGCCGCCACACGCGGCCACTTTAGTTATAGACGTCAAAATAAAAAAGCACGCCGTATTGTATACAGGCGTGCTTCAGACGACTTGATCCGGAACGGATTACTGTTCGTTTTCGTCGGTGTAGCGTTTGGCTTTGTATTCCGGGTGCATCAGGTTCTGGATGGAGAAAATATCGTCCAGCTCGGCTTCGGTCAGCAGACCGCGTTCCAGCACCACTTCGCGTACGCTCTTACCGGTTTCAGCACAAATTTTTCCGACGATATCGCCGTTGTGATGGCCGATGTACGGGTTGAGGTAAGTGACGATACCGATGGAGTTGAACACGTAGGCTTCACAGACCGCTTTGTTGGCGGTGATGCCGTTAACGCATTTTTCCAGCAGGTTGTAGCAGGCGTTGGTCAGGATGCTGATCGACTCAAACAGCGCCTGGCCAATCACCGGTTCCATCACGTTGAGCTGCAGCTGGCCGGCTTCGGAAGCCATGGTCACCGTGGTGTCGTTGCCAATCACTTTGAAGCACACCTGATTGACCACTTCCGGTACCACCGGGTTAACTTTCGCTGGCATGATCGAAGAACCGGCCTGCAGTTCCGGCAGGTTGATTTCGTTCAGGCCGGCGCGCGGACCGGATGACAGCAGGCGCAGGTCGTTACAGATTTTCGACAGTTTCACGGCCAGGCGCTTCAGCGCTGAGTGCACCATGACGTAAGCGCCGCAGTCTGAGGTGGCTTCAATCAGATCTTCGGCGGGCACCACCGGCAGGTTGCTGACTTCCGCCAGGCGCTGTACCGCCAGCTGCTGGTAGCCGTCCGGCGTGTTGAGGCGGGTGCCGATCGCCGTGGCGCCGAGGTTGACCTCCAGCAGCAGTTCGGCGGTGCGCAGAATGCTGCGCGTCTCTTCGTTCAGCAGTACGTTGAACGCGTGGAACTCCTGACCGAGCGACATCGGCACCGCGTCCTGCAGCTGGGTGCGGCCCATCTTCAGGATGTTTTCAAACTCCACCGCTTTGCGCTGAAAACCTTCGCTCAGCTGGCCAATCGCGTCGAGCAGTTTGAGGATCGAGGCGTAAACCGCAATGCGGAAACCGGTAGGATAAGCGTCGTTAGTGGACTGACACTTATTCACGTGATCGTTTGGGTTGAGATACTGATATTCACCTTTCTGGTGACCCATCAGCTCCAGACCGATGTTAGCCAGCACCTCGTTGGTGTTCATGTTGACCGAGGTGCCCGCGCCGCCCTGATAGACATCAACCGGGAACTGGTCCATGCACTTACCGTTGTTCAGCACTTCATCACAGGCCTGAATGATAGTGTTGGCGATGTGGCGGGGGATAGTTTGCAGCTCTTTGTTGGCGAGCGCGGCGGCTTTTTTCACCATCACCATGCCGCGAACAAACTCAGGGATGTCGCTGATTTTACTGTTACTGATATAGAAGTTCTCAATCGCACGCAGAGTATGAACACCGTAATAGGCATCTGCCGGAACTTCACGCATGCCTAACAGGTCTTCTTCGATACGAATGTTGTTCGCCATGATTACCTTCTTATTATTGCTGCTGTGTTACTGCCGGGCATCCGGAATGGATGGGCGGCGAATAACGTGCAGGTGAAGCAATTATATTGTCGTGGAATACCAGTGCCGACATTTTATCCATCTTCGGGCTGGCGAGCACGATCATATTCTGTCACTGCAGAAATGCTTGTGCACAGATCACTTTACGGACATTTGCTGGCCCAGCGGTAATAACGATATGTGATGTACTTCGCAATTTTAAGTCAGTGGCATAAATTTAACAGTGGCGGTTGAATTTCCCCGGCCGCGTGCCCATCTCATACGTTATGGTCATGCTGACCCTTCAATTTTGCTGCCCCGCACGCTGCGTGGCGGCGCGACTCACAGGAGATATCGGTGCGCTGGTTACCGTTAGTGATTTTTTTTGTTCTGGCCTGGATTGAGATCTCAATTTTCATCCAGGTGGCGCACGCGCTCGGCGTGCTGCTGACCATGCTGCTGGTGATTTTTACCTCGTGCATTGGTGTGTCGCTGGTGAAAAATCAGGGCATGAAGAACTTTATGCTGATGCAGGAGAAGCTGGCGCGTAACGAGAGCCCGGCGGCGGAGATGATCAAAAGCGTGTCGCTGATCATCGCCGGTTTTCTGCTGCTGCTGCCGGGCTTCTTTACCGATTTCCTCGGCCTGCTGCTGTTGCTGCCGCCGGTGCAGAAGCACCTGACGCTGAAGCTGATGCCGCACCTGCGCGTATGGCGCGGCCCGGGACAGGGCCCGGATAGCGGCGTCACCATGGACGGCGAGTTTGAGCGCAAAGATCAGGATCGTATCGGTCACGATAAAGATCGCTGAATGTAAGCGGGGCGGCGTAAGCCGCCCTTTTTGCTGTCTTTTTCGTCATCTGTTACGCAAACGAAAATTTTTTATTTTTTTGCCCTTGAAAGCCCCTTTTCTGCCCCTATCTCTCTCTCCACGAGGCCGGAACCCTCAAGCCCGGCGTTCAACCCAAAAATGAATGATTGGACTTCTCAAAGGAGAGCTATCAAATGAAAATTCGTCCGTTGCACGATCGCGTTATCGTCAAGCGTAAAGAAGTTGAAGCCAAATCTGCTGGCGGTATCGTTCTGACCGGCTCTGCAGCAGGCAAATCAACCCGCGGTGAAGTACTGGCTGTTGGCAATGGCCGCATCCTGGAAAACGGCGACGTGAAGCCGCTGGACGTGAAAGTGGGTGATCTGGTGATTTTCAGCGAAGGCTACGGTGCCAAGACTGAGAAAATCGACAACGAAGAAGTTCTGATCATCTCTGAAAGCGACATTCTGGCGATTGTTGAAGCGTAATTTACGCGTAATTCACTGAACGAAACGAATTTAAGGGATATTTGAAATGGCAGCTAAAGACGTAAAATTCGGTAATGACGCACGCGTAAAAATGCTGCGTGGCGTGAACGTACTGGCAGATGCAGTAAAAGTTACCCTGGGCCCGAAAGGCCGTAACGTGGTTCTGGATAAATCTTTTGGTGCACCGACCATCACTAAAGATGGTGTTTCTGTGGCACGTGAAATCGAGCTGGAAGACAAGTTCGAGAACATGGGTGCGCAGATGGTGAAAGAAGTCGCTTCTAAAGCCAACGACGCAGCAGGCGACGGCACCACCACCGCTACCGTTCTGGCCCAGGCTATCGTCAACGAAGGCCTGAAAGCCGTCGCGGCGGGCATGAACCCAATGGATCTGAAGCGCGGTATCGATAAAGCCGTTGCGGCAGCCGTTGAAGAGCTGAAAACCCTGTCTGTACCATGCCAGGATTCCCGCGCTATCGCGCAGGTAGGTACCATTTCTGCCAACTCCGATGAAAGCGTCGGTACCCTGATCGCTCAGGCGATGGACAAAGTGGGTAAAGAAGGCGTGATCACCGTTGAAGAAGGCACCGGTCTGCAGGACGAGCTGGACGTGGTTGAAGGTATGCAGTTCGACCGTGGCTACCTGTCTCCGTACTTCATCAACAAGCCAGAAACCGGTGCGGTGGAGCTGGAAAGCCCATTCATCCTGCTGGCTGACAAGAAAATCTCTAACATCCGCGAAATGCTGCCAGTGCTGGAAGCTGTGGCTAAAGCCGGCAAACCACTGCTGATCATCGCAGAAGACGTGGAAGGCGAAGCGCTGGCTACGCTGGTGGTCAACACCATGCGCGGTATCGTGAAAGTGGCTGCGGTGAAAGCACCGGGCTTCGGCGACCGTCGTAAAGCGATGCTGCAGGACATTGCTATCCTGACCGGCGGTACCGTGATCTCTGAAGAGATCGGTATGGAGCTGGAAAAAGCGACGCTGGAAGACCTGGGTCAGGCAAAACGCGTGGTGATCAACAAAGACACCACCACCATCATCGATGGTGTGGGCGATCAGGGCGCCATCTCTGGCCGCGTGACGCAGATCCGTCAGCAGATCGAAGAAGCGACGTCTGACTACGACAAAGAGAAACTGCAGGAGCGCGTTGCAAAACTGGCAGGCGGTGTTGCCGTACTGAAAGTAGGCGCAGCGACTGAAGTTGAAATGAAAGAGAAGAAAGCACGCGTTGAAGATGCCCTGCACGCTACCCGTGCTGCGGTTGAAGAAGGCGTGGTTGCCGGTGGTGGTGTTGCGCTGGTGCGTGTTGCGGCGAAAATCGCAGCATCTGGCCTGAAAGGTCAGAACGAAGACCAGAACGTCGGTATCAAGGTTGCTCTGCGTGCGATGGAAGCGCCACTGCGTCAGATCGTTTCTAACGCCGGTGAAGAGCCATCTGTGGTTGCTAACAACGTGAAAGCCGGCGACGGTAACTACGGTTACAACGCACAGACCGAAGAGTACGGCAACATGATCGACTTCGGTATCTTGGATCCAACCAAAGTGACCCGTTCTGCGCTGCAGTACGCATCTTCCGTGGCCGGTCTGATGATCACCACCGAAGCGATGGTCACCGACCTGCCGAAAGGCGACGCACCTGACTTAGGTGCTGGCGCTGGCGGCATGGGTGGCATGGGCGGTATGGGCGGCATGATGTAATTGCCCTGAACGTCTGAGCTGTTGAGAAACCCCCGATCGGAAACGGTCGGGGGTTTTTCTTTTGCCGGCGAACAAGGTATAAGTAAGGGCGCAATACTTCGGCTTTGCGGGTTTAGGGCAATGAATGTTCAGAAAAAATGTGCGCTTTTCTGCTACGCTGCCGCCCGACACTGATGATAATAAATGGGGATTATAATGCGGATTAACCTCTCGCTCGGACTGGCAGTCGGTACCTTACTGCTGGCGGGCTGTAGCACCTCCAACCAACTGAGTGCCGCCGGCGAACGTGTCACCTTTGTTGATCAACAGCCAGGCAGCCAATGTCAGCTGCTGGGCAATGTTACCGGCTCGCAGAGCAACTGGCTGACCGGCTCAGGCGGTGAAGGCAGTTCACTGCGCGGTGCGGCCAACGACCTGCGTAACCGCGCAGCGGAGATGGGCGGCAACGTAATTTATGGTGCCACCAGCCCGACGCAGAACCTGCTGTCTGCCTTTGCCCCGCTCGACAGCAAAATGTCGGGTCAGGTGTATAAGTGCCCGTAATGGCAGAGCAGCAATAAAAAAGCCGCGAGAGCGGCTTTTTTGTTTTTGAGTTCAGTCCCTGCGTGGTCGCCATCAATGGCTCCTGCGGTGATGGCGCCGACTGTAGGGTGCGCATTCATGCGCACCGGGCAGCTGGCAGGAAACGTCACTCCTGACGCAGCTGCAGATCCAGCGGCGTTTTGCTCGGCTCACCGCCAATTTCCCGCGCCAGCTTCGGCACCATATAGCCCGACACCATGGTCAGCAGCTTCCGCACCAGCGCCCGCGCCTGCTCATCCGGCACAAAGAAGTGCGCCGCACCCTGCACCTTATCCAGCACATGTAAATAGTAGGGCAGGATGCCGGCATCAAACAGCGCATTGCTGAGCTGTGCCAGAGTCTGCGCATCGTCATTAACGCCGCGCAGCAGCACGCTCTGGTTCAGCAGGGTGACGCCGGCGCGCTTCAGCCTCTGCATGCGTTCGCGCAGCGCCTCGTCAATCTCCTGCGCGTGGTTGATGTGGCTGACCAGCAGCACCTGCAGACGCGTATCCGCCAGCAGCTGGCATAGCCCTTCGGTAATGCGCGCCGGGATCACTACCGGCAGCCGGCTGTGAATGCGCAGGCGTTTCAGGTGCGGAATGTTTTCCAGCGCGCCAATCAGCCACGCCAGCTCCTGATCTTTCGCCATCAGCGGATCGCCGCCGGAGAAGATGATCTCGTCCAGCTCGGGATGGGCGGCAATGTAATCAATCGCCGCCTGCCAGTTGCGCTTGTTGCCCTGATTATCCTGATAGGGGAAATGCCGGCGGAAGCAGTAGCGACAGTTCACCGCGCAGCCGCCCTTGACCAGCAGCAGCGCGCGGTTTCTATACTTATGCAGTAAGCCCGGCACCACGCTGCTCTGCTCATCGAGCGGATCGGTGCTGTAGCCCGGCGCATCGGTAAACTCCTGACGGCTGGTCAGCACCTGCAGCAGCAGCGGGTCCTGCGCATTGCCGCGCTGCATGCGCTGAATAAAGGCGCGCGGTACGCGCAGGGCGAACAGACGGCGTGCCTCGCTCCCGGCTGCCAGATCCGCGTGGTTTTCGAGGGCTAAAAGTTGCAGTAATTCAGCAGGATCGGTGACAACATCAGCAAGTTGCTGCAACCAATCTTCTCTGACGGGGGGATTTAGGGTTACAATGTGTGCCATTTTTTTGGCTATTACCAGTTAATATCTACAGAGGGCCTTTATGGCGACTTATCTTAGCAACGATTTTCGTGCCGGTCTTAAAATCATGTTCGAAGGCGAACCGTATGCCATCGAATCCAGTGAATTCGTTAAGCCGGGTAAAGGCCAGGCGTTTGCACGTGTTAAAATGCGTCGTCTGCTGACCGGTTCACGCGTTGAGAAAACCTTCAAGTCTACCGACTCCGCCGAAGGCGCAGACGTGCGTGACATGACGCTGCAGTACTCTTACAACGACGGTGATTTCTTCTACTTCATGCACCCGGAAACCTTCGAACAGTATCAGGTTGAAGCCAAGGTACTGGACGACGTGACCAAATGGCTGCAGGACAACGCCGAGTGTATCGTAACCCTGTGGAACGATAAACCGATCGCCGTTCAGCCACCGAACTTCATCGAAGCAGAAATCACCGAAACTGACCCAGGTCTGAAAGGTGATACTGCCGGTACCGGCGGCAAGCCAGCGACGCTGTCTACCGGCGCCGTGATCAAAGTGCCACTGTTCGTACAGATTGGCGAAGTGGTAAAAGTAGACACCCGCTCTGGCGAATACGTTTCCCGCGTAAAATAATCGTCAAATCAGGCGCATCATCGATGCGCCTTTTTTTATTTCCGCGCTCATCCCCGCACCGCGTCTTTTTTCAGCAGCTTAACCGCCATCATGGCGTATCCGGTCTATGCTTTAAAAGCTGTACTTTTACTGCAACCAACAAGGATATGGCTATGTTAAAGAAAAGTATTGTCGCGATTTTCTCGGTACTGGTGCTTTCCTCGCTGCTTTCAGCCTGTAACACCACGCGTGGCGTAGGCGAAGATGTTGAAGCGGGCGGTCAGGCAATTCAGCGCAGCGCGCAGTAACTAAAACCGGTGCGAAACCTGCTTTCGTACCGGCTTTCTCTTCCTCCTGTTGTCCTGCCAGCACCTGTGATTTCTGAAACTGCCTGCCGCGACGGCGGTGCCGTTGTTTGCCGTCAGCAATACGGGTAGACTTCCTCCCCTTGTCTGTATAAGGAGTCATCACCATGAGCGAAACGGCAAGCTGGCAGCCGAGCGCACCCATTGCCAATTTGTTGAAACGCGCCGCCATCCTGGCGGAAATCCGGCGTTTCTTTGCCGATCGCGGCGTACTGGAAGTGGATACGCCTGCCATGAGCCAGGCGACGATCACCGACATCCATCTGGTGCCATTCCAGACGCGCTTTGTCGGACCTGGGGCGGCAGACGGGCGCGATCTGTGGCTGATGACCAGTCCGGAATATCACATGAAGCGCCTGCTGGCGGCGGGCAGCGGCCCGATTTATCAGATGGGGCGCTGCTTCCGTAATGAAGAGGCCGGGCGCCACCATAATCCGGAATTCACCATGCTGGAGTGGTATCGGCCGCACTACGACATGTATCGGCTGATGAACGAAGTCGACGACCTGCTGCAGCAGGTGCTGGAGTGCGACAGCGCCGAATCGCTATCGTATCAGCAGGCGTTTATCCGTCATCTGGAGATCGATCCGCTGTCGGCGGACAAGGCGCAGCTGCGCGAAGCGGCGGAAAAGCTGGGTGAGGGCGAGCTGGCGAATCGCGAAGACGATCGCGACACGCTGCTGCAGCTGCTGTTTATGCTGGGCGTGGAACCGAAAATTGGTCTCGATAAGCCGTGCTTCGTCTATCACTTCCCGGCCAGTCAGGCGGCGCTGGCGGAGATCAGTACCGAAGATCACCGCGTGGCAGAGCGTTTTGAGGTCTATTACAAAGGCGTGGAGCTGGCCAACGGTTTCCGCGAACTGACCGACAGCCGTGAACAGCGTCAGCGCTTTGAGCAGGATAATCGCCGTCGCGCTGCGCGCGGTTTGCCACAGCATCCGATTGATACTTACCTGCTGGATGCGCTGGCGCACGGCATGCCAGCCTGTTCCGGCGTGGCGCTGGGCGTCGATCGCCTGATTATGCTGGCGCTGAAGGCCGATGCGCTCAGTGAGGTGATCGCTTTCCCGGTCGATCGCAGCTAGTTACGCCGCGGTTCTGCACACCCGGCCGCGGCTCAGCGATGGCGCTGTCCGCGGCCGGGTGCGTTTACGGCGAGGTATTATTGGCCGCTTCCGGAAACTCCTGGATGGTAACCGGCAGCGTCATCTTCTGCTCATTGCGCAGCACCTGCACATCAATCACCGATCCCGGGCGGATTTCCGCCACCTGGTCCATGGTCTCCTGCGCGGACAGCGCCGGCTTACCGTTCACCTGCAGCAGGACATCATTGGCCTGAATGCCGGCGCGATCCGCCGGACCGCCCGGCGTCACTTCGCTGACAATAATGCCCTGCACCCGATCAAGGTTGCTGCCCTGACCGTGCAGCGGCGGCAGCTCGCGCCCGGTAATACCGATATAACCGCGGATCACCCGGCCATCGCGAATCAGCTTATCCATAATTTTGGTCGCCAGCGCGGTCGGAATGGCAAAACCAATGCCTTCCGGAGTTTCGCCGTCGTTGCTTTTGTCGAAGGTCAGCGTGTTGATGCCCATCAGCTCGCCCAGCGAGTTAATCAGCGCGCCGCCGGAGTTCCCCTGGTTGATCGAGGCATCGGTTTGCAGGAAGTTCTGCCGACCGGAGGAGCTCAGACCGATGCGGCCGGTGGCGCTGATGATGCCCTGGGTGACCGTCTGGCCGAGGTTGTACGGGTTGCCAATCGCCATTACCACATCACCAATATGCGCGACACGTTTGGCGTTGATCGGGATTACCGGCAGATTAGAGGCGCTGATTTTTAACACCGCCAGATCGGTCATGGCGTCGGAGCCCACCAGCGTCGCTTCAAAAAAGCGTCCGTCCTGCAGCGCGACGATAATCTGGTCAGCATTATTGATGACATGTTTGTTGGTGAGGATGTAGCCTTTCGCGTTCATGATGACGCCGGAACCGAGCGTGGTAATGCCGCGATTATTGTTACCGTGCGCGCTGCGGTTATAGACGTTGACCACCGCCGGCACAGCACGGCGCACGCCCTGATTGAAACTGAAGGGCGCTTCATCGGCGCTGCTGTCGTGATCAAAGGTGACGTTGCTGCCCATTCGCAGCGCCGGGATCGCGACAAGCAGTAAACCTGCCACGATCAGGCCCATCACCACAGAACGTAAAAGTTTAAGAAACATGGTGTTATTTCAGGCAAGAGTTGATCGCAGGGCAGAATAGCACGAGAAGGGCGGACAAACACCTGCTTGTCCGCCCGTTGCGAGGATTATCGCAGAAGCAGGTAAATACTCTCGTCGCCGCGCACCACGTTCAGCGCCAGTACCGGCGGTTTGCCCTCCAGCACTTTGCGCATCTCGGCGAGGCTCTGCACCCGCGTACGGTTAACGCCGACAATCACATCGTCTTTCTGCAGGCCAACCTGTTCTGCCGGCGTGCCTTTTTCGATGGTATCGACTTTGACTCCTTTATCGCCGGCTTTGGTATTGCCGTCACTGAGCGTGGCGCCCTGCAGCGCCGGCGACATCAGCTGGGCGCTGGCGGTGCTCTGCGCGCTCTGTTCCAGCGTTACGGTCACCGTCAGCGGTTTGCCATCGCGCAGCAGACCGATTTTCACCTGCTGGCCTGGCGGCGTGGTGCCGACTTTCACCCGCAGCTCGGCAAAACTGGTGATTGGCTTATCGTTAATGGCGGTGATGATGTCGCCCGCTTTGATGCCCGCCTGTTCCGCCGCCGACTTCGGCAGCACTTCAGAGACAAATGCTCCGCGCTGCGCATCGACGTTAAACGCTTTCGCGATATCGGCGGTCATTTCTGTCCCTTTGATCCCGAGCTGACCGCGCTTCACTTCGCCGAACTGAATCAGCTGCTGCGCCAGGTTCATCGCCATGTTGCTGGGGATGGCAAAGCCAATACCAATGTTGCCGCCGCTCGACGCCAGAATGGCGGTGTTAATGCCGATCAGCTCGCCGTTGAGGTTCACCAGCGCGCCGCCAGAGTTACCACGGTTGATGGCGGCATCGGTCTGAATAAAGTTCTCCAGTCCTTCCAGATTCAGCCCGCTGCGGCCCAGCGCCGAGATAATGCCGGACGTCGCCGTCTGGCCGAGGCCGAATGGGTTGCCGATCGCCACGGCGAAATCACCCACTTTCAGCGCGTCAGAATCAGCAATTTTCACCTGCGTGAGGTTTTTTGCGCCTTCTACCTGAATCAGTGCGATGTCGGTTTGCTCGTCATGACCAATCAGCTTTGCGTCATATTCGTTGCCATCGCTCAGCTGCACGCTGATTTTATCCGCACCGTTTACCACGTGATTGTTGGTCAGAATGTAGCCTTTAGCTGCGTCGATGATGACGCCGGAACCCAGTCCTTCAAATGGCTGTGGCTGAGACTGGCCGGGCGCCTGGCCAAAGAAGCGCTTCAGCGGCTCGGGAATATCCTGGCCCTGCTGACCGCTGTCGGTGCCCTCGACATGCACGCTGACCACCGCCGGCAGCACTTTTTCCAGCATCGGTGCCAGGCTTGGCAGTGCTTGTCCCTGAATCTGTGCCGGCAACGTGGCCATGGCACCCGGCGTCGCCGCCAGACTCATCCCAATGCTCAAGGCTAATGCGCTTAACAGTCGTGCTGGTTTTTTCATTGCTATGACGCTCTCGCTGCGAAAAGGGGGATAAAAGAAGTGTGACAGTTATTGGTAATAAGCGTTCGGAAAACAAAAAGGGCACAGCCATGCTGTGCCCCAAAAGGATTAACTGCGGGTGGTGCGTTCGCCGCTGCGCAGCAGGCCCGATGCGCCTTCAGAGTAGTCGCGCGGGATCTGCACCGGCGCCTGGTCGTTATCGGCCTCGGCTTCCGTCAGCTGGTAAGCAAACGGGTTTTTCTCGCCCGGCAGATTTGGCAGCAGGTCATTCGACCCTTTCGCCATGTGCTGATACAGCTGGCGATAGTCGCGCGCCATGTTGTCCAGCAACTCTGCGCTGCGCGCAAAGTGGTTGGTGAGCTCTTCGCGGTAATCCGCCAGCTCCGCTTTGGATTTTTCCAGTTCGTACTGCATGCTGCGCTGCTCACGCAGCTTTTTGTTGCCAAAACGCATCGCTACCGCGCCGACAATAATGCCAATCACTAAACCAATCAGCCCGTATTCCCAGGTCATAATGACTCCCGTGTAATTTCCGTTGCTTCGTAGGGCATTGCTTCTGTTTCAACTTCAATAGTAGCCACTATACCCGTTAATCCATCGGAAGTGGAATCCTCGGGCTGTATCGCTTAGTGTAGAGCGGCCTAATTTTCGACAACCGACACGTGATTCGGACTTTTTCAGGGATTCTGAGAGAACCATGCAAACCTCATCTCCGCTTGCGCGCTATGAGCAGGCGCTGTCGCAGGGCGAGTTTCGTCCGGACGATGTACAACGTGACGCCATCACCCGTTTAGATCGCATTCAGCAAGGCCTGATTGCCCGCCAGCAGCAGCCGCAACCGGCAGCTAAAGGGCTGTTTGGCCGCTTATCAAAGCTGATGAATAAAGCGCCGGAGAGCCATGAAGCGCCGGTGCGTGGCCTGTATATGTGGGGCGGCGTCGGACGCGGTAAAACCTGGGTAATGGATCTGTTTTTTCAGTCTATTCCTGGCGATCGCAAACTGCGTCTGCATTTCCATCGCTTCATGCTGCGCGTGCACGAAGAGTTAACGCAGCATCAGGGCCACAGCGACCCGCTGCTGATTGTCGCTGACCGTTTCAAAGCGGAAACCGATATTCTCTGTTTCGACGAGTTTTTCGTCTCCGACATTACCGACGCAATGCTGCTTGGCACCCTGATGGAAGCGCTGTTTGCCCGCGGCATTACGCTGGTGGCGACCTCCAACATTCCGCCGGATGAGCTGTACCGCAACGGCCTGCAGCGGGCGCGTTTTCTGCCGGCTATCGAGCAGATTAAGCGCCACTGCGATGTGATGAATGTCGATGCCGGCATTGATTATCGCCTGCGTACCCTGACATCGGCCCATCTGTGGAATTTCCCGCTTAACGACGCAACGCACGCGGAGATGGAGCGCATGTTCAGCGCGCTGTCCGGTAAACCGCGCGGCGACGCGCCGGTGCTGGAGATTAACCATCGTCAGCTGCCGACGCTTGGCGTTCACGAAGGCGTACTGGCCATCAACTTCCTCGCGTTGTGCGGTGAAGGGCGCAGCCAGCACGATTACATTGAGCTGTCGCGCCGCTTCCACAGCGTGCTGCTGTACGATGTGCCGGTGATGATTTACAAAACGGAAGACCAGGCGCGGCGGTTCCTCGCGCTGGTGGATGAGTTCTACGAGCGCCACGTCAAGCTGGTGGTGGCGGCAGAAACCTCGCTGTTTGAAATCTATCAGGGCACGCGGCTGAAATTCGAATATCAGCGCTGTCTGTCGCGCCTGCAGGAGATGCAGAGCGAGGAGTATCTTCGCCTGCCGCACCTGCCCTGAGGGGCAAACAGAAATCACCGCTTCGGGCGCAAAAAGAGTCGATCTTTAGATTCGACTTCTCTATAATCTTGCGACCCCACGTTACAGCACAGGCTTTCTTTTCCCGGAAAACTGTGTGATCCGGTAACTCTACCTGAGGGGGTGGGCTTGCTGGGCGAATTGGTCGTGTGAGCCTCAATCGTTAACTTAGCGTTTGGGATTTCACCAACGTGTAACTTTTATTTGGGTAAGCTTTTCAATGAAAACTTTTACAGCTAAACCAGAAACCGTACAGCGTGACTGGTATGTTGTTGACGCAACTGGCAAAACCCTGGGTCGCCTGGCGACTGAACTGGCGCGCCGTCTGCGTGGTAAGCACAAAGCGGAATACACTCCGCACGTTGATACCGGTGATTACATCATCGTTCTGAACGCTGACAAAGTTGCTGTAACCGGCAACAAGCGTAACGACAAGATTTATTATCACCACACTGGCCACATCGGTGGTATCAAGCAAGCGACCTTTGCAGAGATGATCGAACGCCGTCCTGAGCGTGTGATTGAAATCGCGGTTAAAGGCATGCTGCCAAAAGGCCCACTGGGTCGTGCTATGTACCGTAAACTGAAAGTTTACGCAGGTAACGAGCACAACCACGCGGCGCAGCAACCGCAAGTTCTTGACATTTAATCGGGATTATAGGCAATGGCTGAAACTCAAAACTACGGCACTGGTCGCCGCAAAAGCTCTGCCGCTCGCGTCTTTATCAAGCCGGGTAGCGGTAACATCGTAATTAACCAGCGCTCTCTGGAGCAGTACTTCGGTCGTGAGACTGCACGCATGGTCGTGCGTCAGCCGCTGGAGCTGGTTGATATGGTTGGTAAACTGGACCTGTACATCACCGTTAAAGGTGGTGGTATTTCTGGTCAGGCTGGTGCGATCCGTCACGGTATCACCCGCGCTCTGATGGAATACGACGAGTCTCTGCGTTCTGAACTGCGTAAAGCGGGCTTCGTTACCCGTGACGCGCGTCAGGTTGAACGCAAGAAAGTCGGTCTGCGTAAAGCACGCCGTCGTCCACAGTTCTCCAAGCGTTAATTGCTGGCTGCTTCGGCAGTTACAATTGGCTCAAAAAACCCGCTTCGGCGGGTTTTTTATTGCCTGAATCGCGGCTTTTTCAGCGCAAAAACGCGAGCTTTCCCCGCATTTTGCCCGCAAATGATTATCCCCGCCCCACAAGCTGCTTAAAATCTGGTAAACTGACTGACACTTTGCGCCCGCGAGTCGCGGCGTTGTGCATACTGCTCCTGTCGGGACGACCGGACAATGCCCGTAACGCCCGGCTGTGTGCGAATCTGATGAGCAGGTGAGTCGCCGCGTGGTTGGCTATTCGCAGTATTTTTTTGTGAACAAACTTGGAGGTTTTCATGGCTGTCGCTGCCAACAAACGTTCGGTAATGACGCTGTTTTCTGGTCCGACTGACATTTTCAGCCATCAGGTACGTATCGTGCTGGCTGAGAAGGGCGTCAGCGTGGAGATCGAGCAGGTTGAAACGGATAATCTGCCGCAGGATCTGATTGACCTCAACCCGTATCGCACTGTGCCAACGCTGGTCGACCGTGAACTGACGCTGTATGAATCCCGCATCATCATGGAATACCTCGATGAGCGTTTCCCGCATCCGCCACTGATGCCGGTTTATCCGGTCGCGCGCGGTGAAAGCCGTCTGATGATGCACCGCATTGAGCAGGACTGGTACAGCCTGATGCGTACCATTGAAACCAGCAGCGGTGCCGAAGCCGATGCCGCGCGCAAGCAACTGCGCGAAGAGCTGCTGGCCATTGCGCCGCTGTTCTCACGTACGCCGTTCTTTATGAGCGAAGAGTTCAGCCTGGTTGACTGCTATCTGGCGCCGCTGTTGTGGCGTCTGCCGCAGCTGGGTGTGGATCTGGCTGGCGCAGGTTCGAAAGAGCTGAAAGGCTACATGACGCGCGTATTTGAACGTGACTCCTTCCTCGCTTCTTTGACGGAAGCCGAACGTGAAATGCGCCTGCAAGCCCGGGGCTAATCTATGGAAATGTCGCAACTTACTGCCCGCCGTCCCTATCTGCTGCGGGCCTTTTATGAATGGCTGCTCGACAACCAGCTGACGCCGCATCTGGTGGTGGATATCAATCTGCCTGGCGTACAGGTGCCGCTGGAGTACGCTCGTGACGGACAGATTGTCCTGAACATCGCACCGCGCGCGGTGGGTAACCTTGAGCTTGCCAACGATCAGGTGCGCTTCAATGCGCGTTTCGGCGGCGTGCCGCGCCAGGTATCCGTGCCGATGGCTGCGGTGCTGGCGATTTACGCGCGCGAAAACGGCGCCGGCACCATGTTCGAACCGGAGCCGGCTTATGAGCTGTCCGGCGACGAGCAGGAAGGCGGCCAGGAAGAGACGCTGATGTCGGTGATTGATGGTGACCGTCCGGACGATGCGACGGATGACGACTCTTCACCGGATGACGAACCGCCGCCGCGCGGTGGACGTCCTTCACTGCGCGTAGTGAAGTAAATCGCGGAAAATAAAAAACGGGCTGATTAGCCCGTTTTTTTATGCCTGTGTCGCAGCGCGGCTTAGCGCGCGGCAGACCAAAGGGAGCGTAGCGCTCCCTTTGTACCGATCTTAATAAACGTCGCGCAGATAACGCTTATCTTTCTTCAGCTGATCGATATAGGCTGCGGCACGTTCGCTGGAAAGACCACCGAACTGACGCACCACTTCATACAGCGCGGCATCGACATCCTTCGCCATGCGTGAGGCATCGCCACAGACATAGAAGTAGGCGCCTTCCTGCAGCCAGGCGTACAGCTCAGCGCCTTTCTCCAGCATGCGGTTCTGCACGTAAATCTTCTCTTCCTGATCGCGGGAGAATGCCAGGTCGAGATGCGTCAGCAGACCGCTCTGCTGCCAGCCCGCCAGCTCATCCGCGTAAATGTAATCATGTTCCTGATGCTGGTCGCCGAAGAACAGCCAGTTTTTACCTTCAGCACCGGTCGCCTGACGCTCCTGCAGGAAGGCGCGGAACGGCGCGATGCCGGTGCCCGGACCGACCATGATTAGCGGGGCGTTATTGTTCGCCGGCACGCGGAACGCTTTGTTCGGCGAAATAAAGATCGCCGGCTTCTCTCCGCGACGCACGCGTTCAGCCAGATAGGTCGAGCACACGCCTTTACGCTCGCGGCCACCGCTGTGATAGCGCACGGAAGCGATGGTCAGATGCACCTGGTTAGGGTGCGCCTTCGAGCTGGACGAAATGGAGTAAGCACGGTGCTGCAGCGGACGCAGCATCGCCACCAGCTCCGGCACCGACAGGCTGCGCTTCAGCTCGAGCTGCAGCAGATCCAGCGTATCTTTGCCCCACAGCCAGTTGGCCAGCGTGTCTTTATCGTCGTGCTGCAGCACGTGCAGCAGCTCCTGGTTGGTGGTGTGCTGTCCGACCCACTCAATCAGCTTGCGCGACGGCTCAGAAATCTCGAACTGATAGGTCAGCAGATCGCCGAGGTTACGGTCAAAGCCCGGCACCGGGGTTTCGTAGTCGGCTTTCAGCTCGCTCAGCAGCAGGCTCACCAGCCCGGCATCGTTCACCGGGATCACGCCCAGCGCATCGCCGGCTTCGTATTTCAGGCCGCTGTCGCTCAGGTCAAATTCGAAGTGACGGATATCTTTGGCGGACTGCTCGCCGGACAGACGCTTATTGGTCACCAGCGCCGCCGCGTACGGGTTTTGCTTGTTGCTGCCCGGGATCACCGGCGCTTCCGGCGCGCTCTCCAGCACCGTGCCGCTGCTGCCCGCGCTGGCGGCAAACTGTGGCATGGCACTGCCAATCCACTCGCTGGAAGGCTCTTCGTAATCGATGTCGCAGTCGATGCGATCCACTACGCGTTTCGCCCCCAACTGCTCCAGGCGCATATCAATGAACTTACCGGCCTGGCAGAAACCGTCGTAGCCGGTATCGCCGATTGCCAGCACGGCAAAGTGCATCTGCTCCAGACGCGGCGCGGTGCTGGCTGAGATGGCCTGCCAGAACAGCTGTGCGTTGTCTGGCATTTCGCCTTCGCCGTAGGTGGAGGTGACGATCAGTACATGACGCATGGTGGCGAACACATCCAGATCCACTTCACCCAGCGCCTGCACTACCGGCACCAGGCCTTTAGCGCGCGCCGCTTTGGCTGCGGTCTGCGCCAGCGCTTCGGCGTTACCGGTCTGGGAACCAAACAGAATATGCAGCTGGGTGGTGGCGCTGGCGCCCGCTGCCGGTGCGGTCTGCTTGTCTTCTAATACCAGCAGGCGCGAGTGGAGACCGGCGAGAAACCCCGCCAGCCAGTATTTCTGTTCGCCGTTAAACGGCGCGTCTTCAGGAATGTAAGGAATCTTCATGGATATCAGTACTCAAACCGTTTTATCGTCATCAATCTTCTTTCGCAGCACAATCAGGAGAGTTTCCCGACCGCGGCGGCAATCTCTGGCAGTGCGGCGCGTGCAAACAGCTCTTCAAAATCAGGCAGATGGCCCAGCACCTCACGGTTGCAGGCGTCCTGATAAATGATCCAGCCATAAGTTGCCAGGCTGTCCATGGAGCGAATGTTGCGCTGCGTCAGCGCGGCTTTGTAATCCGACATACGCTTGGCGGCGATCAGGCTTGCCAGCTCATCATCGCTGTAGTTCTCAATGGCCGCACGGGCATGACGCTGCAGCTTGCTGACCAGCGCGAAATCTTCGGTCATCAGCAGGTTGCGAACCGCTTTCTCGACTGCCGCGTCTTCCACCGCTGTGCCTTTCGGCAGTTTGCCCAGCGCCAGCTGCTGCGCGAAGCTCAGAACGGTGTAGTTATTCAGCAGAACAAACATCTCCTGCGTATCGGTCGCGCCGTAGGCCGGTACCGCACCGTCGGCGATGGTTTTGCCCGCACGCCAGGCTGATTTGAACTTGGCAACCTGATGCGCGGCCAGCGACGTGGACAGCTCTTCCAGCAAATCCTTACGCGTTTTCGCTTTCAGGATCTCGCCGCCGTCCTGGTACAGCAGCAGCGAGCGCGGCATCACGTAAACGAAGTGCTGACACTCGGTTTCCCAGTGCTCCAGCAGCCACGCCGCGCGCGGCGACTGGGTGGCTTCGAGGTGCCAGTGCAGCATGGTCAGCACTGCCTGCTTGTGCACCTGCGCCATTTCGTCTTCGTCAGCGATGGAGCCGAACAGCACCGAGTCACCGGCGGCGTGCGCGGCCAGGGAACGGTACGGATCGTACTGATAGGCGAAGCCGCCGCTCATGCCGTTACCGAAACCTTTACCAAAGGTGCCGAGGTTAAGAATCGCGCCGTTGGTCATGTATTCACAGCAGAAGTCGCCGACGCCTTCCACCACCGCGGTGGCGCCTGAGTTACGCACGGCGAAACGGTCACCGGCCTGGCCCTGAACAAACAGACGACCGCCGGTCGCGCCGAACAGCGCAAAGTTACCGATCAGCACGTTGCCGTCGCTGTCCTGTGCGCCGCCGCCCGGTGACATCACCACCAGTTCGCCGCCACACTGACCTTTACCGACGCCATCGTTACAGGTGCCGTAATGCTTCATCTGCATGCCGTCGTTGCAGAACGCGCCAAATGACTGACCGGCTGACCCGCGGGTATCAATCTGCACTGTGCGCGGTGCCAGATATTTCCGGCCACGGTCATCCTGCAGTACCGCCGGCAGCGCGGCCAGCTGCTGCGCCGACAGCTCGTGGTTCAGCATGCGCTCAATATCGATCGCCAGCTGACCGCCAACGCTCTTGTTACGGTTGTTCAGCGTTACGCCGTTACCCAGCGTAATCTCGCGGCGGGCAGCATCAACCAGCTGCGCTTTCAGCTCGTCTACCCAGCCATCGTCCAGCTCGAAATCTTTTTCCAGATACACCGGCTGAGCGATCTTCTGCTCTGGCACCACGGTCAGCATGGCGCGCAGATCGAGTTTGCCCACTTCCAGCGGATGATCCATCAGGTGCAGCAGGTCAGAGCGGCCGCGCGCTTCACGCAGCGAACGCAGACCGAGGCGTGCGAGGAACTCACGCACTTCCTGCGCCACGTTGATAAAGTACTGCGCCAGCTGACGCGGATCGCCATCGAAGGCTTCAGCGTTAGTGGTGAGGCCAGCCGGGCATTTGACGTTACAGTTTTTCGCCATCACGCATTTCAGCATCATCAGCGCGGTGGTGCCAAACTCGAAGCTGTCGCCGCCGAGCAGGGCCGATTTGATCACATCGCTGCCGGTCTGCTGTGCGCCGGAACAGCGCAGCTGCACTTTGTCACGCAGCCCGTTAGCGCACAGCGCCTGGTGTACTTCGGCGATACCGATTTCCGCCACGCGCCCGGTGTATTTCAGGCTGGTGACCGACGCCGCGCCGGTGCCGCCGGTGTTACCGGCGACGTTGATGACGTCTGCGCCAGCTTTTGCCACGCCGACTGCGATAGTACCGATGCCTTCAGACGAAACCAGTTTGACGATAACGCGCACGCGTGCCGCTTTACAGTCGTGGATCAGCTGCGCCAAATCCTCGATAGAATAAGTATCGTGATGCGGCGGCGGTGATACCAGTTCAACGCCCGGCGTACCGCCACGTGCGGCCGCAATCTCCACCGTCACTTTCGGTGCTGGCAGCTGACCGCCTTCGCCCGGTTTAGCGCCCTGGCCAATTTTGATCTCCAGCTCTTCCAGCATCGGGTCGGCCAGATAAGCCGCCCACACGCCGAAACGACCGGACGCCAGCTGTTTGATGCGCGATGCGCGAATGGTGCCGTGGCGTGAATAGTGTTCGCCACCTTCACCACAGTTACTCATTCCGCCCACCATATTGGTGCCGTGCGCTACCGCTTCGTGCGCCGGCGCGACCAGCGCGCCGTGGCTCATGGCGCCTGAGGCGAAGGTACGGGTGATTTCGTGCGCCGGCTGAATCTCTTCCAGCGGCAGCGAGGGCAGCGCGGTAAAGATTTTTGCCAGATAGTCTGCTGCCTGACCGTAAGCGGTAATGTGCAACACGCCTTCAGTGATGCTGCTGCTTTCGATCTCATCGTTAAAGCGGGTTTTCAGCGCGCGTGACAGCGCGGCCAGACGCTCGCTCTCCGGCTTCAGGCCGGCAATGGCATCAATCAGACGCAGCTCAAACTGGTTGAGGCTGCCGTTCACCGCTTCGCAGCGCAGGCCGCGAATGGCGAAGCCGTTGTTAACCAGCGAGTAGCGGCCCAGCTTGCGGCCAAATTCGGCTTCGCTGTCCACGTGGGTCAGATCGCACGGCAGCGCGAGGATGTCGCGCAGCGCCGCCGGACGACGCTTACGCTCAGCGTGCATCAGGCTGGAGAACTGACGGTAATCCGGCGTGATAGCAAAGCTGTCGATCACCGCATTCGGGATGCGCTCGAAGCTGCTGTCTTTAAACGACTCGGCTTTGATGCTGAACGCGTTATCCAGCCTGGCCAGCGTCATCAGACGGATAAAGTTGTCCTCTTCGCGCGCTTTGTCGGCGAAACGAATCGGCTGCTCTGTCATATCAATAAAGGTACGTACTGCGATGGTGCCATACGAGTGGCCCGCACCCTCAGAACGTTCTTTGAACAGACCCAGCAGTGGCACTTCGGCTTCGCCCTGAATTTTCAGTGCGCTCTGGTGCCAGTCCACCGCCATTTGCGCGATGGCCGGGAAGCCCGCGCCGCCCACCGGAGTTTTGATATTCGGGAAATATTTCTTCAGCACCGGATCTTCGGTATCGAGGAAGTTCGGCTCGAAGAACTCACCGCAGCTGTAGCTCTCAACGGTACACAGGCCCACTTTGCCCATGGTTTTCATCAGCGCTTTTTCTGCCGCTTTGGCATAGCGTTTGAACGCTTTGTTGCCTTCTTCACCTTCGCCAAACTTCTCTTCTGCACGCATCTGTACGCCCAGCGGATACACGGCAGAGGCGCCAAAGCCGAGCGTGGCGGCGATATGGTGCGAGGAGATGCTCTGGCCGCTCTCGACCACCAGTGACACATCCAGACGCAGGCCTTCCTGCACCAGACGCTGGTTGATGGCCGACACCATCAGCAGCATCGGAATGGCCGCATGAGTTGAAGAGATATGGCGATCGGTGATCACCGCGATGCCGCCCTGCTGACGGGCAAAATCCACCACCTGCTGCGCCAGGTTATCGATAGCGTTTTCCAGCGCTTTGGCGTTGGCGGCGCGGCTGACGATGTCTTTACCGATCACCGGCTCATACAGCATCTCGAAGCGCGCATACGGCGCCACTTTCTGCTCGCGCAGACGCAGCATGTCCAGGTGCGTCAGGATTGGGCTTGGCACGATGATCTGCTGACCTTTACTGCGGCCGAGGTGCGGTTTAGCGCCAAGGGCCACGCGCAGCGTCATGCCGTCCGCTTCACGGATGGAGTCGAGCGGCGGGTTAGTGACCTGTGCAAAGCGCTGCGAGAAGTAGTGCGCCATGCCGCCTTCATGATCGGACAGGCCATTGATGGCGTTGCCGTAACCCATCGCGGAGATCTTCTCAGCGCCGGTTTGCAGCATCGGGTCCATCATGAATTTGAAGCTTTCCTGGTTGTAGTAGTAAGCCACAAAGCGCTGATAGGTTTTCAGGTCGCCGCGATAGCGCAGCGGTGAGCCGAGTTTCTCTGCCGGCACTTCCGGCAACTGCTGCAGTTCAACGCGTGCCGCCTGCACCAGGGAGAGATAATCTTTTTCCGCTGCCAGCTTTTCCAGCGCCTGCACGGTGGTGTAAGAGCGTTTCTCTTTGTGATCGTAATAGAGCATGCCGCCAGCTTCGATACGGCCACGGCGCAGCACGCTCTCCGGTGGGAAGGCGATCTGGCCGGCTTCTGACATCGCACCGATGTACTCAGCGGTTTCGACGGAGCGCAGCGGACGCAGGCCAAGACGGTCCAGCCGTGCGCCAATCACTTCGCCGTTACCGAAGATCAGCGCGGCGGGGCCGTCGTTCTTCTCTTCATACAGCGAGAAGTATTCGAGCATGGCGCGCACTTCAGCTGACAGCGAGGTGTCGTTTTCCCACGCCGGCGGCATCATTGAAACCACGGCGTTGATCAGATCGAGGTTATCTTCCATCAGACGGCTGTGGATGCTCTGATCGAGACGCGAACTGTCAGACTGGCCTTTTGGCCGCACGATCTTTTTGCCGCGCGCCAGCATCAGTGCCGCTTCCGCGATGCGGTTTTTACGGTCCGTGTTCAGCTCACCGTTGTGCGCCATCAGGCGGAACGGCTGCGCCATCGTGGTATGCGGATCGGTATTGGTGGAGAAGCGGGTATGGAAAAACAGTCCGCGCACCTGATGATCGGGATCGGTCAGATCTTTGAAGTAGGGAATCACTTCATTGGAGTTCAGGCGGGCTTTGAACACCTGAGTGCGCGACGACAGCGACAGCGGATAAAGGCCGCCGAATTCGCTTTCGGTAAAGGCGCGTGCTTCGATGTCCAGCAGCGCACGGTAAATGTGGCGCTCGAAGTCGCTCTGCTCGGTAACGTCCTGCGGTGCGGCAAACACCCACTGCACGATCGGCAGCTGGAACTGCTGTGCGGCCGGGCGCGTGACACTGTTGTCCAGCGGCATATCACGCTTCAGCAGCACCGGGAAGTTGTAAGCGGCCAGCGTCTCTTCAACCAGACGCTCTGCGTTCGAGCGCAGCGCCGCATCTTTTGGCACAAAGAAGTTGCCCACGCCAAAGCGGCCCGCTTCCAGCGCCTGACCGGTCAGCTTACGGAAGAAGTTCAGGGAGAGGTCAACGTTAACGCCTGCACCATCGCCCACACCCTCTGCAGACATCCCGCCACGGTGCGGTACCGTGCACAGGGCGCTATGCGCCATCTGCAGGATTTCATGGGTCTGCTCGCCGTCCTTGCGGGTAATGAAACCTACACCACAGCTGTCGCTTCCTGCTGATGGATCATACAAACCCCAGGGGTTAGGTTGTTGAGTGGACATTGAGGGTCTCCTTAAACTGCTTTAGACATTACCTGCATTATTTCAGGCACAGAGCGCTGCTGCGTGCTGTATCAATTTGTTTTCGCGCGCTTTTACGCGGACGTCGCAACACCGGACAACGACAATCAAGGCACTGATTCACGTCCTTGATTGGCTGTCCATAAAATCCGGTCTCTAAGGGAGATAACTTGCATCCAGAGGGAGTCTTCTTGCTGCATAGATATGCCGAGACACAGTCCCGACTGGAAAGCATCCAGCGGAATTCCAACTTATCGGGAAAGCGAACTCAGGTCAAATAGCCAGCTTTATTACGGTTAATCAGCCTTTTTGCGATTTAACTGTATGATTATTATGTTTTTATTACGTAAATATATGTCAATCTGACCTTTCTGATTCCCTTATGAAGTGTGAGCCGTCTCACTGTGTGATCGGCCTCATATTTCCAGACCATGCTGTTGAATGTGGGGATGCCAGCACAAAATTCTGTTTGGACCGTTTCGTGCACAGCATGTATCTGTTTTTCTTATGGCGGAACATTTGAATCAAAACGCGGTTGCCATTAGTAAAATTAATTAACCAGGGTGTGATTAAAACAGCACTTAAGCTGAATGGATATGCAATAACGGAAGGCAACCATCAGGAGTGATGGCTGCAGAAAGCGGATGCGCCGGGCACGCGGCACCGGGACCCGCAAAAGCGCGGCCCTCCAGATTATTCAGTTAGCAGAATTAGTCAAGCGCTTTAGGCATAAAGGCGGGAACGTCGGCGAAACGCCGCGCTGCTGCACCATAACAGGGCGTAAAGTCAGTCCGCACGGCGCGTGCGGCGGCGCAGCGCGCAGATAATTACGCTATGATGAGCCAGATTCGTTCAGGGAGCGCGTAATGAAACAGATTCGTCTTTTAGCACAGTACTACGTGGATTTAATGGTCAAGCTCGGGCTGGTGCGGTTTTCGCTGCTGCTGGCTTCGGCGCTGGTGGTGCTGGCAATGGTGGTGCAGATGGCGGTCACCATGGTGCTGCGTGGCCACGTTGAAAGTATCGACGTCGTGCGTTCGGTGTTTTTTGGCCTGCTGATTACCCCGTGGGCGGTCTACTTTCTCTCCGTAGTGGTCGATCAGCTGGAGGAGTCGCGCCAGCGGCTGTCGAAGCTGGTGGACAAGCTGGAGGAGATGCGCACGCGCGACCTTGAACTGAATCAGCAGATGAAAGAGACCATCAGCCAGCTGAACCAGGAAATCAGCGACCGTATTAAAGCAGAGCAGGCGCGCGAGCAGGTGATGGATAAGCTGCGCGAAGAGATGACGCGGCGTGAACAGGCGCAGATTGAGCTGGAGCAGCAATCTTCCTTCCTGCGCTCGTTCCTTGATGCCTCGCCCGACCTGGTGTTCTATCGCAACATCGACAAACAGTTCTCCGGCTGTAACCGCGCCATGGAACTGCTCACCGGGCTGAGCGAGAAGCAGCTGATTGGCCTGACGCCGCGCGACATTTATGACGAAGATGCCGCCACCAAAGTGCTGGAGACCGATGAGAAGGTGTTTCGCCACAATGTGTCGCTTACCTATGAACAGTGGCTGCAGTATCCGGACGGGCGCAAAGCCTGCTTTGAAATCCGCAAAGTGCCGTATTACGACCGCGTCGGTAAGCGCAGCGGCCTGATGGGCTTCGGACGCGATATTACCGAGCGTAAGCGCTATCAGGACGCGCTGGAGAACGCCAGCCGTGAAAAGACCACCTTTATCTCCACCATCAGCCACGAGCTGCGTACGCCGCTAAACGGCATCGTCGGGTTGAGCCGCATCCTGCTGGATACCGATCTCAATCAGGAGCAGCTGAAGTACCTGAAAACCATTCACGTCTCGGCCATCACCCTCGGCAACATCTTTAATGATGTGATTGAAGTCGACAAGATTGAACGGCGCAAAGTGCAGCTGGATAACCAGCCGCTGGATTTCACCGGCTTCCTCGCCGACCTGGAAAACCTCTCCGGCCTGCTGGCGCAGCCGAAAGGGCTGAAGTTCGTTATGGCACCGGAGTTGCCGCTGCCGCACAAGATCTCCGCCGACGGCACGCGCCTGCGCCAGATTCTGTGGAACCTGATTGGCAATGCGGTGAAGTTTACCCGGCAGGGCGAAATCGTGGTGCGCGTCGCTTATCGCCAGGACGAAACGCTGCACTTTGAGGTGCAGGACTCCGGGATGGGCATTCCGCAGGAAGAGCAGGACAAAATCTTCGCCATGTATTACCAGGTGAAAGATCAGCACGGCGGTAAACCGGCCACCGGCACCGGGATTGGCCTGGCGGTGTCACGCCGGCTGGCGCAGGCGATGGGCGGCGATATTACCGTCAGCAGCGCACCGGGTCAGGGCTCGTGCTTTACCGTGGAAATCCACGCGCCGCGCGTGGCGGATGAAGTGGAAGATGAGGATCAGGACGACAGCATGCCGTTGCCGGCGCTGCACGTGCTGCTGGTAGAAGATATTGAGCTCAACGTGATTGTGGCGCGCTCGGTGCTGGAGAAGCTGGGTTGCAGCGTGGAGGTGGCGATGACCGGCGGTGAGGCGCTGGCGATGTTCGATCCGCAGGAGTTCGACCTGGTGCTGCTGGATATCCAGTTGCCGGACATGACCGGCCTCGATGTGTCGCGCGCCATTCATCAGCAGCACGCCGGCGTGACGCTGCCGCCGCTGGTGGCGCTGACTGCCAACGTGCTGAAGGATAAAAAAGAGTATCTCGATGCCGGCATGGACGATGTGCTGAGCAAACCGCTGGCGGTGCCGGCGCTGACCGCGATGATCAAGAAATTCTGGGATTACCAGGCCGAAGCGGAAGCGGTGGTGAGTGACGCCGACGCGGAACAGTCACGCACGCTGCTGGATGTCGACATGCTGGAGCAGTATATCGAGCTGGTTGGTCCGGGGCTGATCACCCAAAGCCTGACGATGTTCGAGCAGATGATGCCGGGTTATCTTGAGGTGCTGGACTCCAACATGATGGCGCGTGACCAGAAGGGCATCGCCGAAGAGGGGCACAAGATCAAAGGCGCGGCGGGCTCCGTCGGCCTGCTGCATCTGCAGAAGCTGGCGAAACAGATTCAGTCACCGGAATTGCCGGCCTGGTGGGATAACGTGCAGGAGTGGGTTGACGAGCTGAAGCACGAGTGGCGGCACGACGTTGAAGTATTACGGAACTGGGTTGCGGAGCGGGAAAAATAGCGCGGGCCAGAAAAAAAATGACCCCAGTCGAAACCGGGGTGCGCGAATACTGCGCCAACACCAGGGAAATGGGCGCTGCTGCTATTATTAGAAATCGAATACAAAAGCAACAGCGTGGTATTGGTTAACGCTTCAAAATCACCTTAGCAAATTCGCCACAGCTTGTGACAAGATTCATTAAATTGTGTGATGTTGAGCAGCGTTTAAATACAGAAAACATTAATTTGCTGACACAGTCAAGCAAGGAATCAATTTCTTTGGCGTATTGCACTATTTTTGAGCAAATGTTCGGTTTTTTGCCTGGTTTTCCCACAGTCGCGGTGCGGAAAGCGCTGCGCAGCGAAGGGAAACGGCAAAAAGCGCAGCGCAACGGCCGTTTTTATGCTCATGTTATTGATTCTAATAATGAATAACCAGATTTTGCCGCGGTTATCCAAAACGTTTTGGAAACCCCCGGCTGAAAGTTCCAGTTCGGGCATTGAACGGTTAGCGTAAACCGGATGGGCGGTAAAACGTTTTACAGGTTGCGCCCTGGTCTGAAGCGTAATTGTCGCTATTTGCGCCGTGTTTTTCAGAATGGTCTCGGTTGTCAATGAACATCTTCACTGACTACTAAAGATGATAGTTAAACATCGTGAAAGGTTTAACGTGAGCGGTATCACAATCGGTTAAGTATTTATGCCCGTGCGCGCTGCGCGATTTTTCTGCATGGAACCGATTCCTTTTTGCCGGAAGTGCTTGATGCGACTGGCTCTAATAGAGGAACGATGGTTGCCCGCGCAATGAGTTTGGCTGGTGGTCGCGATGCCGCAGAGATAAAATTCCGGCTTGCATCACCGCTATTTGAAATCATGACCTGAGTAATTGATTAATCCAGGGAACCGGTAAGAGACGATTGCATGAGTAAGAGTAAAGGGAAGATGGTCCAGCGCCTGAAGCGGCTGGCTGGCAGGGTGCTTCTGGCATGGCTGGGTCTGTGGCTGGCCGGCATCGTGCTGTTCGCATTTTTGCCGGTGCCGTTTTCGGCGGTAATGGTGGAGCGGCAGCTTGGCGCGTGGTTCAGCGGACGCTTCGATTATGTCGCGCATTCAGACTGGGTGGGAATGGATGAGATTTCACCGTGGATGGCGCTGGCGGTGATCGCCTCGGAAGATCAAAAATTCCCCGAGCACTGGGGCTTTGACGTGCATGCCATTCAGCAGGTGCTGGACAATGACGGCAGCGAACGGATGCGCGGCGCTTCAACGCTGTCTCAGCAGACGGCGAAGAATCTGTTCTTGTGGGATGGCCGCAGTTGGGTGCGCAAAGGGCTGGAGGCCGGGCTGACGGTGGGGCTGGAAACGGTTTGGACCAAACGCCGCATTCTGACAGTCTACCTGAATATTGCGGAATTCGGGAACGGGGTGTTTGGTGTGGAAGAGGCATCGCAGCGCTATTTCCACAAGCCTGCCAGTCGGCTGAGCATGGCGGAAGCCGCTTTGCTGGCGGCGGTGCTGCCGAATCCGATTCGCTTCCGCGCGGATGCGCCTTCCGGCTACATTCGTCAGCGCCAGCAGTGGATTATGCGCCAGATGCGCCAGCTGGGCGGCGAGGGCTTCCTCAACCGTTACCAGCTGCACTGACGCGGTTAGTCTTCGTCAAAACCGGCTTCAAACAGCTCAATGACCGCGGCCAGCGCCTGGGTTTCCTGCGGGCCACTGGCCTCGATTTCGATATGACCGCCTTTAGCGGAGTCGAGCATCAGTAGCGCAATCACGCTGCTGGCTTCGGCTTCGGTACCGGCCTCGTTACGCAGCAGCACTTCCGCATCAAAACTCTGCACCAGCTCAAACAGCTTCATCGCCGGGCGCGCATGCATACCCAGCTTATTTCGAATCTCAACGGTTTGCTTCACGGTCATGATTTGCGTTTTTCCAGGGTGCGATGACGGGACTGCACATTTTTACCGCGCGAACGGAAATAGTCTGCCAGCTGTTCGGCAATGTAGACCGAACGGTGCTTACCGCCGGTACAGCCAATCGCCACCGTCAGATAGCTGCGGTTATTGGTTTCCAGCATCGGCAGCCACAGCTCGAGATAGCTGCGTGTCTGGTAGATAAAGTTGTGCACTTCGGTGTGACGATCGAGGAAGGCCGCCACCGGACGATCGAGCCCGGTCATCGGACGCAGTTTCGGATCCCAGTGTGGGTTGGGCAGAAAACGCACGTCAAACACGTAATCAGCGTCGATCGGGATGCCGTGCTTGAAGCCGAAGGATTCAAACACCATGGTGAGTTCACGCTCACGCTTGCCCAGCAGGCGCGTGCGCAGCATTTCTGCCAGCTCATGTACCGACATCTCTGAGGTATCGATGATCAGATCGGCACGCGAGCGCAGCGGCTCCAGCAGATCGTTTTCCTCATCAATGGCGCTTTCCAGCGACAAATTTTTGCTGGAGAGCGGATGCAGGCGGCGCGTGTCGCTGTAGCGGCGGATCAGCGTGTTGCGATCGGCGTCCAGAAACAGCAGCTGTGGCGAGAACGCTTCCGGCAGATTGTTCAGTGCCTGCTCAAACACCTCCGGTGATTCCGGCATGTTGCGCACGTCAATGCTAACCGCCGCTGAGATATTGCGCTCGGTTAAGGTGTTCGCCAGCTCCGGCAGCAACACCACCGGCAGGTTATCGACACAGTAGAAGCCCATATCCTCAAGGGCGCGCAGCGCGACTGATTTTCCTGAGCCTGACCGACCGCTAACGATCATCAGCACCATCACATTTCTCCCGTGTTAAACCGGCACGCAGGCCGGTAAAAGTGTCTGTCGCTTAAGCGTGATCTTCCTGAGCTTCTGTAATGATGGCGTAGAGCTCTTCATCGCTCTGTGCCGCGCGCAAACGGCGGCAGACGGTTTTATCCGCCAGGCGTTTCGCCACCAGCGACAGGGTGTGCAGATGGGTTTTGCACTGGTCTGCGGGCACCAGCAGGGCAAACAGCAGGTCAACCGGCTGGTTGTCGACGGCGTCAAAGGCGATAGGCTGGTCGAGGCTGATAAACACGCCAACGGCGCGCAGCGTATCCTCCTCCAGCTTGCCGTGCGGGATGGCGATGCCGTTGCCAATGCCGGTACTGCCCATGCGTTCACGGGTCAGGATGGCTTCAAAAAGCGTCTGGTGCGGCAGATTGAGCTGCTTAGCGGCCAGCTCGCTGATAATTTCCAGCGCGCGCTTTTTACTCTGGCAGTGTACGCCGCTGCGGGTGCAGTCCAGCGAAAGGACCGCGCTCAATTCCAGTGTCAGATCGTTGTTCATCATCGTTTCACTTGCGTGTTCACATAGCCGTAAGGCACGTACCGGGACACCGCGAACGGGCAGGGCAGGTGACTGCAGGCGCTTGCGCAGATGACAAAACGGGGCGGTGACCCGCCCCATTTCTCCTCTGAGTGCTGAACCCGTCAGCACTCTGCAAGCGTGAAGGTTAGTGTTTTTTCAGTTTGTCTTTGTGTTTGGTCAGCTGACGGGCCAGCTTGTCAATCAACCCGTCGATGGCCGCGTACATGTCTTCCGCTTCCGATGTGGCGTGCAGCTCCCCGCCGTTGACGTGCAGGGTTGCTTCCGCAATCTGCGTCACCTTCTCCACTTTCAGAACAATATAAACCTGATTGATACGATCAAAATAGTGTTCCAGTTTGGCAAATTTGTTATTTACAAATTCGCGCAGTGGGTCGGTTATCTCAACATTCAGTCCGGTAAGGTTTAGCTGCATAGGTCTTCCTTCTTGTTTCGGTCAAACCAGCTGCTTGCGCTGGTTTGATGGCGGTATAGATAAAGACTCGCGATACTTAGCAACCGTACGTCGCGCCACCATGATGCCCTGTTCAGATAACATGGAGGTCAGTTTGCTGTCGCTCAAGGGTTTTGCGGGATTTTCCGCGGAGATTAATTTTTTCACCAGTGCACGGATCGCCGTCGACGAGGCTTCGCCACCGCCTTCGGTGCTGACGTGACTGGAGAAAAAATACTTCAGTTCAAAAATGCCACGCGGGCTGTGCAAATACTTTTGCGTGGTGACGCGGGAAATGGTGGATTCATGCATATCCACGGCCTGGGCGATATCCGCCAGCACCATCGGACGCATATACTCTTCACCCTGTTCAAAAAACGCCTGCTGCTGTTCGACAATACAGCGCGTCACTTTCAGCAGCGTGTCGTTGCGGCTCTCCAGGCTCTTAATCAGCCAGCGGGCTTCCTGTAAGTTGCTGCGAATAAACTGACTGTCACTGTCATTACGCGCAGAACCGCCCATCGCGGCGTAATGCTGATTAATCTTCAGGCGCGGCAGGCTGTCAGCGTTCAGCTCCACCGTCCAGCGTGTGCCAGTCTTGCGCACCAGCACATCGGGAATCACATACTCGGGCTCGCTGGTATTGATGGACTGCCCGGGGCGCGGATCGAGCGACTGAATCAGCAGCATCGCTTCCTTCAGCACCTCTTCTTTCAGCCGCGTCACGCGCATCAGGCTGCGGAAATCGTGGTTAGCCAGCAGGTCGAGGTGCTCGCTGACAATCAGCCGTGCTTCGTTCAGCATCGGCATATCGGCCGCATACTGCGACAGCTGCACCAGCAGGCAGTCACGCAGATCGCGTGCGCCGACGCCCACCGGATCGAAACGCTGTACGCGCTTCAGCACCGCTTCCACCTCTTCCAGCGTCAGCTCTTCGTCACCAATACTGTCACAAATGTCCTGTAAGCTGACGGTGAGATAACCGGTATCATCAATGGCATCGACGATGGAGGTGGCGATGGCGCGGTCGGTGTCGGTGAACGGCGTCAGTTCCACCTGCCACATCAGATAGTCCTGCAGCGACTGCGTGGTTTCACCCTGATACACCGGCAGCTCGTCGTCCTGGTAATCGGTGCCGGTGCCGGAGGGCGTGCCGGCCGTGTAGATCTCGTCCCAGGTGGCATCGAGCGGCAGCTCTTCCGGCATCTCTTTCTGTTCGAGTGCCTCACGGGTATCTAACGCCTCGTTCTCCTGAAATTCGCGGGCGTCGACTTCATCGTGCAGATCGGTTTGTTCAAGCAGCGGATTGCTTTCCAGCGCCAGTTGCAGTTCCTGCTGGAGTTCAAGCGTAGAGAGTTGCAGCAAGCGGATTGCCTGCTGCAACTGGGGGGTCATCGCCAGCTGTTGGCTGAGCCTGAGTTGCAAACCTTGCTTCATAATCCGGCTAGAATTTCCTAAGCAAATGTCGGGTATGCCGACACCTTATCAGAGTCTGAACTCTTCGCCCAAATAAACCCGCTTAACCTGCTCATCTGCAAGAATTTCATCTGGCGTGCCGTGGGCAATCAGATGGCCCTGGCTGACGATATATGCGCGCTCACACACCGCGAGCGTTTCACGCACGTTGTGGTCGGTGATCAGCACGCCGAGGCCGCTGTCACGCAGGTGTTCGATGATCTTTTTGATATCGATAACGGAGATGGGGTCAACGCCGGCAAAAGGTTCATCCAGCAGGATAAACTTTGGATTGGCGGCCAGCGCACGGGCAATCTCGACGCGGCGACGTTCACCGCCCGACAGCGCCTGGCCCATGCTGTCGCGCAGATGGCCAATGTGGAACTCTTCCATCAGCTCATTGGCGCGATCCTGACGCTGCTCTTCCGTCAGGTCGTCACGCACCTGCAGTACCGCCATCAGGTTGTCGTAGACACTCAGACGGCGAAAGATCGACGCTTCCTGCGGCAGATAACCGATGCCGCGGCGCGCGCGCGCATGCAGCGGCAGAATACTGATATCTTCTTCATCAATGATGATGCGGCCGGCATCACGCGGCACGATGCCGACCACCATGTAGAAGGTGGTGGTTTTACCGGCCCCGTTGGGGCCCAGCAGGCCGACAATCTCGCCGGATTTCACCTGCAGGCTGACATCTTCTACTACGCGACGGCCTTTGTAGGCTTTCGCCAGGTTTTCAGCGACTAATGTGGCCATAGCGATCAGTTACTCTTTTTGGGGCTCGCAGACGAACCGTTTTTATCCTGCAGCTGCGACGGCACCAGCACGGTGGTGACACGCTTGCTCTGGCCCTGACTGTAGGCCTGCATTTTCTGCTCTTTCACCAGATAGGTGATGCGATCGCCTTTGATGTTGCTGTCCTGCTGCTCAATAAAGGCGTTGCCGGTCAGCTCGACGAAATCGTTGGCCAGCTCATAGTGCAGTTTGGCGGCGTGACCCTGCACCGGTTTGCCGTTGTCCTGCATCTGATAAAAGGTGGCCGGATTGCCGTAGGCATCAACGATGGTTTTGTTGCTGTCGCCGCCGGGACGCGTTACCACCACTTTATCGGCGGTAATTTTGATGGTGCCCTGGGTCACGATCACGTTGCCGGTAAAGGTGGCGACGTTACCCTGCAAATCGAGCGCCTGGTTCACCGAGTCGATGTTAACCGGCTTGTCCGAATCGCCCGTTAACGCCAGCGCCGGCAGGCTGGTTGCCAGCAGCGCACTCACCAGCAGCAACTTAAGGCTATTTTTGTTCATTTTGAATTTCATAGGAGGTTTTGACCTTTTCAAGCAGCTCGGCATTCTTTGTCCGTAGGTTGCCGCGCATCTTCATGCCAGTGGAGTTAAAACTGCGGCCAAATAGGGTGACCTGATCGTCAGACGTCACATCCTGGCTGACCAGATTAACCTGAGCATTATCCGTGATGATGCGCTCAAGCTGGGAATCCTGCGTCAATGTGTGTACTTCAACGTGGCCATAAAGATACAGCATACGATCTTTCGTCAGCTTTGCCTTGTCAGCACGAACCGACCACGTGGGCACTTTGTTTTCGTCGTAAGTGGTCATCACCGGATTATCGAACCAGCTCACTTCTTCGGCCGAAAAGTAGGTCACTTTATCCGAGACCAGCTTATAGGCCAGCGCACCCGTCGGGTTATACACCACGGTGCTGGAGTTGGCGCTGGTGTAGGTCGGCGCCTGATCGTTGGTCGCCACCGGCGTGGCGCTGTCGTCCTGGTTGGTAAGATTCCAGCCGATCAGCACCAGGGCGATCAGCGCCAGAATCAGCGTTATCCAACGCCTGCTTTTACTCATACTGATTGCCCTTTGGCATCCTCAAATTTGTTCTGCGCTAGCAAAATCAGGTCGCATAGCTCACGTACTGCACCGCGACCGCCAGCAATGCGCGTCACGTAATGCGCGCGCGGCAGTAACACCGGATGCGCATCGGCGACGGCCACGCTCAAACCCGCCTGTGCCATTACCGGCCAGTCGATCAGGTCGTCACCAATATACGCGACCTGGTCTGCCGATAGTGACAGTTTATCCAGGAGTTCGCGCCAGGCCAAAAGCTTATCCGACTGTCCCTGGTAAAGATGCGTAATGCCGAGCGTTTTACAGCGATCTTCCAGCAGTTTAGCGCGGCGGCCGGTAATAATAGCCACTTCGATGTCCGAGGTCAGCAGGCAGCGCACGCCGTAACCGTCGCGCACGTTAAAGGCCTTTAGCTCTTCACCGCTGTTGCCCATGTAAATCAGGCCGTCGGACATCACGCCATCGACATCGCAAATCAGCAGGCGGATGTTGGCCGCCCGCGCCATCACGTCGGCGCTCACCGGGCCGTAGCAGGTGTCGACCATCGTGGTTTCAGCACTCATTATTGTTTCCCGTTCAGACCACGCCAGCGCGCAGCATGTCATGCATATGTACCACACCGAGCAGGCGATCGTCATCGGCCACCAGCAGCGCAGTGATGTTTTTGTTTTGCATCAGATTAAGCGCGTCCACCGCCAGCAGGTTAGGGCGCACGCGAATCCCGCCGCGCGTCATCACATCCTGGATGCGGGCCGACTGGAAATCGATGCCCATATCGAAGATGCGGCGCAGGTCACCGTCCGTGAAAATCCCTTCGATTTTCATCAGGTCGTCGACAATCACCGTCAGGCCGAGGTTTTTGCGCGTGATCTCCAGCAGCGCGTCGCGCAGCGAGGCGTCGCGGGTGACGTGGGGAATTTCATCGCCGCTGTGCATAATGTCGCTGACGTGCAGCAGCAGTTTGCGCCCCAGTGCGCCGCCCGGGTGCGACAGCGCGAAATCTTCCTGCGTGAAGCCGCGCGCTTCCAGCAGCGCCACCGCCAGCGCATCGCCCATTACCAGCGTGGCGGTGGTGCTGGAGGTCGGTGCCAGCCCGAGCGGACAGGCTTCCTGCGGCACTTTCACGCATAAATGCACATCGGCAGCCCGGCCCATGGCGCTCTCCGGACGGCTGGTCAGGCAAATCAGCTGCACTTTCTGCCGTTTGAGCACCGGGATCAGCGCGAGGATTTCGCCGGACTCGCCGCTGTTCGAGATGGCGATCACCACATCGTTGGTGCTGACCATGCCGAGATCGCCGTGGCTGGCTTCACCCGGGTGGACGAAGAACGCCGGCGTGCCGGTGCTGGCGAAGGTGGCGGCCATTTTCTTGCCGATATGGCCGGATTTGCCCATGCCCATCACCACCACTTTGCCACGGCAGGCAAAGATCATTTCGCAGGCGCGGCTGAAGTCGGCGTTAATATACTGGTCGAGCTGTTCCAGCCCTTCGCGTTCAATGCGCAGTACCGCTTTACCTGCCTGCTGGAAGTCGAAATCCGGTTGCTGATGTGACATGGTCAGTCATCCTTAATAGCTTGCGATAAGCGTGGGGCTGAGCCACAGCCACAGCACCCACACGATAAATCCACCTAACAGCAGCGTGCCCGCGATGCGGCCGATGCGGCGCTTGCGCAGCAGGCACAGCAGGGCGAACAGCACGCTGACGCCCAGCATAATCCAGTAATCCCGCGCAAAGGCGTGCGCATCGATCGCGCCGGGATGCACCAGCGCCGGCAGGCCCAGCACAATCGCCAGATTGAAGATATTGGCGCCAATCAGGTTGCCGATGGCGATATCGTCCTCGCCTTTCAGCGCGCCGGCCAGCACCGTGGCCAGTTCCGGCAGGCTGGTACCGACAGCAATCAGCGTCAGTCCCATCACCAGTTCGCTAACGCCGAAGTAATCCGCAAACACCGTGGCGTTGTCGATCACCATGCGCGTCGACATCGGCAGAATAATCAGCGCCACCGCCAGCCAGAGAAACGCCACCGTATTGCCGCTTTCGTCACGCGGCAGCTCCGCCAGTTGTTCACGCGTCAGGGTGTCATTATTATCGCGCTCGGCCCGCCGGGCGATGCGGATCGCCACCAGCAGATAACCCAGCGCCAGCAGCAGCAGTGCTACGCCATCCAGCCGGCTGAGCTGGTTATCAAACAGCATGATGCCGCTGAGCAGTGAGACCAGCAGCAGCAGAGGGAGTTCGCGGCGAATCAGATTGGAGTGTACGGTTAAAGGGTGCAGCAGCGCAGCGCCACCAAGGATCAGCAGAATATTGGTGATGTTCGAGCCCAGCGCGGTACCCACGGCTAAATCCATCTGACCATGCTGCGCGGCAGAGAACGAGACGATCAGTTCCGGCAGTGAAGTGCCAATGCTCACCACCGTCATGCCAATGATCAACGGGGGAATGCCAAGGGATCGACACAGGATCGCGGCGCTGAACACCAGGCGGTCAGCTCCGTAAGCCAGTAAAATCAATCCGATAAACAGCAGGGCAGTGGCTACGAACATGAAAAATCCTTGATGGATAACGGTGCCGGCAAACCTTGTCCGACAGGTAAAAGCAGTGCGCGTGCGGAATCAGGCGCTGATTTTGACTGTCTGAGAGGCAAAAGTAAATTTTAAGGCCGTTTTCGCCACACCGGACGGGTAAGTTTCTGTAAAACTATCGTGCATTGTGGTTTACCAGGCTACCATCCACCACGTTAATTACGCCCGATCCGTTTAAAGAGGTAATGATGATCCAGCAGCAAACGAATCTGGTTGAGGTTCGTGGCGTCAGTTTTACGCGCGGCAATCGCACCATCTTCGACGACATTTCGCTGACCGTTCCAGCGGGCAAAGTCACGGCGATTATGGGCCCTTCCGGCATCGGTAAAACCACCCTGCTGCGCCTGATTGGCGGGCAGCTGCAGCCGGACAAAGGTGAGATCTGGTTTCGTGACCAGAACATTCCGACGCTGTCGCGCCGTAAGCTGTATGACGTGCGTAAAAAAATGAGCATGCTGTTCCAGTCCGGTGCGCTGTTCACCGACCTTAACGTCTATGAAAACGTTGCCTGGCCGCTGCGCGAACACACCCGGCTGCCAGCGGAATTGCTGCACAGCACGGTGATGATGAAGCTGGAAGCCGTGGGACTGCGCGGCGCAGCGCAACTGATGCCAGCCGAACTCTCTGGCGGCATGGCGCGCCGGGCGGCGCTGGCGCGGGCAATTGCGCTGGAGCCGGAGCTGATCATGTTCGACGAACCCTTTGTCGGCCAGGATCCCATCACCATGGGCGTGCTGGTCAAGCTGATCGATGAGCTCAACCATTCGCTGGGCGTCACCTGCATTGTGGTTTCACACGATGTGCCGGAGGTCTTGAGCATTGCCGACCATGCCTATATTGTTGCCGGGCAAAAGATTATTGCTCAGGGTAGTGCGCCGCAGCTGAGGGAGAATCCCGATCCGCGCGTGCGCCAGTTTATTGAGGGTCATGCGGATGGTCCAGTGCCGTTCCGCTTCGCTGCCGGGGATTACCTCAGCGATCTGACCCGCACAGGGAGAAGCTAAACTGATGTGGTTACAGGCACTGGCGTCATTTGGGCGTCAGGGAATTAACACCTGTGCGGCCTTTGGCCGGGCGGGCTTAATGCTCTTCCATGCGCTGGTGGGTAAACCGGCGTTTCGTAAGCATGCGCCGCTGCTGGTGAAGCAGCTGTACAGCGTGGGCGTGCTGTCATTGCTGATCATTGTGGTCTCAGGCCTGTTCATTGGCATGGTGCTGGGGCTGCAGGGCTATCTGGTACTCACCACTTACAGTGCGGAAACCAGCCTGGGTATGCTGGTGGCGCTGTCGCTGCTGCGCGAACTGGGGCCGGTAGTTACCGCGCTGCTGTTTGCCGGGCGCGCCGGTTCGGCCCTCACAGCGGAAATTGGCCTGATGAAAGCCACCGAGCAGCTCTCCAGCATGGAGATGATGGCGGTCGATCCGCTGCGCCGCGTAGTGTCGCCGCGCTTCTGGGCCGGCTTTATCAGTATGCCGCTGCTGGCGCTGATCTTTACTGCGGTGGGCATTGCCGGTGGCGCGCTGGTCGGGGTGGCCTGGAAAGGCATCGACCCGGGCTTTTTCTGGTCGGCGATGCAGAACGCGGTGGATTTTCGTACCGATGTGATCAACTGCCTGATCAAGAGCGCGGTGTTTGCCATTACGGTGACCTGGATCGCGCTGTTCAATGGGTATGACGCCATCCCGACTTCGGAAGGGATCAGTCGCGCGACGACGCGTACCGTAGTCCATGCTTCGCTGGCGGTGCTTGGACTGGATTTTGTGCTGACGGCACTGATGTTTGGGAATTAATGCAATGCAAAGCAAAAAAAACGAAATCTGGGTTGGCGTGTTTATGCTGGCTGCGCTGCTGGCGCTGCTGTTCCTCAGCCTGCGCGTCGCCGATCTTAAATCGCTGGGCACCGAGCCAACGTGGAAGCTGTACGCCACCTTCGATAATATCGGCGGCCTGAAAGTCAGCTCGCCGGTGAAAATTGGCGGTGTGGTGATTGGCCGCGTCACCGACATTTCACTGGATGACAAAACGCTGTCGCCGCGCGTCACCATGGACATCAGCGAACAGTATGCCAATAAAATTCCTGACACCAGCTCGCTGGCGATTCGCACCCAGGGTCTGCTGGGTGAGCAATTCCTCGCGCTCAACTTAGGTTTTGACGATCCGGAGCTTGGCTCGGCGATGCTGAAAGATGGCGGCACGCTGCGGGATACCAAATCGGCGCTGGTGCTGGAAGACCTGATCGGCCAGTTCCTCTACAAGAGCGGCGACAACAAGGACAATGAGAAATCGTCGGGCGCCGCCAGCGCGAGCGCCCCGGCAGCACCTGCTACAACGGAATAACCCAGAGAGGTACAACACGATGTTAAAACGTTTCCTGATGGTGGCCCTGCTGGCCATCGCGCCGCTGGCGGCAAACGCAGCGGATGCCAACCAGAGCAATCCGTACAAGATGATGAACGAAGCGGCGGAGAAAACCTTTACCCGCCTGAAGAACGAACAGCCGAAGATTAAGCAGGATCCGAATTACCTGCGCGAAATTGTGCGCCAGGAGCTGTTGCCGTACGTGCAGATTAAATACGCGGGGGCGCTGGTACTGGGCCGTTACTACCGCGAAGCCACGCCGGCGCAGCGCGACGCCTACTTTGCCGCGTTCGGGGATTATCTGGCGCAGGCTTATGGTCAGGCGCTGGCGTTGTATCACGGCCAGACTTACCAGATTCAGCCTGAGCAGCCGATTGGCGATGCCAATATCGTGGCGATTCGCGTCACCATCATCGATCCCAACGGTCGTCCGCCGGTGCGCCTTGATTTCCAGTGGCGCAAGAACAGCCAGACCGGCAACTGGCAGGCTTATGACATGATTGCCGAAGGCATCAGCATGATCACCACCAAACAGAATGAGTGGAGCGATCTGCTGCGCACCAAAGGCATCGACGGCCTGACTGCGCAGCTGAAAACCTATGCCGCGCAGCCTATCACCCTGGACAAGCAGCAATAATGAGCGAACCGTTACGCTGGCAGCGCACTGCCAGCACGCTGGCCCTGAGCGGCAAACTGGACCGCGATACGCTGCTGGCGCTGTGGCAGGCGCGTGACAGCGCCATGGCCGGTATCACCACGATTAACGTGGCGGCGCTGGATCGGGTTGATTCTGCCGGGCTGGCGCTGCTGGTGCATCTGCGCGAAATCGCGCGGGCGCAGGGCACGACGCCGCTTTTCAGTGGTATCACCGATAAGCTCGACTCGTTAATCAAGCTGTACAACCTGCAGCAGATTATTGTTTCTGCGGAACAAATCGCCTGATTAACGGCGCTGCTGACAAAGCCCCTGATTTTTTCAGGGGCTTTTGCGTATTTAAGAGTCAGGCGCTTTCCTCTAAGATATCCGCCTTATTATTATCAAGTGAAGCAATGAGCGATGGAAAATAGTGAAGTTCAGGCCGTGCTAATGCAGGCGCTGCCGTTAGAAGAAGTACATGTCCTCAGCAACGATGGCAGCCATTTCCAGGTCATTGCCGTGGGCGAAATGTTTGGCGAGCTGAGCCGCGTAAAGAAACAGCAGGCTGTGTACGCGCCGCTGATGGAATACATTGCGGATAACCGTATTCATGCGGTGTCCATCAAGACTTATACCCCAGCCGAGTGGGCGCGCGACCGTAAACTCAACGGTTTCTAAGCGCCACTCTGGCTGTTTTGTTGATAGATAATTGAGAGCCGTGTTAATGGACAAATTTCGTGTGCAAGGCCCCACCCGTTTAAGCGGTGAAGTGACCATTTCCGGGGCGAAGAATGCTGCGCTGCCGATTCTGTTTGCTGCGCTGCTGGCTGAAGAGCCGGTAGAGATTCAGAACGTGCCGAAGCTGCGTGACATCGATACCACCATGAAGCTGCTGAGCCTGCTCGGTGCGCGCGTGGAACGCAATGGTTCGGTCCACGTTGATGCGCGCGAAGTTAATGTCTTCAGTGCGCCGTACGATCTGGTGAAAACCATGCGTGCCTCCATCTGGGCGCTGGGGCCGCTGGTGGCGCGTTTTGGCCAGGGCCAGGTTTCTCTGCCGGGCGGCTGTGCGATTGGTGCGCGTCCGGTCGATCTGCACATTACCGGCCTGGAGCAGCTGGGTGCCGAGATCAAACTGGAAGAGGGCTATGTCAAAGCCTCTGTGGATGGCCGCCTGAAGGGCGCGCACATTGTGATGGATAAGGTCAGCGTGGGCGCGACCGTGACCATTATGAGCGCCGCAACGCTGGCGACGGGCACCACCATCATTGAAAACGCGGCGCGTGAACCGGAGATTGTCGACACGGCAAACTTCCTTAACACGCTGGGCGCGAAAATCAGCGGCGCCGGCACCGACAAAATCACCATCGAGGGCGTTGAGCGCCTCGGCGGCGGCGTCTATCGCGTGCTGCCGGACCGTATCGAAACCGGCACCTTCCTCGTGGCCGGCGCCATCTCGCGCGGCAAAGTGGTGTGCCGCAATGCGCAGCCAGACACGCTGGACGCCGTGCTGGCGAAGCTGCGTGACGCGGGTGCGGAGATTGAAGTCGGCGAAGACTGGGTGAGCCTGGATATGCACGGCAAGCGTCCGAAAGCGGTTAACATCCGTACCGCACCGCACCCGGGTTTCCCGACCGACATGCAGGCGCAGTTTACGCTGCTCAACCTGGTGGCTGAAGGCACCGGCGTCATTACCGAGACCATCTTCGAAAACCGCTTCATGCACATCCCGGAGCTGATTCGTATGGGTGCGCACGCCGAAATCGAAAGCAACACCGCTATCTGTCACGGTGTCGAAACCTTGTCCGGCGCGCAGGTGATGGCGACCGATCTGCGTGCGTCAGCCAGTCTGGTACTGGCAGGCTGCATTGCAGAAGGTGCGACGCTGGTGGATCGTATCTACCACATCGATCGTGGCTACGAGCACATTGAAGACAAGCTGAAAGCGTTAGGCGCCAACATCGAGCGCGTCAGCGGCGAGTAATCCTTTGTCCTGATTGCCAGGCATGAAAACCAGTCACGACAGCGTGGCTGGTTTTTTTTTGCTTTACCCGCGTGAGACGATCTTTTTCAGATCCTGGGGCGATCGAATGCGCTTTTTACGATCCAGCAGACGCTGTGTGATCGGATCAAAATAGCGGCTGGGCCAGATCTCGGAAGGATGGACCTTCAGCGCCGTGGCGATCAGCCATTCACCTTTAGGCCAGGGGCGTGACAGCGCGTTGGCCAGCGTCGATGAACTGAGGCCAGATTGACGTGACAGGGCGGCCAGTGACGTACCGCGCTTGCGCAGGGCCGCAATGATATCTGCCGGATGCCAGTCTTCTCTCCTTGCATGCATAACTCTCTTCTCCGTGTCCGTGTTAGTGCTCCATCTCTGCAGCGCTGTGGCTCTCCTGCGCAGAGATAACTGGAAAAATCCGGATTTTTATAGCAAATAATTTCCATATGTTTCCAGTAATTGTTTTGCCTGTGCACGAAACTGCGCAGTTTTTCGCAAAAATGCTGCAAGGGAATGTAATCAGACCGGCAGGGCAGGGGGAGAAATAAAAACGGGGCCGAACGGCCCCGTAGCAGGTCAGAAATCGCGCTGCACCGACATATGTGCCAGCGCTTCCAGCGCGCTGCGCCACGGCGTTTCTGGCAGTGCCTGTAGCGCGGCGATGGCTTTATCCGCCTCTTCTTCGGCGCGTTTGCGCGTCCATTCCAGCGAACCGGTTTGCTGCATTGCCGCCAGCACCGGCTCCAGCAAATGACGGCCATTACCTTCTTCGATCGCCTTGCGGATCATCTGCGCCTGCTCTGGCGTGCCGTTGTGCATGGCGTGCAGCAATGGCAGCGTCGGCTTACCTTCGCTCAGATCGTCACCGGTATTTTTGCCCAGCGTCTCGCCGTCGGCGCTGTAATCCAGCAGATCGTCGATCAGCTGAAACGCCGTACCGAGATAGCGGCCATAATCCTGCAGCGCTTTCTCCTGCGCTGGCGTGGCCTCCGCGAGGATCGCCGAAGCCTGCGAAGCGGCTTCAAACAGGCGGGCGGTTTTGCTGTAGATCACCCGCATGTAGCTCTCTTCGGTGATATCCGGATCGTTGCAGTTCATCAGCTGCAGCACTTCCCCTTCGGCGATCACGTTCACCGCTTCGGACATCAGCGCCAGGATCTTCAGCGATCCCATGCTGGTCATCATCTGGAAGGCGCGGGTATAGATAAAATCCCCGACCAGCACGCTCGCCGCATTGCCGAACGCGGCATTAGCGGTGGCTTTGCCACGGCGCATATCGGATTCATCCACCACATCATCGTGCAGCAGCGTCGCCGTGTGGATAAATTCGATCAGCGCCGCATTGGTCACATGCAGCGATCCCTGATAATTCAGCGCGCGTGCTGACAGCACCGCGATCATCGGACGGATGCGTTTGCCTCCCCCGCTGATGATGTAATAGCCCAACTGGTTAATCAGTGAGACATCTGAATTCAGCTGGTCGAGGATGGTCTGGTTGACGGCCGCCATGTCCTGCGCGGTTAATTCGTTAATCTGTTCTAAGTTCATTCGTCTGTTCAGCTTTGACTCGTTTTCTGCATGGTAAGCGCTTTTACCCAGCGTGAGTTCAGGTAATCTGTTACTGATTGTACTTGAAAAATCGGGTTGAGAAACGTTTGCATTCGTCCTGCGCTTTTTTTCTGCAAGAGAGTGCAAAGTGCACTTGTCTTCTGCTGGAGTTTTGCGTAGAATTCGCGCCCTATTGTGAATATTTATCGCGCCGCCTGATGAACAGAAAGGCATGCGCAGAAGCGGAGTTTTATATGTACGCGGTTTTCCAAAGTGGTGGTAAACAACACCGAGTAAGCGAAGGTCAGACCGTTCGCCTGGAAAAGCTGGACATCGCAACCGGTGAAACCATTGAGTTTGACCAGGTTCTGATGATTGCAAATGGCGAAGACGTGAAAATCGGCGCGCCACTGGTTTCAGGCGGTGTGATCAAGGCAGAAGTTGTTGCTCACGGTCGTGGCGAGAAAATTAAAATCGTTAAGTTTCGTCGTCGTAAACACTACCGTAAGCAAGCTGGTCACCGTCAGTGGTTCACTGATGTGAAAATCACTGTGATCAGCGCGTAAGAGGAGATCTGACAAATGGCACATAAAAAGGCTGGTGGCTCGACTCGTAACGGTCGCGACTCCAATGCAAAACGTCTGGGTGTTAAGCGTTTCGGTGGTGAATCTGTTCTGGCAGGTAGCATCATCGTTCGTCAGCGTGGTACCAAATTCCACGCCGGTAACAACGTAGGTTGTGGTCGTGACCACACTCTGTTTGCTACCGCAGACGGCAAAGTTAAATTCGAAGTTAAAGGTCCTAACAACCGTAAATACATCAGCATCGTTGCTGAGTAAGGTTGTTGTGCCGCAGACGATTAACGTCTGAACACACGAATGGAAGGCCCCGCAGCTTTGCGGGGCTTTTTACATTCTGCCGCAGGTTACGGCAATCACGCTGACCTTGCGCCTCAGTTTGCTGTACACTTTATGTACACATAGCTTTGCCAATCCTGTATTATCCGCCGCCGGTCAGCGCAGAAGACCCTGGCGGACCCGTTTGTCGCCCGCAGCGTGGCGCAAACGACAGTGTGACGGAGATAAAAAATGAAGTTTGTTGATGAAGCGACGATCCTGGTGGTCGCGGGTGATGGTGGCAACGGTTGCGTCAGCTTCCGCCGCGAGAAGTACATTCCCAAAGGGGGACCGGACGGCGGTGACGGCGGTGACGGCGGTGATGTTTACCTGCTGGCGGATGAAAACCTCAACACCCTGATCGATTATCGTTTCGAAAAATCTTTCCGCGCCGAACGCGGTCAGAATGGCCAGAGCCGTGACTGTACCGGTAAACGCGGTAAAGACATCATTGTTAAAGTGCCGGTGGGTACGCGCGTGATCGATCAGGGCACGGGCGAAACGCTGGGCGACATGACGCGCCATGAGCAGAAGCTGATGGTGGCGAAGGGTGGCTGGCACGGTCTGGGCAACACCCGCTTCAAATCGTCCGTGAACCGTACGCCGCGTCAGAAAACCATGGGCACGCCGGGCGAGAAGCGCGACCTGCAGCTGGAACTGATGCTGCTGGCAGACGTGGGGATGCTGGGTCTGCCTAACGCCGGTAAATCGACCTTTATCCGCGCGGTATCAGCGGCGAAGCCAAAAGTGGCGGATTATCCGTTCACCACCCTGGTGCCAAGCCTCGGCGTGGTACGTATGGACAGCGAAAAGAGCTTCGTGGTCGCCGACATTCCCGGCCTGATTGAAGGCGCGGCGGAAGGCGCGGGCCTCGGCATTCGCTTCCTCAAGCATCTGGAGCGCTGCCGTGTGCTGCTGCACCTCATCGACATCGCGCCAATCGACGAATCCGATCCGGTAGAGAACGCCCGCATCATTCTCGGCGAGCTGGAGAAATACAGCGACAAGCTGTACCAGAAACCGCGCTGGCTGGTATTCAACAAAACTGACCTGCTGAGCCGCGAAGAGGCGGAAAGCCGCGCCAAAGCCATTGCCGAAGCGCTGGGCTGGGATGAGAAATACTATCTGATCTCCGCCGCCAGCCGTGACGGTGTCAATGAACTGTGCTGGGATGTGATGAGCTTTATCATCGCGAATCCAAAAGAAGCGGAAGAAGAAGCGAAGCAGCCAGAGAAAGTGGCCTTCATGTGGGATGATTACCACCGTGAAGCGCTGGAAAATGCTCAGGAAGTGGAAGAAGACGAAGACTGGGATGACGACTGGGATGAAGACGACGACGAAGGCGTCGAGATCATTTATCAGCGTTGATGTCAGCGAAAAAAGCGGCCAGATGGCCGCTTTTTTTATTGCTGTTTAGCGCAGAGCACCAGGCCGCACAATCATTCCCTCTCCCCGTGGGAGAGGGCAGGGTGAGGGCATCAGGCCGCAGAGGAACCAAACCTACCCCAGCACCGCCACCGTCAGCCGCGAACTACAGCACAGCTGATCGCGACCATTGCGTATCTCAATCTGCCAGCTCTGATTGCGCGCCCCCAGATGCAGCGGACGACAAACACCGCGCACCTCGCCGCTGCTCACCGCCCGATGATGGCTGGCGCTCACCTCAATGCCCACCACGCTT
>Ga0308168_1000195_pt1 | contig 92884 bp, 97 predicted proteins | sample PhyCR2_FD_202133 | JGI IMG/M metagenome (GOLD analysis project Ga0308168, IMG submission 202133) | Phyllosphere microbial communities from UC Gill Tract Community Farm, Albany, California, United States - DLSLRC.R2 | ecosystem: Host-associated > Plants > Phyllosphere > Unclassified | place: USA...
GTAAACCGTACCGCTTTCAAGCCACAGTTGTTTAATCAAGCCTGTTTGCCGTTCATCTTGCCGGGTACGCAAAGATTTAGGCCGCTTTAGCCACTGGTAATAACCGCTGTGATGGAGGCCAAGAACCAGGCATAACCTGCGTACAGCATAAAAGGACGACATTTTTTTAATGAAGGCGTACTTCAGCCTGACGTTCTTGCAAAGTACGCGGCGGCCTTTTTTAAGATATCCCGCTCTTCAGTTACTCGCTTAAGTTCTTGCCTGAGGCGCTTTACTTCATGCTGAAGTGCATCGTCCTGCTTACGCTGCGGCTCGGGCTTCTGGTAGCGCTTAACCCAGGCGTAAAGACTATTAGTGGATACACAAAGTCGAGAGGAGACCTCAGATACAGGGTACCCCTGCTCAGTGATCTGTTTTACGGCTTCAATTTTGAATTCTTCAGTGAACGTTTTGACTGACATAAACACTCCTTCATTAGGCCTCCATTATGAGGCAAAAAAGTGTCTACGAAACCCGGGTCTATTCACCTGCATTGTATGCTTTCCCTGAGTGTTCAGCTTCACGCATGGCAACTTCTGGACAGAAGGTCGTGGCAAAGGGGGCACTAAGTTGAGTAACAGCCTTCTTTCCCTTCCATTGGCCTTTGATTTTGATGTAGGTTTCATCCATCCGCCATCGACGTCCAACCGCCTGTTTATGTCGACGAAAGACCTTATCCAGCAGTGGCACTAAACGGATAACCCAGCGGTGAAGCGTGGAATGGTCAACATGAATGCCACGCTCCACCATCATCTCTTCGAGATTGCGTAGGCTAAGAGCATACGCGAGATACCAGCGAACACATTGCGCGATAACATCGACGGGATAATGCAGACGTTTAAAGGTTTTTCGGATCAGATGCATCGTTAGGCAACATCACAAAAAACGGTATGTTACAGATCTAACTGCTTAATGCGACAGAGCCGCATGTTCTAAGTGGGCAGAGGCTGACATGTTCGACTGTATTGCCTGCGTGATAAAATAGGATTAAAGTAGTACCACTTTAATATCAATATCACGCCAAGAAGGTGTCATGATTATACTTATTGGGAGCCAAAAAGGGGGCTGTGGAAAATCCACCACCGCGGCCAATATCTGTGCCGAGCTTGCCAGACAGGGTAAGGACGTCATGCTGGTTGATGCCGACCGCCAGGGCACGGCCTCTAACTGGGTAAGCGATCGCAACCAGAACACCTCGCTGACAAAAATCCACAGCATCCAGAAGTTCGACAACATTCATGAAACGCTCTCGGATCTGGCCAAACGCTATGAATACGTGGTGGTGGATTCTGCCGGCCGCGACAGCCGCGAACTGCGCACCGGCATGAGCGCGGCAGACGTGCTGATCGTGCCTTTCAGGCCTTCGCAGCCAGACCTCGATACGCTGCCCGCGCTGCAGGACATCATCACCATGGCGTTGGATCTCAATCCCAAACTGCGCGTAAAAGCGCTGCTGACCATGGCACCGACCAACCCGGTCGTCAACGAGACCCAGGACGCAAAAATCTATCTGGCCGATTACCCGGTGCTGCAGCTGACGAACACCATCATTCGCGACCGTAAGATATACCGTGACTGTATGTCGGAAGGTAAGGGCGTGGTCGAGATGGACAACGGTAAAGCGCGCGGTGAGATACAGTGCCTGGTGCAGGAGATTTTGAGATGGTAAAGCGCAGAGAACGCCCGGCCCAAACCGCCGAAACCGACAAGATAGAAGCTTTTGCCTCAATGGCTGAGAGTACTCTCGCATCGCAGCCCGCAAGTTTGCCAAAAGATGCCAAGCGTGACTATAAGGCGATCCGCGTGCCTTTTAATGAGTTCGAGTTTACCCAGCTGGAGTCCCTGTGTGAGAAAACACAGCGCTCCAAACTCAATATGATCCGCCATGCGCTATCCTTTTATGCCGAGAACGGACTCAAAGAGTGACGTTAAAAAGACACTAATTTGGTACTAATAAGGAGCTTTTTTAGTGTTCAAAAGGCTCCTTAATTACGCCAAAGAAACGGTTTTTCTAAACTGACCTACCGACACACCTCCCTTTCTGACGACATCATCCGCCCGAAACTGTACGGCCTTATAGAGAAAGGTACTAAATACATTCAACGATTAATTTGAAGCCATATTAGTACCAATACAGTACATTTTAGGTGCGTTATTGATATTATTTTGGCGTCAAAAAGACATTCTCCAGGCGCGCTTCTTTCAGCAGTGTCACGGCATGTGATTCCGGCATGCTGAAGGTGATCTGCTGACTGGCCGCAATATCGAGTGCAAACACCCGCGTATACACTTCGGTACTTTCCGCTTTTTCATGGCCGAGCAAAGCCTGCAGCACCTTCAGCGGCGTATGCTGATAGCAGTGGTGCATGGCGTAGCTGTGCCGGAATACGTGCGGCGTCACCGGCACCGAAAACGTCACGCCGTCACGCCTTGCATCATCAACTGCCCGGTTTAACCAGTTTCGCACCGTGCGGTCGGTGGCCGTCCAGACGGGAAGTGCACGACGTTCGCCGGTTTGCGCATCCGTCTCGATCCTTTCCCGGGTGCTGGCGAACAGCCGGCGCAGCTCGTCCACAAATCCCGCATCGGATAAGGGCACCACGCGGTTTGCCGATTTTCCCTTCGCCGGCCGGCCGGTGCCTGCCCGCCGCTGCTTGGCGGTGCGGATCACCACGTGCGGATAATCGCCGTTCAGCCTGAAATCGCGACGCTTCAACGCCAGGACTTCGTTGATCCGCCCGCCGGTATTCCACAGAGTGGAAATCAGGGCATGCTGTGACCAGTCGGGCAAATAGTGAAGCAGGGCACTGACTTCCGGCAGTAAAAGGTATTTTGGCAGATCGGCATAGGCCATCGCCATCTGGCGGAGTGCCAGCGCGCGCCGGTGCTCTTCCGGGCGCACCATTAAAATCGGGCGGCGCGCCCGCCCGGATAATGTGGTCAGTTCAGTCATAAGACACCTCCCTTCATAAATAACACCGCAAATCTCATCACGTTTAGCGAAAAAAACGCGCCGATCGCGCTACGTGAAAAATCACGCACTTATCCCCAGCTCGCCACTCAGATTTCACACAGCGCGATCAGTAGAAAATTCCCCTTAAACTGCGGGCGTTGAGATATTTTCGCCCAGGCACGGCGCGGATACCACGGTAAAAACTCGTGGACGCTTCCGGTCATTGTTTCCGATTTATGGAATTATGCCATAAAACGGAATCAAATAATTTGGCGTGTTGTGCAGCCCGGATCCAAAAAGGATCATTTCGGCACTGCATTTAGTGTATTGATAGGGGTGTGAATACCATATAGTGGGGTTTGGGCCAAAAACCCGCCCACCTGTCGCGGTTGCCGGTAATAGCAGAAAACGGAACATGAAAGGGTAAGTAGGCAAGAGTGAAAAAGAGATAAGCACCGAAATTACTATATACACATTAACGGATCTCATTACGTGCAAGTACTTCTATGTCAGGTATTACTGAATTTTATTGACAGTATTGGTTTTTTTGTTAATTAACTGATATGCTTGTTAAATACTGGCAGATGTATAAAATTAAATATTCACGATGAATTTCACATAATTGAATGTTTCATAGCTCAATCTACGATGTTCTTCAAAGTGAAAAGCTAAGTTTTCTTAAATTATTATCATTCTGGAAATTAAATATTGCAATTTATAAACTCAACCCTTCATGTTATTATAATATTTTATAAATTCCCTGAAGTTTTAAATATAACGTGTGCAATACAATTCACTGACTATTTTACAAAAAAAACAATCTTGAACTTTCATTCATTTGAATCAGTTAATATTCAGGTTTGTAATGAGAACACATCTGGGCTTTATCAGTAGCCAAGCATGAACATAGTAAAAGTAGTTAAATTTCACGTTAAATATCTAGCTTTATACATCAGTCATATTTTTAAGAGAATACAAATGGAGTTGTGTGTTATGAAAGAATTGATATCAAAAATATTTGGGTGGAAAAAATCTAATATTGACGTTTATAAGTTAGCTTACGAAAAGTTTGGAGGTGGTGTTAATAATCACCCAGAAATACTTCAATACCTTATAAATAAAAAAATTTGTAAAATTAAATTTTATCATTACAAAAAAAATGATGTGATCGAAGGTGCTTACTTTAAAAATGAAAAAGGGAAGATAGGGTTAGATGTTTGGAGAACATATCCTGTAACCTATGATGAAATAGTTCTTCCATTAAATGAAGGTATGAAATTCACTATCCCCGCAAAATCCAATCGACTGTCGCAGAGAAATAGTAAAAGTATATACAATTCATCCTTCTCAAGGTCAAGTAAGAATGAGGTCTGTTTGATAAAAGATAGTTTTACGAAAAAAACGCAAAAAACCAGAAGGAATGAATACAACAAATTTATAAGCGCTGGCGGTTCAGTAAGAGATGTTTGTGAACTTACCCCTGCTGAACTAGCAGATATATACATTTTTTTATTTAAGAAGAGATTCGAAAATAATGTAATTTGCTATGAAAAACAAGTTCTTGTGGATATTATAAGTCGTTTTAATCACATGATATTTGGACATGTTCTTTTTGTGAATGGGGTATCACCAATCGCATATGATCTTATTTTTAAAGCAGAATGTCATAAATGGGTTTACTTTGATGTTCCTAATGGTGGGGTGGATCCTGACTTTTCTCATCTGAGTCCTGGTAGCGTTCTGATGTGGTTGAACATAACACTAGCCCAAAAGCTATGCCAAGAGAAAAATAAAAAAATGTACTTTTCGCTTGGGTTGTATAAGCCAGCGTGGGATTATAAATTGAGATGGTGTGAAAAGATCAAGCTAGGTAAAGTTTTTTTTATATAATTTAAAATATATCCTGTCAAAGGAAACAATATAACAATCCAGTCCTATTATAACTCTCATTTAAATTTTTCAGTCAAATTTTTATAATTCCTCATTCATCATTATTTAAAATAGTGATGGATGAGGCAGAACTATTGTAAGTTGTGTAGAATAATTGTTATGAGGGATTCTTTAATACTGTTAGTAGCATAAATTTTGCATAAAGCTCTTGGTTCGTTATGGCGAAAATTTTGTTCATTGCATTTCTTTTATGCGAGCTTACCGTTTTTGTTTTTATATTTTCTATAAAAGCAATATCTTCAGTTTTAAGCCCTATACAAAACAAGTTTATTACTTTCCATTCTGCTGGTGTCAATAAATTATTATATTTAGAATCAGATGGATAATCTGTTTCATGATTACACCTACATAACCAGATAGTCAGCTCTTCTTTAAATTTAGCTGCCGATACGTATTGAGATAAAATAAGTGCGTTAGTTTTAAAATTTAATGATTTAAGAAGGTAAAGTGTTTTTTTTCCACAGAAAACAATCTTGCTTTCTGAATTCTTCATTTTTTTTAAACCCATTAGCAAATCGATAAGACTACCATCATGTAAATAATGAACGGAAAACTGAGCATTGTTTATAGAGGTCAAAAAGTTAACATCATCTAATATAAACTTGACGCCTGTGAGGAAAATTTTGTTTGCACCAAAGAACGCTATCTCTGAATTAGCTGATTTAACTGATTTTTTTTGAGATGAAAACATGTAATCCCTGTCTAAAATTGTCATCCTGAAATCGAGAAGCAGTATAGTGATTATAATTATTTCTTAGGTTAAATAATCACACTGCAGCAGTAGGTGCAGGACATCATTAAAATAATGCCGGCAAAGCATTGCCTAGATATTTTTAATCATCTCCGTCTCATTTTAGCAACTTTTTTATTTTTTTATTTAAATGACGGCCAGTACTTCTAAATACTCCCGTCAAACTGTCGCAAGGGTAGGGAAACGGATTGAAACTTCTTGTTACTTTTGATAACACACTATCATTTTTTTTGTTTTCCTTTTTAGTCTCTATTGATGGTTCTATAATGCATTTGGCACTTACGACTTTGTATGCAGTGCTTTTATGCACTCCTAAATTTTTCTGATATAATTTCACAGAAAAAAAACATAAGAAAACTAATAAAAATACGTCGAAACGCATAGGAAGTCCTTTTCCAAGTTCAGATGATATTTTTTAATCTAAAGTACCTGTGCTACTAAATATATTTGGTGAAAAAATATAGGTTTAACTAAAAACTTTTATTGATAGAATTGGAATGGCTCATGAAAATATTATTAATAAATGCTATCACTGATAAATAAGCGTAAACGTGGCGCTCGCATTTGCTGTACCCGTACCAATATCACTTCCTGTCTGATAATAACGAGCTTTAAGAGAGATTTCCGCACCCGCTGTAGCACTGCCATTATCAATGACGGAGGAAAGAACTAATGGTTTATTCTTATAAAGGAGCTGTATTCCCACGCCTGTTGCACTACCTTTTCCGCCAGTCAGGTTAAGTATTCCTTGGGATGCATCCTGTGCACTGCCGTCAATCTGGAAATTTACATGCGCTCCTGCATCGCAGCTCAGTACAATGCTGAAATTACGAGTATTTGCATCGCCCGGCCAGGTACCCGTGCCCTTAAATGCGCGTTTTTCTACCGTTCCCATTGGTACAACTATCGCAGTATTTGTTACACTGCAGGCTGCAGTTTTGATGTTAAAAGCCGCGAGATTGATTGCTGACTCGTCTGCCCAGCTTGACCCTTGGTTATACAGTATGAAACTACCAATTTGTCCTGCAGACAAGGTACCACTTCCCGTGGACTGCGCCGTCTTGTAAAACTGGATACGTGCTTGTGCGGTCACTGGCTGAGTAGGAAACAATCCATTGACGTAGCAGAGAGTACGGTTATTTAAGTTACCATCAGCATTATTACTTCCATCAACATATCCAGTCGCGTTGCAATTACTCACCGATGTGGCACCCACTGCGTAACCTATGCCCGCAATATTAGTGCTGTAAATACGCCTCCCGGACAACATCATTACATAAGTACCCACTGCCTTTACCCCAAACTCCTGTTTATTTAAGGCTGGGGCGGGCTCATTCGAGCAGCTGTAAACCGGTACAACTCCCGAGACCATTTCTGTGCCTATAGCAGAGCCTACCGGCAGATCCCTTTGCACTATCAGGTCTGGGACGCTCAAAGAAGTCGCAGCGGTCACCATCTTACAATCATAAGCCTTAACTTGAGGCGAAATAACCCAGAAAAGAACACCACCTATGCCGACCAAAAGTCTTTTTTTCATCCACTCAATCCTCTTACTGGCAGCGCGAATGGATAAGCTGCACATCCGTTCTTTGCGCATCGGTCGCGTACTTCGCGTTACAGCTTCCGCCCTGCCACGTGACGCGCACGGTTCCCCTCTCGGGCACGCCGCTCAGATAAACCTGATGCCTGTCATCAACCATCCCCGACGAGGTCTGATGGCCGTTGACAACTTCTGCTGACGCACCCAATGGAATTGAAAGGGAAGACGCCAGCGTCAGCATAATTTTCTGCCCGTACCGGGTCGGAAAATCCGCCAGCACGAGCGCCCCTTGTCCCGGGGTCACGAAGCGCGTATCCGTGACAACGTCCACGCGATCGCCCAGCGAAGCGGTATTGAGCCTCACCGAATTTCTCTGATAGGGCGTCAGATAAGGCACCACGGCGTAGCCGCCCCCGTCCGTATATATGCCGGTATTGTTTTCTACCTTCACCCCGGACGCCCTGTCCGCTCTGACCAGAGCAAGGGTATCCCCCAGTGGCTGAGAGAAGGTTACGCCATAGGGATGAACGACCACTCCGCCCATCGCCCCATAGTTGAGCTGCCGTGAAGACTGGGCATAGTTATAGCCCGCCGTATATTCGCCAAATCTGGCCTTGTAATCTGCCGAGGCACTCCCTGACGTTCCGTTGCCATCACTGCCGTACCCCTGCTGAACGCTATAGCTGAGCGTATTATCGGCCAGTGCACTGCCCGATATCCCCGCGGAAGACACGGTTTGACCACGACTGGCCTGATTTGCCGACAGGTTAAGCATGCTTTTAGGCAGAAAACGGTCAAGGGGTATCTGAACGGCCACCGATATCACCCTGTCAGTCTGGCTGTAATAAGGGGAGTTTGCCCATGAGTAGTTCAGCGAATAGTTGATACTGTTGCGGCTGATGTTATAGCCAGCCGCGAGGTTGCTTTCTCTTCCGCTGACACCCCAGTACTGTTGCTGATAGGCAGAGAGATAGAGGCTGCCGTAGTTCCCCATCGTCTGGTTGACGTTGAGCTGCGCACGGCTGCGCTTGTTGTGCTGGTAGCGCCACGTCGCATATGCACGCTGTTCAGCCTCCAGTTCGGACTCTGTCAGCCCTTCGTCTGATTGATTCTGAGGGCGCGAGTCGTAAAAACCGTTAGCTTCGTTGAAGTCCAGATACCCGGATGTCGAATAGCGGTATCCTGCAAGCGTGAATGCGGTTCCGCTTTCAGTAAAGTCCTTCGAGTACTGAAAGCGTAATGAAGCCCCACGCCGGTCAAGTTTATCCAGCTGCGCCCTCGCCCAGGTGGCATCAACCGAGACAGAGCCCAATCCCCCCAGTCCTTTCCCTAACCCCACGCTTCCCGCAAGGTAATCTTGCGAGGTGAGGGTTCCACCGTAAAGCGTTGTGGAATAGGGCAGTCCGTATATGCCCGTGGCCTGCAGAAAAGCAGGCTTGCGCGCGCCGTCATTGCCAGCTGCGGTGGTGCGGTACTTTCCCGCCGTCAGCGAATACCTGGCACGGCCTTCACGCAGCATGATTGGCACGGCGGAGAATGCCTGGCTGAACTGACGGACGGTACCGTCTGCCTCACGCACTGATACGTTGAGGTCTCCACTCGAAGAAGTGGGATAAAGGTCCGAAATGGCAAAGGGTCCCGGCGGTACGTAGGCCTGATATATAATGTTCCCATCCTGACGAATGGTGACGCGTGCATTGCTTTGAGCAACACCACGCACGACCGGTGCAAACCCCCTGAGACTTTCCGGCTGCATGTTGTCGTCAGAAAGCAACTGCACGCCCCTGAAAGCAACACTGTCAAATACGTCAGAGGGCGTGTAACTCTCACCCGCGATGACCTGTGCCCTGAGGCGTTTAATATCCCGCTGAACATAGGTATTAACGCTGTTCCACCGGGCAGAGGCCTGGGAATTCGACCAGGTCGAGTAATTCCTCATACGCCAGGCCCCCAGATTTATGCCGCTGCGAAGGTTCAAATAATTATTCTGCTCGGTGCCTGGTCTGTAATCGCTCCGGTTACTTGCACCAGAATAGGCATAGTTGAAGAAGGCGGCGGTCATGCCATCATCCCACTCATCAGGTGAAACCGCCCCCTGAACGTGCTGTTTGACATATTCCTGAGGCATGCTGATATCAAGGCGCTGCTGGGCAAAATCATAGCTGAACCGGCTGCTGGGCAGGTAGGTATCAGGGGGGCTGGAAAACTGGTTGCCAGCAAGGTGCATAAAGGCAGACGTTGCATTTTCGCGTACGCCCCAGCCGACGAGCTCATCCTTAGTGATGTCGGGAACAATAGCGTCATGTTTGCGCCTAAAGTTGATCTCTTTTTCAGCGATATAGGTGCCATTAAGGTAAATCTCGACGAGATACTTCCCTTCAACCTGACCACCTGTTCGCTCAAGGGCCGACAGATCAACGGCAGTGTCACCTTTTCGCTTTTCAATTGAGTCCGGATCAAAATAATCTTCCCCGTGTGAGGGCAGAGCATAAAGAGCCAGGCAGATGGCTGCGATGAGCTTACCCGGCGGCAGTAAGGTAAAAATGAATTTCCACATTTGAATCCCAGCTTTATTCAGAGCTTCGCATTGCGGACGTCCGTCACTCCGCCAAAGTCATTGATCGCCCGCCAGGACACCGTGTTTGCCAGTCCCTTAGGGACAGCAACTGTCTGTTCTTTATAGGGCGGCAGTGTGGGCGGCGTCTTTACGTGAAAACCACCAATGACGAGCTCATACAGTGAGATGTAATAGGGCGTTGGGTTTGAAATGTAAATTTGCTCACCACGGCGGTAAAAGTTGAGTTTCTCATAGGCCGTGGCCGGGTCACCTTTCAGCCCCCGGGGACGGTAAAAAAGCTTCATCACAGTTTTGACCGTGATGAAAAGCCGATTAGCGTCGTCACGCTCTGTTGAAGGTACAGACTTGATGCTCAGCCACATCATAGATTCCCGGTCAACCGGCAGTGATTTACCGGAATGAAGAATTCTTACCGAATTCTGCGAATGAGGCTCTAGGCGAAATAAAGGAGGCGTTGTGATGAACGTGTCATCTCCGACTGCCGCCTCCGGACTTTTATCCACCCAGGATTGAATAAGATAAGGGCGTTCATCAGGATTACTGACACTTATTGATGCCTGTTTTGCATCTGCATCATAAATCACGCGATTTCCGCCTATCTCCACTCCAGCAATCCCTGAACAGGAAAGAAGAAGTAAACTCAGTCCTACTAATGCACGCCGCATATAAATCCCTTTAAACGATCAGCAAATAAGAAAAAGATTAGTTATAAGCCACTGTAAATGTTGCTGTTGCGTTAGCAGTTCCTGCTCCAACAGGTGTTGATATTGCGTAATATTTGGCAATAAAGTTGAAGGTATTTGTGCCCGATGTTGTAATCGGTACAGACGGCGTTGGGCTGCCAATCGGGATCAGAGTCGTGCTGTCCTGCTGATACAGTCCTACACCTAAATTGGTGGCAGTCTGCCCTGAACTTAGATTGAGAACCGAACTGTTAGCGCTGGCCACGGGCCCGTCGAAACGGACGCTGGCAGTTTTGGCCGCAGCGGGGCAACCTGTCAGGTTTATTGAAAAACGCGCGGCGGCAGCGGTTGCCCCGGCAGCCCCAAATGAGCTAGTGGCAACCGTACCCAGCTTGACCGTCTGATTTGCAGAGGCGGCGTCAACCGTACAGGCAGTATCGGTAATGCTCCCCGTAAAATTGATAGTGCCGTCTGCGGCTACCGCAGCGAAGCTAATAACAGCGGATGTAACCGCCGTAATGAAGAGTGAAATTCTTTTCATTGTTTGTCCTTTTCAATAGTTCCCAAAAAATTAAAGTGCCGCCTTAAAGGGGCGCACAGAATTACCTTCGGGATGTTCGAATTCATTAAGAATGGAATGTTTTCACTATGGCTTTATCAATAAAGTCTCAACAAAAAATAAAATAATTTATTCCATCACCATTTTAAAAGAATGTTTCATGAGCGTTATGGTTTGCTTAAGTATATTGTCCGCACAACTCCCTCCACGCGCATAATTTTTATTATGAAAAAAAATTAGAAATCCCCTGGTGTTTTAAATAATCAATATTCGCTTTATTTTTAATCAGGTCCCTATCTGCTTATGACAAGCAGGTGATTGAGGATTGATGCGAATTTAGGTTAAGTATCGAGCTAAGTCAAGAGATTGATCGTCGCTGACGATCATTAAAATTCTTTTGATAGGCGGTGGCTATCAAAATTTGTTCGATTGATCGTTAAAAACAGGTTTCCTTAATGTTATCTTTTTGATTATTGTTATAGTGGATAATATTAAATTCTCATCCTATTTCTTTGAGTTTAAAGGTTTAATGAAAAATCACTTAAAATAGCCAATCAATGCTACTTGAATCGGAGAGGGGTTTAGCGAATCTAATGGGGTAGTACTAATTATGAAACATAAACAGCAGATGCAGAAAGACTAAGAATAGTTTTTTTCGACTCTGCCTAAATTAATAATCAACATACCAATATAGTGAGCATCGTTAATGAAATTACCACATGAATCTGCCTTCACTCTGCTGTCCATCCTGCTTTTAGGAGGCTGCACGTTTCACAAAACTATATTTCCACCGCCGTACATTGGATCCCCGCAGGAAATAGGCACCTTTGAGGTGAAGGGGCTGATTTTTGCAACTACTGTCTCCTTCAATGGAATGTTTGCCGAAGAGCATATCCGCCAATATGCGAAAAAAAATCACTATCGTTATTATGTGGTGACGATGCGTAGAAACGATACCCAGACTCGGTCAGAGCGTATGACAGCTATGTTATACTGGTAAATTCCGCTGATTTTCCAGGCAACGTGAGTAAATGATCAAAAGGGGCTTACATATTACTTATTTTCACTAGGTTAATGTTGCCTCTGGCATTAGGATTTACTATTTATCACTACAGGCATTACCATTGCTGGGCTTGAGCTACTTTTCAACGCGTTGCAGCTGAACTTAGAGGAACTCATCTGCGGACAATTTTTTTCAGAGGATGCTTGTTGAACACCCATACGAAATGTCTGACCCTGACCCCGAATATGATCCAGTCATAATCAGGAATTACCGGCTTCATGTTGGTTGTGTATTCTGGCAACCGGCAGACTTCTCAGCAAATTCTGACGGGGTCATCCAGCCCAGCGCAGAATGGGGACGCCTCTGGTTATAGTGTATGCGCCAGGCCTCGATTTTGCACCGTGCATCCTCCAAAGACATAAACCAGTTCTCGTTCATACATTCCTGCCGTAACCTGCCGTTGAAGGACTCCACCGTCGCATTGTCCGTCGGTGTTCCCGGGCGTGAGAAGTCGATTCTGATGCCTCTTTCGTACACCCATCTGTTCAGCATTTTCCCTGCAAATTCAGAACCATGATACCTATTGAGTGCATCCAGCTAGCGTTTAAGTCAGCTATTTTCTAAAACTTGTAATGTCTGTGTCTGTCACAAGTGGAGAAAATCAATGAACACTTTAGTTAGTAACATCGGTGTGTCGGGGACTCTGATTGCCCTAGATATCGCTAAAAAACATCACGATGCAATAATTCGACACCCGGATGGACGAACATCCTACCTGCGTATTGAAAATACCCTGGAAGGGTTCAACCGACTGCTTGCGCTCACCGCTTCACCCCATGAAGATATTATCGCTGCATTTGAACCTACAGCTGATTATCACCGTAACATCGCGTGGTGGTTACATAAGCAGGGAGTTCAGTGCCATCTTGTTTCCTCTGTCAGATGTGCGCGAGCTCGTGAGATGCTGTATAAGACCTGGGATAAAAATGATCGCAAAAATGCCAGTGTCATTATGTATTTGCTCTAACAAGGATTATCTTCACCATTTTATGATCCTCTGGCGAATGGCATTATCGATATACACGAGATATCAAACACATACCATCAGGTTACTCTGGCACGAACACGATGTCTGAACAGCCTGGTTAACCACTATCTAACCCTTTATTTTCCCGAAACTGAGCAGTTTCTGCATATGTCCCGGGCAGAGTGGTTCTGCCAGTTTTTACTTCAATTCCCTACACCGTCTTGTATCACGTCACTTAACCGGGATGTATTTGTAAAACAGTCATGGGATGTTGTTGGGCGGAAACAGTATAAACAGCAGTTTCTAGAACATCTCTATGATGTTGCAGCGAATTCCATTGCATTACCGTTACCAGATGATTCTCTGGCAGTGGCCACGTTCAGATTACAGCTTCATCGATATATCGAACTTTCGGCCCAACGATTACAACTTGAGAAACAAGCAGAAAAATATTTACAGGAACGAAGTGACTACCAGCATTTACGTACGATCCCGGGGATTGGACCTGTGATTGCCCTTATGGTTATTGCTGAAAGTTGTGATTTGACCCGTTTCGCTCATTATCGACAGTACCTCAACTTTTGTGGTTTTAATCTCTCCGCCATTCAGAGCGGACAAAAGCACCGTTGTTACAGATTATCAAAACGTGGAAATGCGTGGTTAAGATATGCCTTCTGGCTTGCCGCCACAGTAGCAGTAAGAGCGAGGGAAAATAGTTTCCGGTACAAATATGAACGCTACTTTCGGGAGAATGGAGACAAGCCTGATCAGAAAAGAAAAGCCATGACGCCTGTGGCAACAAAAGTCGCCAGAGTGGCGCATGCAATTGTAAAGCAGAATATTGATTACAAAGGTTATTATGAAATAAGCCATGGGACGTGATTCAACGGGCCGTAAGGCGCATCGCGACCATTAGATAATGCTCAACTTCCATGGTTTCCAAAAAATGCTGTGCCAAGTCCTGTCGGGCCATTTTGTACCCTTGTATGTCATGGTAAGCATATTTATAAGCTGAAAGGAAATGTGGGCATTATCGGATATTAAAATGAACTATCGTCTTTGTATTAGATGGCAGTATCCCTGTGTGTAAAGTAGTTGACTACAGACTGTAGTCCGTTATCGGTTTTTAGCAACTGAGGTAAAGGACGTCTGAGCGCTATGCTATTCAGAATTTCTGCCACTTCTGTTGAACACAAATTCTGCCCCACGCAGACCCCCAGGCATTCGCGGGTGTACAGGTCGATAACCGTCAGCAGGCGCAGTCGTCGCCCGTCAAACAACGCATCAGAGACAAAATCCATGCCCCAGACGTGATTCGGATACAGACCCTGAGGCTGCGGTTGTCGGCGTTGGGCCGATTTATTGCGGCGTGGCCTTTTGAGGCGCAGCGACAGACCCTGCTCACAGTAGAGGCGGTATATTCTTTTGTGATTATCGGGCCAGCCTTCCCGCCTGAGCATCACGTGTACCCGGCGGTACCCGTAATGACCCCAGGTTTCGATTATCTCACGGATACGTAGCCGCAGTGCGCTGTCGTCGGCGGCCACAGAACGATATCGAAACGAGCTGCGGCTGACCCGCAGCGCAAAACAGACCTGTCTCTCACTGGCACCGTAGCGGGCTTGCAAATCCCTGATCGATTCGCGCAGCCGTGCCAGCGTCAGCTATTTTTTGCCAGCACGTCCAGCAGCATCGCCTTGTCGAGGCTCAGATCGGCAACCAGCCTCTTCAGCCGCAGATTTTCCTCTTCCAGTTGCCGCAAATGCTTCAGCTCCGAAGGAGAAATGCCGCCGTATTTTTTACGCCAAGTATAGAAAGTGGCATCCGAAATGCCCAGCTTGCGACAGACGTGCGGCACTGACGTACCCAGTTCAGCCTGCTTCAGGGCAAAAACAATCTGCTCTTCGGTGAATCGTGACTTTTTCATCGGCACATCCTCCGTTCAGGTGAGTCATTATCATGCCGGAATTCTGTTCCTGAATGGAGCAGGATTTTGGGGTAAGGTCATGTCGTTTGTACTTTCGCCTAAGAGCCACCTGAAGCGCCTCCTTATCCAGCATGGCTTAGGTAAGCAACTTCTTGAGTCTGGCCTTCTCTTCCTCAAGCGACTTCAGGCGCTTAACCTCAGACACCTCCATACCGTCATACTTCTTACGCCATGTTTTACACCTGGCGTAAGAAGTATGACGTGCTTGCTGCAGAGTTTACGGGCGAATACCCCGGCTTCAACTTTGCGGAGAATACTGATAATCTGTTGGTAGGAAAAAATGCTTATTCAAAGTGATGTCCTCATGTGTTTATGAAGACATTACTAATATCGGAGTGTAGTAATCAACGGGGAGCAGCTTAAATAAACGCGCGCAGGGAAGCCGAAAAGTGTGCGGATTGTCTGAAATAATAGTTGATATGAGGTAATAATCTAAACGCAATTCATTCAACAAAGTCGCCTCTAACCTAATATCAACTGACAAGTGTCGAGCATGGCGACTCTTGCCAAAATATTGAAATATTTCATTCAAACAAAAAACAAAATTAATTTATCACACCCACTAATACATAGTGAATTCGAATTGTCATCTTAATAATTATGTATTTTTTTTTCGCGGTTCAGTATTCTTTCCTTGTTTTCATTATCTTTTTCTATTTGCCACATATTATTACAACCAGGTTCACTTGGTGTTAAACAATCTTTAGATATGAGATTTTCATCTCCAATGTTTTTTCGTATCTCATAATGTTGATTATCAGATTGAGAACTAGCATATCCCATTTTATTCACTTGAGAAACTGAGTGTTCACTATTTGATATTGATGAAGCACAGGCGGAAGCAGCAATAGCGTTTAATATGAGAAAAGATAAGGTGTACAGGAAATTCTTAAAAATGTTCACAAATGACCTCATGGATACTTAACTACTCTTATTGTTACATGTTAATATAATATACTGTGGGTGATTTCAGTGTGACCTCAATCACAAAAATATTAAATGGGTACAAATGTATACACTAGTATTGCTAGTGTCACAAATTATAAAATTAGTCTTTTGTGACTGAATTAAATACTATCTCATGTAATATTGAACACCGAAATCAAATTTTTTCTTGAGTTGCCGTTTACTGAATGAAATGATATGTGAAATCTGGCACTTTTGCAAAGTTAGTGAAGAGGTAGCCTTTCGCATTATTGAAAAGGCTTAACTTTATAAGACTCTGCTCACCAGACGCACTTCGCCAAGGGGATGCCCAAAATAAAATTATTGGGCCTGATCTTTGCGTAGCGCCCGCATCACTTCAATCCCTTTGATTGTAGCGTATGCTATCGTTATGGATTTTTAAATCCCAGTGTGGAGTTGATTATCCTTTTCAGCTTGTCATGATCGCATTCAATAACGTTATTCAGGTATTTTATCTGTCGATGTTCAACACCGGCCCTCCCGTTTCAGTAACGCCAGCGCACGCCAATAAATGGGGGCCTTACCTGTGTTGATGAGGCGGGGGACCTGCCAGCCTTTCACAACATTTAAAATCTTCCCGAGAAAAAGATAGCTAGCTTTGCTGTTACGACGTGAAGGAAAGCATGAAAAACCGTGGGGCAGTCACCAAATGGGTCACCTGCCCGGGTTAGAATAACCAGCACCTTTCCATGACAACGCTCACCGCCAACCTATATGAAGATCTACGTCATCAAAATCGTGGTTCGTGGTGTCAGTCCCATGGTCTGGCGTCGACTAAGAATCGCGGCTGATACCCCACTGGCCGCACTTCACTTCATTTTCCAGATAGCGCAGGGCTGGGGTGACGATCACCTTCACCAGTTTCATATTTATGGCAAAGATTACGGTATCTCTTATGAGAGTGGCATTGGTTTTCCGGATAACCCCTTCCGGATCGTGATTGATGACTTCGCTTTTGACACCGGCGACCGATTTACCTACGAATACAATTTCTTTGAGCACTGGCTTCATGACATCCGTGTTGAAGCCATTCATGAAGACTCCATGCTGAAAACGCCATTTTGTATAAACGGCCATGGAATGCCCGGAGCCACAGCAGCAGCTGAAGCCGATAAGACGGTGGCGTTTCTGGAGGCCATCGTTAATGCGGATGATGCAACAGCGGTTGGTGAGATCCGCCCCTTTGTTGATGAACTGGACGCTGTCCGGTTCAACCGCAATAAAATCAATCGGCAACTGAGCAAACTCGACCTTGCCTCTCCGGCACTGGAGCCTGAGGTGTTCTGGCTGGGTCGTCGACACTGACTGATGTCTATACCACCGCAGGAGGCAAGGATGAAATTGACGCTACAGGTAGTCATAACCGATGAATCAGGCGTGAGTAGAACGGAAGAACTGATGACATTGCAGAGATCAGGAGATGCCCTGAATGATATCGGATTATCGCTTTCAGAGTCGAAGCAGTTGCTGAATATCGTCCAGCAGTCGGTGGTTCAACAGCAGGCTGATGAATATACTCGCCAGCATATCCAGTGTCCTCACTGCCTTGCGGCGCGCAGGATCAAAGGCCAACAGAAAATTCAGTACAGGACACTTTTTGGCGCTATTCCTGTATCGGGGCTTAGGGTGTACCGGTGCCGCTGCGAAGAAAGTACAACAAAGACAGTCAGTCTGCTCAGCGGCTGGGCTGGCGATCATACTCACCCGGCCCTGAAATATATAGAAACCCGCTGGGCCTCTTTGATCTCGTATGAAATGACGACCCGTTTGCTGAAAGATGTTCTGCCGGTGGGCCACAGTTTGAATGCCTCAACGGTGAGGAATCATTTATGCCAGGTGGCGCAGCGTCTTGATACTGAGGCAGAATCACATTCTGGTTTTCTTTCCGGCAGCCCCCACTACTGGGGGATCCTGCCAAAACCAGGAAAACCGCTTGTAGTGGGTATCGATGGTGGTTATGTTCGCGATCGGGATGACAAAAAACGTAATTTTGAAATTATTGCCGGTAAATCTTTTTCAGTGGGGACACCGGCAGACACGCGCCGCTTTGGTTTTGTCCAGAAGGGCAACTGCCATCCGGAACGCCGACTCATGGCACACCTTTCCGCCCAGGGAATGCAGGCAAACCAGCAGATATTCTTTTTATCCGACGGCGCGGATAATCTGAGGGAACTGCAGTTCGATATGTACCCTGAGTCAATTCATGTGCTTGACTGGTTTCATATTACGATGCGGCTGACGGTGTTAATGCAGTATGCAAAGGGGTTGCAGGCATCAGATCCGGAGACGGGCAGTAAGGTGTCGTCACTTCTGGAAAGCAGTAAACGATATCTTTGGCATGGCAATGTTGTCGCTGCACTGGAGCATATTGATGATTGCGTTATGTACTGCGATGACCCTGATCTCATCTATGCAAACCTGAAATCCCTGCAAAAACAGCTGGATGAAATGTATACCTACATCCGGAACAATCAGATGATGATCCCAAACTACGGAGAAATGCGTCGGTATGGTGAGCCAGTTTCAACGGCTTTTGTGGAATCAACGATCAACGAAGTGATCGCCAGGCGAATGGCTAAAAAGCAGCAGATGCAGTGGAGCAGAAAAGGCGCGCATTATTTGTTACAAACCCGGACCGCTGTACTGAATGACGAACTGCAGGATAAATTTGCCAACTGGTATCCCGGTTGCTCAATAGACGATCAGAGGGGCGGAAAGCTATCTGCGATGGCTGCATAGCTCATGACTGCCCCACGGTTTTTCATGCTCTCGTGAACGAATGAGTTCCGAAGCATGGATGGTTCCCAGCTTCAGCGAACCTGCGGTTCGCATCATCTCATCCCACTCATTCTCTGCCTTCGACAGATTTGCACAGCCCCGAGCCAGCTCATCCAGTTCACCGTAATTTGCCGATTTATCCACCCGCCAGAAAACAGCCTCGCCTGCATCAGCCAGCCGGGGTGAAAACTGGTATCCCAGCAGCCAGAACAGGCCAAAGATAATGTCGCTGGTACCTGCCGTGTCTGTCATAATCTCGACCGGATTCAGCCCTGTCTGCTGCTCAAGAAGCCCCTCCAGTACAAAAATGGAGTCCCGTAATGTGCCGGGCACCACGATGCCGTGGAAGCCAGAATACTGATCAGAGACGAAGTTGTACCAGGTGATGCCACGACCAGAGCCAAAATATTTTCTGTTAGGCCCGGAGTTCACCGTTTTCACCGGTGTGACAAAACGCATACCGTCAGCTGAAGCCACGTCACCCCCCCCCCCCAACGACCAGCAAGCTCCAGTGTTGACTGAAAATCAACGAGACGGGCATTTGCACTGACCAGAGTTTCTGCTCGAAGATAATTTTGTTTCACCCAACTGAGTCGGTGACGGGTGAGTGCCGGTATATTGTGCTTTATCAGCGGTTCCAGTCCGATATTGCACGCTTCAGCCATCAGTACAGCACACAGACTGACGTGCAGATCCTGTGCCCGCGCTCCGGACTCACTGACATGCATAAATTCCCGTGTAAATCCGGTTCTGGCGTCTATTTCAAGCAGTAATTCCGTCAAATCTACCGGAGGGAGTAGTTGTTTGACTCTGCTGTTAAGGCGAAGTAGCGACGGTGGCTCCTCCAGCTTCTCCAGACTACTGATGGTCAGGGAAGCATATTTACCGTCATTGCAAATATGGACCTCCGCATTCCCTTCAAATCGGGATGCGACTGCTTTTCCAGGTCTCATCCAGTTGAACGGCCAGTTGTTGCACGCCTGTATGTCCATCGGTAGGATGTCCCAACGCACGGCAAACAGTGATCCGCTGAGCCTGCCACTCTTCGCCTTGCAACATCTTCTCGCGGGGATCTCCCCAGCGATCGCTGTTTTCCAGCCAGATATCCCGGCGTCGCAATGAATCCTGAAAGCGCTCCAGCAGACACAGTGAGTAACCGGCACGTTGTATCCGGCCCTCGATATCGTACACCAAGCGTTTCCATGGACCGCTAATGATATGTTCAGGCGCATCATCAAGGATGCGTTTTTTCGAACCATTAAGCTCCGCAAGATAATGAATCGCGGCCAATGTATTTTCTCCAGCTGGCACAGAGCGAAAATGCAGGTCTCGCAATACAGCTGGAAGAAAACGTTTCACCCGACCGTATTGCTCCACCATTTCGTCATGGAAATTATTGCCTTGAGGGCGGGCCAGTTCATTAACCTTGCTGACGGATTCTGCCAATCTGTTTTTCGGTACGCAGTTAAAGATGGCCTGTCTCAGTTCAACATCATCAGCATTATCATCCAGCAACAGTGAACATGCTCGTGCCAGTAGCAGTGCAGCCCGATCGAGATCTTTTAGCGTCCTGAGCCGCTTTTTTTGCCCGATTTTCTTAGCTTCACGAGTAATATCCATGATCAACATATCGAGCACGTCGACGGCTTCATCAAGAGCTGTGATTTCCTGCGCTTTAACGAAGGCAGTAAGTATGGCCAGCTTCCTCTCCTGTGGCATTCTCGCTATATATTTCACTGAAGCCATACCTGCGTAGCGTGCCAGATTACGCAGCTGTATGGCGGGTAGACCGGTAAAATCCAGCCGGGAAAACTCAAGGTTTCGCAGCCGAGTATATCGCTCAAGCGCCTCAATAAATGCCGGGCCGCTGACGGTAACCGGACCTTTTTTCATTTGCTCCAGTGGCGATACTCGCTGACCTTCAGGAATGTCCAACAGCTCTGTCACGCGGGCGATCTGCCAACTGTCCGGCAGCGCGGCCAATTTTTTCCAGAGTCGTTGATTTGCCCGCTCTCGTACTTCACTGACCAGGCGTACAAGTGTGGTGGCTCCGGGCAGCAGTACCTTATTCTGAAGCAGCCAAGCAGTGGCAAAATCAAACATCAGACCGGGTCGCTCATTACTCAGCCAAGCGCGGGTATACAGCAGGCGCTTCAGGCGGAAAGACCACGGGAAATCGCCAAATTCATGATAGCCATAATATTCTTTAATTAACGCGGTATGCTCTCTGCGGGTAGTGTCCCGTTCAGCATAGCGAGAGAGTACTTCCGGGCGGAGGATATTAAGTTGCAAGGCGACAAATCGCTGAACGCATGGCAGGATCTGGGTTAAATCCGTCAAAAAGGTACCCAAGAAACGGGCCGTCGTGAGCTGAAGCGCTATTCCCAGACGGTTATGCTTTCCCCGTCGCAGATTAATGAAAGCAAGATCCCGCTCATCAAGATGAAAATATCGTGCTAACTGGACGTCGTTGGGTTCTGCAACTTAGCGTCCGTAATTTTGTTCCTGCTCACTGGTCAGAAAATCAACGGGCATATCAGCCTCCCTGCTGTGATGGCAATTTTTACAATTTCGTAACCGTCCGAAATATTATAAATTATCAGACACATGAAAACAGTTCCGTTTTTGTGTCTATTAAATCGATTTTTTGTTATAACAGACATAGATTGTCCGATATTTGATTTAGGATACATTTTATGCGACTTTTTGGTTACGCACGAGTATCAACCAGTCAGCAGTCTCTCGATATTCAGATCAGAGCGCTCAGAGATGCTGGGGTAAACGCTAACCGCATCTTTACCGACAAGGCATCCGGTAGTTCAACCGATCGGGAAGGACTAGATCTATTGCGCATGAAGGTGGAGGAAGGCGACGTCATTCTGGTGAAGAAACTTGACCGCCTTGGCCGCGACACTGCCGATATGATCCAGCTGATAAAAGAGTTTGATGACCAGGGCGTAGCAGTCAGGTTTATTGATGACGGGATCAGTACTGATGGTGATATGGGAAAAATGGTGGTCACTATCCTGTCGGCTGTGGCCCAGGCCGAACGGCAGAGAATTCTGGAACGCACAAACGAAGGCAGGCAGGAAGCAAAACTGAAAGGCATCCGCTTTGGCCGCAAGCGATCAATAAATCGGAAACAGGTATTATCTCTACGGCAGGAAGGTTTAGGGGCGTCAGAAATATCCCGGCATCTTAACATTGCCCGCTCAACTGTTTATAAAATAATAAAAGATGATAAGATGTAATAATGACATTTACTCAGAGCATATTTTGCAAGGTACTTCTCTCCTCGAATAGACTATTCAATTAATTTTTTAGTTAGAGGAATAATGAATAATAAGTTATTAATGGTTGGCATTAAGATATTTAAAACATGTAACTATTTAGATATTATAAAGCCTTTTTTTTATGGTCTTCCTCCCCAAAATTGGTAAGAGCAACAGGTGTATGTTAAATAATTGATAAAAAAATTAAAATTGAGCCACATTAGTTAATTTTTTGTGTTAATTGGTGGTGTGTTAGTTGAGCTTTTAATTTTCTAAATACAACCACACATTAAAATAACCATTGAAATTATATGAGAAATGTTAAATAACAAGGGATTGCCCTTGGTTGAATGTAACTATTTGTTTCATCCCAACTAGCATGATAAAATCCAGCTACATTTATATTTACAGGATGTAGACTTTAGATGAATAATGTACCGAAATTAATGATACCATTTTTCCTTTTGAGTTGCTCAGTGGAATCGGCTCCGTTATATTTTAACTCGACAGAAGTGGTTGAGGTCGGCACTTGGGACTGGAATAACAAAGGATATATCATAGGCGGAGGGGATGGTAATTATGGTAACCTCACTTTAAAAGGCTCATCTGGTTACAATCACTCGTTCAATGTTGGTGTTGATGGCGGGAATGGTATTTTAACCCTATCTGAATCAACAAAAAACCTGAACAAAAATACTTATTTTTCGACAGGAACTGTATCTACTGGTAATAATTCAGTGAGTAATACAATAGGGACGATTAACATTATAGGTCAGGGCACTGGACCTATAACTACACTTGACCTTAGTGTAGGGAGCAGTGGTCTCATGGACTGGAATACACAACGCAATAGTCACGTGGAAGGCACACTAAATATTATAGAGGGTGCAGTTTTAAATGTTGGTGAGCCTGAGATTTACTCAAAAAACAGAGCTTATGTAGGCTTTGGAAATACCAGCAATACGGGAATTATCAATGTTTCTGGTGATGGGAGTGAACTTAATTTAATAAGTAACGCTCCGTATCTTGGGGATTCAGCTGAAAATGGTGCATTATACCTTGGATTTATTGGTTCGGGTATCCTTAATATAACTGAAGGCGGTAAGTTGTCGGCGGGAAGAATAAGTGCTTCAACAACTCTTGTTCAGGATGATTCTGTTTCTGCACTAAAGCCACCTTCAGCTGAAATCAATGTTTCAGGTGAGAACAGCCAGCTCATTGTCCGAAGCCAGATGTCACTTGCGGCAGATGCCCTTGATACCCTTCAGGCGATTGACGTTCATTATTCCCAAAAAGGTGCCGGCTCAGCTGTTCTCAATGTAGATAACTACGCTGACGTCATATTTGAAGGTAAGGCTAACACAGATCTGGATGGTTTCGATAATCCTGTCTCAGGCCTTTTCATGGCCAGTAGTGCAGGAACGTCTGCAATAGTTAATCTTAATCACAATGGTTACATCACAATAGCAAACAGTATTTTATCGCCTGAAGAAGATGCTATCGTTGCAGGGGATGGAAAATATGCATTTAATTTGAACGGCGGCACTCTGCGTGTTAATGATTGTAAATATTGCGATAACCGCTTATCGACCAAAGTTAATATGAACGTTCTCTCTGAATCCGTTCTTGAAGCCGATGACGCGAAAGAAATGTATCTTAACGGTTCATTATCAGGTAAAGGCGGGATAGTTAAATCAGGCGAAGGTCTGGTGGCGTTGTCCGGGGTGAATAGCTATACGGGTGGAACCCGGGTTGAAGGTGGGGAACTACGTTCAGAAAGTAAAGATGCATTCGTTAATAATACCTCCTACACAGTAAACGCAGGAAGGCTCAATCTCAATAATCATAATTTAGTTATGTCGTTGCTTTCTGGCAAAGGAGGTATCGTCGATGTAACAGAAGCTAGCCTTATTATTGACCAGAATGTCGATAGTCTTTATGCCGGTTCATTTGCAGGTGCCGGCCAGGCTGAAAAAAAAGGAACATCAGTATTATATCTCAGCGGCGACAGCAAAAATTATAACGGAGAATTTTTAGTTGCCGAAGGTGGTGTAGACTCATCTAAAGCCTTGGGGGGGAATATCTTTGTCCAAAATGAAGGTGCTTTATCTGCCGAGGGATCTTTAGGAAATACTACTGTTAAAGAGGACGGGGTATTAAGAGTAGGCAGTTATTATTCTGACAAATTTACGCCATCTCAGCTGGTTATCGATAATAAACTTATGAATGATGGAAGCATTATTCTGGGTAGAAACGGGGCTATATCCAAAGAGCAAGTCGGCAACGAACTTATTGTCTTAGGAGATTATACGGGTAATCACGGACAAATTTATTTCAATACTGTACTGGGTGATGATTCCTCTCAAACCGACAGGATGAAAATCGGTGGTGATACCTCCGGGACAACATATGTGCACGTGAATAACGTTGGTGGAACAGGGGATTATACTACCCACGGAATCGAACTTATCAGCGTAGCTGGTCAATCCAATGGCGTTTTCTTACAAAAAGATCGTATTGTTGGGGGTGCCTACGAATATTACTTAAGTCGGGGTAAAGATACTGACTACAGCAACTGGTATCTTGTAAATACTAAACCAGAGCCTGCACCGGAACCTACTCCAGATCCTACTCCAGATCCTACACCAGAACCTGGACCAGGACCAGGACCAGAGCCTACACCTAAGCCTGAACCAATAATTCGCCCGGAAGGAACCGAGTATGCAGCAAACCTTCTGGCCGCAAATACGCTTTTTGTTCACAGGCTACATGATCGCCTGGGCGAAACGCATTATGTTGATGCACTAACTGGTGAAGAGAAAGTAACCAGCATGTGGTTACGAAATATCGGTGGCCATACCCGATTTAAGGACAGTACTGGTCAGTTGAAAACTCAGGCCAATCGATATGTTTTACAGCTGGGTGGGGATGTTGCTCAGTGGAGCGGCAATGCTAACAATCGCTTTCATTTTGGTGTTATGGGTGGATACGCTAACCAAAAAAGCAATACCCGTAGTAGTTATAGCGGTTACAGGGCTGATGGTAGCGTCAGCGGTTATAGTGTCGGCATGTACGGGACATGGCTTCAGGATAACCAGGAAAAAACAGGTGGATATGTTGATACCTGGATGCTTTATAACTGGTTTAACAATACTGTGAGCGGCGAAAAACTGGCGTCGGAAGGTTATAAATCTAAAGGGATAACTGCATCTGTTGAAGCCGGTTATACATGGAAGACCGGTGAGAAAAATACTCGAGAAAGTTATTACATTCAACCTGTGGCACAGCTGACATGGATGGGCGTAAAAGCTGATGACCACCATGAATCTAATGGAACTCGCGTGAGTGGTAAAGGAGACGGAAATATTCAGTCGCGTCTAGGTGCAAGAGCCTTCATCAAAGGACACAGCCTCGTGGATGAGGGTAAAAATAGAGTATTCGAACCCTTTGTGGAAATTAACTGGCTACATAACACTAAAACTTTTGGCACGCGAATGGATGGTGTCGAGGTTAAAATAGCTGGGACCCGAAATATTGGTGAGATTAAAACTGGTGTTGAAGGTCAGCTAAATCCAAATCTTAATCTGTGGGGTAATGTTGCCCAGCAGATAGGCGATCAGGGTTACAGCGATACACAAGCTATGATAGGAATAAAGTATATTTATTAATATACACTATTGCTTAATATATATTTTAAATAAGATCAGGTGATTAGTTATTGTATACTTACCTGATCTTATTTTTTAATCTCATTCTATCTTAGATGATTATTGTCTTGTTATCCGAAAATCGCCCAGTAATTTAGCATCATAGTACATAAGATCAGGTATCTATCCCAACCGATATATCGATCGCATGTATTGGGTTTGCCATGAAGTAGTTGCAGTGACCGGGTAGCTGTGATAACTGCCAACTTTCAGACAGCCGCCTCGATTGGCATCCTTGTTTTCAAATTAAGTTCTAATGTTCCGTAGGGGTTTAAATGGGCGTAAATCAGTGGCGTCAGTGCCCTGTGTCTAATGTCTTCATTCGTGACAGCCATACGGGCTCATGTGGTTCCTGCTGGGTCATCAGCGTGTTAAGCAGACTAGGAAAATCAGCAACAAATGCAGAGCCAGGACAGAGAACTCCAGTTCTTCCAGACGATTTGTCGCCACTTCCCCGCCCTTACCATAAAAATGGCCAGGCAAGAGCATCCAGTACCGGATGGTGGCGGCTGTTAAGGATTTTTCAGAGCATACCGCTATAGTGTTTGCTGTAGGAATGCTGGCAGAACTGGTTGCGAAAGGGCATCTGTGTCCATTAAAAGAGGCGTCGGAGGAGGGAAACATTGCTTAACGTGAGTTTTCGGTCCACTGAGCTTCAAACCCCATTTACTGATGAAGACAGGCGACTAAAAACGCTTATCACATCCATACCTGAATCAATAGGTGAACAACTTACCGCACTGATTGAGCGGGATGATGGTATTACTGCACTTAATATTATTCGTGCTGATCAAAAAGATTTTCAGTATACAGCGGTCAAAGCAGAAGTGGACAAAGCCTTACGACTCAAGGATCTGTACAACTTTACCAAAATCTTTATTCCATCATTAAAATTGTCGAAAAACGCAGTGCGCTATTATGCTGATATCACTGAACAATGTAGTGGTTTACTGAATTTGGCCACCTGAACAGAGGTGATATGCTCACCTCAGAACAATACAGGTGCTCCAATGAAAAGAAGAAATTTTAGTCCTGAATTCAAACGTGAATCCGCTCAACTGGTTGTCGATCAAAATTACACAGCCGCTCAGGCAGCCAAAGCCATGGACGTTGGCCTTTCCACGATGACGAAATGGGTAAAACAACTGCGTGATGAACGCCAGGGAAAAACGCCAAAAGCCTCTCCAATAACCCCGGAGCAAATAGAGATACGTGAGCTAAGGAAAAAGCTACAACGTGTTGAAATGGAAAACGATATTTTAAAAAAGGCTACCGCGCTCTTGATGTCAGACTCCCTGAACAGTTCTCGTTAATCGGGAAACTCAGGGCGCGTTATCCTGTGGCTACTCTCTGCCACGTGTTCGGGGTTCATCGCAGCAGCTATAAATACTGGAAAAACCGTCCTGAAAAACCAGACGGCGGACGGGCTGTATTACGAAGCCAGGTACGGGAGTTGCATAACATCAGCCATGGCTCTGCCGGGGCAAGAAGCATCGCCACGATGGCAACCCAGAGAGGCTATCAGATGGGGCGCTGGCTTGCTGGCAGACTGATGAAAGAGCTGGGGCTAATGAGCTGTCAGCAGCCAACTCACCGGTATAAGCGTGGCGGCCATGAACACGTAGCTATCCCGAATCACCTTGAGCGACAGTTCGCCGGACAGCAAACTGACGGTTAAAGCGCTGGAAATGGCATGGGAAGCTCGCGGCAGGCCAGGCGGCGTGATGTTCCACAGTGATCAGGGTAGTCATTATACAAGCAGGCAGTTCCGGCAGTTACTGTGGCGATACCGGATCAAACAGAGCATGAGCCGACGTGGAAACTGCTGGGATAATAGCCCGATGGAGCGCTTCTTCAGGAGCCTGAAGAATGAGTGGGTGCCGGTGACAGGCTATATAAGCTTCAGTGATGCAGCCTACGCAATAACGGATTATATCGTTGGGTATTACAGCTCGCTCAGGCCGCATGAATATAACGGTGGGCTACCACCAAACGAATCTGAAAATCGATACTGGAAAAACTCTAACGCGGTGGCCAGTTTTTGTTGACCACTACATGCCGTTCAGCGCCCAAGTCGGATACAACTCACAGTAACGCGTATAGAGTTCGGTTAATTCAGTAAACAATTCACCCTCAGTAAGCAGTCCCGCCCCTTTCAAGTCCTGGCGTTGATCCTGAAAGTATTTGGTCGCCTTGCCCAGAGTAGCGAAAGGGCGGCCAGCAATAGACAGTGGTTTTGCAGTACCCATCGATGTATATCCCTGTATCGCAGGCGTTAAGCCTGCTTATAGAAAGGTTCAGATCTTCTGCAATGTCCTACACTCGTTCACGGGAGACGACGCGCGCCTGCATCCGCCTGATTGCTTCCTTCTTGACGGCCGGGTTAGCAGGTCTAATCACGGGTGATTTCATCCAGATTTGATACTGCATGGCGACTTCACTAGCGCGGGCCTTGTGTAGTGGTGATGATCTCGGCTTTCTGGATGCAGCTTTATACGCCTGCTGCATCATTTCGGGGTTCTGTGCCGGAACCGCCGAAATTTCCGGCGCAGAACCCCTAAAAGCTTATCAGTCGCTTAAATAGCAGCTGCTGGATATCCTGCTTTTGCGACAAAACTGCATGAGCGGTAATGGCTTTATCTTCGACCGAATACAGGACACGGTAGCCATCTGCCGTATTGCATTCACGGTATTTAGCACATCCTATTTTCAGCAATTCCGGGCAGACCTGACAGCCAAGAGGAAAATCACTCACTCGTTTTTCGAATTGCTCAATAATGGCGGAGATCACCTCTTTGGGTTCAGCTTCTGTACGACGTAAATAGTTGGCTATATCATCGATACAAACTTTTACGGTATGAGTGTATTGAAATACAAAACTCATTTTACAACCCTTCCAGCAGTTGGCCCCTTGAGTAGACCTTGCCGTCAGTTTTATCCTTCTCAGAGAGGGTAAGCAACTTAAGTAGCGCAATTGCGTTTTCACGCTCCTGCTGAACATCGTATGATTCAATCACATATGCAGGAACGCCATTCTGAGTAACCAGGATCGGCTCTGCCAGATCAAGCGTTGCAGCGTTTTTTTTCACATAACTGATAGTTTCGACTCTCATGACATATTCTCACTTTTCCTATTTGAGTTTAAATTTAGTCTAAATGTGGTCTTATTACAAGGGTGCGCTTAGCGGGGATTACCTGTTTGTCCTACTGGCGGATACATCTTCCCCAATCTGATCAGATTTACTGGATGCACACCAGAAATAGCAAGATGAAAGCAGGTGATATGCTTATTTACCGACAGTAAAATAAAACACCTTAGAACTACATACGTAATTCATTTGTGTTACACAATAAGTACTATCGACCGTCTTTCAATAGCGCAGAGGTCATGAGCTGAAAAAGGAAAGGTTCACCAATTTTCGAACATGCTTCGGTCTGCCAACCGCACCGATCCAGCAGTTTATTCAGATTAGCCACGCTACCGGTAGCTCTGGCCATAAGCGGCGTGATTTGTTTTCCACCATCATCAAAAGCCGTATCGAGAGAAGAACGGGACAGGTATATCGCGTTAACACTGGCATTCATTGGCACCGCATTACGGCCGGTCCATTCCCTGTCAGTGAGGAGTCGGTATATCCAGTGCATCTCCTTTGCCGTTTCGAGTGCGTATGTCAGCCGAAACAAATCATTCTGCTCCAACAACTCGCCGTTGCAGGAACGCCACAGGTAATCAAGTTTGTGAAGCATCTTTGCTCTGGCTCCCAGAGTCCTCCCCTGCTTTAGCAACCATTCGATATCCGGGGCCACATCGCGGGGAAATCGGTGCTGTTTAAGCGCCGTGGCCAGCCAGCGAGTCAGGAACAGATTTTCCTGTGATTCAGAACTGACCTGGCCGTCACGTTTTGCCAGCTGAAGTGCGACCATGGCACACCATGCCAGATGACCGGATTTTTTCGTCAATGATTCAGTGCTCACAGATATATACGTCTCCCTGGCGTTATCCAATTTTTACGCCGTACATACAATGACAGATATGGTTAATTATACCGCGATCCTTACACTAACTGAATGTTTTAAATGGTTTTTTAGTTATGCGTTTACGCATGAAGGCGACAAAAATTGTCTCATACGATGCAGCTGTTAAGGGTCGCCGGTAGCCCGGCGAAGCCGGTTACGGTTTGATAGGTTCTGCCTAACCATCCCCTCACCCTGATAAGCCATACCCGCTTACAGCAATGTAGAAGCCTCTGTGCGCGGTCGGAGTGGTCCCGACAAGGCCGCTGGCCGTAGTAGGGGCATATCTCCGCGTGCGAGCGTAAGCGAAGCTACGAGCGTGTATTTAGTTCTTTCAGCAAACATACTTCCAGCAACAGCAATTCCCTAGTTACAACATCCATTATAAAGCCACTCTGTTCCCGGCCTTTGGCCGGGGCGGGGCGGCTTTTTAGTTGGTAGGGGTATTACCGTCCTTTATGTTGGCTGAGAGCTGGAGTTTGCCCACCATAGGTGGGAGCTACTTATTAGGCGCGTAGCGACTTTCCGAACCGGCGCGAGCTTGCTCGCTGCAAGGGCGGTCACTTATGCCCTTTATCCACAGAAAATGCCGGACGGAGTAAGATCTTTTTAATTAGTTTACTAATTAAAAGAAAAAGATCTCTGGGTTATGAATATATTGCAGGTAAGAAATGGTTGGTTTCCGGGTAAGGTTCACATCTCGATTGCGGGTAATTGTGGATTAGAAAAGAAAATAGGCCGGTTTGCCTTCGGGAGCATGATTGGAGTCGTCAGTGAGTGTTTTTAATGTGCGATTTTTGAGCGAAATCCATACGCTGAGCAGCACGAAAACCGCCAGCGGCGGTTAGAGGGGATTTTTCAGTAGATTAAGAGGGTCAGTGAACGCTGTCCGGCGGGGCATGTTCCAGCCCAAGGTCCAGTTGATACAGTCGCATGTGCGCAAGCCGCTCGAATTCATCCGGCGTCATTTGATAAAGCTCGTCGGCTGGAAGCGTTTTCGTTAAATGATCGGCCATAGCATAGAGCCTGTCGTCAAACTCCAGCGTGCCCAGTTTTTTCGCACGCTTCTGCTTCAGGGCATTCTCTCGCCGACGCACGAGTGTTGCGTGTCGCATACGTTCATACCAACGCTTACGGGCAGCACTGACGCTAATTTCCTCTCCGGGAGCAAGAAGGCCATCAGCTTCGGCCATTAGCCGTTCCTGCTGCTGCGCATACAGTTTATCGATATTGACGCCAACCAGCTTCCAGAACTGCTCCGACAACACGACATGCTTCGGATACCAGTAGCGATTAAAACTGTCCCACTGGACACCCTCAGGTAGTTCCAGTAGACCGAAGCGTATGAGCTCCTGTATCAGAGTGCATACCCGGCGAACGGTTACGGCCGTTTCCGGGATGACGTTCCCGTCTTCGTCTTTTGGGCTGAGTTCGTTGGCCAGCCGGCTGACATTCATCGTAACGATGTTTGTTGATCTGTCAGCGACGCTGATAAGCAGGGGAAAAGTCGCATCAAGCAGATTCTGCCGATCAGGACGAAAATCACGGGAACGACCAACAACCCTACGCATCTGAACAAAGTAGGGGTGACGGGAGATACGTATGCGCAGCGATACACGGCCACTTTGCTTGTCACGTTTAACTAACCGACGATAGCCGTGGCCAAACTCGCCGGACAACGGTTTGTATTGCTCCGGCCGGATATATAAAGGGTTAGGGCATTTACACGCAGTAGAATGCTCACCTCTTCGGCGTTTGGTAGGTTTTGGTGGGGACTGCGTCTGGGGTTCGTCAATCCATTGCCAATAGGTGTTATCTGTCGCGGCACGCTCAAGCGCATCGAAATTGATGTTTTCCCAGGTAGGATCGTTCGATAGGTTGTCAGGACTTTTGCTAGTCACACCCGCCGACACTTATGGCGGTCTTCGGGTATTGTTTTCTGAATTGCATGAGTTATAATCTCTCACAGGCCAGCGCCTGCTTTGTGACCCCCTGATATCTGTGCTTCCGCCAAGTTGCTTTCAGATTTCGGGGGGTTTTTGCATTCAAGGCCCTATGTTCCGGTACCTTTTCCCTTTGAGCATTTCAGGATATGCCCATCCAACTACACTATGCCGCCTAAGCCGCACAGTCTTTTATCCTTTTACAGGTCAGTTGGTTACAAACCAGACCTTCATAATCACCTGCAAATATTACCCGTTTTTTATCCGCTTGCAACAAATGGATCCCAGCCGAACGATCTCCATCACCTTGCCTGAATAAAATATCCTTACAAATCATAAGCTATGATGATGGATCTGAAAGATCACGCTCGCGCCCTCTCTACGACCTCGCCACGCAGGGCTTAAGGCTAATTAGCTCCCTAAATATTGATCCATATCAACATTTAGGGAGCTAAAATTAATAATGCCAACATTAGGTTCACTTAAGAGTGGGGAAATGATGACTACTCTTTGCACACCAGACAAACCGACTCCAATAAAAATATCCAAACAGGCTATGCATTTTTTCAAGCAAAGTGAGGAGCCATGGCGAGTTAAAGATGCCCAAAGCCGCTATATTTACGCCAACCAGGCATACTTTAAATTTCTTGTAATTCATGAGGATATAGTCAAAGACATCAACAAATTTAGTTATGAAGCGGTCCCGGCGCTTGCCTCTTTGGCAAGCAGGTTGATCGTTCACGACCAAAAAGTTATGCAGACAGGGCAGCGCCTCGAAGCTGTAGGAACGCTGTTAATAGGTGAGAATTATCGTTCCTTTGTGTTTGAAAAATACCCATTTTTTGAAGAGACCGGTCGAATAGTTGGTACGGTGTTCCATCTGAAGCCATTCGAGCGGCTTTCTATGGGGTACTTTTTAGAGAAGCCATTCTATGGTGAAGCAACTTTCACTCCCCCAACGGATATCTTCACAAAACGGGAATGGGATGTTCTATTTCTACTTTTTCGCGGCTCATTAAGGAACCAAATGTCTGAATTTTTGGGTATTTCTGAAATTTCAGTGAGAAATATTATCTCGCGATTATTTCTGAGAACAGGCGCACCATCGAAAGATGCACTGCTGGAACTTGGCGTCAACAAAGGATGGCACTTATACGTACCGCCCAGATTTGCGTCGATCGGTTACGATATCTTGTTTAAAGACAACATATAACTATACCACTTTAGCCTAGATGGAAATAGGTGCAATTTGTACCGGTTCATTTTGCACCTATTTTTAATTACCCGCCTTCATATAATCCCCCTATACCACGGATTACCACCCCGTATTAATTTACCTTAGTCTGCAACTATTGGGCTTATTGTCAGTTACACCCATAAATTTGAGAGTCTAAGGCACAAAGACTAATAAAACACCTTCGAAAATCTATATATTCTATTTTCCTTCTGACTAATTAAGGAGAAAATATGTCACGGAAAATAAATAACGAATTTGTCAATCAAAACACCACGCACGTAGAAATACCTCTCGTCTTCCAAAGATATATGGATAATTTGGATGAACCTTGCGGAATAAAAGATAAGTCATCAATATTTGTATATGCTAACAAGGCATATCATGATTTACTCAACTTGCCCAAGGGATACAATGTCGCAGGTCGACTGGATAGCGAACTTCCTGCCACGACATCTGAGTATGCCTCTATGTTTCAGGCCCATGATCGTCTTGTTGAGAACACAGGGAAACGGCGAAGCTCACTAGAAATCCACCCTTTTGGAAGAGACCAAAAGTTAAGAGCCTATTTTTTTGATAAAACGCCTTTCCCTGATTCGTCTGGAAAAACCGTTGGGACTTTTTTCCATGGACGCAAAGCGGAACATTTATCCTTGCGCTTTTATACAAAAGGGGATAAGGCCGAATCATTATTACTTACACTCCCAAGTAATATCTTCTCAGAAATAGAATGGATGATTATATTTTATTTACGCTCTCATTTATGCAGAAAGGAAATTGCTTTAAAGTTAAATCGCTCTGAAGGATATATAAAAAACCTAATCGCTATGATATATGATAAAGCGGGAGTAACAAATACACGGATGCTTATCGATTTTATAAGAGAGAATGGTTGGCATCGATATGTGCCAGAACAACTTCTGACACACCATCACCGTATATTACCTTAGCAGAGGTCATCCAAAACAATTCTGTCTGTGCTCAGGTGTGAATCTGGGCATAAGAAAATAAAATCGAGCTGTGTCTTCGCATACAGCTGATGTGCAGTATTACCGGAGATGCAGAATGTATCTCCTTTTTTAACCGGATAGTGCCGTTTGTTCTTCAACCCGCCATCGACCAGATCGGCAAGGTAGATAACGCCTTCTCCATCCAGCATGGAATACCACTCGTCACCCTTCGTATGCACATGACAACTAACCTTTGTTCCCTCATCCATGCGGGTACCAAAGCTGTTCAGCGCAGTTCCCTTTTGCAAAGGCGCAATTCGGATGCCGGCAACAGGGTCATAAACCGCGTTACCAATTTCTTCATAAAAACCTTTCATAATCCCATCCCTTTTTAAAAATTAATAGTGCCGAGACGGCACTATATTGCCCATTCCTGTTCTCGTATGATTCAACGCGTTGAATCGGTACACGTCTCTTCTCCCCGCCAAGAGCAGAGATAAGTAAACTCATACGCATATATGAAATGTTCGTTAACCTGCTGATTTACTGATGAATTCAAGAAGACGCTCAACCATTTTTTTTGCTTCATCCAACGATGTTTTGTACTTACGCGCATCATCGTGAGCGTCATAAAACGGGTTGAGTGCATCGCTATTCTTATCCCTATGGTATTTCAGGATAGCTTCTGCCACATCATCATCAATTGTGTAGAAGTAGCTTTCCGGATAATCCAATGCTTTTGCGATGCGGACGATAACGTCAAAAGAAGGGGTGAAGCGCCCGCTTTCATAATTGGACAAACGAGAATTGAGGCTTACGCCTTCGATTCCAATAAGTTCGGCCAATTTTCCTTGTGATAATCCTGCGGCTTCGCGGGCTGCTTTTAGTCGCTTGGGAACCATGTTGAGCTACCTCGTAGTATCAGGCGATCATATAAAGCGCAGGAAAAACCGAACATCATTACCGCAAATATATTTGATTTGATGTAATCTGGTGTTATGATTTCAAACGTACCTCGTTCTACCGCCAAGAGATCGGAGTGCACCTGAACAAGAATAGACTGAGCGATGCCGCTGTCTGAACTGCAGAGAGCTGAGTGAGACAGCCACTGTTTCAGCGTTATCGCCCAGTGTATTCGGCCCCCGCCGGATACAGAGAATGGCCCCTAAGGGGGATCGGTTCGGGCGAGAGCATGATGGATATTGAAGAACTTAACGGACAATCCTGGTATCTAGCGCAGTACATTACCGGTGGCATAAACCGCGAGAAACTTTTTAGCTGGCTTAGCGAGCAGCACATCACCCCCTGGACGCCACTGACAATCAAAACCATTCGGCGCACGGATAAAATCAACTGTATACGTAAGCGCATTTCACCTTTATTCCCCGGCTATTTTTTTCTGAAAGCAAATCTGGCCACTCAGACCGTTGATAATATCCGTCGTCACACAGCCTTTTGTGGTTTTGTTATGAATGGTTCTCAAATTGCACCACTTCGCCCATTGATCGTGGAAGGTTTGATGAAGCGTCATCCCGACCCGGCTCTTAGTCCAGAGGCGCAGGATGAGCTGGAATCCGCGTCCCGGGTATGGCTCACAACAACACAGTACCAGTACCTTCTCCGTATAGAGCAAGATTCCCAACCGGTGTCGAGAATGACGCTGCTAATGAAGCTTGTCTTCGAGCCCAGCTTGCTGGGGTTCTAATCACTCTCCCGGCATTTACCAGTTAACCCGACCTTGTGTCGGGTTCTTTTTTCACCCAGATGCGTTATTGCAATACCGGATGCCGGCAATGGTGTCTGAGCCGGTCCTGCCACGGACATCCCCCCTGTTCCTTTACCGGCTGGTCATTTATGGCGTACTCCTTCTGGCGGAAGGAGATACAGACACCATTGCCGACATTCGGTACACCAACTCATTTAAAGGAGATAGCCTTTGTCCTCCGCAGATAATACCGTTCACCATCTGCTTTGGTGCATTCTGATTGCCCTTCGTACCGCCGATCAGGAAAAACCCTTCACCTCGGAAATAGCTCGCCGACGTTTTATCGCGAACTGGTTGGACACGGCGCGCGGTAATCCCAGTTTTCGGGGCATGAACGCCGAATTCACCACGCTGCGTCAATTGCTGGAAACCAGTGATAAAGCAGTTCCAGTTGACTCAACCCTTAGCGTTCTACTGAGTCACGCCACCGCCGTAGAACAATGCGACCTCTTCCGCTTCCGTTCCACACTTAATATCCTGATGCAGAAAGGCTGGCGTCTAGTCATTTGTCGATTCCCAGAGAACATAACGACGGAACTGATGCAACGCAGGCAGGACCGCCGTAAACATGCGCTCCAACTGACGCGCATGGAAAATGCATTCCAACCTACCGGGTATATGGTACTGCCTGTCACATTCCAACTTTTGCTAAATCGGACAGCAGAAAACAATGACGACGCGGAACTGATATTCCATACGGAAGGATTTCAGGTGGTTGTGGCTAATGAACTGGAGCTGGATAACCGGCGTCTCATCCGCACTCTGCACATCGGTACCCCTTCTTTACCTACCGGTGAATGGAGTCCCAGCATGGATAGGATTTGGCAACCTCCGCGAAACTCAGCCCCCTCGAAGAAGGAGAGTTATCACTGATAATGCGCACCTCTTATTTGGTCAGAAAAGAATCGCCAATCGAAAGAGTAAGGAAAACCACTATGTGTATCACCGTCACCGAAAAGGATCTGCGAGAATTGCATATCCGCCGGGCAGCACGGGTTATTCAGTTCAAACGGGCCTGCCGGCTAAGAGCCAGAGCCCCGGATAAAATGCCACTCAGTACGTTGTCTTCTTTGCGTAATTTAATCGATGAAGCGGAGGAGCAAATCGCAGAATTTCAGCAAGACTATCTCCGCTAACACCCCTCTCGTCACCCTGGCAATCCCGTCCCCACACGCATCACGCGGTACGGCTATTCCATTACCTGATGAAACCTATGAAAATCATTCACACAACCATGCTGATCCCCGTTTTATTGGGCGGTTGCAGCTTGTCGCATAATCGACCAGCCGACAGTAATGCTCAGCAATTCGTGGATACACAGATAAGCACAAACCTGCGGCTTATCGAACTGGCTCAGAAAGGTCTGAAGCAAGCCAGCGGAACGGCACTTTCCGCAAGCCCTCCACCTGCAAAACCCGCCATAAACACATCATCGGCCCCGGAAGCAAAAAGCTTGCCTGGCACGCTACGGGGATTAACCAGTATTAAATCTCTCGGCACACCAGAAGCATTTACGCTGGTCAACGTCAGGTCTCGCAACCTGGATCTGGAGGCAACTCTGTATAAAGTTATCCCGGCAGGCTGGACCGCGATTATCTCTGCTGACCTTAAAGCGAAATTTAGGCAACGGCTCACCCTGGAAGCTAACGATCAGTGGCCGTACGTTCTCGACGGTTTGCTACGCCAGCATGGATGGGTTGCGCTGATTGACTGGCCCAAAAAACAGGTTTCCGTTGCCTGGAGTACGCCGGCATTCACAACTCAACCGGTCAGCGCGGTGCCAGCGATCAAGTCAACCATCCCAGCGGCTAACAAAGCTACGTCTCCAACAGCAACAACACCGACAGGCCCGCGCAATCCATTCAGTGGTTCCCGTGATAAAGCGGTTCCCGCCCAGCCTGTTAAGATCGCAGCACCGACAGTGAAAGCAGTGCCATCGCCGAAAATCTGGCGTGCCATTCAGGGTTCAACGCTGAAGGACACCCTTTATTCTTGGGCTGCAGAAGAAAAATGTACTGGCGGGCAAAGCGGTAACTGGAGCGTGGCCTGGCTGACTGACGTCAATTATCGTATCGATGCACCGTTGTCATTCTCCGGCTCGTTTAAAGATGCCCTCAATGGCGTTTTCCGCCTCTACACCACCGCAGCTGTTCCTCTTTATGCCGGTATCAGTGCCTCACAATGCCTGCTCAAAGTGGATGCTAAGGAGGTGCGCTGATGGGTCTGGGCTACTGGCTTTTATCCATGTTCCTGGCGTTATTCCTGTTTACGTCCGATATGACGCACCGCGATGCAAACCAGGCTTCGGAAAATGCGGTCAGTGAAAACCTGCAGCGGGCCAGGCAGACCGTGCAATACATCAATACGATCAATGACTATCTCTATGACCATCCGCAAACCAGCGGCGTGCTCAGCGACAGCGTGCTGGGATTCACATCAGTGCCGTCACTGACGCACATCATTCAGAGCAACAGGGTGTTTGTATACCAGCCAGATCGCCTCGGTTTGATGGGCGCCCTGGCAACAGTGACACGCAACTCTGCGTTGTTGGGCCATGTGAAAAATCGCCGCCTAATTGATAACCAGGGTAACGATATGCAGGTCACCGTGCCTGACGTTATTCCCGACACATACCTCGTTTATCTCAACTGACCTTCCGGATCTCCTATGCATAAAACTCAAACGGCGCTGGCATCTGCCATCGCGCTCAGCCTTTTGCTGTCCGGCTGTTCCAGCATGAACAGAATTAACCAGACAATGGCACAGTCTGATAGCGACTATGGCACTGCAAAAGGCCATCTCGGCCAGCTTTCATCGGGTTCACCGGTGCAGGACCTCACTTCGCAGTGGATTAATCCCGTTCCCCTAAACAGCCCTTCCCAGACGCAGGCACAACTTCCCGGTTGCGCGCTGACACTGACGCGCCCGGGTGATGTTTCTCTCGCAGAAATCAGCGCCTTCATTACCCGCACATGCAAGCTGCCGGTCGTTGTTACACCGGATGCACAGGCGGCAATGACGACAGGGCAGGGGAAAACAGAAAAGATTCAGGGGAGCGTCCCGGCACCTGATGCCAGCGGCATGGTACCGCTCAACGCCATCGGAGGCGGTGCCCCGGTAACACGCGATGCCGGAAGCATGGGCAATACGTTACGCGGTGTTTACTGGCAGGGTTCTTTGTCCGGATTACTCGATAACGTCACCACGCGGCTCGGGCTGTCCTGGCGTTACGAGCAGGGCCGCATCTCGATTTTCTATGTCAATACAAAAACCTTCCCCGTGATGTTCATGGACTCCAAAACCGCCTTCAGCTCGAAGGTTGTCAGCGGAACCACCACGTCATCAGGCACATCGGGCGGCAGCAGCGGTGGAGGAATGTCAGGGGACGTTAATACATCTCAGACGACTACGATGGAAATGACCTCAGGACTCTATAACGACCTGCAAAACACCATCAAAGCCATGTTGACACCGGGTGTTGGCCGTCTGTTCCTGGCTGCAGGCATGTTGACAGTCACTGATACACCGCGCGTACTCGATGCCGTGGGCCACTACATTGACGACAGAAATATGGAGCTCAACCGGCAGGTTGTGCTGAACGTCAAAGTATTCTCCGTCGAAAAACGACGCCAGGATCAGTTGGGTATTGACTGGAATGCCGTATTTACTTCCGGCAGCGTCGGTGGCTCGCTGACCAGTGCATTTACCGATGCATCGACCAGTGCCATGACGGGAGGGTTATCCATCCTGGACGGTAAGTTTGCGAACTCGAAAGCCTTTGTGAACGCACTGGCAGAGCAGGCCAACGTGTCGCTGGTCACGCAACAGGCCAGTACAACCACCAACATGTCGGCGGTTCCTGTTCAGGTGGGCACCCAACAAGACTACGCCAGTCAGGTCAATACGGATTCAACGGCCAATGTCGGTACCTCAACGTCCATAACTAAATCGACGATCACCACCGGCTTTAACATGACCATGTTGCCGTACATCATGCCCAACTCACCCAAAATCGAGCTGCAATTCTCTATCAACATGAGCGACGACCCGACATCGCGCACCTTTACCAGTGGTGAAAGCAGCATTGAGCTGATGAAAACCCGGCTCAAGACCTTTAATCAGCGTGTGATCCTCAGCTCTGGCCAGACGCTGGTACTGAGTGGCTTCCAGCAAGTCAATAACACCAGTGGTAAGCAAGGTGTCGGCTCCGCATCTTTCTTTGGTCTGGGTGGGGGTGCTAACGGTCAGAAAGACGACACCATGCTGGTGATCCTTATCACACCAACGCTGCTGAGGTGAGCATGACGGATAATGACAATGCACTTTACGTTGTCCGCACGGGTCCACGTACGCTGGTTGCAGGGTTACGATGGGAGCTGGTTGACGGTCGGCGCAAGTCAGCTGCCCGACGTGCGGCCAGAAGCCGAGATGCAGACAGGTTTGCGGTGGTGCCGGCGGGTAAATCTCAGTTACTGACCGGCTCAGGCAATCTGACCGAATGCGGCATCACTGCGCGTGAAGCCAAAAACTCAGCCTCCCTGGCGTTAAGCGTTCTTCCTCTACTGGGTTCTCACGGTTGGGGTATCTTCGCGCTCGATGATGGCCGTTACTGGTTTATCGCCACGCAGGAAGGACAACTTTCCGTACTGTCGGATGTGGTTGGTAACCATGACACGGTCAGGCAGGCACTTGAAACGTTCCTGAGTTTTGACACCTTTACAGCTGATGACCGCACCATCTTTTGTCCTGCAGGTTTTCTGCCGGGGGTGAACGGGGACGATAAAACGCTAGATGTGTTGTTAAGCCGTCTGGCGGTTCCCCGTTTCGCCAGACTTCATCCGGTATCAAATCGTCTGGCACTGATCACATGGTCAGCACTGCTGGTCGTTATCTTCGGCGGCTACTTTGGCGTGACACAATATCAGTCACACCTTGAAACTCAGCGTATTGCAGCTGCAAGAGCGGCTTACCTGAAAACCAAAGAGCAAATCAAGTCAGCTACGCCGGCCTCGTTACAGCCCTGGAAAACCCAGCCTGTCCTGACTGACTTCCTGACCCAGTGCAGTCAGCAATGGAAGATTGCACCGCTGAGTATCGCAGGATGGCGTTTTAATACCGCCGACTGCTCACAGGAAGGTATCAGACTGGCCTGGAGCAAACCGGCTGGCGGCACTATTGGTGATTTCACCTGGCGTCTGGCCCATTGGTATCCGGGGCTTAAACCGCTATTTAACATCCCCGGGGGGGCCGATACCGGCGGCGTTTCAGTGGCACTGCACATGCCGCTGCCCGACGCTCCCGAAACCGTCGCCAGCGTGGACACTCAGACACAAAGGCTGACTAATTACGCACAGCAGCTGCGTGCCCGCCTGAACCTGACTGAAGACAGAGCATTATCAACCCGCGTTGACGGACAGGTTATTCCTCTGCCCTGGCGGAGCTTCAGCTTTACATTCACCACCGACATTCCCCCCGACAGACTCTTTGCACCGGCACAGTTTGATGCCTCGGGTGTACGTCTGACGCGGATAACGGTCAGCCTGAGTAACGCAAGGCTGCATTACTCTCTGGAAGGAAAATTGTATGCCCAACGCTAGATTATACGGCTCTCTGATGGGGGTCATTTTTGCCGGGATCGCAGTGAGCGCACACGCTGCACCCACGACGGCACTACCCAAAATTGAAGAAAACGCGTCAAAGACCGTCGATAGCATCCCCGCCGTGAATGAAAGGCCTGGCGACATGCTTAATCTGGCGAGAATTGAACGCATCCAGGGCGATACGTTGTTGTTTGAAGCTCAGGCAGCACGCGCAAAAGCGCTCCAGTCCCTGCAGCAAAACAATGGATATGACGCATCCCTTCCTACGCCACTGACACAAACCCTGATTGCACCGGCTCCCGGAGTCACGCCGCCAACCGATACACCACCACCGGCGCGTACCAGTCTGCCACGTATTGTTGAGATCGCGGGCAGCGGAAAAGCGTTGCGTACCCGCCTGGCATTATCTGACGGTGCCAGTGTCGAGGTCACCATTGGCCAGCGCATTCCGGGTACCGGTGACACGGTCAAGAACATTACCGCGCAGGAAGTGCAAATCACGACCGCCGCCGGTGAAGTCCACACCCTTCCGTTCACCGAATGAGGTTTCTATGCTCGACACCCCTATTCCTGCTGACATCGAGAACTGGCTGCACCCCGTTACGACCGAGGGTGGCCAGCTTTCGTTGATGATCGCAGAACATCATCGCGCTGACGTACGTGTGCAGTCGTTTGTTAACTCACTGCGTCAGAAACACCAAAAACCCATAGCCATTAATTTTCTTCCGCTGGACCAGATACGGGAATTAAAGGCTAAACAACCCAGAGACACGCTCAATCAGGACTTCAGCGACAACCAGAAAAAGGTTGTCGCTTACTTTCGTCAGGCTGCAAAGCTGCAGGCTTCAGATATTCATCTGGAGATAGGAAAGGGTGGTACCACACATGTGATGATGCGTATCCACGGAGACTTGATCAAAGTCGATGCCATCTCGAAAGAAGATGGCGAAGATCTGGCCTCCACCATCGTACTGTCGATGTGCGATGTTGCAGAATCTCAGTTCAACCCCAACCGGCAACAGGATGGACGCTTACGAAAAGATTTTCTGCAGGGTCTGAACCTGTTCGGCGCCCGTTATGCCCATACCCCTGCCGTATACGGATTGTACGTGGTCATGCGCGTTATTCCCGATGACAGTGCAGCACCGCCTACGCTGGATATGTTGGGATTTCTGCCAGCACAGCAAAAGCTCCTGCGAAGGATGCTGCAACGCCCGGAAGGTATTGTCATTCTTTCCGGCCCTACCGGTTCAGGGAAAAGTACAACGCTACGCACATTTAGCGCTATGTATCTGGACAGTACCCGGCACCTGCGGCGGTTGATGACAATCGAAGATCCGCCTGAGGGGCACATCGAAGGCGCAGTACAAACCGCCATTATTGCTGACAAAAACAACCCGGCAGCCGTATCAACGGCATGGGTTCGTTCCATTTCCGCCGCACTGCGTTTAGATCCCGATGCCCTGGTAGTCGGTGAAATGCGCGATAACAACTCAGCGCAAACCAGCATAACCGCCGCGATGACCGGCCACCTGCTGCTGTCCACGCTGCACGCCAATGACCCGATTAATATTCTGGAACGTCTGGTGACGATGGGCATTAACCCAGCGCTCCTGACGGACCCGCAATTGATGATCGGTCTTATCAGTCAGCGTCTGGTCCAGCTGCTCTGTCCGGAGTGCAAAAAGCCCTGGTCTGCCGTTGAGAGCACACTGACCGACGACGAACGTGACCTGTTAACGCAGGAACTGTTAGCGGCAGACAATCTGTATTTCCGCAATACAGAGGGGTGTGAGTGCTGTCATATGGGCATTGTGGGCCGAACGGTGATTGCTGAAGTAATTAGTCCCGACGCCACCTTTATGCAGATATATCGCGAAAAAGGAAAGCTGGCAGCCCGTAGCTACTGGCACCGCACGCTTGGCGGGATCACCCGAAATACGCACCTGTTACATCACATCAATGCTGGTTTGGTAGACCCGCTGGCCGCCGACCGTATTAGTCCGCTGGACGAAGACCGCTGGCTGGACCTAAATAAGGAGGACGTCAGCCGATGAAAAGACTGAACGTACTGCGGGCGAAACTGGCTACGGGAGGAAAGAGTAAGCATGGGCTGGCGGTTTACCGGCAGGCAGCGACCCGCTGGCTTTATCGTCATACCTTTTCTACCGGTGACCGGCTTTCACTTTATGAGGATTTGGCTTTTTTACTGGACAACAACCGTACACTGGAAGTTGCGCTGACCAATATGCGCGACAGCGCTACCGACTTTGGTAAACGCACATCCCCTTCGGCAGTCTGGCTGGATGACTGCCTGAAGGCTATTCGTAACGGCCAGTCTCTCGACGTTGCCCTTGCCGATTGGATCCCCCGCCAGGAGGCCGCGATTATCAGCGCCGGCGTAATGGATGGACGGATATCAGAAGCGCTTCGGCGGGCGATGACGGTGGTTCAGGGCGTTGATGAAATGAAATCGTCGGTGTTTAGCACACTGGGTTACCCACTGGCGTTAATTTCCACGGTAATTGGCATCATGGTACTGGTCAGTAAGCATTTTATTCCTCAGCTGACCAAAATCGTGCCACGGGAAACCTGGGAGGGCGGCATTTGGTGGCTGGGCGCAACGTCGGATTTTGTCGTTATTCATGGCGTCCTGCTTTCGCTTTCGGTCGCGTTATTGATTGCCTGGATAACCTGGTCATTCAACAACCTGACCGGCAAGGTTCGGCGCTGGCTTGATTATCTTGTTCCCTGGTCGGTGTACAAAGATTTTCAGGGCGTTGCCTTTCTGCTCAATATTTCAGCCCTGCTGCGGGCAGATGTTAAGACACTCGATGCTCTGGATATCCTGTCGCGTAACGCATCTCCGTGGTTGCTGGAACGTCTGAACGCAACACGCCGTCTGGTTCGTCAGGGGCAGCATCTGGGGCTGGCACTGCGTAATGCCGGCTACCAGTTCCCCTCAAAAGATTGCGTCAACAAACTGGTCCTGCTCACTGATGGTGATAATGCCGACATCATCATTGAAAACTACGCCAGGCACTGGCTAATCCGCGCAGTGAAAATTATTAAACGGCGTGCAACACGCTTATCCACCTTTTTGTTCCTGATCGTCAGTAGCTACATGATCCTGTTAGTTCAGGTCATACAACAGCTTAACGATATGGCTGGCCAGATGGGCCAGTAACACGCTTTACCCACCCACACTCACTGGCATTTCAGCCATTCACAGTAATTAAGGAAAACTCATGAAGAACTCAGCTTCACAGGCACTGCCGCGTCCTGTTCACCGTGGCGTACTGAGCATTGAACTGGTCATTATCCTCGCCGTTATTGTCATTATGGTGATTTACATCTTTGCCAACAGCGGCAGTTTGTTCCGCAAGAATGACACCACGATGGAACTCGGCAATGCGCAGGAAATCATGACTCAGACACGCACCCTGCTGAAAACGCAGGGAGGATATGAATTCAGCGACGCGGCCAAAATGACCGGCACGCTGGTACAGTTCGGTGGCGTACCCAACTCGATGACGCTCGTTGGTGATAAGAGCTCAGGCAGTGCGACCGTTATCAATACCTGGGGCGGAAGCGTAACGGTACAGGCAGAAGCCTCATCCGGTGGTAATAACACTGGATTCTCTCTGACCTATGAAAGCGTCCCACAGGAAGCCTGTGTGACGATGGCCACCAAAATGTCACAAACCACGGTCGTCTCTGAAACCTCCATCAACGGCACCGCAACGGTCGGCGCAGTCACGGCCGCTAACGCCGGCTCTCAGTGTAAGGCCGATACCGGTTCTAACGGTAACAACACGCTGAAATTCAAAAGCAACACGTAACGTAGTTTTGACTTCACGCGAACCACTGACCGGGCAGGCAAGATGTCTGCCCTTTTTACGGACTGATGATATGGAAACTATTCTGTCACGTACCGTGCTGCTGCTCTTGCTCCTGCTGGCTTCCAGCTCTTCTTTTGCATTCTGCTTTCAGGCGGCAGGCGCACGTTACCAGATTGACCCCGTGCTGCTTGAAGCAATGGCCGTACAGGAAAGTGGATTAAATCCACGGGCTATCAATACCAATCGCAACAAAGCAGGTAAGGCTGTCAGCACCGATTACGGTGTGATGCAAATCAACTCCACCCACATCCCCACGCTGATCTCAATGGGTGTCATCCGTTCGAAAGATGACTTACTGAACAACGCCTGCCTTAACGTGCAGATCGGTGCCTGGATACTGGCAAAACATTTGCAGACCTGCGGTGTCAGTTGGAGCTGCCTGGGTTCTTACAACGCAGGTTTTGCTGATAATAATGAAAAGCGGAGGATGGTTTACGCCAGACGGATATACGGTATCTACAACCAGTTACTGGTACGAAGACAATGATGCCCGTCCTGACCTTTTGCGTATTTTTACCGGTATTTGCTCTCATGGGGCGCATTCTTGTACGGCAAGCTTCTGGTTTTATTCGTGAAACGGAAGGGTTGACACCGACGAACCTGCCTTTATCTTCTTTCCTGGTGTTACTTTTTGCCGTTCTGGCAAGTGTCGTCGCTACCCGGGGGCTGTCACAGTGTTTGCCCTGGCATGTTGTACTACGCGACCTGATCTTACTCGGATGGTGCGTTCTGCTTACCCAGCTGGACCTCGCCCGGCAATGGTTGCCATTGCGGTTCACTAACAGCCTTCTCTTCAGCGGCCTGCTGTTCTCCCTGTTATCACAGTCGGGCATATCAACATTGATGGCGATCAGTGATGGGCTGGCAATGTTTGGAGTGCTTTTTCTCTTCCGGCTCTGGGCAAACCGACATGGCAGGGAGCGATTCGGACTGGGTGATGTGTATTTGCTCACAGGGCTGAGCGTCTGGCTAACTTTGCCCACTGCCGCCGTAATTGCCCTTGCAGCGCTTGGCCTCATTTTGCTGCAACAGCTTTCCAGCATGGTTGGCTTACTCTCCAAACAACAGGAAATCCCCTTCGCCCCATACCTTTGTCTCTGCCTCAGCGTGGCCATTCTGGCGCAGAGGTTTCCTTTATCTACAGGCTAAATCGCATGAATAAACAGATACCGTCCCCCGTTAACCGGGGGATGCTGACAATAGAAATACTCGTTGCGCTGGTCGTCATCATGCTCGCCGTCATATATGGCTACCCCCGCTATACCAACTACATGCAGGAAATGGAATGGGGAGTAGAGGCAAGCAACATGACTGCTGTAGGCAGCGCTGCGAAAAGCTATATCCGCGATAACCGCGATGCGTTGGTGAGTCAGGTCAGCGGAGGAGCCCCCGTGACCGTGACAGGCGTACAACTGCAACAGGCTGGGTATTTACCGACAGGATTCTCACTGCGTAATACGGCCGCACAGACTTATCTGGTGGGTATTGCCCGGGATCCTAAGTTCAATCAAAAACTGGTGGCCTTCGTTCTGACCACCGGCGGTCAGGAGATCTCCTATAAAGGTTTGCGCTACATCTCACAGAAAGTAGATGGTTCGGGTGGATACGTCTGGCCAGACAATGTGGCGACTGGTGCATTTGCCGGCTGGGAATTGAACCTGAACAGCTATGGCATGAGCGCAGCAAAAGGTCGGCTGGCCACCTGGCTTTCATCAGATGTACTGGGCACCGACCTGCAGGAAAGCGACCGTTTGTATCGCTATCAGGTCAGCGGTCGTCCCGACCTGAACCGGATGCACACTGCCATTGATATGGGCAGTAATGATCTTAACAACGCTAAGGCAGTTAACGGTGAAACAGGAAACTTCAGTAATACCGTCACAGCCGAAAACGATATCAAAAGCAAAAGCGGATGGCTCATCACCGGCACGGGCAAAGGCTGGCTGAATGAAGCGCACGGCGGCGGGCTTTATATGGATGACAACGACTGGATCAAGTCGGTAAACGGCAAAGGAATTTACACCAGTGGCCAGCTCAAAGGTGGAACAGTACGTTCTGATAGTCGTATAGCCGGCGGCGAGTACCTGCAGTTGGACGGCATAGCCACCGAAGGTGCGGTATGCTCCCCGGACAGATTAATCGGGTTTAATGCTTCTGGTAACGTCCTTTCCTGTCAGTCCAGCCGATGGGCGATAGTTGGTGAAGCAACAGGCTCATATGCATCCCTAGGCTCATACATCTCCACGTACTCAGGTGTTAACTCCGGTAATAAAAATATCGTCATCTACGCTAACGGCGGCGAATCAACGGTTAACCGAGGAATCAGAGAAGGCGACAACTGCAAAAATACATGGGCTTTGGCTGGTTATGTTGGTGGGACTTATGTCACAGGGGCACAAACAGCGAACTCGAACTGGAGTAAATCAGGGGCTATAAATTTTATTGTTCCCCCAGGCGCGGCATACCAAGTAACTTCCAACCCCTTACCTTCTTACGGATGTTCACCCGGTTCATTTAGTTTGATGGTATATCGATAACATTGAGTCTTGAGTCCACATCCTTTTCCTCGAACACATCTCCGTCCTCAAACATGGGAATGCTAATAATGAAAACCACGTATCTTGCCGCGCTGGCAGGCATTCTGCTGTCCGGTTGTCAGGCGCAGCAACCGCATAATACTGTCCCGCTGACTCAGGCATCAGACGATGCCTCACGTATCCGCAACACACAGCAGCAGCTTTACCTCGATGGTTCGCTAAACCAGAAGGCCACGCGGCTTCCTGGTAGTTTCGCGGCAAACAGCGACAGACTTTCACTGAACTGGGAGGGAGATGCTATTGAACTGCTCGCCCAACTAGCCCGTCAACGCGGACTTAATTTTGCATACAGCGGGGTTCGGCTACCGCTGCCCGTCAGCGTTCATGTCGACAACATCACGTTTGAGAACCTGCTCCGCCAGCTGGAAACGCAGATAGGATGGCGTGCCAACCTGAAACAGCAACCACTGGAGCTGCACCTGTACTTTGCGCTTCCGGATAAAGGAGGTCGCCTCGCATGAAACGACAGCTACTTGCGGGCCTGTTGCTGTGTTGCACGCTGCCTGCATTCGCAGAAGATGCCCCGCCTGCAGATATGGCGGACTACCTCAATCCGACCGTCAATGATTTTAACGGGCTGAGTGATACCGTCTGGCAGATGATCAACGATGCTGGCCAGACCGTAGGGTTTCAGGGAGGGAAGGCCCAACGAGCCTGGGAACTTCGTCAGATACTGACGGCCCGCGACACCACGCTCAACAATATGTACGACTTCCGACCGCTTATCAGCCGGCAGGGCTATATGCCGCCGGTGATAGCCACCGCGACCGACATGGCACATATCACACCGGATCAGATACGCACGGCGTATCGCACCTATAACATTCTGGTTCCGGCTCGCTTTGTCAGCAACCCACCGGGCTGGCGAACCTGGCTGCTACCAGGGCTTGCCAGCAAACGTATTGACGCACCGGATGCCAGCGTCCGTCCCAAAAACAGCAAGGAGAAGGCCGTCTGGGAAAAAGCCGTGCGTCGTGGCTGGGAGGAAGGCCGTCTCAGTGCCGATCGCACGCTGGAAGCCAATTTCAACCGTTTAACCCGTGATTACACCGGCATGCTCCGTTATTCCACGCTGCTACAGCAGGGCATTATTCATGCACCGGATGTCAAAGAGACCCAGCAGAGCGTCACCGGCACACGTGATGAACTGATGATTGGTGACAAGGTGAAACGCATTCAGGATCCGGCAGGCTTTGTCGTGGATAAAAAACAGTGGAAACCTGTCATACGTAAGGAGACGCAATGATGTTACCGGCATTTGATTTCCATAAGCACGGTGGCATCACCGGCGATGCCTTGCGGTCCTTTCTTGTCCACTCTTCTCGCAACAATGTTTCCGATATTTTCCTGCAGGGTGGCGGGCCGCTGGTTGTTGATTTGTATGGTCGTAAGGTCAGGGCCAGCGAGTTCCGCATTGAACCGCCTCAGTTGGCCCGCTTAATGGATGATGTTTTTTCTGAACAAATCAAAGGTGATCTCAAATCAGGCAAAGGGGTCGACCGCGCCCTTCAGCTGACCGGTGATATTTACAACCGTTACGGACTAGGACGAGGTGAGCGCCTGCGCTTTCGCTGTAACTTCGTGCAGGCCACCATCGGTGACTATGACATGGTGCCGGCACTCACGCTGAGAACCATCCCGACCGTTATTCCGCAGCTTGAAAGCCTTGGACTGGAAGATGATTTATTCCCGGCGTTACTTCCTCACAAGGGCATAGGTCTGGTTGTCGGCGAAACAGGTTCGGGAAAATCCACGCTCCTGGCTTCTATCTATCAGTACTGCGCCCAGCATTATCCCGACCGCAAAATTGTCACAGCGGAAGACCCGATTGAATTTCTGCTGAACTTTCCGGATGCCATCCTGATGCCGGAACAGTCGCAGATTGGTCGCGATGTGGCTTCCTTCGCTGAACACCTGCGGCTGTCACTGCGTCGCGCACCGGGCGTGATTGGCGTGGGCGAAATACGCGATCTCGAAACACTTTACGGTGCCGTCATGAACGGTCAGTCCGGGCACCTCTGCCTGTCTACCATGCACACCGACTCCCCGGGAGAGACCATTCCCCGCGCGTTGATGCTGGTTCCGACAGAACTTCGGGAAGCGATGGCACACAACCTGCTGAGTAATCTGCAGTACATCATTGCCCAGCGATTGTTACGCACCACCGACGGCAAGCGTCAGGCGGTAAGGGAATATCTGGTGTTTGATGATGATGTTCGTGAAGCGCTGGGCCGTCTGGATCATACCCGTTGGCGTGACTGGATCGATAACCATCTCAGTGAACGTAAAGCTCGCATGAGTGATAAGGCATGGGCTCTCTATCAGCAGGGCCGTATCAGCCAGCATGAGTTGCTGACCGTCATTACCCGTCGCGAACTGGAGCGGAGGATGTCCATGTGAATATTTGCCCCTGGCGGGATGCCGGGCGACGACTGGAAATACTGGGTATTCCGGTCGTGCTTTTTGCCCTGTATGCCGCATGGTTTCAGTGGCCGGAAACGACCACACTCTACATCATCACCGGCATCATCCTCTTCTTTCGGCTTCTCTCCTTCTTTGGTTTCACCATCACGGTGCTCTGGCAGCGCCTCATCTACCTTCTTCGCGGACAGCGCCTGACAGGTCGTCCGTGGTGGTATCGCAAGTTCTTTGAATAATAGAGGAACAAGGCAATGCAGAAACGTACTTATCTCACCATCATGCCGGACAACAAAAAGGACGCGCTACGTGCGGCTGGCCGGCTTCCGGATGGGGGTTATCCCCTTGAATACGACAGGTCACAAAAACTCTGGTTTGCGAAGGAAGAGGCGGACCTTGAGAAAATTAAGCCCTGGCTGCCTGAAACTACCATTACAGGGCAGACTCATACCCTCGCAGAAAACCTGACACCTGTTGAGGAGTTTGCACAGGTACTACGCGAGGCCGGGTTCGTTCTGCCCGATAACGGCCTGCCAGAGATGGATGGCAAACGGCACCGCGTTGCGGCGGAAGGTGATAAAGCCGGCAGTAAATCCGGCGTCTATCAGGGATTCATGGATGGTCGTCCTGCTGGCTGGTACCAAAATCACCGTGCAAGCGAAGGCAAAGTGAACTGGACATCCACCGGCGCATATCAGTATGACCCCGCAGAATCTATTAAACAGCGTGCGCTGGCGGCTCAGAAGCGTTGGGACAGAGAAATTAAGTCGCAAAATGATTATGCGCGCATTGCGAAAACACTGGCAGGTCAGTGGTCAAAAATGCCCGCCGCGCCCGACTCGCATGCGTACCTGTCACGTAAGAGCGTGCCCGCCGCTGCGGGTGTCAAGCTGGATAAATATGACAATCTGGTCATTCCGCTGCGCAATACCGCCGGCGAACTTCGCACGCTGCAGTACATCAAGCCAGACGGTACCAAAAACCTGAAGAAAGATGCCGAGAAGACCGGTAATTTCTTCGTCGTTGGCGGCGAACTAAGCCCGCAGCTTCCCATTCTCTATGCCGAAGGATATGCCACGGCGGCAAGCCTGCATCAGGCCACCGGAATTCCGGTAGTGATGACGGTGGATGCTGGCAACATGGTGACAGTGTCACGAAACCTTAAGGCTCTTTATCCCGATACGGCTCACATCATCCTTGGCGAAGATGACTTCACGAAAACTGACAACAAAGGACTCAATAAAGCCCGGGAGGCCGCAGCGGCCATTGATGGCACTTATATCATTCCGCAATTTACTGAAAGCGAACGCGCACAGGCATTCGCCGGCACGGGTTCATTCAGCGATTTCAACGACATTCATTCATCACGGGGACTCGATGCCGTGTGCGACCAGCTGTCTCCAGTTCTTGACCCTTTACTCCCTGACTGGCGTCAGACCTTCACAGAGGAACATCCCATGCCAGAAACCAACCTCAGACAGGACGATCCTGAAGAGCAATTACCGGAACCTGCTGATATCGCAGAATATGCGGCTTACATGCAGCAGGAGTCATCTTCACAGTCCCCGGAAAGTGAAGACCACCTCGTCGGGCAGAACAGCAGCGAACCAGCAGAAGCCGTATCAGAACCTGCTGAAGCCACACCTGCACCATCTGATGCAGAAATACCCCCGGTTAACGCAGAAAACGAACCAGAAATAGCAATTTCACAGCCACCTGATGCAGAAATTGCGTCTGTTGATGCAACATTGCAGCCCGGCGATACCGAATCCGCGCCAACTGAAGCCAGTCAGCGTCCGGCAGAGACCGACGCTCTTGCCGAACCGGCAGCCGCCTTACCTGACGCGAATATTTCACCGCCAGATGCGTTGCCGACATCCCCTAAGCCATCACCACAGCAGGTCCCCGAGAGTCCTGTTGGCGTCGTAACACAGGCCCCCGAAGAGCCACCGGCACAGGCTGACAGGGAAACACCAGAAGTGAAAACGACTTCTTCGACCGAACCTCAGGATATACCTGCCGAAGAGAACGGCTTTAACTTCACTTTTGGCCGTCATGCCGGCGACGTCAGCCCGCAGGAAGACCCGGTACCGCGTATCAATCTTGATGAATTGTTGCAGGGCCTCAGCAGCCGCCAGGAAGACCGCACATGGATATACGCACTCGATGGCCAGGACGCCTTCCGCGATTACGGCGATCGCATTGTGATGGCTTCACCGGAAGCCAGTGAAAATGACCGGATGATCCTGGCTGCCCTGCTTTCCGCGAAAGCCAATCAGCGCGGCGCGGTAGAAATTACCGGCAGCGAAGCGTTTATCCAACGAACAATGACGCTGATAGCAGACCACAACATTGAGGTACACCTCAAAAACCCACACCAACGTGAGCAGTTCGAGGCACTGCTGAAATCCAGGGCTGAGAATACCGTGCCACAGAACGGACTGGATATCGGCCCCGAAAATCCCGCTGTTGAGCCAGCCCCGGCACAAGCTGCAGCTGACTCGCCGGTAGTCTCCCCTTCGGCCTCAGCGGCCAGCGAAGCACCCGCCCAACCTGCTGCACCTGAGCTGACCACGATTGAAAAAGAGACGCTGCGCACCGGTCTCACAGGCAAGCTACTGGATGCAGGCCAAGCGCCGTACCAGTTTGATAAAACCAAAACCGACAGCTTTTATGTACAGATGCGCACCAAAGGCGGTAACAAAACCTTCTGGGGTGTCGAGCTTGAGCAGGCGCTTAAGGACAGCGGAAAACAGCCTGGCGATATGGTGAAGCTGCAATTCCTTGGTAAGAAGCCGGTCACCGTGAACGTGCCGGTGAAAGATGCCGACGGTAAGGTTACCGGTTTTGAACGGCTCGAAACCCATCGCAACCACTGGACAGTTTCCCCGGCCATGGACAACCGGCTGCTTGTTGACGACAGAAACGCCGTCGCACCGGCGGAACTTGCCGCCTACGACGGTAACGCTTTCTGGAAGCTACAACAGCAGGTGATTCAGGCAGCAAATCTGCCGCTTACCACACCTGACGCCAGCGGCCACGGGTTGCTGTACACCGGTCCGGATGGCAAAGGTCAGCCCGCCCCGGACACACCACCGGTTGATGCTCCGGTACCTTCCCATTCCAAAGCAGCCGGATCCGTTGTGATGCATGCGCTCGCCGCCGATGGAGAACTGCTGGCTCATCTGGTGAAAGGGCATGGTGATTATCTTCAGGGCATTATTCGCCATGAGGGTGAGCTTAGAAACGTTCTGGCCCGCATCTGCACCGGCAGCAATGGCAACACGTATCTTGCACTCAACTCCGTTCAGGATAACGGCGCTCTGCAGCTCATCGGGCACGCCTCAGCAGTAAACACGGTGAAAAATAGCACGGCTAATTTCGACACTTTTGCATTTCAAATGAAGGGGAAAGACGCGCCTAAATTTGCCGTACCGCTGGTTACCCCGGAAAAGATCCCGCCGGCCCTGCACAGCAAACTGGGGTTCTCTCAGGCATATACGCCTCCGAAGGCTGAAGAAACTGCTCAGTCTCCCCGGGCGCAGGTAAAGCCGGCTATCCAACCACAGCCAATGTGAGGTCATGATGCGACGTACACTCTGTTTCACACTTTTATTCCTGGCGTGCCTTCCCGCTGCTGATGCTGCTTCCTGCCGTGCAGGTACCGCAGCTCAGCTGGGCAGTGAGGCGGGCTACAATCGGGCAAAAGCCGCAGCTGAGGCCTGGTCACAGCGTCAGAACAATGTTTCGGCGTCACTGGGCGACTGTCTGGGCAATATTTCCACCACAATCACAGCCCCCACATTTCCTAATCTGGCGGATGTGATGAATCAGATTGGCCAGAAAATCTGCAAGGCCGCACGAGACAAAATTAATGACTATGTCCCGTCCACTATTGACCCATGGGGAGATTTACCCTCCTCCGCCAATCTGTCGTCATATAGCTCTTACATGCCCGCTCCACAGAGTCAGTCTGTCACTTCTGCACCGATAAGTTCCGCGACCAGTGGCAGCAGTTCCTCTTTCATTTCCCTGAACTGACGGAAGTAATTCAACGATGAAAAAGAATCCAGCCTCCCCTGCGGAGGCTTCTTCGGGTGCGTCTGAAGACAGACGCCCGCCAGACGACGCCATGATCCCTTTCATGGCGTCGCTAGAGCTACAACAAAGAAACATGCTCAACGCAGGCTTTGCCCGCAAGGCGCTACAGGTTGCACTGATCGCCGCCACGGTGAGCCTGCTGCAATGGCCGGTTAACGCCTGGCTGGTCTGGAAAGTCGCCAACCCGCCGACAAAATACTTCGCTACCTATAAAGGCAGCGTACTGGAGCAACACCCCACTTCAGAACCTGCATATTCTGATGATGACGTCATCGCATTTGGCGATAAGTTGATCCGCGATGCTTTCCAGCTCGATTTCAAAAATTACCGCACGCAGATTAGCGACCAACAGCAGAAATTTTCTGAAGCGGGCTTTACCAGCTACTACAGTGCTCTCACCAGTTCAAACCTGTTCGCTAAAGTCAAAACAGACAAGATGATCATGTCAGCCAACACCACTCGCAAGGGCATGATTTACCGGCGCGGCAGGGAAGGCGAAAACGGCCCCTACATGTGGGACATACAATATCCGGTCACACTGAGCCTTGACGGTCAGACCCGCAGCCTGCCCCCACAGAACTTTATCTTCACCGTGCGCGTCCAGCGAACCGACGTCAGCGTTAAACCGGAAGGTATTGAAGGCGCATCAATCGTCACCCGCGATGCCCGCTAATTTTACTCAGGTACTCTCATGAAAAAATACACTCTCACTGCAGTGGTTATGCTGCTGTCAGCGGTTCCGGCACTGGCGGCAGACTGGGCACCCGCTCGCACGGGTAATACACCAACCGCCGCGACTCCCGCAGCGCCGACATCCACAGCACCTCAGAGTGAACCCACGGCCCCACAGTCAAGCACAGTACCGCAGACCGATATCACCGCTCCGTTACGTCAGACACCACCGCCCGCCCCGCCCACTGCAGCCCAGGCATGGGCAATGAGTCAGGCCAACCCTCTGGATAATCGCCAGGGTGTTGAAATGGTGGGCAAAGTGATGGACGAAGCAAGCAGAGGCCGGGCGTGGCAACCTGCTGATGTTGTCCCCCGCATTTCCACGCTGACTGTGAATCTTTCTCCTGGTGCCTCCCTTCCTGTCCTTCGCACCACGACGAATCAGGCCAGCACCCTGATGTTTACGGATAACACGGGAGCACCATGGCCGCTGGCTGCGCCCCCCTATAACGGCAATCCGGATGGTTTTGCTGTGAGCTTTATACCGGACAGCAGCGTGATGACCGTGCAGGCAAAACGCCAGTACGACCGGGGGAACGTAACGGCATATCTGAAGGGACTGGCGGTACCGGTGATTATCGACGTCAACAGCGGTGAGGCCGGCAACGACACAGGTGCTCGGGTTATTGATAGCCGTCTGGATCTGCGTATTCCACAGCGTGGACCGCTGGCGAAGAAAATGCCCGCCGGTCAGTCGAAAATTGGTCTTAATAATCCCACCCTGCAGGCCTTCCTCGATGGCGTTCCGCCTAAAGAGGCCCGGCGCCTGAAAACGCAGGGTGATTTGCCGGACACACAGGTATGGCAGATGGGAGATGACCTTTATATCCGTTCCCGCAGCGAAATTCGTGACGAATTTGAGCTGACGCAAGCCTCCGGCGACGGTACCTGGCTTTATAAATTGCCCCTGACGCCAGAAGTGGCGTTCTCTCACGCCGGAAAAACGGTGTATCTGACTATTTCACTGGAGTGACTATGTCCGCCGAAAAAGACGTCAGCCGGGACGTAAAAAAAACCGGCATCATTATCGCAACCGTTGTTTTCTCGCTGATTGCCGGCGGATTCCTGCTGGTTTCCTGGATGAGCACGCCCCCCCCTCCGGCCTCCCGAATAAATGTTGATAAGGTCGCGGGAGGTTCCGGCAAAGTCGCTCCGGAAAGTCCGCAATACCGGGAAATACTGCGTGAGAATAATGCTGAAGGCGCAAAGCAGGCGCAGGCGGCTAACAGCAGCTTCATCGCCTCCGTCGGCTCGGGAACGGTAAGGCAGGTTCCACCGATATCTCAGGATCCATTGCCCGTATCACAAACACCGCCGCCGTCTAGGTATTCTCAGCAATCACAGTCCACCCCGTCGGGTGTGGATCCGGACCGCAAGAAGGCTCTGGAAGCCATGTTGAAAGAGCTTGTTAACCAGCGAGCCGCTCCAGCGGGACAGATTGCCAGCATTACCGGCATGACCGGCGGTCAGGCGGGAGGCAATCCGGGAGGAACCCCGGTGAGTGTTTACGCAAGCTGGACGGACAGCCTGGCACCGACGCTAACGCCGGCGGCACTATCAGGAAGCCCGTCAGGAAATATCGATAATGTAGTGATCCCAGCAGGAAGCCGACCAGGTGGAGTTATCGAAACGGCAGTCGATTCTGACAACACCAGCTCTCAGGTGCTGGCTCACATCCCTGCGGGTCCCTATGCCGGTGCAATGCTGATGGCCAATGGTGTTCAACTGGCCGGTGACGGCGTCAATATTCATTTCACCAAAATGACCTGGAATAAGGACACATGGCGCATCGATGTCTGGGCAGCAATGCCTGATACGTTGCAGTCATCGGTGGCATCCAGCGTAAATAACCGATACGGCACGCGTATTCTGCTACCCGCGCTGGCTCACGGACTCGGGCTGGGTGGACAACTTTATGCCAGCGCTAATACACAGATCCTGAGTAATGGCTATAACACCCTCGAAGGCCGCGTTGGCATGCCAAACGGAACAGCCGTTGCCGGTACAGTCCTCGGCGGTGCCGCACAACAGGCTGGTCAGGTCATTGCCAGCGATGCCCAGAAGCTGCCGGTTAAGCAGGTTCTCGTCGATCGCGGCCAGAGTGTCGCCCTGCTCTTTATGACCGCAGTCAAAGAGAGCGATAAAGAAACCAACTCGACGGCAGATGCCGCACCAACAGGCCTGCGCATCCAGCCAGCCGGAACCTTTACCCCCGCAACACATCCCTGAAGAGACACGCCATGAAAGAAGACTATTTTGATCCGGACCTTGCTCCGGACGCTTCCCTGCTGCCCACAGATAACACCATCGCAACAGAAGAGCCCGCACCATCTGCCCCTCAGGTACCTGACGAAAAACCGAAGAAACGCCAGTTTTTGGGCTATGACCTGAGCACGCTGCTGGTTGCCGGCGCAGCCCTCATTGCGCTCTCTGTGTACGCCGTCTGGCCTGACTCACCGCCCTCCCGGGCATTCATCCCGGATGAGGGTCCACAGCAGGTGGCACCGTCACCCACACCGGTCTCGACTTCTGAGCCAGTTGCGTCAGCGCCCCCTCTCCCCATAACCACACCGGAGTCACCCGCCCTCGCAGTCACTGACTCAGAGGAAATGAAGCAGTACAGCGCTGCAAACCGGGAGGCGATTACGGTACTGAATGGGCGTACAGGCAATGTAGAACAACGTTTGGCCGCACTGGAAGCTCAGCTGCATGCACTGGCGGCTAAACCCGTAGCACAACCACCGACCCCAACAACAGCCGGAAAAGTGACGCCGGTTAGAAAATCCTCCCGCACACCATCAACACTTTCCAAAACCACCGGTGTTACCGGCTGGCGGGTTAACACGGTGTACCCCGGCATGGCGTGGATAACACACAACGGGAGTACCTGGTCCGTTCAGGCTGGTGACGTTCTGCAAGGCATGACTATTCGCAGCATCGATACCCAGCATCGGGTTGTCGTCACTGACAAAGGCGTAATTCGCCAGGGGGGTTGATGGACGCCATTCAAATCCTTGTCCACGTGGCTGATGGCCTGAAGACCAGCGGAATACGACTTGTTCTCGCGCTTGGATTTATGTTCGGCCTGGGTGGGTGTATTGCCACGCTGGTATCCGCCGTCCGCAATTCACGCAGCGGCAAACCCTCAAGCGGCGTGAAAGTGCTGGCCTCGGTCTGTCTGGGCGGCGCACTTATCGCCCTGCAACAGATGATGAACAAGGCCGCGCACACACTGAGCTTTGGTGATGTGTCATTCGACGCGATCGCGTATGCCCCGGACTCCATGGGGCAGGCAAAACTGGCTATTGATGCGGTTCTCACGCTGCTGCGTGCTGTGGGAGTTCTGTTCTTTTACATGGGCGTGGTTCGCGCCCGGCGTTCTCTGGTTGACGGCCATACAGGTCTGTCAGCCCGAGAAGACATCGGCACAGGCCTGGTCATGGCCATCACCGGCATCCTGCTGGCCTGTAACCCCGAATTACTTAATGCACTGCAAAAAACACTGGGTCTGACCTGGAATTAATTCAACAACAATGAGGTAGTAAAAATGCGTAATGTTTCTCTGTTTGTTTCCGTCCGTCTCTGGCTGGCACTGTCTTCCCTGCGAGTGCGTCTGACATCTGCACTCGTCGCGGGTCTGGGTACTGTGACACTGCCAGCCCATGCTGCCGACGGTATTTTCGAAATGCTGGACGGCGTAGCTGATGGTGCAGATAACTCAGGAAAAAGCCTGCTGAAACTGGCCAAGTTTGGTGGCATTGGCCTTGTAATTGTAGGGGTGATCCTTTGGGTAGCTAAAAAGAAAAACCCTCAAATCTCATGGGGCTGGGTGCTGACAGCGTTTGGTGCTGGCTTCATCCTGATTGCCATCGATCAGTTCATCAAGAAAGGCCAGAGCACTATCCAGTTGAATCCGGTTGATGTGGGCTAAATCGCCATCCCCGGTGCATCTGCACCGGGGTTTCAATCAGACAGAAGGAGTCCAAACAAGTGAACCTGTTCCCGGAAAGCGTGAGTGCCCTATTCCCCGTTACGCTGGAGCCCTGTCTGCCCGGTGATGACGGCGACACGGACACCCCAGCTATCCAGCTTGATGAACCTGATAACTTCACCCTCTGCCAGTTGCTCACACCGCTGGTCAGCCACTTTTATTACTGCGGCATGATTCGTCATGAGGAAGGCTATGACTGCGACGTTGTACTTTTACCTCTGACACCGCTCAAAGAGCACCTGAAGGCAATAAAACAGAGTGCCCAGCAGGAACCTCTGACAGAACGCCTCCTGAAGGCTTTTCGCCGCTGGGCTAATATCAATGTCGAACTGCTGCGTCTGACGCTGCCGCGCCGACAGCAAAATTTTGGCATTGAGCAGCAAATATGGGGGCATGAAAGCACGGTTCATTCTCCGCTATTAAGGCGCCGTGCGCGCAAGCTGACCGGTGACTGCTGTGACTTTTGCGGCTACACCAGTAAGCATAACGCCCTGATATTTCGCAACAGTAATCCGGAGGATACGGCAGACACCAACCTTGGCGTAGCTTGTCCGGTATGCGCCTGCAGTCGTCACCTCAATAACCTGGGGGCTAATGATGGTGTCATGGTTTACCTCCCGGAGCTTTCGCCGGCAGACATCAGTCATCTGCTCAGAACGGTGAGCATCGCCAGACAACAGGGGGATGAACGCCAGAAACAAGGCGCTACAACGATTCTCCGCTGGTTGGCAGAGCATCGCGCAGAAGCCGAAGCCTTCTGGGGAACCTGTCATCCCGGTGAGTTTGGTCAGGCGCTTATGCAGGCACGGGATCGCCTGCGAGAAGATCTGCAACAACGTCTCAGGCACATCGCACTTATCCCCAACCCTGAGCTGATTTCCGGCAATATCACCGCTGATTCGATAAAGCCATCGACCTGGCTTTCCCTGTTAAATCAGTACCGCAGTCGGAACTGACATCGTCCGAGAACAACTACCTATGAAAAATCCATTAGTCTCCGCGCTTGAATGCGTGGAAGAGGCGCTGGCTTATGCTTCCCGCTACGCGCTGGGGCAGGACTTTACGCGCTACTGCGATCTGCGTACCACAATCGGTCTCACCGACGATGATAAAAAGCGCCGCCCCGATATGGCGGCACCTTATATCTTCGTGACAGAAACTGGGCATTACGCAAGCGTGTTTGAAATTGAAGGGACCTACTGTCAGTTCAATGAACAACAGGCCATTACCGAAGAAGAAAAACGCGATAATGCGCTGTTCAGTAGCTACATTGACCGGTTGCAAACGTTGCTGACCAGTGAGTTTCAGGCCGTTGGCCATAAGCTCAGCTTTGTGTTCGAACGGGATCCGGACAAGGCACGTGAAGAACTGCATAAATTGCTGGCACACCAGTACCGGGGCCTCCGGCGTATGGGTCTCGACCTGACTGACATTCTGGACGAGCGTATTGAGAAACTGGCACCGTTCGTCGCACGGGAGCGTGCTTTTCTTGTGGTGTACACCTCGAAAGAAGCGCTGGCCACATCCGAACGCAGGGATGAGGAGAAACGCAGGGATGCGATACTGAAAGCAGCACCGGGCGCGCGTTACGGCCAGAACCCGTCGTTCTATGAGCTGGAAGGCCTGAAAATCCGCCACGATACCTTCGTGACCACGCTGGAAAATCAGTTTGGCAACGGTGATTTTGGCACGCGTATTCGTCTGATGAATGCCCGCGAATTTGGCTTCCACCTGCGCGAAGAGGTTGAACGTGACAGTACCTCGCCAGACTGGAAACCCTTCCTGCCAGGCGATATAAAGTGGCCACATGGGTTACCCAAAAGCCAGGATCACTCGATAATGCTGGCCCCGCACCTTAACTACCAGCTGTTTAACAGCGAACCGGAGGCTGATGGTAGCTTTGTTCATCTTGATGGCCACTGGCATGCGACGCTTGCACTGTCCCTCGGCCCGCAGCAGCCGGAAACCTTCAGCGAGTTGTTTAGTAAAATGAGTCGCCGGCTTCCCTGGCGTATTCGCATGGATCTGATGCCCAATGGGCTAAAAGTTCTCGGCGGTAAAAAAATGGTACTGGGTATGGCTGCCCTTCTACCTCCGCTTCGTTCTGTCTATAACTCCGTTCAGTGGCTGGAGCATGCAGACAAAAGCGATCCCGTGTGCGTCATGACGGTCTGTGCCAGTACGTGGGGTCGCTCAAAAGAGGTGGTTATGCGTAACCGCACGCTGCTGCAGAAGGGTTTACAGTCCTGGGGAGTCTGCGAGGTGACCGGTACGTTTGGTGACCCCATCGGCGCATGGGTATCAACACTCACCGGTGCCAATACGCTGAGTATTCCGTCGCTGATGTTTCCTCCGCTTTCAGCCGCGCTGGCATTACTACCCCTGCAGCGACCGGCTACCCCCTGGGCAGACGATGCCAGCATTGTGTTTGCAACACCGGACGGAAAACCTTATCCGGTGAAGCTGGCCAGTAACCTGCAAACGAAATTTACCGAAATTGTAGCTGGCGAGCCGGGTACGGGTAAGACCGTTGCACTTGGCGCGCTCAGCGAAGCCATTTTATTTTCCGGGCAAAACAATATTCCCTTCCTCTCCTATGTGGATAAAGGCTTTGGTGCACAGGGTTTGGTCAAACTGGTGCGTGATGCGCTGTCGCCCGATCGCAAACATGAGGTCGTCGGCCTGGTTCTGGAAAACAGCCGCGAGCATTGCAAAAACCCGTTCGATGTCCAGTTGGGTATGAAATACCCCCTGACACCAGAATTAGAGTTTATGGTTAATATTTGTGAAGCGCTTTGCGTTGACCCAGAAACCGGTATTCCACCCAACGCGCAGGATTGCAGGCAAATCCTGACGACCGTTATCGAAACCGCCTTTGACAACAATGCCGACAAGGACCCGGTACGTTATGCCCCGACTATAGAGCCCATTGTAGATGCGGCACTGGAAAAAACGGGGCTGAACCATGAGTACGATGCACTCTGGTGGCAGAAGACGACCTGGTTTGAAGTCCGGGATTTGCTGTTTGAAAAAGGTGAGTTGAAGGCCGCCTCACGGGCGCACTATCAGGCCATGCCTGAGCTGAGCGACCTGCAGCTTTACCTTAATGATGCCGACGTGCTTTCCAGATATGAAACCATTACCCGCCACGGCAGCGGTGAGTCTTTGCTGAGCTACATTGAACGCTGTCTGTCTGATGCGCTGCGCACTTACAAAATGCTGGCTGGCCGCACAGTCTTCGAGCTCAACCCGGATACCCGTGTGATTGCCATCGATCTGAACAACGTGGTCGGTGGCAAAACCCGCGCCGGTCAGGTGAAAACCGGGCTGATGTATCTTTATGCAGGGCAACTGGCAGCGGGACACTTTGAGTTACCGCAGTACCGTAACGAACTGATGAGCCACCTGCCAGAAATGTACCGCCCTTTTCATCACGAACGCCTGACGCAACTGGCACAGGAGGTCAAAACCAAAATCTATGACGAACTCCATAATGCAAAAGATATTCCTTTCATTATGAGTAAGCTGGTCACCCAAGACCTGGAAAACCGTAAGTTCTTCATCCGGACGGTCCTCAGCTCACAGTACCTGAACCACTTCCCGCATGAGATCCTGAAGTCCGCCAACAGTCTTTATCTGATGCAGATCAGTCATGAAGATTTGCCGCTTCTGACGGAGCATTTTGGTGTACCGATGCACACCGCACAGGCATTCCGGCACATCGGTTCCGGCGCATCCCCCGATGGCAGCGGTACCCATTTCCTGGCGTGTTTCCGTCTGAAAACGGGCCGGGTGGTACAAATTCTCAAAAACACGCTGGGTCCGAAAGAGCTCTGGGCACTGAACTCCACACCAAAAGATGCCGCGCTGCGCGATCAGCTGTATGACCTGCTCGACGGACGAACGGCCCGCGCCATTCTGGCCGAAGCCTTCCCAACCGGTAGTGCAATAAAGCTGATTGATTTACGCCAGAAAGAAGCCAAAGAAACCGACCACGGCAACGTGATTAACCGTTTGGCCAGCGAGCTTATTGCCGCTCGCGGCCTGCAAATCTAATACAGAGACTCCCATGAAAAAACTCATACTGGCTGCCTGCATAGGCGGTGTGATGCTACCTGTGTATCAGGCGCAAGCCTATACAGTTGAAGTGGTAAAAAGCCTCCCAATCACTACCGAAGTAGTCCCGCAGCTTTCCACTGCGAACGGCACGCTGGGCAGCATTCTGTCAACGAACCAGCAAATTGGTGGGGCAGTCAGCTCCGGAAACGACAAAATTTCCGCCATGATCCAGCAGTCCACAGAGAACATGCAGCAATACACTACTTACGCACTACAGGTGCAAAACCTGGAGACAGCACGACGCAGCTACACCGTTCCGGAGTCCATCTGCAGTGAGTCGGCGTCCGGACAAGCCTCGCAGATAGCACGACAGGCGGGAGCAAAACAAAACAGCCTGGCCAGTGGCGGCGGGGTCAGTAACGCTGCGATTAAAAAAGTTCTATCGTCAAAATCTGCCGCACCGGAACTGAGCCAGTTTGCCACGGCTGATATTCATCGTAATTACTGTACACAGGAAGATGCGGATGCCTGGGGGGAACTCTGCAACGGAGTGTCCGATCTCCCCGGCGGTGACAAGCAGGTTCGTTCCCTACTCGCCGGTGCCGGTGCTGAAGACAAAGCCCCGGAACTGACGTTTAGCCAGGAACAGACCGACGCGGCCATGATGTACCTGAAAAATTCATCGCGGCGCGATGTGGGACGCGCCCTGAAGAAAGGAGAGGTCAAGACAGACAGCGGCCGCCAGTACATCGGTATGATGACTGAGCATGACGCCATTCAGAGCGCGGCAGAGCAGCCACAGCTGGCGATGGTTGCCGCCAGTCAGCCCAATGAGGCGACAAAAGACGTATTGGCTGAAACCCTGCAAACTCCCTCCAGCAAGGCATGGTATGACCAGAACGCCTCCGCTGAAGCCAAACGTGCCGGCATGATGTCCCTGCGTGAATTTGAGTCTTTTGAAGTGAACCGCCGCTACGCCAACACCGACTATCAAACGGATCTGCAAAATATGGACGGTGATAATCTGATGCGCGAATCCATCCGCGTTCAGAGCCTGCAAAATGCCCTTCTTTTGGGCATTAAACAGCAGCTTCAGGAGAACGCCATTCTGTCTGGCCAGCAACTGAGTCTGAGCAGCGCACAGTATTATGAACCCCGCCTGGCACAGAAACTTCAACAGGCCTCTGCAGGAGCAACCCGCTGATGAAAAAATTCACCAAGGCCACTTACCATGCTGCCAATGTGTTGCTTCCCCTGTCTGAAACAGCCCGCATACTGCGGGCAATAAAATATTCGGGCGCGAAGCTGGCAGAACAAGCCCGCCGTCTGAAACAGGTAAAGGATGAATCGACAACCGAACTCTTGTCATTTGATGATGCGGTCAGAGCGAGTGGCCAGACCCGGGAGGCGCTTTTAAGCCGTCACCTTCGGAGTAAGCGCATTTGGCTTTTGCTTTTTGGCAGTGCGGCACTGCTTGCCCTGTTCCTGCCAGTCGCGATGCTCATCTCTGGCATACCTTCCTCAGGCATGCTTTTCGGCCGGACCCTGAGCATGTCGTTCATGCTGGCAGGATTTAGCGGCCTGATGTTCGTCCGGGCACTAAAAAATCAATATCACCTATGGCAGCTGCAGACCCGCCAACTCGGCACTTTCGCGGAATGGAAAGCCGCCGGCAACTGGCTACGGGACATTTTCAGCTGGCAGCAACGTTGATCTAAATCTCGCATTGCCTTACTCCCTCCCCGGGAACTACACCTGTCCGTATTACGGAAACTCCCCATGAAAAAAATCCTTCTCTTTATGTCAGCTATCGCGCTGGCCTGTATTGCGCTGCCAGCATTTGCTGACGGTGTTACTTTTGACACAATAAATTCTGCCGCCACACGCAGTTCAGATTTGTCCCGCCAGATGTTAGTTATGGTGTTTGGCGACGTGGTAAATAATCCGCTTCAACCGGCAAACGTCAGCTTTATTGGTCAACTTTACGGCGTATTCAATGGAATCATCGCCGGACTCGCCTTTATCTGGTTTATGGGTGTCACACTTCGGGCTACCGTCCTGACAGGCAACCGGGGAAAGGTTTTTGGTCGTGGTACCACAATGATGGCCCCCGTATCCTCCCTGGCCGGTTTCATGGCCCTCGTCCCGACACCGTCCGGCTGGTCTATTTCCAATCTGGCGTTTTTATGGATGGCTTCGATTATGGGTGTAGGGAGCGCTAATCTGCTCACTGATAAAGCTGCCGATACGATCATGGACGGTCAGTCGATGATCATGCAGCCTGTCTCCGGTGAAACTATCACAGCCGCCCGGGGCATCTTTGATATGTATCTTTGCAAGGTGGCATTGAATACTGAGCAGTCACAGATGCATCAGAACGGCAGCAGCAGCACACCGCCAATGTCTGTTCAGCACTCGACTGATGGGAAGGAAATCCGCATAACGAATGGTAGTGCAATCTGTGGCAGTGCGAGACTACCTGAAACAACAGAGAATAGTTCTGGGTTCTCATTTAGCGTTCCCATCAACTCAGGCCCGCTGGAGAATGCACAGAACACAGCTTTTACCGCGATCAACAGTACGCTTTCAGCCAGTGCGGAAAACTTTGTTAATGCCTGGCTCAGCTATCAGGATGGCGCGCAATCCCAGCTCCCCGATGTTGAATCAGAAATTCAGCAGGCAGCAAGGCAATATGAAGACACCATCAACGCTGCAACCTCAGCCGTAAATAATGAAGGAACTATAAGGGGAGAACTTGCTAATTATCTCAAACAAAGCGGCTGGATATCTCTCGGTGCCTGGTATCAATCTTTTGCCACCGCTAACCAGAAAGTAAATGATGTAGCGCATCAGAGCCCAATAGTGACCGGGCCGTCAAGTATCGGAGAAGTAGGGGTCGGCCGACTACAAGAGGAAATAAAAACAGCACTGTTGGCGCAAAGAAAAAACTCAACGTTTACACCGCCGCTTGGGTCAGCAAATATGCCAGGGAACGATAACCTTGATGATGTGCAATCTGCTAATTCAGCAATAATTAAAGTAATGCCAAAAATGCAGCAATTTACTGCCTGGATTGCCAATACAGTTATGACAGGGGGCAATCAGGATAGCTCAGAACAAGTAAACCCATTGTTGAAAATGAAAGCCATAGGTGATTATACGCTGGGCATTGCTGAAACCACATTTTCAGCATTCACTATCGCAAAAACCATTGTTGATTGGGGGAATGGAACTGGCGTAGGGAAATTGGTTAATGCTGTTTCAGGTGCGGGTTATATAGCCAAAAGTATCATTGGATCCATAGCACCAGTTGTCTACTTCATCCTGTTTATACTGCTGAGTGTCGGATTTTCCCTCTCTATATTTCTTCCATTCATACCTCTGATTTACTGGATTACGGCTTGTACCTCATGGCTAGGAAGCGTCCTAATTGGCACAACTGCTGGTTCGCTATGGGCTGCAACACATATAGGCACAGAGGAAGATAAAGGTAGTCGCGCAAACTACGGCTACATATTCTTGATTGATGCAGCTATCCGTCCTTCCCTAATGGTGTTTGGTTTTTTCTTTGCCAGTCTAGTTGTCGTTGCTATAGGTACCTTGCTGAATATTCTAATTATTCCAGCACTAGCGAATGTCCAAGCAGACTCCATCACTGGATTAGTCAGCATCATAGGTATTCTGATGATTTACGCGCGAATTTGTACGACGCTGGTTTCGTCGGCATTCAGCCTTCAGGTATATCTACCTGATTACGTCATTGCATGGTTGGGAGGTCGTGAGGCTGCGCAAATGATGAAAGGTGCAGTAGAGTCTGCCCGCAACATGTTTGCCGGCTTTGGGGGCAAAGCAGGCCACACACCGGGCATCAAAAAAATGGAACAGAGCCAATCACCTGGTAATGCTGATGGCTTTAAGTAATGTGACGTCACTTACACCTATGAGATGAAACCTATTAAAGACCTTGTTAACTGGTCTCCGTTCAGCATACAATTAGACCAGTTAATAGGTCTCAGATTGGAAAATATGCCAAACATCATTCATAGCCATGTGACTGCCAGTGTCAGTGAACTAAAAAAGAATCCTATGGCTACTGTCAGTGCCGGTGACGGCTACCCGGTGGTAATCTTGAATCGCAACCAGCCAGCATTCTACTGCGTACCCGCAGAGCTGTATGAACAGATGCTGGAGCACATTGGTGATCAGGGGTTGGTTGAGCTGATCAAACAGAAATGGGTCAGATAACAAAGTATCAGGATGATATTTATGACAGTAAAATATACAGATACATATTCAAAAAAGTGGTCAGTGGCACTTGCTGGCACATTATCAGGGATGTATTTATTTTTCATACTCCCGTTTCATTTCATCTTTGCAAGTTGGCTATACGTATACCGCAATGATGTGGACTACGGTATTCGCCAACAAGACATACCGTTGGTTTGGTTTATCTGGGCATCACTATTAGTAGTTATTTCGTTAACTACATATGCCATATATCGTCAGAACAAAAACATAAAATCGTTTACATCTTACTTTGAACGCTCTGAAACAAACGTTCCTTTACCCTCCAATATAGCAAAAGCATGGACAGGTCTGAGTTACCTGGCTTTAGATACCAAGAGAGGCACTCTGCTTTATATCAATCATCCCGATACCACTATCTTTAATTTCTTCTTTCCTAAAGATATACGTGTCATGGGGTTCGGCATGTATGACTGGAAATCTATTGAGGTCGAAGGAAATACACTCAGAATTTACACCGGTATACCTGAGCTGCCGTCTGTCGCTATATCTACTGCTAAAGCCAGTCAGCTGTATGAAAAAATCAATGCCATGCGTAACCAAACCTGGACATATGAGAACAACATACCCGGTTACGTTGAACACCAGGCAAAACGTATTGCCGACGAGCAGGGACTGAACCTGATCCTGCCGCCAAACTAATTTCCCTTCTGCAGTAACCCACAGTACCGACTCCGGGGCACCCTTTTCAGGGTGCCTCTTCTTTTGCACCCGTAAAATATTTATAGGTCTCCCCTATGGCGAAACCCTTTCGCAATGACGTCCAGTCAGGTAATGACTGGACAATGGCCGCTGTCGGCCTGTTTATTACTCTGATGGTCGCAGCCCTGTTTTTCCGGCAGCTAACCATTGAATGCACCACCACCATGCTCTACTGGCTATGGAGTCTGGCTGATTTCCCTCGCTTCCATGCTGACGCTGCCTGGCGTATTAATCTTCTGGCTTCAACCCACAACAATGCGGAGGCAGTATCCTGGTCTGAATTCTTCTCAGTCATGGATGTAACAGCAGGCATCCTGCTGATTGCCCTGCTCCCGCTTGTTGTTATCGGCACCATCTCCGTTCGCCGCCATCAGGTGAGCCGAACCCGTCGGAATATTTCCATTCACTCACTTCCCCGCATCATGGCGTCATTTTCTCCGGCCATCGTGCCGGCCCTGGCCTATGGCGATAAGAAGACGCAGCTGCTGAATGTGGATCCGGAAGAACACCGCAGCGCACAGGCCCCCGATGAATTTGCTATCGAGCACAAACTGGTGGTTAACCGCCGCCTTCGCCGGGAGCTGGCTGAGCAGAAGTTTATTGCTCAACTTGGTGAGCCATTACCTCATGAGAATGGCTATGTTGCGAAACAGGGTCAGTTACTCCCTGAATTTAAGCACTTCAGTGACCATGAACGTGCCATGTTCGCCATATTTGGCCTGCAGCACTTTCTGGACAAACGCAAGGAGGCAGAGCTGCTGCTGGATGCACTAAACCGCTCCACGCTGAAATCAGACCGCAAGTACCGGAATAAAATCGGCTATCCCAATCTGTCACTGGCAGACAAAGCATTTCGAAAAGTGGCCATAACGCCAGCCGCGCAATCCTGGATCAGGCAATACGGTTATGTCCGCACCGCTATCGCCGCATTGCATGATAACGACCTCCACCTTCCTATCCGCCGATACCGCTGGCTGAAAGGACTCGACCGCACGCTCTGGTACACACTGGCGTCCACCGGTCGCCCCTGGCCTTTCGTTGAAGGCGCCGGGGTGATCAGTCAGTCCCACTGGGAAAAACTGGCCGCCCGTTATCGCGTCAAATTGAGCAAACCCATTATGTCACTCGCCCTTGATGGACTCGAAACAGACCTGAGAAATATCGGGGCAGTGGTCGATGACACGCCACCGCCCATGCGACCTGTTGATGATGAAGAAGAGGACGATGACGACGAAGACAACCCGACGCAGCCGGGTACAAATTCTGATGAGCAACACGTTCACCGCCACGTACATTCCTTTCGCCCTAAAATGAGATAATTCCATGTCAGAACAAACTGTTAACGAAACATCGACCGAAATTCATGGACAACATCTGCAGGTACGGCTGAACGGCCGTAGCTTGTTTAATCTGCATCGCCCTTTAGACGATCGTTATCAGCTAACGCTTGAGCAGGAAGCTGGTCAGTACACGATCTGGATGCGGCAGTCCTGCAACGGCTTCGCCAGACTCTTTACCACCGACGACCCTGAGCTTGCCAGCAACATAATGAACACCACAGCAGATGCGTTGCAGCGTATGGCCATGAACGAAACCAGAGTGAAACCGCTGTACAAAAGAGGAGGCCACTGGCTCATTCCTGGCGTCATGTTTATCTTTCTGGCGGGTGCATGGGCGTCGTGGCTCATTAACACCCCTCACCCGACACGGCCACCGGTTCCAGTGCCCGCGTTTCAGTCTCCAGTGAAAACCACTGAATCAGCAGCAAATACACTTCTGCCGCCGTCTGTAGTGATGCCAGCCCCAACCGGATCCGTCAGCACATCTTCAGCAGCTGCAGTGAATACGCCAGCGCAACGAGTTTCGCTATCCCCCGAAGAAGCGGCCGAAGCCCGCCACATGCTGGCCACACGTCTGAAGAACGGTGCCGCAAAGCAGGAATTCACTATCAAGTTGTCCTCTGGCCATCCGAGAACCCTTTATATCTTTTCTGATCCGGAATGCCCTAACTGCAGGATATTCGAGCCGACCGTGCAGGCCCTCTCCGCGCAATACAACGTGGAAATATTTCCGGTTACGCTGATAGGTAAAGCCCGAACAGCTGAGCAAGTGGTTCCTTTATTGTGTGCGCCTGCAGATAAACGCGCCGATATGTGGCGCAGCATTTTTGATATTGGCGCCGGCATGCTGAACCCGACTGCTAAATCAGAGCCGCAACCAGCCTCTTGCGAAGCGAGTCAGAACGCTTTGGCGCGTAATGATATGGCTTTTGAGCTTTATCACCTCCCGGGCACTCCGACCGTTATCAGTGATGACGGCCGCATGATCCCACTGCAGGCAATGACAAGCGATGCCGCGCTGCAGGCTTTCCTGAACAGCGCGCAATGAGGAGCGACCAATGGATTTAAAAGGACGTCACGGCCCGGTAGAAAATCAGCTCATAAGCCGGCAGGTGCAGGGGAGACTCGCCGAACGGATAATGCTGGCACCATTCACTGTGCAGTTTCTAATGGTGTTTTCCCTCTTTTTCGGTGTGATATGGCCGGCAACACTCCTGCTGTCCCTGCCCTTTAGCGTTATCCTGCTGGTCGCGTTCAGCGATCAGCGCTTTCGTTTACCGCTGCGTATCCCGATGGACGTTGGTGGGTTTGATTTGTCTACTGAACGCGAATTGAGCTGGAACATACCGCTGCTGAACCTGAATCTGCCTAAGATTGTCCGTGGGGAAGCGGCCGGTACATTGTGTCTCGGCGTTGGCCGTGGTCGTGACCGGGGAAAGGAGCTGTGGCTTGAAACCTCTGATGCTCTGCGTCACATGCAAATCATGGCCACCACCGGCGGTGGTAAAACAGAAACGCTCTACTCTCTTTACCTGAACTCACTGTGCATGACCCGTGGCTGTTGTATTTCCGACGGGAAGGCACAGATTGATCTCGCAGTAGCCACCTGGTCAATGGCACGGCGTTTCGGTCAGGAAGACGACTGGCATGTGCTGAGCTTAATCACCGGCAATGATGACCGGTTTAAAAAACTGATGCTCGGAGATAAGTCCCGCCCCCAGTCAAACAGCACTAATCCGTTTGCTTACGGTAGTCCGACATTCATCATTCAGCTGATGGAATCACTGTTGCCGGCAGGGAACGGCAGCGATGAAGGCTGGAAAGACAAAGCGCGTGCCATGATGAATGCCCTGGTTTATGCCCTGTGTTATAAGCGCGCCCGCGATAACATTATGCTGACACAGGCGGTTATCCAGTCTTACCTGCCACTGGTGAAATTCGTTGGCTTGTATCGGGAAGCACTGAACGACGGGTGGCATGAAGAAGGTTACAAGCCGATGGAGAACTACCTGGCTAACCTCGCCGGCTTTGACATGAAGCTGATAAATCGTCCATCCGACTGGGCGCAAGGCGCACTGGATCAGCATGGCTACCTTATCCAGCAGTTCACCCGCATGCTCAGCATGTTTAACGACACTTATGGCCACGTTTTTCCGAAAGGCGGCGGCGACATCGATATGCAGGATATTCTGCACAACGATCGCACTCTGGTGGTACTTATTCCCGCCCTGGAACTCTCTGACAACGAAGCAGCCACGCTGGGAAAGCTATATATCTCCGATATTCAGATGAATATAGCCAAAGACCTGGGGAACAAGATTGATGGTTCTCCGGAACACACGTTGACGGTGAAAAAATTTGCCAGCAAATTTCCCTTCATGATCATCTGCGATGAGGTGGGTTATTACTTTGCCCCGGGTCTGGCCAAGCTGGCCGCACAAATGCGAAGCCTGCGTTATATGTTGGTTATCCTGGCACAGGATATTCAGGCCATGCTTAAACACGGTAAAGAGGTACATTCCGTGAATGCAAACCTGGGCACTAAACACTTCATGAAAACCGAAGATACGGAAGACACGTTGAAGATGATCCGGGCCGTCGGTGGTACAGGCCAGTATGCTGAGCAAAGAACGATGGATCGCACAGGTATGGGGAGCTATCAGGACGTCGATAGAGTGGAATTCCGCGATCGGGACAATATCCAACTGTCGGAACTAAAGGCTTTAAAATCCGGCGAAGGCATCATCGTATTTGAAGACCAGCAGATACGTAGTAATTCGATATACATCCCTGATGATGAAAAAATCTCAAAGCTGAATGTGAAAATTAACCGGTATGTACCTATTCGGCGTCCCGACTTCAGTGACCTTTGCCGTGAACTGCCTGCAGCTGCACGCCGGCGTCCCGTCTCTCAGGAACGTGTCTCTCATATCCTGGATATCTGCCGCTCTACCGTTCCTGGGGAGTGGAACAGCCAGCTGAATGCCCGCATAGCTGACAAAACCCTGATGGCTCTGACCACCCTGGCTGCCGATCTCGATAACCGCGATGACGTGACCTACTCCCCTGAAGAACGGGGTATTTTGTTGTTTGAAACCGCCATCGATGCGCTGAAAGAAACGGGAGGACGCTATCGCTGGCTGAAAGAGCAGGAAAATATCCGCATATCGAAGAAACGGATTGAAGAAGCACACCAGAATAATACCAGCGTGCAGGGAGTCCCCGAATCTGGCCAACCACAAAGGGCACCGTCCCCGCCAACGGCACATTACGATACTCAGGACGCTTATTATGAAAATCTGGCAGACCAGTCCTTTGCTGATGATTTTGATAACACCACTGAACATCTTACTTACTGAAACCTAGAAATTATCCCTTAGTTTGAAAAACAGCTCCTCTATTCCCACAGGAAAAATCCATGAGCACAATCACCCTAATATTTGAAGCCCCTTATGCAGGGTTCTTTAAAACCTTTGGCAGTGAGTTTGTTCGTTTTACAACGGTGCCGCAGTTGCGCGGCTGGGAGCTGGAGACGGCAATGAAGGCCCATCCAGCATGCGAAGACCTTGTTGATTTTCACTATGAGCCAACATCGGGGAAAGGGCATTTTATTCTTCCCGACTCATCCCTTCACCCATCAGGCCGCCACACCGTGCGGTATCCGCTGCCTAAAATGGTGACCCAGCGCACGGTGTATCGCTGGCAGGACAGAGTGCGTGATGAAACACATACGCATATCGCCACTGGCGTTCACGGCTTTGAGTCGTTGTGCTGCTCTGAAATGCTCGCGGAGATGGTAGAAAAGGCCGAAATATCAGCCGACGGCAAAGTAACCTGCCCAGTGTGCAAGCTCATCTGGCAGGACTGCAGGACGTTCGAACCCTGCGACTTTAGCGACAGCAAACTACCGTCAGCGGGAATACCCGATAAGATTTTCCGACCAAATAATGAGGATAATAAGATGAAAAAAATCACGCTGAATTATGACGATATAAGCCCAAGGCTAGTTCAACATGTTATCCCTGATTATGGATTAAGCAGGGATAGTTCCGTAATAGCACGGCGTGGCGAACAAATTAAACAGGAATATCCCACTCTATATTCGTGGCCTTCAACAACTCTTGGCGAAGCGGAAATGTATCGTGAAGACATCGGTCGGAAAGACCGCCGTATTGTAGGACTCTCACTGCCTGATTTTTTAACGTTGCTGTTTGATCCCCGTAGCAGGGCTGAATGGGATTCATTTATTTCAAAATATTCAACGGCAAGTTAATTCCAATCCCACTGAGTTACCCCTGCCAATATTTCGCAATGCTAAATCCTCCCATGTTCCTTCAGCAGCAGCTGTCTGAACAGTTGTCTCAAACGCGCTCAATTTTTAATCAGCAAGGAACAAGAAATGACTAACCGTACATTACGGTCAATTACTTTGGCCGGCGTTCTGCTTTTGGCTGTCAGTTCTGCCGTTGCAGCCCCGACGATCGAGGCGGGTTTCTCACCAGAAGGCAGTGCATTACGACTGGTACTCGGGACCATAGATGATGCCCGGCAGAGTATTCGGCTGATGGGCTATTCCTTTACGTCACCAGAAGTAGTTAAAGCTCTAACGGATGCGAAGCGTCGGGGAGTTGATGTAAAAGTAGTGCTCGATGAGAAAGGCAATAGTAGTAAAGCCAGTGTGGCAGCAATGAACCTGCTGGTTAATGCCGATATTCCTGTCAGGACAGTTAACCGATATAAAATTATGCACGATAAGGTTTTAATTGTTGATAATCAGACTGTTGAGGTAGGTAGCTTTAATTATAGCAGGGCAGCGGCACGGTCGAATTCAGAGAATGCTCTGGTCGTGCGTGAGATGCCTGCGCTGGCTCAGACATACCTGGCACACTGGCAGTCTCGCTGGGATTTAGGAAGCGACTGGCAGTCTTCGTACTAATGCTATTTAGTTATCTCTCCATTGCAACCATCAGATACTCACCATCATTGCGGAAATACAGAAAATGAAATATCCAGCAAAACTGATAATTTTGAACATCGGTATACTGTGTGTCGTAACGGTGTTGGCGATTATTTTTTCCAATACAGGGCTGATCAGCATGCCACCTTCATGGTTGCTCATGGCGACGGCTACTGGTGTTGTCTTAGCCAGCTCAATGAGCCGTAGCAAAGAGGGTAAAATACTGAAGGGGCGTTACATGGCCGGATTTCTGTTAGGGGCTATTTTTTGTGCTGTATTTTACAGTTGCGTACCCATCAGCGGTCAATATTGACAGCTCATTGATAACACCCCAAAGGAAAGCTGCCCAGTACAAAGAAACCGCCTTTTTGGCGGTTTTTTTGTTTCTGCGGTCTGGCGATTGGTGCATCATCTTTCGGCCTAAATCTATGCGGCTACATCACATCAGAGAAAAACGTCAGCGCGGTTTTGGCGGTGTATCAGGGTGTGACGAATTCACTGTTTGACCAGGCGCACGTTGTTGGGCTTTTGGGACATCATAACCGGCCATACTACGTTGAGCTGGATGAGTCAGTGGAACGGTTTTCCCTGACGACGCATTGAAGCGAGGTATGAACTGCATCGTACTCTGAACAAATGATTTATCACCCCGGACCTCAACCTTCTCACCGCTTTTCTGGCCCGATATATGCAATGCCATCGCCAGATTCTTGCCCTTCTCTGCCGGTGCGTCGGCAACTTCAATAAACAATCCTCGATCAAGAAGCACAGGTTTACCTCCCGACGAATACACAACAGCCCCATCACGGTTCACATGCGTATCATAGCCGCGAATTTGCGAAGGTTTTATATCATCGGCCGCTGCATAAAGAATGAAGTTATTGGAGATTGTCGCTGTGCGGTTCTTACGCTTTTCGCGATAAGCCCAACCACGCAACTGTGAGATAGCGGCAGCATCATGCTGCGTTGCCTGCACTTCCACCCAGGCACGATATGACAGCGGACGGGCATCTGGTCTCTCTTTCAAAGCCTTTCTCTCATCACGAAGCTGGAGACGCAGCGCAGCCATATCTTTCATCTTCTCAACTTCCAGCGCACGGAACATCAGTTTACGCAGCAGTGGATCACGTTCATTCAGGCGGACATTATTTTTACGAATGCGATAACTGGCCGACAGTTCACGGAATCGGGTCCGGGATTCATCAGCAGAAATTCCCGGCCGGACAAAACTGGTTTTGTATGCCTTGTAGCGGGAAATTAAATCCTGTCTTGCCTCTGCACGCGCATTACGACGTTCAGCTCTCGCCCCGTTATCGCGACGGTGAAGGCGGTTGTCATACTGCGAATCAATGTTCACTGTACTCAGCAGTACATCTTTACCATCCTTGTTAACTTCACGAACAATGGATGCTGGATTAAATTTCCCGAGCAATTCCTGCTGACAGCTCAGTGTCAGTTCCGGATGTAGATCACTGGCCTTAACTGAACATTGCTCATCATTGGCAACGTCATAGATAGCTAGGCCCTCACCTTTCTTACGTAGCTCAAGCCCGGCAGCGATCAGAATGTCATGCACGTCATCCCAGCTGTAATCACTTTGCATAAACAAAGAATTCAGCTTCTCCCTGCAATTATCTACGGCATAAGAGAAAAGACTTTCCTTGTCGGCAAAGTGCTCCATCTGTCGTGCAGCGGAAGGGGCTGATTTATAAAACTTGCGGTTCCGGGAAATCGCACCGTCGCCATTAACCATGTAAGGTCCATTGTCATGCTTCCAGCCATTTTTCAGCTCCAGCTCACGACAGCAACGGTCAAGGGTAAAGTAATCATTGTAGGGGGCGGCGACTTTGTAACTGGCCGGATTGACACGATTTACGGTCAGGTGGCAGTGCACATTATCTGTGTCATCATGTATGGCGAAAACATACTGATGATCTTCCATTCCTAGACGCTTAAGACAATACCTTGCTGACTCAAAAATCTGGTCAGGCGTCGGCCGTTCTGAGGTCGGCCAGGACAGGATGGCGTGGTAGACAGGGTCATTGCAGCGCGTGTTTTGCATGGCAACCATGTCCATTTCCGTAGACGAAGTCTCCAGTGAAAAACAGTTAGTTTCGCAGATGACTTTATCGCAACGCACCTGCTGGCGTCCGTCCGGGAACGTTGCGATAATATCCTGCGAATCAGGCAGCGCATTACGCGTCGCGTACCCAACGAGGTCATTGAAAATTTTATCTTCCGCCCGGGACTTACGAATAAACGGTTGCTCTGGCGACAGCGTTTCGCTCATCTCCACATCATCTCGCAGGATGGTGTAAGAGATAAGTTGTACGAAACTGGATTTACCGTCACGCCTTCTTTCAGCGACTACCGCAAGCATCTTAGTCCTCAGTATTGTTCAGGCTGTCAGCTCTGAACTTCATCAAAGCAACCTTTGTCGCAATCAGAGCGTCAGAAAAGTCTTTGCTTCTTTCCGTCGTCATAACACCGTCTTTCTTCATCTCACTGTAGAGATGCTTCAACAATCCCCCCAGCTTCAGTATCTCATTCATCTGCCGTGTGTCGCCTTTAGCCACAATACGGCGACCAAGAGCTGAACGCCGAAGAAACTCACCGGTAGACAGACCGGCTGATTTGGCACTGGCCTGTATCTGTTCTTTCTCTTCAGGGAAGCATCGCACGCTGCCCAGCAAAGCCGTTCTCTGGCGTTTTTCACTCTTGCTCATCTTCAATCCTGCTTAACCGCTGAGGCGGGCACTGCAACTAGGGTGTCGGGACGGAGTCCTGACCAGGTCGTTTTGTGGGGCCGACTGCGTGCAGGCGGTGCTACAAAACATACCCTGTCCCATGTTTTACTTCAATATGCGCCATTATGGCCGATTCTCTTTGTAAAGTCATTACGCCAGATGTGGAATGGGGTCCCTTTGATTCCTGGGCGAACACGAGGGTATAATTGGAAAGTTGACTCTGCACAAAACACAAAAGGATATGGATATGGCTGCAAACAGCTTTTACACACAGGAACAGCTTGAACTGGCAAAAATGCAGCTCGCTGAATTACCTGATTTGAATGCATCACGAATGAAAGGAAAAGATGTACTTTCACACCTGAGAGAACAGCTTATTGAACTGTCTGTGAAAAAAGGTTATTCGGTGGCTGAGATAAAATCAGCGCTGGATTTGGCTGGGATAACTGTCAGCATAAAAGCAATAAAAGAGGCAATTGATACCGGTACAGCGAAAAGTCGCAAGAAAGCGGCTGTTCAGAAATCAGCAAATGCAAAAACGCCTGAGCAGGCAGAATCAAAATCATCCTGATAGCGACATTGCTGCTAATGTGATGTGTGTTATTTCACCGCAAAGGGGTCAATCCCCTGCGTGGTGAAACGCGCTGAAAATGGTGATCGGTTTTAAAAAAAATCACATACAGCCCGACATATTATCGTCAGGCTGTGAACAAAAATCACCACTCGAAAAATTCTTCTCCCTCAATAGCATCACCATCACGATCGAACTCAATCATGTGGACATGATGTTTTTGTATCATCTTCAGAATGAATCTCCGCAAGGACTTGGACAGACCAAAATTTTTCAGGCGAAGAAGTGTTTTCTTACCGTTGTACAATAAAATCATCAAACCATAATCAGATTCTGCAACCCAACTGGCCTTTTCCCATGAACATTCTTTCAGAATGACTGAATCTTCCAGCGTCATATGCCCGATGCTACATACCAGACATTTTTTAAACTCGGGAGAGGTATTGTACATATCGATACCCTGTATTATGAATGACGTTAAAAAATTATCGTGCTCTTTGATAACCAGCCGGTTTAACGACTGGTTATCGGCTGTGATTAACTTTTCAGGTTCTTAAAGTTTTCCGCCATTTCCCACAGGGCGCGGTTAAGTTTGACGTCCCCTGCAATGCCATTAACGCCACGGGTCGTTGAGCGTTTGCCTTTCGCAGTGCGTCCGTTCAATCCGCCTTTAATAAGGTTTTCCTGAACTTTTTGGTAGGTTGTCCACAAATCAGGACTACGGTCTTCGTGACGGCGTGTGAGCAATACATCTTCAGCGGCCACCGGTATATGTGCGCCGTCATATTTGTAGTTCAGTGCGGTAGTCGCCAGCAGGTGCTGCTCATCCGGTCGCAACGTGATAGCTTTCATTTCTTCACGGGATTCAGCAACGCTGTCAAAGACGTTGAGCACCTCATAAGCGCCCTCAATGACCTGACCAACGACGTCTCCTTTGTGCGGGACACGAATATCACCGAACGTATCGCCACACACTAAACCATTCATGCATACAAAACGGAACATACCGGGGATCATCTGATAACTGCTTGAACCATCGTGACTGTTAAGAAGAATAATTTCAGGCACTTCTTTACCGGCGATCTGCCCTTCTCTGCGCAGCCGCAGCATATGTTTTGTATGCTCACGTTTTCCCTGATCGCGTACACGCGTCTGACACCCAAAGAAAGGCTGAAAGCCTTCACTACGCAGCTTATCGAGCAGTGTGATGGTCGGGATATAGGTGTAGCGTTCGCTGCGAGACTCATGTTTTTCTTCTGAAAATACGCTTGGCACAAAGCGGGCAAGCTCATCATTGGTCAGCGGGCGGTCACGGCGGATCACATTGGCATTACCAAAACGGGAAGCTAAACGCATAGATATTTCTCCTCTCAGGTACGATTGCCTTACGGCTTCTTTACGGTGTCTCCCCTTTGTTGTGATGAAGGCGGGGAGCCCGTTGCTGTGACAAAAGACCGGAACGGGGTATCAGCTGAACGAACAGGGGCGACTTCGAGGCCGCAGCGCAAAGGCGTGAGGAACGAGCGACTGCGAACGGGGGAGATGGCGGGCTTTAGCCTTTACCCTTGTGAGGTCAGTGCCCCGTGCAAGTGTCTGTCACTGCAAAAGGGAAACCGCTAACGGCAAAGGTGAGGCTGACACCAGAAAGAAGCCGGACAGCATGGGCGGCATCCTTAGCGGCCACGGAAGTGGCCAGTTAGAGCGGCGCGCCCTGTGGGCGCTGCAAGCGGGCTGTTGTATTTCGTCGCCCTGGATGGGCTCAAAGCGCGGCCAGGGCGAGCACGCATAAAAAAGCCGCTCTGAAAAACGGCTTGTAAAGTGCAATAAATGCACTTTTAACGATGTATAATGATCAAAACCTTATCAGGCGCTTATCAGGCTCTCAGCAGGAATGCCAAACAGGCTATGCAATTTCCGGATCATGGGTAATGTCAGACCGCGTTTACCATTCAGGACTTCATAGACGCGGTTCACGCGACCAATCGCAGGTTCTAAATCTTTGGCAGTGAGTCCCATTTGCTCCATACGGAATTTGATGGCTTCAACTGCGTCAGGCGGAGAAATCGGATAGTGCTGTTCTTCGTAGGCCTCGATCAGCAACACCATCACTTCCATATAGTCGAACTCAGGCGTTCCCATTTCAGGTTGAGAGTCAAAAAGCGGTTCTATCGCCTTTAAGGCATCTTTGTAATCTTGTTCTGTTCTAATTGGTTTAATGTTCATATTTGCTCACTCCGGTTCTATCGTATTAACGTCGATTGCGTCATATTGTTTATGGGTTCCGATGAATTTCACATATACCCAACCAGCCGCATAAAAAATAGAAACCACTAACCGGTAATCATTTCCCTTTATATTAAATACCACCCGATTATTTTTCAGTATGCTCGCATTTCGATACTGAGCCTTAATATCAGCAGGAGTTTTCCAGTTGGCTTTTTTAGCCTCGTCGAACCAAGCCTTTAACGGCTGCTCGGCTTTGGGAAACTCCTCCCAAAAATCTTTCAGAGCTGTAATTGAGATTATTTTCATACAGGCACTTTAGTCCCATAACGGGACTTTGGCAACAAGAATCCCACAGCGGGACTAAAAAAAGAGTGTAATTGCGCCGATATCTTGTTATAAAAAGTGCAATTATTGCACTTTTTAGGATGATTATGACAGGTTATGAGTTACGTTTGTGGCGTAAAGGGATGGGTTGGGATCAGGAGCGTGCAGCGGAAGAACTTGGGAAATGCCTGCGAACGTATAAAGCCTACGAAAAATCACCGGCTATCGACCGAGTGGTCGAACTTGCCACCCGATCGCTGACACTTTCCACACTGCTTCCCGCGCTGTCGGAGAAAAACAGCGCGGAAATCTGTCGAGTTCTCGGCACACTGGTAGACTAACAGTCCGCTACCGATGCCATTACAAAACCGTCAAAATTAAATACGTCATTGACGGCCACCGGCCATCCTTCAGCGACCCACACCATGACCCAACTTTCAGATTCCTCACAGCGATACAGCATGCCAAGCGCACCGGTGGGCAAATCTGAGGGTTCAAAATGGTTACTTCGGTTTCCGTTACGCACGACGTAACTTAATAAATCCTCAAGCTGCGCAGTCGTCAGAGCAGTTTCGGCAACGATGGTCTGAGCAGGGATTTCCTTGGGTGCCCTCGCTTTTCCTTTGCCATAATACTGGTATGTGGCGTCCAGCGGATGACTGGATGACATAAACGGTGTGGTATCAATACGGCTAAAGTCTCTTTTTTCCGCAATACCGTTAACCACTTCAAAAGGCTCCTGACCAGTGGCTTCGAACACGTCCAGTTCCTTCGGGTCGAAACAGTCTTCAAGTGTGATCCCATAATGTCGCATCAGCAACACGGCAACTTTATCCGCGTATCTCATGACGCCCTCCCGACCGGAGCCAAATCAATACGGATCTGAGTTTCAGTGACGACGATGAGCAAATCATGTTTTCCTTTGGCTAACGCAGTCAGAACATCGTCGGTAAGGGGGAGTGATTCAGAAAAATCGTCGCCCCCCACAGCATCGACACAAGCGTCATGCAGTTCACCACCGTCTGAGAAATTTGCCGGATCATAACCTTCTGCATATGCCACTGTGCGCCGCTTGTCTTTAATCTCCCCTTCGGATGACAGAACGTAAATGCCATGATCCTTCACAAGTAACATATCTGCCCCGTATTGTTGGATTTCAGCCACGACAGGTAGCAGGTTTTTAGCATTAAATTTCAACATATTGATCTCCTCATTAATGAATAGACTGACGCGCTTCACAGCCCTCAGCCTCTTTTCTGGTGTCACCCTTTAGGTTTCACGCAGCGCGGGGAGTCTTGCTCCGTGGAAAAAGACCGGAACGGGGTATCAGCTGAACGAACAGGGGCGACTTCGAGGCCGCAGCGCAAAGGCGTGAGGAACGAGCGACTGCGAACGGGGGAGATGGCGGGCTTTAGCCTTTACCCTTGTGAGGTCAGTGCCCCGTTCAAGTGTCTGCCACGGAGAAAGAAGCCCCGCAGCGAACACTGCTACTGAGGGAGACACCACAAAGACCGGCTGGCCGGTCCCTGGAGCACCGGCGGCTTTTCGCCGGGGCGGTTAAGGCGCTGGCGTCAGCCAGCTGCAGCCCTTGACCTTGACGTTGCCATCAGACGCTACCCGGGAGGGACGAAACCCGCAGGGGTTCGGCGGAGACTGGCAGGTGCGCAGCAGTTGCCAGGCGGAGTGTGGCTGACGACTGAACGGCGTTAGCCGGTCGGGAGCCGAAGGGGGGCCATAATGTAGTTGATGTGGCCGTTGACCTGAGAAAGTGACTAACAGAGAGAAACGAAAAAAGAGAGACACCAGAAATGAAAATAAGGCTGCATTCAGAGGCGGACGAACCGGCGATGAGAAAAGCAGCGCATCAGCGCTGCTTATCCTTTTTATCCGTGTTCTTTGTCGTTTTCCGCCCTTTGTTCGTCTTTTTCTTCGATGACAAAAGTCAGCTCGGAAACCACCGTCGCAAAGCTATCGGCCAGACGCTCCAGTTCAGACATGACGCAGTAATCAACCTCATCCCATTGCTCTGCCATCAGCAGCAATTTTCCGCGCATGGTTTCCAGACTGCGCCGCTGGTTAGAAGCCAGACGTTTTTCACTCATCGCGTGCCTCCCTGAACGGAAGTTTATTGGGTACCAGCCAGCGATCTAAAGCCTGCTGTTCTGCACAGTTTTTTTGCGAGACATGCCGGACAACATCAACCATCTGCCACAGCGGCTCCTGCCCTCGGGAGTACCAGCGATGAACCTCAGTCAGCGACGGAAAACGCCCCGCCCACGCCCAGAACATATGCTCCAAATCATAGGACCGAATGTCCTGCTGTGACCAGTGCGCATACCACGCACGCAGGGTTTCAGGCGTCTGAAAAGCCAGTTCTATTTCTGCCTGTCCCACTACGCTCTGATATTTTTCTTCCTCCCTGTTCCGCTCCCTGTCCTGCTGACGCGAATATTGCTGAAATTCCCGCTTCCAGCGTTTTTCTTTACGATCCAAGCGAGAAAATGCCAGTTCGGGGAAAATATATGTGGCAAGGTCGGACGGTAATGGCGTTGGACAATAGCGGCCTTCACTGCTGATAAACATATCGAATCCGCGCTCCCAGTCTGCAAGACTGGAGAGCCGTTCTTTCGGATCCCAGCGAACGCCGGTCACTTTATTAAGCGTCTTACCGGTCACTTTTCCCTTGCCGCACAGAAACCGGAAAAATGCCTTCGCGTACGGGTAGTCTGCAATTTTCCAGCACGGTTCAGCTTCAAGCTTGGCATCGACGAATGCGATAGCCTTAATAACCGCCTGACGTTCAGGGCGCAGAGGAATCAGGGAATGGCTGCGTGGGATCATGCCTCGCCCTCCCTTGCCAGAAGGCTGATAATGCTGGCAGCGGAATAACCATCAGCATCGAGACAGGCAACCAAGCTGAGGGTATGGTTTACGATCTCAGGGTTGAAAATCGCCAGTGATCGGACAACGGAAAAGGGGTGGCCGCTGGGAGTGACAAAGACCATTAACCAGACCGAACTAACATCCCCAGGGCTGCACACAGCAATATGAAATTTACTGTGAGGAGGCGTGAAGCGTATCTGTACAGGGAAAAAACCGCCGAATTCGCTGCGATATTCACCATTCATGTCCCACAGCTCCGGTGAGGCAAGGTTTCCCATAACGGCATGAGTCAGTTCCCGACGAAAATCCTCACCGGCAGAACGATAATCCTCTAACTCTGCGGGGATCATGGTTTTCAATACATCGGTTGTAATGATATTGCGCATGATTTATTTCCTTATCGCCGCCCCGTAAGGGGCGGCCTCCGTTATCAGGCAGCGTTCGCTGTGTGGTTGTTGTCAGTATCCAGTGCATCAGGATTTACCGGTTCCTGCGGCTGTGTCCCCTGCATCCAGACCGGCACCCAGCGATTTTCTGCCATGCGGCTTTCGGCTACGGCAGCAGCGTCACACTTTTTCATTTTGTCGATATCGCCTGAAGCTCCTGCGGCTCCGGCTTCATTCAGTGCATCTGCAATCTGATTTTTTGACAGAAGTCCGAAGAAGTTCTCTTTTGTCGGTTGCCACCAGTCGCGCATGTTGAAGTTAAGCGCGGACTCCAGCGCATCGAGGCGGCTGGAGGACGTACGCCCACACTCACGGGTCTGAACGCCGTTGATACCGCTGGCTACGCAGAAGCCGAGCAGCGACATCAGCATTGCACCATCGAGGGTGAAAAAGAGGGTAAAGTCTTTTTCCCAGCCCTGCGGCAGCAGGGCGGCGAGGCGGTTTTTTTCCTGCATCATGGCAAGATAGGCAGCACCTTCCTTACCTGACGGCGCGTTCTCGCACAGAGAATATTGTGAGCAATCCAGACGTACCTGTAGCGGGTTCGCCCCTGTACTGCCTGACGTAAATACGCTCCTACACAGTGTCCATGCCAGCAGGGCAACCGACTTCGCGGTTTGCTGCATCGCGGCAGCCTGAACTGCCAGCGTTCTTTCAGAAGACATTTTGGTCAGCAGCGGCAGGCTGATCGCATCGATGGGTGCAGGCTCCGGCTCCGGCGCACGTTTATAGTTCACTACGTTCTGAGTGGCTTCCTCGCCCTGCGTTTCTGACTCAATTTGTTTCAGCAGGACACCGCGCTGAATACAGATTTCATCGTAATCCCATGACACCACCACGCCCTGTGCCGCTTTACGCTCCGGCGACCATGCGCGGATTTCAGCCGCTTCCTGAATGGCATTAATCTCAGCATCAAGCGCGTCAGATTCAGGACAGCGGCAATCAAAGGAATCGAACTGTTCTTTCAGCGCGTCGAGCTTTTCCTTTTCATCCTGCGTGTACTCGACCTCTGGCTCCGGTTCAGGGAGCGCGTCATAGCGATTTTTATCATCACCATAATGAGCAATCTGGCTCATACGTCCCATACACCACGACCAGCCTTCGTTCTGCTTCATGGTTTCAGCCAGCGTTTGCAGCTTTTGCAATACACGGAGGTTGAGCAATTCCGCACTGACATAACCGCCCTCTTCTTCGCTGAACAGGTCGCAGCGGATCTCTCCCTCCCTGAATGCTTCTGCCCCGACAAAGCGGAATTTATAGGAATCGGTAGATACTTCGCTGTCGGTGATCAGACGGCGGATTTCATAAACCTGTGGTTTGCCACCGTGATTTCGTTCTTTGGCAGCGTCTAAAACTTCAAGCTGACGGTACTGGTCACTTTCCAGTGCCAGCGCATGACAGTGCTCTGTGGTCAGTTCATCTTTTGCCAGCGCATCGAGGATCGCAGGTGCAAGTCCGGCGAGTTTCAGCATCCGCTGAACGTGACGGGAGCCGAAGCCCAGCAGGTCGCCAATCTGTACAGCAGATTTACCCTCTTCCGACAGAGAACGAAAAGCGATGATCTGTTCGGCAGGGTGCATGTCTACGCGCTGAAAGTTTTCAGCCGATGAAGCGGCAACGGCCAGTTCTTCCGGCACAATTTTTACCGAAACAGGTTCGGACATCGTGTAGATACCGCGCTCTACCAGCAGGTGCATGGCGGCAAGACGGCGTCCACCGGCAGCAACCCCAAAGGTGCCGTCAGGCAGTGCGTGAACAATCAGGTTATGCAAAAGACCCAGCTTGGCAATGGTGTCAGCCAGCCCCGCCACACGTTCCGGCTGATATGCAAGGGTGCGGACATTCAGCGGGGATTTGACCAGCGCAGACAGGGGAACTTGCTGAACAACGGCCTGAGCCAGCGCAGCGTTCAGGGCATCGGAACCAGCAGTTTCGGCAGATTTACGGGTGGTTTTTTTAGTCTTGGCTACTTTAGATTCGGTTACTGACATAGTGAATTCCTCTTAGAATATGGTTTGTTTCTGCCGGACGCCCACCGTCCGGCATCGGTCACGGCTTACTGTTTTTTCACACCATTGCTGATGATGTATTTGTTAATCCCCGCACCGGCTTCTGCGGCAAAATTCCAGTCACGCCACACCATCTGACCGAAGACACGTACGACAAGGCGGAAGTGCGTACCCTGATCGTCTTCAATCGCCACGTTGCTGTAGGCAGCGGCAACCGCTTCGGCCTGCTCGCGGGTGAAGGTGCCTTCTGGCAGCAGGACTGCGTTTTTTTCATCCATCGTGTTTCTCCTTCTGGTTTTGGCTTAAAGGCCTCTTTTCTGGTGTCACCCTTTGGGTTTCACGCAGCGCGGGGAGTCTTGCTCCGTGGAAAAAGACCGGAACGGGGTATCAGCTGAACGGACAAGGGCGGCGTCGAGGCCGCAGCGCAAAGACGTGAGGAACGAGCGGCTGCGAACGGGGGAGTAAGCCGGCGAAGCGCACCCTTGGCCGGGCAGCGCCCCGTGCCAGCGTCTGCCACGGAGAAAGAAGCACCGCAGCGAACACCGCAACGGAGGGAGACACCAAAAAGACCGGCTCGCCGGTTCCTTAAAGCCCCAAAGGGGCGGTTACAGCGCTGGCGTCAGCCAGCTGCAGCCCTTGACCTGGACCTTGCCATCAGACGCTACCCGGGAGGGACGAAACCCGCAGGGGTTCGGCGGAGACTGGAAGGTGCGCAGCAGCTGCCTGGCGGAGTGTCGCAGATGCGCAGCAGCTGCCGGCTGACGACCGGATCGCGCAGCGGGTCGGGAGCCGAAGGGGGCCATAATGTTGTTGATGTGGCCGTTGACCTGAGAAAGTAACTAACAAAGAAGAACGAAAAAGAGAGACATCAGAACAGAGAACGTGATGAACAGGGAACACTATGCTGTAACGGAGATTATGCAGATGACGGGCCATTTTACGTGGGCCGCAGGCCACGGAAAATGGCTCGTTCCGCCGCAGGCGGAGGGGTTTTCGCGCGCGCAAAGAAGGCGGCAAAGCACCGCCTCTGGCACATTATTTTCCGGTAGCGTCCTGCCCGCTTTGAATGATGAAAGCTCCGCCAATGTAGACTGAACACTGGCACGTCATGTGATAGCAAATTTCTTCAATAATGCGTTCTGTTTTAAGTGGCGATAAGCCAAATGATTTGCGGTACTCATTAACAGCAGTTTTATATTGGCGGATAATGTCGCGGGTTTCAGGGCTGAGTTTCATACGGTCTCCTATGAGGCAGGGTTTCCCCTGCCGGCTGCCAAATCAGGCAGAAAATACATAGCCATCAACAAAAACCAGTCCGCCTGTAAACAGATTGCGGGCGTAGGCTTCGAAGTCAAAATAATCACGCAAAGCGTCAGGAACCTCACTGAGCAGGCCGCAATCCTCCACAAACTCCCGGGCATAGTCTTCTTCAGTGGCGGCTTCCCCCCGGTATGCTTCGTCAAACTTGTCGTAATCACATTCGCCGGAATACTCAGACCACGCAAAAAATGCTGCCGCCTGCCCTTCGCTCTCTGCGTGCTTATAGGCGTCGATAAACTCCCAGCTCACCTGAGTCTCAGATGCAAACTGAGTGGGGATCCCCTCCCAGTCCTGAAACATGAACTCGGCATCATCTTCATCAGCATGCAGCGTGCTGCAGGCCGCGTAAAACTCTTCAGCCGAATCAAAATCAGTCAGATCGAACCACTGGCCGGCAATGCTGCCGCAGTTGTATTTGTGATACGTGCCGACGTATACCGCAGGCGTTGTAGTGCTCATAGAAAATCCTCCGCAGGTTGTGGGATAACAGCTCCGGCTTACGCCGTGACGACACGACAGACGGGCGGAAAGCGGAGGATGCAGGGGCGCACCGGAGGCCGCAGCGCAAACGAGGGAGGAGGTGGTCTGAGCGGGGAACGAGTGAATATTGAACGAGTGAGCAACGGGAAGAACGCCGTACGATGAGTGCGAACGGGTGAGGATTGCGGCGACAGCGAACCCTTGCAGCCGCAGCGGCCCGTCTACAGTGAAGTCACGGCGTTAGCCGTCACAACGCGGGGCAAAATTCATCACGGGTTACAGGCCGGCAGGACAGTAACCCGAAGAAAAACGGAGCGTGCGACGTCCTTTTTTCTGTGAAATACAAAGCGACCGGTCAGCCCGATCGCTCGTTTTCATCATGCAGCGCGTTTAAATGAATCCAGCGCGGCGAGCATATCGGCGATATTCCCTTTCGCTTCCGTGACAGCGTCACGCAACAACTCACGACCAAACCAACCGCGAACGGGCTGATCGGCCAGACGCTTCACATAGGGCACACACGAACGTCCCAGCAACTTGTTGTTTTCACCGTAGCTGATCCTGATTTCCAGCGTACGGAAAGTGGCGTTTTTCTGGAGAATGGCATCGATGCAGCTGTCCAGCGCATGATTGCTCCACTCATCGATACCCTGCTCTGCCGGTTTAGTTTCCGTCACAGATACGACGAAATTACGGGTTTTTCGCTGGAACACCGCAGGTCTGTAGGAAGGGTTTACTGCATCGCATAAACGATAGCCATCTGCGGCAACCCTGCCGCAGATGTCGTTGATTTCGGCACGCAGAGCTTTCAGCAGCAGTTGAATCGTTACCGAAGGCGCCTGCATGTCACTGCTATACCGCAACGTCATTGTGCCAGCGTGAGAGTATCGCTCGCTAAGGTGGTTACGGTTCAGCAGAACAGAAGAACGAGTGGCAGTGATGGTTTCTCTGAGTTCGGCGACGGCATTTTCCTCCAGCAGGCCTTTGGCCTGAAGGACGGGCAACAGTGCAAGCAGGGTTTTCGTCTCGAGCTTGCCGTAAAACGCCACGCCATCACCGGCACGATAATGCTGGTTTGTATCGACTTCCAGACTGGATGGCCATCCGCGGGCGATCAGCTGATTGCGGCAATGGCGAATGATCAGGGTATGTGCGGTATTCATGATGAAATCCTCCGGTTAGGTGCGGCGCAACTTACGCCGTGCCCCCACGACAGCCCTGCGCACAGCGGAATAAACAAGGGCGACGCCGCAAGCCGCAGCGCAGCCGTAAACGGGCTGAATGCACCGTTTACGGCGAGAACGGGTGAGGACGCCGGCGTCAGCGCACCCTTGTTTATGCAGCAGCAGGGCTACAGTGCGGGCACGGCGTTTATGCCCGCCGGGGCAACGCCACGGCATAAATAGCGGAGAGCCTCGACCTCCTTATTGAGAGTATTTTGCCCGCGTGGATAACTTCTCTACAGATGGATAACTTCCACTCAAAGTATTTCCGCCGACAAAACAGGCATCTGACCAAATCCTCTCAGACATTTCTTGCCAACATCCAAAAATACCCACCATAATACTGTATATTCATACAGCACAATTAAGGCCCTCATGAAAGCAGAAATCATTTCCCCTCTGACCAGCTCACGACTACAGCTCCCGCTGTTTGCAGACACCTGTCAGGCGGGTTTCCCCAGCCCTGCCACGGACTACGTTGAAAAAACGTTGGATTTAAACGAGTTCTGCATCAGCCATCCCTCCGCCACCTTCTTCGTTAAAGCCGAGGGTGGTTCGATGATCGAGTCCGGGATACTGTCGGGCGACCTGCTGATCGTGGATAAGGCAGAAAAGGCCTCCCACGGGGACATCGTCATTGCCGCCGTCGACGGTGAGTTCACCGTGAAACGGCTCTGCACGCATCCGGTGCTGTGCCTGCAACCCATGAACCCGGCCTACTCGCCGATATTTGTTAATCCGGACGACCTGGATATTTTCGGCGTTGTTATCCACGCCATACATTCGTTTAAGTGACGCACAATGTACCTGCTCTGTGACGTCAACTCGATGTACGCCAGCGTCGAACAACTGTTCCGGCCAGACCTGAAGGGTAAACCGGTGATCGTGCTCAGTAACAACGACGGCGCGATTGTGGCTCTAAATAAAGAAGCTAAAAAGCTCGGCATTAAACGCTTCGCCCCCTACTTTCAGGCGAAGGACATCATCAGACGTCACCAGGTAACCTGTTTCAGTTCGAACTACGCGCTTTACGGCGACATGTCCGCACGGATCATGTCCACCCTGGAAGAAATGGCCCCAGAGCTGACCATTTACTCAATCGACGAGGCATTTATGAAGGTCACCGGCATAGATTCGTGTGAGTCTTACTTGGCCTTTGGCCAGCGCGTCAGGGCGACGGTGCGGCAGCGCACGGGTCTGACCTGCGGGATCGGGATTGCGCAGACGCTTACGCTTGCAAAGCTGGCCAACCACGCGGCAAAAACGTGGCCGGCCACTGGAGGCGTAGTTGATCTGAGTAACCGCGACCGTCAGCGAAAGCTGATGGCACTGCTACCAGTGAATGAGACGTGGGGGATCGGGCGAAAGTTATCAGAAAAGCTGAATGCGATGGGCATTAAGACGGTGCTGCAACTGGCGGACGCCAACCTGAACCTGATGAAGAAGACGTTCGGGGTTGTGGTGGAGCGAACCATACGTGAACTCAACGGCACATCCTGCATATCCATTGAAGCCCTGCCAGCTAAACAGCAGATCATCTGCAGCCGCAGCTTTGGGGAACGCATCACGCAGCTGCAGGACATGCGACAGGCCGTTTGCCAGTACGCCGAGCGCGCCGCCGAGAAGCTTCGCCAGGAACGACAATACTGTAAACACGTCAGCGTTTTTTTGCGAACCAGCCCCTACGCCAATGAACCCCAATACGGGAACAACGCCAACCAGACGCTGATGCTGGCCACGCAGGACACCCGCGATATTGTCGCGGCAGCGATGAGAGCCTTAGACAGCATATGGCGTGACGGATACCGGTATCAGAAAGCGGGGATCGTGCTGAACGACTTCTGTGACAAGCCCGGACAAATAGACATGTTTGACGAATCGCCGCCGCGCCCGAACAGCGAGGCGCTAATGGGCATACTCGATCACATCAACACAACAGGCAAGGGAAGAGTGTGGTTTGCAGGACAGGGCATCGACAAAGGCTGGAAGATGAAAAGAGACATGCTTTCGCCTGCATACACGACTAAATGGAATGAGATCCCGACGGCTAAAATTTAAGACTCTAGTATTCGTTGTACATCCACAGAATCGGCGATTATAGGTGATGCCCTCCCCTCCCCCCAACATCAAAAAACACATACTTATATATCATAGACATATGAACAAACTTAAAATAAAACCCGCTAAGAATTCATGTGGAAACCCAAAAAGACACCGTTAAAGAATTCCTTTAAGAATTCATACAGAATCCTGACAAAGCACCATTATAGAATCCACAAATGAATTCAAATTGAATCCAAATTGAATTCATTAAAGAATCCATAATTGAATCCATATAGACTACAAAAAAGAAAGCCGCAAAGAAACCATCATGGAATTCAACAAAGAATTCCCAATTGAATTCCCAAAAGAATTATGTCAGAATTCTCAAATGGAACCATTTTAGAATTCAAAAAGGAATTCTTCATTAGCGAGAGGACGTAAGTATGCCTGTTATTGTTTTCGTATCACCTAAGGGGGGAGCAGGAAAGACTACTTCAGCTTTAGCATTAGCTATGCAGATCGCGCGACGCGTTCCCGTCACCGTTATTGATGCCGACCCGAACCACCCTATTAAAACCTGGTCAGAGGGCGGAGATACCCCACAAAACATGACCATTATTTCAGACGTTACGGATAAAACGATCGGTGAGACTATCGCTGAGGCCGCGACAAAAACACCTTTCGTAATCGTCGACCTGGAGGGAACTGCAGCAACAATAGTTGCATATGCGATTGCAGAATCAGACTTTGTAGTCGTACCTACACAAGGCTCGCAACTGGACGCCGAACAGGCCAGCAGAGCCTTTGGGTTAATCAGGGCACATGAACGTGGTATTCAGAAGCATAAACCTGATTACAAACTACCTTACGCTGTTTTGTTCACACGTACGTCGGCCGCAATCCAGAGCCGGGATACAAGACATATTCGTAAAAGCTTTAAAGCAGGGGGGATTCCTTTCTTTGAAACAGAGTTAAATGAACGGGCCGCTTTCAAAGCGATGTTTTCATATCGCCAACCTCTTGAAACCCTTCCCCGTGACGAAGTTTCAAATGTAGATAAAGCAATTGAAAATGCAGAGGCCTTCACTCGAGAAGTGATAGCAAGAATTACCTCAGATGCGTCACAGCAACAAGATAAGGTCACATTATGAGTCGTGTAGATCCGTTGGATAGCTTGAAGAATTTCGAGCCTAAATCTGTCACCGAGCATAAACCAAGGCAAAGCAACGCAGAAATTGAGGAGCTAGCCAACGAACACGGTTTTGTCAGCCGCCAGTCAACACCGGCAACTCCCCCAGTCGAACGGTCAAAGCGGCGATTTAAAACCGGACGCAATATACAGATCAACATTAAGGGTGAGCAGGAGACCAAAGACGAGCTGTACCGCGTCGCCGATATAATTGATGAGCCATTAGGCGAAACTCTCAAGCGGGCATTAGCGGCTTTGAAACGAGAACTGGAAAGCGGGAAAGGTACATAAATTAGCTCATACATAATGTGCCGGGTGAATAGACCCTAGTTTCCTAGACTGTTCCGTGCCTCATGAACCAGGCACTTTCATAAACTGCAGGGGCTTGATCCTCACAGGCACTGTGGCGGCGTTTAGCATTATAAAACATTTCGACATAATCGAAGATATCCGCCTTCGCTTCTTCCCTATTTTTATAGATCCGTTTCTTTATGCGTTCCCGTTTTAGCAACTGGAAAAAGCTTTCTGCCACTGCGTTGTCATGGCAATTGCCCCGACGACTCATGCTGCTTTTTAAATTGTGAGCTGTCATAAAATGCTGACATCTTTCGCTCGTATATTGAGAGCCCTGATCTGAATGGATTAATACTTCTGCCGTTGGTTTACGTCGCCATACCGCCATCAATAATGCATCCATTACTAACTCAGCGGTCATTCGTCCGCCCATGCTCCAGCCGATAACCCTGCGTGAGAAGAGATCAAGAACAACAGCCAGATACAGCCAACCCTCATGCGTCCTTATATAAGTCATGTCACTCACCCAATGCGTATTTGGGGTTGGGACAACGAACTGGCGTTCAAGGTAATTTGGACTGGCAAAAGAAGGCTTTCCGCCACCGTAATAGCGTCGTTTTCGGTATCCAGTCTGAGATGCTAGTTCAGCGAGCCTCATCAGGCGCGCGATCCTGTTACGTCCGACGCATTCACCCAGATCTTTCATATCGAGCCAGATTTTTCGAT
>Ga0308168_1000197_pt1 | contig 92056 bp, 78 predicted proteins | sample PhyCR2_FD_202133 | JGI IMG/M metagenome (GOLD analysis project Ga0308168, IMG submission 202133) | Phyllosphere microbial communities from UC Gill Tract Community Farm, Albany, California, United States - DLSLRC.R2 | ecosystem: Host-associated > Plants > Phyllosphere > Unclassified | place: USA...
GGGGAGGCCGAGGTGTTCTACATCTCCGGTGGTTTCCTCGAGGTTCAGCCGAACATGGTCAAGGTACTTGCCGATACCGTGCAACGTGCCGCCGACCTGGATGAAGCTCAGGCTCAGGCAGCTCTCAAGGCTGCCGAGAATGCCCTGAACGAAAAAGGCGCGGACTTCGATTACGGCGCCGCTGCCACACGTCTGGCCGAGGCTGCAGCCCAGCTGCGCACCGTCCAGCAGATCCGCAAGAAGTTTGGCGGTTAATCCGTCATCCGCTTGTTGTGCGATTGATAAAAAAGGGTAGCCTCGGCTACCCTTTTTTCTTTTCCGAATTTCAAACCCGGTCGCAGTTGCTGACCACCCAGGATTGGTAGCCAGTCATGTCTCTCGAAATCGTTATCCTCGCGGCCGGTCAAGGCACTCGCATGCGCTCGGCGCTGCCCAAGGTGCTGCACCCGATTGCCGGCAACTCCATGCTCGGCCATGTTATCCACAGCGCTCGGCAACTTTATCCACAACGCATTCACGTGGTGATCGGTCACGGTGCTGATGTGGTGCGTGAGCGTCTGGCAGCTGATGATCTGAATTTCGTGTTGCAGGACAAGCAACTGGGCACTGGCCATGCCACCGCCCAGGCGGTGCCGTTCATCGAAGCGGATACCGTGCTGATTCTTTACGGCGATGTGCCGCTGATCGAAGTCGAAACCCTGCAACGTCTGCTCAAGCATGTCGTGCCGGGCCAGATGGGGTTGCTCACTGTCGAGCTGGATGACCCGACCGGTTACGGCCGCATCGTGCGTGATGCCGACGGCAAGGTCGCGGCGATCGTCGAGCACAAAGACGCCAGCGAAGCACAACGTTCGATCACTGAGGGCAACACCGGCATCCTCGCTGTGCCGGCCGATCGCCTGGCGGACTGGATGAGTCGCTTGTCGAACAACAACGCGCAGGGTGAGTACTACCTCACCGACGTGATCGAAATGGCGGTCAGCGATGGTTTGGTCGTCGCCACCGAACAACCGCACGACCCGATGGAAGTACAGGGCGCCAACGATCGCAAGCAGCTCTCTGAACTAGAGCGTCATTACCAGTTGCGCGCCGGCCGCCGCTTGATGGCTGAGGGCGTGACTCTGCGTGACCCGGCCCGCTTCGACGTACGCGGCGAAGTCAGCGTCGGCCGCGACGTGCTGATCGACATCAACGTGATCCTCGAAGGCAAGGTGATTATCGAAGACGACGTAGAGATCGGTCCGAACTGCGTGATCAAGGACAGCACCCTGCGCAAAGGCGTGGTGATCAAGGCCAACAGTCATATAGAAGGCGCCATTCTCGGTGAAGGCAGTGACGCTGGTCCGTTCGCGCGGTTACGCCCGGGCACTGTGCTCGAAGCGCGCGCCCACGTGGGTAACTTCGTTGAGCTGAAAAATGCACACATGGGCGAAGGTGCCAAAGCTGGCCATCTGGCCTATCTGGGCGATGCCGAAATCGGCGCACGCACCAACATCGGCGCCGGCACCATCACCTGCAACTACGATGGCGCCAACAAGTGGAAAACCGTGTTGGGCGCTGATGTGTTCATCGGTTCCAACAACTCGCTGGTTGCCCCTGTGGATATCTCCAACGGTGCAACTACTGCGGCCGGATCGACCATCACGCAAAATGTGGATAACGCTCAGCTGGCGGTGGGCCGAGCTCGCCAGAAGAACATTGACGGCTGGAAGCGGCCGGAAAAAATCAAAAAGCCCTGACTTATCCACAATTCCTGTGGGAGCGAGCCTGCTCGCGAATGCGGTCTGTCAGTCACGTCTTCAGTGGCTAAGACTCCCCTTTCGCGATTGGGCTCGCTCCCACCCTGACTTCAATCTTTCTGAATTTTTCTCCCCGCGTCTTGACGGCAACCTTTCGATAGAGTTTCATTGCTTGCGTTATCTTTCGAATCGAAACTTAAGCCGCCATGTCCAAGCGCAACACTCCTCAGCGTCGTCATAACATCCTCGCCTTGCTCAACGAGCAGGGCGAAGTCAGTGTGGATGAGCTGGCCAAGCGTTTCGAAACCTCCGAAGTTACGATTCGCAAGGATCTCGCTGCGCTGGAAACCCATGGCCTGTTGCTGCGTCGTTACGGTGGAGCGATCACCATGCCGCAAGAGCTGGTCGCAGAAACGGCGCAGAGTATTTCCAGGTACAAGCAGGCGATCGCCCGCGCGGCGGTCAAACGCATCCGCGAGCACGCGCGCATCATCATCGACAGCGGCAGCACCACCGCCGCGATGATTCCCGAACTAGGCCAGCAACCGGGCCTGGTGGTGATGACCAACTCGCTGCATGTCGCCAATGCCTTGAGCGAACTGGAACACGAGCCAGTGCTGCTGATGACCGGCGGCACCTGGGATCCGCACTCGGAATCCTTTCAGGGCCAGGTCGCCGAGCAAGTACTACGCTCCTACGACTTCGACCAACTGTTCATCGGCGCCGACGGCATCGATCTGGTGCGCGGCACCACCACCTTCAACGAACTGCTCGGACTCAGCCGGGTGATGGCCGACGTTGCGCGAGAAGTGATCGTCATGGTCGAGGCCGACAAGATCGGTCGCAAGATTCCCAACCTGGAGCTGCCCTGGAGCAGCATCCATACCCTCATTACCGATGATCGCCTGTCTGTCGAGGCACGCGATCAGCTTCAGGCACGTGGGATCACTTTGATCTGTGCGGCTGTCAGTCAGGAGAAATAACCATGTGTGGCATTGTCGGCGCAGTAGCTGAACGTAATATCACCGCCATCCTTCTTGAAGGCCTGAAGCGCCTCGAATACCGCGGCTACGACAGCGCCGGTGTGGCGGTTTATACCAACGACCAGACCCTGGAGCGCATGCGTCGTCCGGGCAAGGTCAGCGAACTGGAAACCGCACTGGCCGAACACCCGCTGGCCGGGCGCCTCGGTATCGCCCACACCCGTTGGGCGACCCATGGCGCGCCGTGCGAGCGCAATGCCCACCCGCATTTTTCCGGTGACATTGCGGTGGTGCACAACGGCATCATCGAGAACCACGAAGCCCTGCGCGAACAGCTGAAAGCGCTGGGCTATGCGTTCAGCTCGGACACCGACACCGAAGTCATCGCGCACCTGCTGACCCACAAGCTCAAGGAACAACCGGACCTGACTGCCGCGCTCAAAGCGACCGTCAAGGAGCTGCATGGCGCCTACGGTCTGGCAGTGATCAACGCACAGCAACCGGATCGTCTGGTCGCCGCGCGCAGTGGCAGCCCATTGGTGATCGGCCTGGGCCTGGGCGAGAATTTCCTCGCTTCCGACCAGTTGGCTCTGCGTCAGGTCACTGACCGCTTCATGTATTTGGAAGAAGGCGATATCGCTGAAATCCGTCGCGACAGCGTGCAGATCTGGGACGTAAACGGCAACGCTGTCGAGCGTCAGACCGTGCAGTACACCGACGGTGCCGAAGCCGCCGACAAGGGCGAGTTCCGCCACTACATGCTCAAGGAAATCCACGAACAACCGGCCGTGGTCCAGCGCACCCTCGAAGGTCGCCTGGGCAACAATCAAGTGCTGGTTGAGGCCTTCGGTCCGCAAGCTGCCGAGCTGTTTGCCAAAGTGCGCAATGTGCAGATCGTTGCCTGCGGCACCAGTTATCACGCCGGCATGGTCGCGCGCTACTGGCTTGAGGAACTGGCCGGCATCCCGTGCCAGGTCGAAGTCGCCAGCGAATTCCGTTATCGCAAAGTGGTGGTGCAGCCGGACACGCTGTTCGTGACCATCTCGCAGTCCGGTGAAACCGCTGACACCCTCGCGGCGCTGCGCAATGCCAAGGAGCTGGGCTTCCTCGCCAGCCTGGCGATCTGCAACGTCGGCATCAGCTCGCTGGTGCGCGAATCCGATCTGACCCTGTTGACCCAGGCCGGCCGCGAAATCGGCGTGGCCTCGACTAAAGCCTTCACCACGCAACTGGTCGGCCTGTTGCTGCTGACTCTATCGCTGGGTCAGGTGCGCGGCACTCTGGCTAACGGCGTCGAAGCCACACTCGTCGAAGAACTGCGTCGCCTGCCGACCCGTCTCGGCGAAGCGCTGGCGATGGACAGCACCGTGGAAAAAATCGCCGAGCTGTTCGCCGAGAAAAACCACACTCTGTTCCTCGGCCGTGGCGCGCAATTCCCGGTCGCGATGGAAGGTGCCTTGAAGCTCAAGGAAATCTCCTACATTCACGCCGAAGCCTACCCGGCCGGCGAGCTCAAGCACGGCCCGCTGGCACTTGTGGATAACGACATGCCGGTGGTGACCGTGGCGCCGAACAACGAACTGCTGGAAAAGCTCAAATCCAACCTGCAGGAAGTCCGTGCCCGTGGCGGCGAGCTGATCGTGTTCGCAGACGAAAAGGCAGCGATGACCAACGGCGAAGGCACTCACGTGGTGCAGATGCCGCACATCCACGACATTCTCTCGCCAATCCTTTATACGATCCCGCTGCAGTTGCTGTCGTACTACGTCGCCGTGCTCAAGGGCACCGACGTCGATCAGCCGCGCAACCTGGCGAAATCGGTCACCGTGGAATAAGTTATCCACCGTTGATCTAAGCTCTTGGTTTTCAACAATAAAGATTGACACAAAACAATAAAGTTTGACACGCATGAACATAGATTGACACAAGGCTCAAACCCCCGTATCTACGGGGGTTTTCCTTTCCAGGCTTTCCCTTTGGTCTGGAATCATCGCTTCAACTTTCAGCGGGTGTAGTCTGGAAAATGTTTTGAATGCGGCCGCTTTGGCGGTCGTGTCCTTCTACGACTTTTTCTCGACGCGAGGTGAAGCGGTCCGCATCGACTGAGGAGGCGTGGGTTGCGAGGTCGTAAATTTGCATCACAGCAGGACATTGAACGGCACATTGCAAATGGATTTGGCGAAGGCGCCGGGGCAAGCTACGTGCCTTGGCTGCGGGTACAAGATGTCCCGTCGATAGGTCGTTCGCACAAGATTCAAGGTGTGAAGATCGAGAGGATTCATCACCTCCTGTCAGATCTCGAGCGTTCCTACTTCCTTGTGTGTGAATTTTCTGAAGACGTCGTGGATATCCGGGAGCAATACCCTTTACTACCCACAGAGCGTGCGCAAGCGATAGCGTCGGCGATCGATGTACGCTATCCAAGATACCCTAGAACAACACTGCCTTATGTGATGACAACAGACTTCCTGTTAACTGTTAAGGACCCGAGCGGAAACTTCAAATCGGTAGCTAGGACGGTGAAGTATCGTTCCGATTTAATTGGCAACGGAAGTAAAAGAACGCTTGAAAAACTTGAAATTGAAAAGCGTTTTTGGGAAAGCCAAGGTGTTGATTGGAAAATCGTAACAGACGAGTTTTTTACACGAGATTTGATTAAAAATCTTGGACTAATCAGGAGGTACTCGAAGCTCTCTCGTGATTTAATGAAAGCGCCGTTGCATTCGAATTTTATCGAGTGCCTTGTAAACAGCCGGGAATATTCGTGGACCTTGGCCACCTGTCTAAGAAAAATAGCATCACTTCTGTCCATTTCCTATATAGACGCTCAAGCAATTTTCTTTCATCTGGTTTGGAACAAGATACTGAAAATCGATTTGGTTAACACTCCTCTCCACCTTACTGGTCTAGTTCCTGGCTTCGAAGTTTCACCGAGCCCTGTCCAAGTATCGTTGAAGGAGAAAATGTCATGACTGTTCTCGTTAATGACGTTTTCGAGCCTGTAACCGATCTGTCGGTCATCGCTACGATAGCCAGGCTCCTTTACCAGGATGAAACGCATGACTTAGCAGTTTTGATGGATCTAGCTGACCCACCCCGGCAGCCATACGCTGTTGGACTGGAGGAGCTGCGTCGATCGTTAGCGTCTGGTCACACCAAATCAGCAGCCATTGCCACGCCCGAGTTCATGCTTGTGCTTGAGGAACAGTTGGATGAGAGAGCCAAGCAAGGCCGGGACGAAAAGTGGGCCGTCATCGCCCCTCTGCTAGATCCTGAATACCCAGGACAAATATTTGTACGAGGTGAGTTAGGCCGACTTGTTAGCAAACGGGCGTCAGAACTCGGAATTCAGCGGAAAACGATCTATCGGCTTCTTTACCGCTATTGGTTATATGGTCAAGTTCGCAACTCATTGCTTAACAATTATACGGCAGTAGGTGTTGCCGATAGAAAATATGATCCGAGCAGGCCACCAGGGCGAAAGCCTAAATTTCAAGGCGTTCTTACTTCGCCTTCAAAGATGCTCAGTGCAGTTGATAAACGATGCATCCGTGTTGGATATGCTCTTTATGTAAGAGATAAGAAATCTTCCATTTCGAGCGCATATGACGAAATGTTGAGACGATTCTACTCTGTTCGAGACATCTCTAAAAACAGTGAAGAAGCGCTTCGTTTGTTGCCTGGTTCAGAACTCCCCAGCTTGAGGCAGTTCCAATATTGGGGGCAGATTTTTTTCGACGAGATTGAAACCGAGCGTGGCCGTAAAGGGTTGAGGAGGTGGTTAAAGGATTGCCGTCCGCTTTCAGGTACCGTTCGAGATTGGCTGCGTGGACCCTGTCATCAGTTCGAAATCGACGCAACGATTGCCGATATTTATTTGGTCAACAGCTACTCTAGACGGATGCTCATTGGTCGGCCCGTCGTTTATATCGTAGTGGATAGTTTCTCCGGAATAATTGCTGGTCTCTATGTAGGATTGGAGGGCCCTAGTTGGAATGGGGCGAGACAAGCGCTGTTCAACGCGTTTACCTCCAAAGTCGAGTTCTGCGCTCAGAACGGCGTTGAAATCAATGCAGATGATTGGAATTGTCACCACCTGCCCCACCAGATTTACGCCGACCGGGGAGAGATGCTGTCACTCGCAGCAGAGGGGTTATCCTCAGGATTGGGAATTGAGATGGGCACTGCTCCACCTTATCGGCCTGATTGGAAGCCTATGGTAGAAAGTCGGTTTGGCATTTTGAATGATTTGACGGGTATCAGATGGCTACCTGGCGGGGTAGCTGCGAGGGACAAAGAGCGCGGCGAGCGAGATTACCGGCTCGATGCCACGCTGAACCTCAAAGAGTTCACCCAAATCCTCATTAATTGCGTGCTCCACTATAACCGACACCATCGACAGCCTGACCGACTGACTCAAGCGATGATGAATGACGGCGTAGAACCTACCCCCAACGGTATATGGAATTGGGCCTGCGACAACGACCTGATCGAATCCAACAAACGTCCCGACGAGCTGGTTTATCTCCACCTTTTACCGCGTGAGCGCGCGACCGTTCAAAAGGGCGGAGTGATGTTTCGCGGCATGCACTACGTGTGTGATATGGCCATAGAGAAAGATTGGTTTGCCAAGGCTCGCAAAGGGGGCGTTTGGTCAATAGAGTGTTGGTTCGATCCGAACTCGGCGGCACACATTTGGATTCAAGGAGAGGCCAAGCAGTTTATCCGTTGTGATCTTCGACGATCGGATGCCGGTTACGCGAATTACCGCTCGGACGAGATTTTTGATCTGCTCGAAGCCTATCGCCAAAAACCGCCTACGCGCCGGCGAGCTGAGCTGGAAAGCCGTGTGCAGCTTAGCGATCAGGTCCACCAGATCATCAGTCATGCGCTCGCAGAACGAAAACAGGAACCTGCTCCGCCTACCAAGGCAGAGGCCACTGGACACATCCGCGAGAACCGCGCAGAAGAACGTCTCCGTGAGCGTGAAAATGCGGTTGTTCCTGAAGGCGTGAGGGTGGAGCCAGCTTCACTTCAATCTGAAACGACACCGAAAGCGCATGATTCATATGCCGGCGAGCGCACCGCGCAGGTTATCGATTTGCTCAAAAGAATTCGGCCAGGACAGGCAAAATGAAAGGTGCACAGACGTTTGCCAATTACGTCAGACAGGACATTAGTGAGTACGCGGGTAACCCGCTGATCGAAGCTTTGCCTCCGATATTGTCGGAGGCGGCGGCTGTTGAACTGATCTCGAACTTTCCTCAGCCGGTGGATCCGAAAGAGCTGACGCTCGAAGGAGCCACTCGAATTCACTGTATCGACAGGCTGAGAACCGTCGTACAGCCGTTCTTGCTACATCTGGAACTGGAGGCCCTGTTCTCACTGCTCATCCGTCGAGGGTATGTCGGGCGTAACCCTATGTCGCCCGCTACCGTCCGGCATTTGCATTCTTTATCGGGAGCTCAGCGTTACCACGATGCGTTCAAGTCCACTGCAGAAACGTTTACCGTCGTCGGCCTGAGCGGCATTGGCAAGTCGACGGCGCTCCACGCCATCTTGAGCCTTTATCCACAGACAATCCGTCATGAGCGCTATGAGGGAAAGCAGTTTGTTCATACCCAAATCACATGGCTGAAGCTTGACTGCCCTCGGGATGGATCGCTGGCTGGATTTTGCCAGCAGTTTTTTTATGCGGTTGGTGACGCTCTAGGAGATAAGGACTACCACAAGCGCTACAGGCATCGAAACATCAATGATGCGCTGCAACAGATGGAGCAGGTGGCCAGCACGTTTTTCATCGGCGCCTTGTTGATCGACGAGCTGCAAAACCTCCACCTGGCGAAAACCGGTGGTAAAGAGAGCATGCTGAATTTTTTCCTGCACTTGGTAAACAACATCGGTATCCCGGTGGTTTTCAGTGGCACGAACTCGACAATTAGCCTGTTCTCAGAAGCCATGCGGACTGCCCGCCGAGTTTGTGGTGCCGGTACGCTCGAATTCAAACGATTCGAAAAGGATGATGAGGAGTGGCGGTTGTTGGTCGAAAATCTCTGGAGCTATCAGTGGTGCAAGCAGACTGCCGAGCTGACCGACGAGATTTTTGACACGCTGTATGAACACACTCAAGGCGTGACAGATTTCCTGGTCAAGCTGCTGGTATTGAGTCAGCGTTATGCGGTCCAGAGTGGCTCGGAGTGTTTGACTGCCGAGGTCATGGTGAAGGTAAGCAACTCAAAAATGCAGATTCTAAAGCCAGCCCTTTCAGCCCTGCGTAGCCGTGATCCGAAGCGGATGCGACAGTTTGACGATTTGCTGCCGATTGAGGATCAACTGAGCGAAATGATGGTCTTCGATGGATTGGCACGAGAGGATCGCCTCACCTTGCTTCGAAGCGTTGTATCCCGTGAGAAACCGGCAGACCCATCTCCAACCATTCTTGCGAAAGATCACCCATCGCCGATTGCTACTGCTGTGGAAAACTCAGAGGCTAAAGCGCTTAGCGAACATGACGCTCCCCTCGACGCTCTGCGCGCTGCGGGCTGGCTCAACGAGGACCTGTTTGAGTTCTCACCGATGTATCACAAAGCGTGAGTAGGAGGGGGGTGAAGTGCAGCTTAAACTCCATTTCTTCCCCGCCGCGTTTCCCGACGAGACGCTGCACAGCGTGATTTCTCGTTATGCCCGTCTTTGCGGTGTTCGTAATTGCCAAGCAGCATTTGCCGGACTGAAATCGGCGGCAGCTTTTTCGCAAAATGTGGCATTCCCGAGTCACTTAGGGGATTTTGTCGACGCGCTACCCAGCGGTACCGAGCTATCGGTAGCCGAGGTCCTGATGCGCCACACATTACTACCCTATTACGCGCCGTTTTTGAGGGTGAGCCAGGTTGAACACGCTCGGACGCTGATGACCGCTGATGGTAAAGGCTTGATGTTAAAGCTGGGCGTCAACGCGAGCCGTATTGGATTCGCCTCCCGAGTGCGGTTATGCCCAGAATGTATCGCCCAAGATCAGGCTCAACGGGGAGTCGCTTACTGGCACAGGGTCCACATGCTTCCAGGCGTGCTGGTATGTCCGCATCACGGTACGTCACTCAGGATCCTTGATCCTCGCTGGTCCAGCCGCAGCTCTCGACAACTCAATCTGCCCAGTGATGAGAATGTGCAAGCACACACAGTACTTCTCGACACCCCGTTGCGGTGCATGCCACCGCTTCACGAAATAGCGTTGCGCTCACTTCAGGTCCTCGAGTCTGAAGTCACTGCTTTGTCGGCGGAGGCGGTGCGCTTCACGCTTTTACACAGGGCAACGCAGCTCAACCTTGCTTCTGATAACCATCGCTTGCACCTGCACATGCTGGCGCAGCACATGGCCGATTTTTTTGCCGCACTCCCGCGAGAATGGGAATTTTCTATACTCGGAGATGTTCGTGCAGGTACACCCGCCTCATGGGTCACGAAGCTGCTTCGTACGCCTATAACCTCTCACCATCCGCTCAAATACATCTTATTGGCCGGTGCTCTGGGCGTTGAAATGGTGAGCTTGCTGCATGGTCAATGCCCTGTGAAACAGGCGGTGGCATGTGATCCGAAAGCTCACATTCGGCTTCACGCGCGCCTTTCTCCGGTGATGCCTGGTGAAGGCCTGGACTGTTCGTCAGCCGCTGTGTGGGAACATGCTCTTGAAGGAGCTGATGCCAAAAAGATCGCTGCCGTTCTAGGCGTTTCATCAGCGTATGTCTATCGTCACATCCGAAATGTACCCGGCGGGCAAGATGCTTGGAGGGAGGCACGATTTCACATTGAGCTATGCGCAAGACGCGCGGCTTTCGAGGCTGATTATCGATTTTACAAAGCACATGCATGCAGGGGGTATGCATGGCTGTATCGTCACGATAGACAGTGGCTTTCGGAGTCAACTGCAAACCCAAGCCCACATCGTACGCCTCGTCTAAATAGCACCGAAATGTTCGCTGCCCTCGATGCGAGACTGGCCGGCGAAGTCCGTCAGTGTGCCGACACGCTTTATGCTCTCGCGGGCAAGCCTGTCCGCATTTCGCGTACCAGGATTGGTCGGGAGCTTCATGTTCTTTCTCGCTTCGAAAAGCAGCTCTGCAAGCTTCCTCTCTGTGCAGCAATGCTCGAAAAAGTATGTGAACCAATCGAAGGCTTTCACGATAGGCGTCTGCGATGGGCTAGACGCCAATTGTTCTCGGAGGGCAAGCCTATATCACGTTCTTCGCTCTACAGGGTCGCGAGCATTCGGCCCCCGCTGTAATCCAGCCGGGCATTCCCTCCATCTAAAAAAAGTTCTAAATCAATTCACCGTGAACATATTGTTTCTCTGTTAATGAAAATTTGCACCCACCAGAATAGCGTCGGCATACGCTGGATGATCACAATCATCATCTAAAACGTACTAACCCGCGATCACCCGAAATAGTTTTGCAATCGCCATGGGCTGACCTACACGGGTTATCGATACGTGTTCTGTATTTCAAGGAGTACGGGCGCGGCGGGGTTCAGATGAATTTACTACGATTCAAAGTTGAGCGGCTGTGTCATTTCCAAATCCAGACCGGATACAGAATTTTACGGGTTGCATATATACTGCCCCCGGATGCACGTTCTCTTCGACCCCTACCTTTAATTGGTAAATGATGTCTGATCTATTATTTTTTCCCGTGTCGATGCCGGATGAAATGCTGCACTCTCGTGTCACCCGCTATCACTATCTGTCAGGCAATAGAACCGCGACAGAAACCTACCGCGATTTGTTCGCATCGACACCCTTTTGCATTGGTGGCATCGTACCCAAGCAGATCGAGAGGCTCGCGCACAGGCTGCCGGGGCAATCGGAGAGCAATCTCGCAGAGCTGATCAGTAGCAATACTACTTTTCCTGCTTACCGGCCGTTTCTTGGGGTTAAGCAGGGGCCGGAGAACAACGAAGGACCGCTGGGTTATGACGGGGTGGTACGGGTGCCCCGCAGAGAAGAGTCCTCCCATGGCAAGGCTAAGCTTTGTCCAACCTGCGTTCAGGAAGATTTGATTGAGCGGGGTTCTGCCTACTGGCATCGATCTCACCAGATACCCGGTGTTGCCGTCTGTTGGCGTCATGGCGACGCATTGATCCATGCCTGCCCCGAGTGCTCTCGCCCGTTCTACCGTAAATTGAAGCTGCTTCCCAATCTGACTGAGCCATGCGCATGCGGCTGGAGCCCGTTAAACAGCGCAGCAATACACAAGGGTTCAAAGATGGAACAGAAAGTCGCTCTGTTCGCACACGATATCTTGCAACGCAATATTCCTCCGATAGGCAGTACGGTATTGAGTTCGTGCTACGTCCGCCAATGCAAGAAGCGCGGATTCATTTTCGGAAAAAATGCGGGTATTGCGAAACTATTCGACAGCATCCAAAGCGCTTACGGCGATGAACTTTTGGCGCAGATTGATCCAGCCTACAACAACGGAAAGCATGAGCAATGGATCCGGCTCAAATCAGATAAAGGTCAGCTAAATATGCCGCTCGCGCGGCATTTGATCATTGCTCTACATTTGTTTTCCAGTGCAGATGGCTTTGAAGAGGCTCTGAAGAATGAGTCAATCCTGCTGAGTGCCGCTGTTTCTCCGCGAGCGCCCAAAGTCGAAGAATCGCGTCTTAGCCAAAAAACTAGATATCGCCAAAAAATCGAGTTGCTTTTAGCGCTGCGTACCGATGCCAATATCGAGTACCTCTGGAAGAAGGCGTACAAACCTACGCAATGGATTCTAGAAAATGATAACGCATGGTTAATGGCAAAACTCCATGCCCCTAAAAAAGCTACAGTTAAGGTCGAAAAGTCCGTCGATTCAAGAGACGACGCCTATGCAGCCCTTATCGAAGCGGGCGTAGATGAGCTGTATAAAGTTACGAAAGATCCGAAGAGAGTGAACATTCGGAATTTGCAATCGCTGCTCCCAGGTTCATTACCTCATGAGCTGTATCTACGCAAGCAGAGGTTCCCTCTGACTTATCAACAGATCAAGATTCATCAGGAGTCAGTATGGCATTTCCGTCTAAGAACTTTGGTGTGGACTGTCTCTGAACTCATCAGGATGAAGCTCCCCGTGAATTACTCGACGGTAAGATTGACCTCAGCGGTATCAAGCAAGGTTTTCCTGGTTTTCTCCAGTTTCTTTGAGTGGGATCTGGAAAGCCTGGCAAGAACCGGGGTCGACGCGGAGGCCCTGCTCAGGTCTACCGGCGTATCGAGGAATTGGGAGGGACCACCGGTTCAAATAAGCTTTTGAGGGCATCTTTGTTCCGTCAGCGTCTGCCAACCTTTGGTGTTAACAAAAATCCCATCTGGCTTGAAAGCGTAAATGCGGGGTAGCGTCCACCTTTCACATTAGTAACCTTCGCGGCAGCTTTCTGAAAGCTTTCACTTGTTACTCTTTAACTCAGTAAATTGAGCTTTAGGAGAAAATCATGACAGCAATGACAGCAGTGAAAGCGTTTTGCGCCGCTTCGATTTTGACCTTATCTTCATTAGCCATGGCGGAAGGAGGCGGTGACCGCGTGTATGGTCGAATGATGCAAGAGAACCAACAAGCAATGGAACAATATGCCTCAAGGAACGGCAAGACTCCTCCTGAAGTTGTTCATTATGAATATGGTATGAACCTCGATATCCAGAAGGTCGTCAGTGTCACGCAAGCCAATAAAACCTGTGGGGTTGCTCCTTCGCGCATGACCTATGAAGACTCTACGGGCAAGCTTAACACCGTGGAATATAAGGTCATGGCCGACAACTGCCCCCATGGAAGCTAGACAATGAAAATTATTTAAGAACTGCATAATTCTCCTTTGTCCGAAACTAGCTTACTGCTCGCTGACGTAGAAGTAATTTTCAGGAAAGGCTGAAGTTATCCATTTTATGAAATCATGTCCGTCAGTTGAAGTGTTTCTAACGTACAGTAAACAATTGCTCGACCACCTGATACATCCCGCCTCCTTGTTTTTCCTTTGGTTTGGGAGGTGGTTTAGGCGCCCTAGTGGCGCCTTTTTTACGTTCGAAATGAGCTATTTCCTCTGCACGGCCATGACCCTCACCATGCAGGAGCAAGATTAGAAGATCAATTTTCGGGGTACTCAGCAACGACGTGGTCTGTGCCTGCCTTTGACAAGCCGATTACCTTATACGCGTCATGTTTCCCGTCCACTTCCATTCCTGGGGAGCCGGCCGGCATGCCTGGAACGGCAATCCCGAGCAGGTCATCACGTTTGCTCATCGCAATGATTTGCTCGGCGGGCACGTGACCTTCAACAAACTTTCCGTTGATGGTTGCTGTGTGACAAGACGAGAGCTCAGGAGAAATCCCGAGACCGCGCTTGATCGCGCTCATGTTGGTTTCCACGTGATCAACGACGGTAAAGCCGCTAGCTTCAAGGTGCTGGATCCATTTCTTGCAGCACCCGCAATTAGCGTCGCGATGTACATCGATCGTCAATGGCTCTGCTGCGTGACTGGCTGAACTGATGAACAGAGCCACGAGAGCAGCGAGACGAAGTGCCCGTCTGCGACGAAGAGATTTATTTCGCATGGGTATGTTCCTTCCCATCAGTATGTGTATGTGATTTGGGCTGTACGGTTGGAGTCGGGGCCGCATCATCTGAAGCTTCCCTAACCTTATGATCGGCGTGGTCAGCAGGCTCATTTGCAGACGGCGCTGCGGAGGGGCCATGGGCATGTGCCGTGTTTTTCTCGTCATCATGAGCGCGGACTTCCGCCCTTTGGTTGGCAGCACCTGCGCCACTTTGCCCCTGGGTCGTTCCATGCTGACCCTCATGGTTGTGCATCACGCTTTCGCCACCACCGTGTTGATGGCCACCGCTACTCGTGATCAGAGCCTTGTATTGCTCTGCATCCAGTGACGGAAGTTGCTGGAGAAATGCGACCATCCCCCATATGTAGGGATCGGCCATGCTTTTGCCCCACGCGGGCATGCCGGTGGATTTGATGCCGTGCTTGATGATCCAAAAAGCTGCGGCTGGGTGCCCATCGACGCCCAGTTTCGAAAGGTTCGGAGGTGCGGGGTAAAGGCTGTTACTCAGTTCGGTGCCTGCAAGCCCCGGAGCCAAATGGCAACCGACACACATCGAGTTGTAGTTGCCAGCACCTTCACGGATGAGGGCTTCTTGGCTCAGGTCGGGGACCTGAATGTTGCGCGAGCGCACTTCGATCGAGCGATCCCGAGCAATAGAAAGTATTGCGTAGACGGGGGCGGAGTGCGGATCATCCGCCCCGACATTGATCACGCCGAAATACACCACGCCGGCAGCCGATGATACGGTGGCCAGACCAGCAGCAATCAGTGCCTTCAGCGTTGTTTTCATACTCGGTTCTCAGAACCACATCCGAATACCGGCGACAAAGCGTGCCTCGCTGGCGTCTTCACCTTCCTCACGTGCAAAGTCTGCCGTATTGCCATAGGAACGGCTCCAACTCACCCCGATATAAGGGGCAAATTGGCGGACAATCTCATAACGCAATCGGAGCCCCACTTCGGTGTTGGCTAATCCGGACCCGATGCCGCGCTGAGGGTCATTCTTTCCGTAAAAATTGACCTCGGCCGTCGGCTGCAAAATCAATCGATTCGTCAGCAGAATGTCGTAATCGCCTTCCAGCCGAGCAGCCGATTGACCGTTCTCACCGATGTAGGCAGTCGCTTCGGCCTCGAAGTTATAGAGGGCCATGCCCTGAATGCCAAGTGCGGCCCAGGTTTGAGGGGACCCTGGTTTGAAATCCTGTCGTACACCGGTGACGACGTCCCACCACGGTCCAATAGAGTGCCCCCAGAGCGCGGATAATTCAGCGCTTTCCGTCACGCCATTGGTACGTTCGCCTTCCGAGCGCAACCACAGTCGATCAATGTCACCGCCGATCCATCCTTTCGCATCCCAGGCCAGCGCACTACCGTTGTCTGCATCCTGGTACTCAAACTTATCCAGCAGCATGAAAGAGTTGATTTCTTTGTCGTGAACACCATGACCAGCGACGTCTGGAAAGGCGGCTGCACGGTCAGCGTCGGTAAGTACGGGGACAGGGGTTCGACTGGTGGTCGTAGTCCCTCCACCCATACTTTCCATTCCGGTCATTTGCCCGTCATCCATTTTCATCTTGCTGTGGTCCATAGCCCCCATGTTGCTATGGTCCATCGCTCCCACGGAGCCATGGTTCATCTTGGAGTGATCCATCTCTTCAGCGGCGTGAGCCACGGCAAAGAACACAGGACTCGTAGAAACTGCCAATGCCATCAACGTTGGGCGTAAAAAATTCCTGGTCATGATCTCAATCCGCCTTTTTGTTTTCTTGGTCATGATCCATCGACTCATGGCGCATCTTGGTATGAGGCATCGTCCCGTGATTCGACGTTGCCTCGGTTGACGTGGTCGCAGTCTTGTTCGTCGCATTTGCAGAAGTAACAGGTGAATGATCACCACTTTCTTCGACTGCCAATGCTACGGAGGAGAATCCACCCATCAGGCCAAAGGCAAAGAGGCAACCGACCAGCGATTTATGATTTAGGTGTGTGCTCACAGATCGTCTCCTTTACTCATCAACCCGTACTTCACGGAACATGCCCATTTCCATATGGAAAAGCAGGTGACAGTGATAGGCCCAGCGCCCTAAAGCATCGGCGGTGACTCGATAGCTGCGCTTGGTACCTGGTGGCATGTCGATTGTGTGCTTGCGTACCATGAACTTGCCGTTTTCATCTTCAAGGTCGCTCCACATTCCGTGAAGGTGAATGGGGTGCGTCATCATGGTGTCGTTTACCAAGGTGATGCGAAGACGCTCCCCATACTTGAGACGAAGGGGCTCAGCGTCAGAAAATTTGATGCCGTTGAAGGACCAGGAAAACTTTTCCATGTGACCGGTCAGATGCAGCTCAATGGTGCGATTGGGCTCGCGGCCATCAGGGTCCTGGAAAGTGCTTTTCAGGTCTGAATAGGTGAGGACTCGACGACCATTGTTCCGCAAACCGATGCCTGGATCGTTTAGCTTTGGCGTCGGGGTCATGGCTTGCATATCAACCAAGGGGTTGTTGGTTTCGGAGGCTGGGTGAGTCTGCATTTCTCCACCCATACCGCCCATGCCAGCCATCTTGCTGTGGTCCATGCCGGCCATGTTGGACATATCGCCTTTGTCCATGCCCGCCATCTTGCTATGGTCCATGCCAGCCATGTTGGCCATGTCGCCTTTGTCCATACCAGCCATCTTGCTGTGATCCATACCAGCCATGCTAGTCATATCACCGCCGTCCATGCCGGTCATCCCGGTCATGTCACTTTGGTCCATGCCCGCCATCTTGCTGTGATCCATGCCAGCCATGCCGGACATGTCGCCGCTGCCCATACCAGCCATGCTGCCATGGTCCATACCAGCCATACCGCCCATTCCCATGTCATCCATGGACAAAAGAGGCCTAGGGTCGATCGCAGGCACTTGTGCCTTTAATCCTTCGCGAACTGCGAGGGTTCCGCGTGCATACCCGGTTCTGTCCATAGACTGGGCGAAGATGGTGTAAGCCTCTTCACTGGCGGGTTCAACTATCACGTCATACGTTTCAGCTACGGCGATGCGGAATTCGTCGACGCTGACCGGTTTGACGTGTTGGCCATCGGCGGCCACAACGGTCATTTTCAAGCCAGGAATTCGAACGTCGAAATAGCTCATCGCCGAGCCGTTAATAAAACGAAGGCGCAGCTTCTCACCCGGTTTGAAAATACCGGTCCAGTTACCGTTGGGCGCCTGGCCATTCATGAGGTAGGTGTAAGTATCTCCACTGACGTCTGCGAGGTCAGTGGGGTTCATTTTCATTTCTGCCCACATCTTTCGGTCGGCGACGGCAGCAGACCAACCTTGCTTGCTGACGTCGTCGATGAAGTCGCCCACGGTACGTTTGTGGTGGTTGTAGTAGTCCGATTGTTTCTTGAGTTTGGCCATGACGCGACCAGGATCCTCATCGGTCCAATCAGTCAGCATCACCACATAGTCGCGATCGTATTGAAACGGCTCAGGCTCTTTCGAATCGATTACGATTGGCCCGTAAACGCCTGCCTGCTCTTGTAACCCGGAGTGGCTGTGGTACCAGTACGTGCCGTTTTGATGCACGTTGAACTTGTACTCGTACATGCCGTCCGGCGCGATGCCGTGGAAACTCAAACCCGGTACCCCATCCATGTTGGCAGGCAAAATGATGCCGTGCCAGTGAATGGAGGTGTCTTGCTCCAGACGGTTTTTCACGCGCAGAGTGACCGTCTCTCCTTCGCGCCAACGCAGCAAAGGCCCCGGCAACGAGCCATTGATGGTCATGGCTGTGCGCGGCGAGCCAGTGATGTTTACCGGCGTTTCACCAATAAACAGATCAAATTCGTTGCCGGTGAGGACGCTCGGCAGACCTGGACTGGTCACTGCCCATACAGGAGTGCGCCACAGACCAAGGCCGCCAAGGATGCCGCCGGCGGTCAGGCCTTTAACGAATGTCCGTCTAGAGGTTTTGGAATGCATGCCGTTTATTTCCAATCAGTCAAAAGGGAGCCGTTCAAATCAACCCGTGAGTTGGCAAGATGAGCTTCGCTTACCGAAAAAAAGACGAATTTTTCATTGCAAGCGAGCTCAGAAATTGCCACATCTAAACCACCTTCGTGATTACATTTCTGTCAGCTTGGCCGCGTGCCTGATCGTTCAGCAGTTTTTATGGTCCATCGCTTTGGCTTTGCTTTCAGCGACAGGCGGTTGAGCGCTCTGCGTTTGAGCTACCTGGTACGATTCCATCGAATTCGTCCTGGCCACTTCCATACGTGCGAAAGTCCGGTCACCACCGCCTTCAGCCATGGCCAGAGTGGAAACAGTCAGCGCTGCGGCGACGAACAAGGTTTTGATGGTGTTCATATGGGCTACCTCAGATGTGTGAAAATATCCCCTCTGAATCACATCATGGATTGGACTCTTTGGGGGTGAGCAAAAGACTCAGTTGGACTATAAGAGACACCCCCTGTCAGGAAGCTTAGGCCAATATTACAGTTGTGTCAGTTTTGGATATTTTTCTTGAAGTACACGCTATTTAATACGTATGGTCTCCATCTTTTCGCATTGCGCGACTTTTATTGAATATAAGATTGAAGTGTAATCATTGCTTTGGGTTCCATTAATTCTCACGGAGGCGATGTTCTAGGTCTCTCCATTAAAATTAATAGGAGACTTGAATGCGCTGCTGCAACAGCTGAGTTCAATGATCAAAGAAGATAGTAATGCCACCGAGGGTGATTAATTGTGAGTATTAATTTTGAGAAAGCATTAGGCTCCGCAGAAAGAGCATTAGTTTATCGTGGCCAAAGAGCTGAGATCTTGAGTAACAATATCGCGAACGCTGACACTCCGAACTTCAAAGCCCAAGACTTGGATTTTTCTACTGTGCTCGCCAGCCAAACCAAAGAACCTGCTACCACTGCGTTTTCTTTGAAAACAACAAACGCAAAGCATTTTCTTAAGAAAGAATCGGCGGTGGCTATATACGGGCGCGACTTGTTTTACAGCACGCCGGCTCAGCCTGCCTTGGACCAAAATACTGTCGATCAGCAGGTCGAGGTCGCCAAATACACAGAAAACGCAATACGTTTCAACGCGGCTTTTACTCGGTTGAATGGAGCATTCAAGGGTTTGCTCAAAGCTCTGCGCGGTGACTAGCAGCGCAGGCGCATGCGAGCCCATTTGGACCGACACAGCAGCTTAAGTACTCCTAGATTCAGAGGTATTCTCCTCCAGACGGCGCTCTACTCAGGAGCAGGAGTCTCCGTTCAATGGCTGATCTTGGAAGGAAAGCCAACCGCCTCCACAGCTTTACGAAGCTGTTCCGCGTTTTCGCTACTTTCAACACTCACCTTACCGGTTGATCGATCGACTGAGACCGTAGAGTTGCCGTCCAGTGCCTGGATCGCTCTTGTGATTTTGCCGACGCAGCTGCCGCAACCAATGCCTGATACATCTAAGACGACCATGTAAATTACCCTCGTGCTGAGCGGTGTCTTTTCCCCGCAGCGACAGCATCGACGTTGACACCATGGCAAGGTCAACGATTATCTGATCAAGGTCGTGAGCGTCATCGACGCTCAGTCAATTCGACTATTCCTCAACCTCAATGCATTGAAAACTACAGATGCAGAACTGACGCTCATGGCTATGGCAGCGATCATTGGCGACAGGAGGTGCCCCGTCAATGGATAGAGCAAACCAGCGGCAAGAGGTATACCCATTGAGTTGTAGAGAAAAGCGAAGCCCAAATTCTGGCGCATGTTTTTAACTGTGGCGACCGAAAGAGCTCGTGCTCGTAAGATCCCCATCAGGTCACCTTTTACCAGCGTGAGTTGCGCGCTATTCATCGCCACGTCAGTCCCCGTTCCCATGGCTATCCCCACATCTGCTCGCGCTAGGGCCGGAGCATCGTTGATACCGTCACCTGCCATGGCCACTTTTCGCCCGTGTTGCTGTAGGTCTGCCACCAAGCGCTCCTTGTCTTGGGGTTTGACTTCACCGTGAACCTCTTCAATCCCCATCTCCCTGGCGACAGCCCGAGCGGTAGTAAGCCCGTCCCCAGTAGCCATGATGATTTTCACGTTGTGAGCCTTAAGCTTGGTGACGGCCTCTTTTGAGGTTGGCTTGATCGGATCTGATACGGCCAACAAACCTGCCAATGCGCCGTCGACTGCGAGGTAGATAATACTGATGCCGTCAAGTCGCAACACCTCAGCGCGCTCTTGTAGGGAGTTGGTGCTCACGCCTGCGGCTTCCATCAACGCTGTGTTCCCCAGCTGAAGCTTCTTGCCATCGACAACGCCACTGACCCCGATACCCGAATCAGACTCAAAGGATTCCGGCTTGGTGAGCTTGATGTTCACGGCTCGGGCGTGATCGACGATCGCATGTGCTAAAGGATGCTCGCTGCCCTGATCAAGGCTGGCAGCCAGGTGAAGGACGTCGTCGGGATTGAAGGTGGGAGTGGCCTCCACGCTGTGAAACACGGGCCGTCCCTCTGTTAGGGTGCCTGTCTTGTCGACAACCAGCGTGTCGATTCTGCAAAGGCTCTCAATCGCACTGGCATCTCTGAACAAAACACCCATGCTTGCTGCTTTACCTGTCGACACCATGATCGACATAGGCGTAGCAAGTCCCAACGCACAGGGACAAGCGATGATCAGCACGGCGACAGCGTTGATTAGACCAAACACCCAACTGGGCTCAGGGCCGAAAAGCCCCCAACCGATAAATGTCATTATCGCAATCGTGATAACACCCATCACGAAGTAGCCGGCAATCGAGTCGGCCATTCGTTGCATCGGAGCCTTGGAACGCTGAGCTCTCGCGACCATCTGTACGATCTGGGACAGCATGGTTTCGGCACCGACCTTCTGCGCCTCCATTACCAAGCTTCCATGCGTATTCAGCGTGGCGCCGATCAGGCTATCTCCAGCTTTCTTCATTACCGGGACTGGCTCGCCAGTGAGCATCGACTCATCCACCGCACTTTCACCCTCAAGTACTGAACCATCAACTGGCACCTTCTCACCTGGTCTGACCCGTAAGTGGTCTCCCAGGTGCACATGGGTGAGAGGAATGTCTTCCTCATGGCCATCGGCATTGATCCGACGTGCAGTTTTGGGCGAAAGGCCGAGAAGAGACTTAATGGCGGCGGAAGTTTGTGATCGGGCTTTGAGCTCAAGGATCTGGCCAAGCAACGTGAGCGAGATGATGACCGCTGCCGCTTCGAAGTAAACGCCGATACGTCCATCTTGCATGAAATTGGCGGGAAAACTTTGGGGGAAGATTGTTGCTATGACGCTGTACAGATAAGCTGCGGCAGTGCCCAACCCAATCAGAGTCCACATGTTGGGACTGCGATTTTTAACCGAGGCCAGTCCCCTTACAAAAAAAGGCCACCCTGCCCATAAGGTCACGGGTGTCGCCAGAGCGAACTCGATCCAGTTTTGAGCTGAACCATGAAGAAGTTGTAACGAGTGACCCGCCATCGCGAGCACGGTTACGACCACGGTTAAGGGCAGCGACCACCAGAAGCGGCGATTGAAATCCCGGAGTTCAGGATTTTCTTCTTCATCAAGTGCCGGCATGACAGGCTCTAGTGCCATGCCACATTTAGGACAGTTACCGGGTCCGGTCTGCCGTATTTCAGGATGCATCGGGCACGTAAATTCAGCGCCCGTTTGTACCGCAGACTCCGGCGTTGTGCTGCCTGACTCGTCGCGCACCACGTGGCCACTGTAGCGCTCAGGGTCCGCTCGAAACTTCTCCTGGCATTTCAGGCTACAGAACCGATACGTCTGTCCCTGGTAAGTCTCAGCAAATTTACTCGACGAAGTGACTGCCATTCCACACACCGGGTCATGTAGATCAGCATCATCCCGGGAAGCAGCATGGGTGTGATTATGGTCGTGATGGCCAGAGGTGGTAGGCATGTCTATTCCCCTTGTAAGGTGCTACTAGAAATGAGCATATTCAGTACAACGATTATTTGCGGCTCCACAGTGGTGCGGTGATGTTTCCGCACGGACCCCGGCTGAGTAAGCGTTGCTATGTTACTTGACTTAGCGTAGCCAACTCTTGCGTCGGGCCGGCAGAAACAGCCGACTCCGGTTTATTTCAGATCAAACTCGCCGACCATTCCCGATTGGTAATGCCCCGGCACGTTGCAGGCAAACTGCAGCCCTGCACTGTCGTTGAAGGTCCAGATCAGCTCTTGGGTTGAGCCAGGCTCAATCAGGACACTGTTAGGGTCGTCATGCTCCATTGCGACCATCTTCATTCCGCCCATGCCGTGGCTCATGCCGCTCATCTTCCCGGTACCGGTAGGGCTTAGTGTTCCGTTCTTGAACATGCTTGCCATTTCTTTCTGGTGTGCTGCATGAGCAGCGGCTTTGCCGATGTTGAACTCATGCAGCAGCGAACCCTCGTTGCGAAGGACAAAGCGGATTGTTTCACCAGGTTTTACGTCAATGCTTTTAGGCTTGAAAAAAATGTCGCCCATCTCGACCTCTACAGTGCGGGTAACGTCAGAGGCCACACCAGGCTGGCCTATGTCGTCTTGTCCATGCCCAGCATTAGCCATAGCCGTAGCAGCGAAAAAAAGGGTCATTGCTGCGATGAACGGAGTAGCGAGCGTAGTTTTCATGGTGACCTCAGGAATACGTGGGAACATTGGCTATGCTAATGATGCTCAGCTGCCGGCTAACTGACTTGGGCATTACTTCTTTGTCAGTTTTCTAAATAGATACGGCGTCCAATTGACGCCGCAACAAGATGCTGACAAGTACTTATCCAGGGGGCGTTTATTGATGGTTTTCTGAAAGCATCAATTTGTGCTCGCGCTGCATCTGGCGCAAAACGTCATCAACGATTTTGTCGTGCTTCTCCATCCAGGCTAGATGCTCTTGGGGTGACATTGAGGCATCTGGGTGATCGTTGTGGAGCTGGCTCATGATGTCCCCAAGCATCTTCATGTGTTCTGCCATGTGGACGTGACGCTCTCCTTCAGGGGCTTGTTCAGCTTTCATCAACGTGGCTTCGGCCTTGTCGCGCAAACCTTCCATACGCTCAATGACTCGATCTCCGCCGCTTTCAGCCCACACAGAAGCCGAGACCAGTATCGAGCTTACAAAAAACAGCATTTTCAGGCGGTTCATAGGGGTAGCTCCTCATGAGGGAATCCGACTTCCATACGATTCATCGCTCAGAGGTCGGTCGAGCACCAATGAAGTACTCATGTCTGAACCCTAGCCAGCACTCGCTGACATCTACCTGAAGCCAAGATTACTTTTCTGTCAGTTGCTGGTTGGCTGCCAGTTTTCGTTGCAGACTCCGCTTAACCTTTATCTGAGAACGACCTCATGAGACTTCTTGTCGCTGAAGACGAACCAAAAATAGGTATCTATTTGCAGCAAGGGCTCAACGAGGCCGGGTTCAATGTCGACCGTTTCACGAATGGAAAAGAGGCGCTTCAGCACGCTTTGAGCGAAGCCTATGATCTGCTGATTCTCGACGTCATGATGCCGGGTTTGGATGGCTGGGAAGTCCTGCAGAAGGTTCGCGCTTCCGGGAAAGACGTCCCGGTGCTTTTTCTCACCGCCAGAGACCGCGTTGAAGACCGAGTGAAGGGACTTGAACTCGGTGCGGATGACTATCTGATCAAACCCTTCGCGTTTTCTGAATTGCTTGCTCGAGTCAGAACGTTGCTGCGTCGCGGTAGCAGCGCACCTTCGCAAACCTTTATGAAACTGGCTGACCTTGAAGTGGACCTGCTCAAGCGTCGAGCCATCCGAGGAGGCAAACGCATAGACCTTACGGCCAAAGAGTTTGCGTTGCTTGAGCTTCTGCTGCGTCGTCGAGGGGAGGTGCTGCCAAAGTCTCTTATCGCCTCCCAGGTTTGGGATATGAACTTCGACAGCGATACCAACGTTATCGAGGTTGCAGTGAGACGGCTCAGGGCCAAGATAGACGACGATTTTGAGGTCAAGTTGATTCATACCTCAAGGGGAATGGGTTACATGCTCGATGCACCAGATTCGGAGTCGTGATGAACCGGATGTCCCTGACGACTCGTATGAGTCTGATGTTTATGCTCGCGGTAACGGCCGTGCTCACGGTCGCCGGACTCAGTTTCAATAACCTCAGCCGGCATCATTTCAAGATGCTGGATCAGCAGGCATTGTACGAAAAACTCCACTCGACCCAGCGGATCTTGTCCGGGCTGAGCAACATCGATCAATTCAGCGAGGCTAAACCGGAGTTAGAAGCGCTGCTGGGCGCACACCGTGATTTGACTGCGCTTATCATCGATGGCGACGGCAAGGTGCTGTTTGCGGATCCCGGCCCGGTCGACGTTCCGAAGGCGTTTCGAACAACCACAAACACAACCGTCTGGGAATGGCGGGAGCAAGAGCAGATGTTCCGTGGTGTGACTGCGCAATCCGTAGTGACGGGACAAGAAAGGCCATTAACTGTCATGTTGATTTTTGACGTTACGCAGCATATGTCCTTTTTCGAGACGCTCGAACGATGGTTTTGGATAGGGTTGGTGATCAGCGCATTGGTCAGTGCTGCACTCGGCTGGATGGTAGCTAGCAGTGGCATGCGGCCTATCCGCCAGGTCACACGGGTTGCTGCCTCCATGTCAGCAAAATCACTCAAGGAGCGTATTCCCCTGGCACCCGTTCCGAAAGAGCTTCAACAGATGGTGTTGTCGTTCAACGCCATGTTATCCAGGCTCGACGATGCATTTGTCCGGTTATCCAACTTTTCGGCAGACATTGCCCACGAACTACGGACCCCCGTGAGCAACTTGATGACCCACACTGAAGTGGTGCTTTCGAGAAAAAGAAACATCGAGGACTACGAAGACAATTTGTACTCCAATCTTGATGACTTGAAGCGCATGAGCCGGATGATTGATGACATGCTTTTTCTGGCGAAATCTGACAATGGTCTAATTACGCACGAGAGCAAGCCAATAGACCTGGTGGCTGTCGTGGAAAAATTGCTTGAGTACTACCGCCTGTTGGCTGATGAACGAGGGATCGAGCTCAAGGTTTCAGGACGGGGGAGCGTGCGAGGTGATGTTCTTATGCTCCACCGAGCGATTTCCAATCTGCTCTCAAATGCGCTGCGCTACACCTATGAAGGGACGTCAATCAGTGTCGATATTCAGCACAAGGATGCGTCGGTAACGGTTGTCGTGGAAAACCATGGTGAGCCCATTGCCCCCGAACACCTTGAAAAGCTGTTTGATCGTTTTTATCGCGTGGACCCAGCGCGGCGAGAAGGAAGTCCAAGCAACGCAGGGCTAGGTCTGTCGATTACCCGATCAATTGTCGAAGCGCACGATGGCAAGATCTGGTGTACGTCAGGCGACGGGAAAACGGCTTTTCATCTTGAGTTTCCGGCCGTCGATTCGACGGTTAGCTGAGCGACAAAACATTTGGGACCAACGGCGTCTTGGCGTTGTGCGTTTAGCTACGCCTCTGCGGATTTTTCAGAGTGATTGAGCTCCCCGGTCCTGCGGTACGCCGTCTCTTTTCAGGCCTTGCTACGCTCAACGATTAGATGCCAAACATCGGATCAAGCTGACTGAAATGTAATCGAACAGTTTGTGATCGTGTGGCATCGTGTTCTCGCACTGTGACGTTAGGGCTAGCGAGTTTCTCCTGTTCAACCTGGCGAAGAGGACGGGGGCTCCGAGTTAATCAACAGTGGTTTTTAAAGAAATTAAAAACTAGTTCCTCCCAAAAAACCTCGAATCAACAGCGCTTGCTGTGAGGAGTCTTGCATGTCATTCCTTAAAACTACGTCCGTGGCCGTTGCAATCACTGCTGGTTTGCTTCTGAGTGCAGTGGCCCAGGCACATCCAAAACTTCTTTCTTCCACTCCGGCAGAAGGCTCGGATGCGGCGGCTCCGTCGAAAATCGAACTGCATTTTTCTGAGAATCTCACCACTCAGTTTTCCGGTGCAAAGCTGATCATGACCGACATGCCTGGCATGCCTAACTCCCCCATGGGTGTAAAGGCCGCTGTCGCTGCTGGTGGTGATCCGAAAACGATGGTGATTACGCCGGCTGCACCGCTGACCACCGGTACCTACAAAGTTGAATGGCGTGCAGTGTCTTCGGACACCCACCCGATCACCGGCAACTTTTCATTCAAAGTGAAATGATCCATGAGCGACTCATTAAATATCGTGGTTCGCTTTGCTCTCTATTTTGACCTGATGTTGTTATTTGGACTGGCCATATTCGGCTTGTACAGTCTCAGGGGAAAGGAAAGGGTATCGGGCACGGTCTTGAACTTTGAGTCGCTTCTTTACGGTACTTCTATTGCAGGTGTAGCTCTGTCCCTTGCTGCGATGTTGTTGCTTGCAAAAGCAATGAGCGGTGTATCGGAGCTTATGGAGCTACATCACCACATTTTTGAAATGGTCATCATGGGCACCGATGTTGGGTTGACCTGGATGGTTCGGATAGCCGCCTTGGTGGGGGCAATTCTGGGCGTCGCGTTGAATAAACGATATCCGACACCCAGCCTCTGGATCGTCACCGCCTGTGGAGCAATCGCGTTGGCCACGCTAGCCTGGACAGGGCATGGTGCCATGGACGAAGGCAGCCGCCGCTACTGGCATTTTCTCAGCGACATTTTCCATTTATTAGCGGCAGGTGGCTGGTTGGGTGCTCTAGCGGCCTTCGCTCTACTGCTGCGGTTGAAATCGCTGAAGGGTGAGGAGGAAGCACGTATTCTTGCCCGCGTGCTGACTGGCTTTGAGTCGGCCGGCGGTGTGATTGTTGCGATCATAAGCGTTACGGGAGTAGTAAATTACCTTTTCATCGTCGGTCCCAACCTTGATGAGGTCATGCTCAGTACCTATGGCCAGTTGCTGTTTTTGAAGATCCTGCTCTTTGCCGGGATGATCGTTTTAGCGACGCTGAACCGCTTTCACTTAAGCCCGCTATTGGAGCGCTCGGTTCGCAATGGTCAATACTCTGTAGCGGTCAATGCCTTGCGCCGCAGCATGAAATTCGAATTCCTGATGGCAATCCTCATCATCTGTCTTGTCGCATGGTTAGGCACGCTAAGTCCTGAAATGGAAATGAGCGCGCAATAGAGGTTTCTGGCAGCTAACCAAGAAGCCTAGAACGTGATTGTTAGCACCATTTCTACTGGCTACACTTCAGCCCATGACACGCTATCTACGGCTTTGCCTGATTTTCCTGATTAGCCTGGCGCTTCCCTTCAGCGGGATGGCGGGTGTTCAGGCGCCGACAGAGCCGTGCCCGATGCAAACCATGGGCATGGCGATGATGGACGGCATGGGCCAAGACTGCTGCCATGACATGAAAAGCCCAACCGAGCACGGTAAACCCTGTAAGCCGGGCCAGGAGTGCAAGACCGGCGGCATGCTGCAAGTCTCCATCATCAAGCCTCCGGTGACCCTGTCGAGCCCCCTCGCAGCGTCCATCTCCATAGATTCCCATCCTGTCCAAACTCCATCAGGGGTATGGCGACCTCCCCGCATTTGATTCCTGTACCACACTGAGCCTCATTCCGCGTCAGGCGGTATGGGATATCTGCGTGCATCTCTCATGAAGCACGCAGTGGATCATCACAGGAATCGTGAACATGAAATCCAAGTGCTATTGCACAGGGCGGCCCCTCGTGGCCATCTTGGCGGCAAGCGTATTGGCCACGCCGAGTTTCGCTGCTGCGTTGACACTCGATGATGCTTTGCAGCTGGCTGAAACCAATGCGCCGTCGCTGACTGCACAAGATGCAAAAATTCGTGCCGCCACTAGTGCAGCCATCCCAGCCGGGGAACTACCCGATCCCAAGTTGCTGGTAGGTATACAGAACTATCCCATTGGGGGGCCGGATCGCTGGAGCATCGATCAGGACTTCATGACCATGCAAATGGTCGGTGTCAGTCAGGAAATGCCGAACAGCGCCAAACGAAAAGCCCGAATCGAGGTTGCTGATGCAGCCATTGACCGCGCTGCCGCTGAGCGTCTGGTCGAACGTCTAAAGGTTCGTCAGGCCACGGCGCTGGCCTGGATCAGCAGCTATTCCGTTGAGCGTAAAGACGCGCTGTTCCAGGACTTCTATAGGGAAAACCGCCTGCTGGCCGATACCGTCCGCGCGCAGATTGCCGGTGGCCGCGCTCAACCTGCTGATGCCGTCACGCCCAAACAGGAGGCGGCACAACTGGAAGAGCAGCAGGACGATCTGATTCGCCAGAGATCGCAAGCCCGAGCAGCTTTGAAGAGCTGGATTGGACCAGCCGCAAACGATAAACCTGTGGGCAGCTTGCCTGAATGGCCTGTAGAAGCCTCTGGGTACTCTCACAACGTTCAACATCACCCAGAATTGGCAGCGTTTGCCCCAATGACCCGCGAAGCGCAGGCCAAGGTGCGCGAGGCCGAAGCGGAAAAGCGGTCTGATTGGAGCTGGGAAGTCGACTATCAGCATCGCGGCCGAGAGTTCGGCGACATGGTCAGCGTGCAGTTTTCATGGGATCTACCACTGTTTCCTGACTCGCGACAAAACCCAAAAATCGCAGCCAAGCATGCGGAACTCAATCAGCTTGAGGCTGAGCGTGAGGTCCTTTCACGCGAGCACACCCAGCAATTGGAGGATGACTTAGCGGACTATGAGCGCCTGAACCGCGCCGTTCATCGAGCCCAGACCAGCCTGCTCCCTTTGGCTAAGGAAAAGGTCGAGCTCACTATGGCCAGCTATCGCGCCGGCAAAGGCGATCTGAACTCCGTCGTGGCCGCTCGGCGCGAGCTTATCGAAGCCCGTCTCAAGCAGATTGATGTTGAAGAGCAGCGTGCTCTCACCAGCGCTCGCCTGTATTTCGCCTATGGGGAGTCCGCTCAATGATCTCTCGAACATGGAAAGGGGTTTTTGTTGTCAGCATCTCAATTGCTTTGGGAGTCGCCGGTGGTTACTGGTTGGCTCAACCGAGGGTGAGCGCAGTACCGGATGCAGCATCGGAGCCGAAGCCGGAGTCCTCAGTCGATCGCAAGGTTCTGTATTGGTACGACCCCATGTACCCACAACAGAAATTCGATAAGCCGGGTAAGTCGCCCTTCATGGACATGGAGATGGTCCCTCAGTACGCGGATAGCAAGGGGGACAGCGCCACTGTTCGCATTGATCCAAGCCTGACCCAGAATCTTGGTGTGCGACTGGCTACGGTCAATCGAGGTGTGTTTGCTTCGAGTCTGGACGTTGTAGGTGTATTGACCTTCAACGAGCGTGACGTCGCCGTCATCCAGGCCCGTACGGCGGGTTTCGTCGAGCGCGTGTATGCCCATGCTCCTGGCGATGTGATCAAAGCCAACGCCGCCTTGGCGGATATTCTTGTCCCGGAGTGGTCTGCGGCTCAGGAGGAGTTTCTCGCACTTAAGCGTAGCGGCGATGCGGGCTTGCTGGCAGCGGCTCGCCAGCGTTTGCGGCTTACCGGGATGCCGGCGGCATCGATTACTCAAGTAGAGCGCAGTGGCAAAGTCCAACCGAACCTGACCCTCACCAGCCCTATCAGTGGGGTGTTGCAAGAACTCGATGTGCGCGAAGGTATGACAGTGGCTGCCGGCCAAACACTGGCACGCGTGAATGGGTTGAGTAACGTCTGGCTGGCTCTGGCGGTCCCGGAGACTGAATTCGGGTCGATACAGCTGGGACAAGTGGCTGAGGCGCGTTTGCCCGCGTTCCCAGGCGTCGTGCTCAACGGCGTGGTAAGCGCGATTCTTCCAGAAACCAATCCCGATAGTCGCACCCTTCGCGTGCGCGTCGAATTGCCTAACCCGCAAGGCCGTCTCAGGCCGGGTATGACCGCACGCGTGAGCCTTAATCGCGCGACGGAGCAAAGTGTGCTGTGGGTGCCGAGCGAGGCGGTCATTCGCACCGGTCTACGTGCCCTGGTGATGCTCGCTGAAGACGCCGGTCGCTATCGTCCCGTGGAGGTGCAACTTGGGCAGGAAAGCGATGGCAAGACGGCGATATTGAAAGGGTTGGAAGAGGGCCAAAAAGTGGTTAGCTCTGGCCAGTTCCTGCTCGACTCAGAGGCCAGTCTTAAAGGCATCGTTGCCAAATCAGAGGAACCTTCACCCACCAGTGCAGCCGCCGCCGGTTTGCATGAAGCGGATGGGCAAATCGTTGAGATCAACGATAAAGAAGTCACTCTCGCTCACGGCCCTTTTAAGACGCTGGGCATGCCTGGCATGACGATGACGTTCCCGCTCGCCAATCCCGCTCTGATGCAGGGTCTTAAAACGGGCGACAAGGTCCGGATAGGTGTGAATCAGACCGACGACGGCTTGCGTGTTGAGCGTCTGGACAAATCAGGGGGCCAGCCATGATTGCAGCCCTGATTCGTTGGTCCGTAACCAACCGATTCCTGGTGCTACTGGCGACGCTGTTTATCACGGCGTGGGGCATTTGGTCGGTGCAGAGCACGCCCATTGATGCGCTACCAGACTTGTCCGATGTGCAGGTGATCATCCGCACCCCGTATCCTGGACAAGCACCCCAGATTGTCGAGAACCAGGTCACCTATCCGTTGGCCACCACCATGCTCTCAGTACCAGGTGCCAAGACGGTGCGTGGTTATTCCTTTTTCGGTGACAGCTTTGTCTATGTGCTGTTCGAAGACGGCACTGACTTGTACTGGGCTCGCTCGCGGGTGTTGGAGTACTTGAGCCAAGTACAAAGCCGCTTGCCGGCCAGCGCCAAGCCAGCGTTGGGGCCAGATGCGACAGGCGTAGGATGGATCTTCCAGTACGCGCTGGTGGATCGCACTGGCGGGCATGATCTGGCGCAGCTACGCGCACTTCAGGACTGGTTCCTCAAGTTTGAACTCAAGACCCTGCCCAATGTGGCGGAAGTGGCCACTGTGGGCGGCATGGTCAAGCAGTACCAAGTGCAGCTTGATCCGCTCAAACTGGCCAGTCTTGGTATTACGCAGGCCGAGGTGACCGAAGCGATCGGCAAGGCCAATCAGGAAACGGGTGGCGCGGTGCTGGAGATGGCAGAGACCGAGTTCATCGTGCGTGCATCCGGCTACCTGAAGACGCTCAATGATTTTCGGGCGATCCCCCTCAAGCTGGGATCGGGCGGTGTGCCGGTGAACTTGGGCGATGTCGCCACGATCCAGTTGGGGCCGGAGATGCGCCGTGGCATCACCGAACTCGACGGCGAAGGCGAGACGGTTGGCGGCGTGGTGATTTTGCGCAGCGGTAAGAATGCTCGCGAGACCATTGCGGCGGTCAAGACCAAACTCGACGAGTTGAAAAGCAGCCTTCCGGCCGGAGTGGAAATTGTCACCACCTACGACCGTGGGAAACTGATTGACCGCGCTGTTGAAAACCTCAGCCACAAGCTCATCGAAGAGTTCATCGTTGTCGCATTGGTTTGCGGGATCTTTCTTTGGCACCTGCGCTCCTCTCTGGTGGCTATTATTTCCCTGCCGGTCGGTGTACTGATGGCCTTTATTGTCATGCGCTACCAAGGGCTCAACGCCAACATCATGTCCCTGGGTGGGATAGCCATCGCCATCGGCGCCATGGTCGATGCTGCTGTGGTGATGATCGAAAACGCACACAAGAAAGTTGAGGCATGGCACGTGGCCAATCCAGGTGAGGAACTGAATGGTGAACGTCATTGGCAGGTAATGACCGAAGCGGCGACTGAAGTTGGACCAGCCCTATTCTTCTGTTTGTTGATCATCACTCTTTCGTTCATTCCGGTGTTCACCCTGCAAGCGCAAGAGGGTCGGCTGTTCGGCCCGCTGGCTTTCACCAAGACCTACGCCATGGCTGCAGCAGCGGGATTGTCAGTGACCTTGGTGCCGGTTTTGATGGGCTACTGGATTCGGGGACGGATTCCTAATGAAAAAAACAACCCGCTGAGCCGCTGGCTCATCCGGATCTACCAGCCGGCTCTGGATGCAGTGCTGCGGCGACCGAGGATCACGCTGCTTGTGGCGGCGTTGGTGTTTTTTAGTGCGCTATGGCCAATGTCGCGCTTGGGGGGCGAGTTTCTTCCGCCTTTGAATGAGGGCGACCTGCTCTATATGCCTTCGGCGCTGCCCGGATTGTCCGCACAGAAAGCGGCGCAACTGCTGCAACAGACCGACCGCCTGATCAAGACCGTGCCAGAGGTCGAACATGTCTTCGGTAAAGCGGGACGTGCCGAAACTGCCACCGACCCGGCGCCGCTGGAGATGTTCGAAACCACCATCCAGTTCAAGCCACAGGAGCAATGGCGACCAGGCATGACTCCGGAAAAACTGGTGGAGGAGCTGGACCGAGTGGTGCGAGTTCCTGGGCTGACGAATATCTGGATACCACCGATTCGCAACCGAATAGACATGCTGGCTACGGGGATCAAAAGTCCTATTGGTGTAAAGATTGCCGGCACCAACCTGACGGAAATCGATTCGGCGACTCAGGCGGTCGAGCGAGTGGCCAAGGGCGTAGCCGGTGTCAGTTCGGCTCTGGCCGAGCGATTAACCGGTGGACGTTACATCGACGTGGATATCGACCGACAAGCCGCCGCCCGATACGGACTGAATATCGCCGATGTGCAGTCGATCGTGGCCGGCGCTATCGGCGGGGAAAATGTCGGTGAAACCATTGAAGGGCTTGCACGCTTCCCAATCAACGTCCGTTACCCTCGGGAGTGGCGGGATTCGCTTAGCGCTTTGGAGCAGTTGCCAATCTACACCCCGCTAGGCAGCCAGATCACCCTTGGCACAGTGGCGAAGATCAAGGTCAACGACGGGCCGCCGATGCTCAAAAGTGAAAACGCACGGCCTTCAGGCTGGGTGTACATCGACGTGCGTGGCCGGGACATTGCATCGGTAGTCGCCGATCTACGTCGGCTCGTCAGCGAGCAGGTCAAGTTGCAGCCCGGCATGAGCCTGAGCTACTCAGGTCAGTTCGAGTTTCTTGAGAGGGCAAATGCACGACTAAAACTGGTGGTCCCCGCCACGCTGCTGATCATCTTCGTCCTGCTTTACCTGACATTTGCACGCTTTGATGAGGCTTTGCTGATTATGGCCACGCTGCCATTCGCTCTCACGGGCGGAGCATGGTTTCTCTATCTGTTGGGATTCAACCTGTCGGTTGCCACCGGGGTCGGCTTTATCGCCCTGGCTGGAGTTTCTGCCGAATTTGGCGTGATCATGCTGCTCTACCTGAAAAATGCCTGGGCCGAGCGTCAAGAGCTCGGTGACAACACAGAACGCGGGTTGATGGCCGCGATTCGTGAAGGCGCTGTGCAGCGCGTTCGCCCCAAGGCCATGACCGTTGCGGTGGTTATCGCTGGTTTGTTACCAATACTTTTAGGAGGTGGTGCCGGCAGCGAGGTGATGAGCCGCATTGCCGCCCCGATGATTGGCGGTATGGTCACGGCGCCGTTGCTGTCGCTGTTCGTCATTCCGGCGGCCTATCACCTCATGCGCCGTCGACGCCTATCCGCTGAGCCTGGCAGGCACTAACGCGGAAAAAATGTGCAAAAGGGGCTGCGCTTGCAGCCTCGTTTGAGTTGCACATCTCGTTGTCATCAGTTCTACGCGCGGTATGTATCGAAATTAGCGAGTTTATGTATTTTGCATAAACTCGCTAATTTCGATACATACGCTGTGGTCAGTGCCATTCCCCACCAGCACTTGCTAGAAAAACGCCCGCTTCCATCACTGCGTTTCGATGAGCCAAAAAAAGCACCCTGCTCAAAGCCGACTTAGCATTCGTCACCCTGATATCTCTCTTGAAATTGAGGCAAATGACCTTAATATGATCTTATCTTGCCGTCATCGTTTTCGATCATGGATGTTTCTCGGGGGGTAGGTCGGAATGGCAGAACAAGAAGACGCAAAGCCTGCGAGTGGGCGCTTTAATACGAATGATGAGACGAAGCGGATCGTATGGACACAGACCGCTGGTCATTGTGAACTGTGCGGCGCAGATCTAACGTTCGACTATCGTGCCGGCAAGCCAATGAAATGGGGCGAAGTGGCGCATATCCTACCCGCCAGTCCCAAGGGGCCTCGGGGACGTGCGGATCATGATGCTGAGGCGCACACAAACGATACTGCCAACCTGATGCTCCTCTGCCCAGGCTGTCATGACAGAATTGATCGTGACGCAGATGGTTACCCTGAAAATAGTTGGAGCCCAAGCTGAAAGAGATTTTGCATAGGGCAATTCTTGAGGGCTTCGACGAAGCTCGGGTGGCGATTCTGTCCCGAGATTATGGGCGCGCTTACTATTGGCTTGAACGTACCCACATCCTCTCACAACGCCGCACTTTGCTACGTGCAAAGTCACACGTCTTGATGCTGTACGTGGGCGTCAAGACACATGATCCTCGGGAGATCCTGGGACAAATAACACGAGTTATCGCTGCACTGCTATTTTCTAAAGTATGAGTGCCTTCGGGGAATGCTGGTCGTGCCCGGGTCAGTTCTTTTCAGGTGATGCCTCTTTCTCAAGAGCTGGAAACTCTTCTGAATGAAGATTGATCCTCATGCGCGGTCTGAGTCGTTGTCGCATCCGCTTACACCCATGGAGAGACATATGAGCGCTGGTCATAGTCACGGTCAAGCACGTGCAGGACATGAGAAAAAACTGTGGATCGCTCTAGCGTTAACGACGAGTTTTATGATTTCAGAGGTCATTGGGGCTTTCATTACCGGCAGCTTGGCGTTGTTATCGGACGCAGCTCATATGCTGACCGATTCCACTGCATTAGCTATTTCATTGGTCGCTATTCAGATCGCCAAGCGCGCTGCGGATAAAAAAAGGACATTCGGATATGCACGATTTGAGATTCTCGCAGCTGCTTTCAACGCGATTCTGTTGTTCATGGTGGCGGTGTACATCCTATACGAGGCCTACCAGCGGTTTAAAACTCCGACAGAAATAGAATCGATAGGCATGCTGATCGTGGCAGTGATTGGGCTAGTTGTGAACCTTGTCTCAATGCGCTTGCTGATGTCTGCCAGTGACGAAAGTCTTAACGTCAAAGGTGCTTATCTGGAGGTTTGGAGTGACATGCTAGGCTCCATAGGCGTGATAGGAGCCGCATTGATCATTCGCTTTACCGGATGGATTTGGGTTGACGCGATCGTTGCCGCAGCTATTGGGTTATGGGTCCTTCCCAGAACTTGGATCTTGCTTAAAGAAAGCATGAATATCCTGTTGCAAGGGGTTCCAGAGGGCATCGATATCGCTGAAGTGGAGCTAAGAATAAGGGCGGTTGAAGGCGTTGAAGATATTCATGATTTGCATATCTGGGCTTTGACCAGCGGCAAGAATGTCATGAGTGCACACCTTGTCGTCCAACGTTTCTCCCGCACCGAGCAGGAAATATTAGCTGAAGTAACGCACCTTATGAGCGAAGCGTTCCATATTAGCCATACGACGCTTCAATTAGAGGATTCGCGATTTCATGAAGGGCTCGAAGAAAGCGAAGGTATGCAGCACTAGTAAGATACGTCGCGAACAGCCCATGTCAATGGTAGGGCACGTAAGGGGAAGCCCCCTACACCACCAGAGTATTTCTAGAGGTATGGGGGGATTTGAGTGCGGATTATGCAAGCTTGATATTGAAACTCACCCCTGAACCCGTCTTGCCTGCTGCCAGGAAGTTTGTCCCTCGAGGTTTGGAAAGTTCAGCCTGAAAACAGTAATGCTACCAGGCATGCTCTGAACCTCCGCTGTTCCCTGATGAAGACTCATGATCGATCTGACAATCGCCAAGCCAAGACCAGTCCCACCTTCCGCACGGGAGCGACTGGTGTCGACTCTATAAAAACGGTCGAACAAGTGCGTCAGATGCTGAGGTTCGATTCCTGCGCCTGGATTGCCTACAAGTAGCGAGACTCGTTCGGCATGGCTTTCGATAACAATTGAAATAGATTGGCCGGCCGGGCAGTGGCGTATAGCGTTCGACAGCAGATTCGATATTGCTCGCTGAATCATCAGCCTGTCGCCAATGGTCTTGCCGTTTCCGGCGACGCTTAGGCTGATGCGCTTTTCTTCCGCCGACAGCGAAAACAGATCGACGACCTTCAATGCTTCATCTTCTAACGTAATTGTCTCGAACGGGACGAGCGCCGCTGGATGACTGACTTGAGCGAGGAAGAGCATATCCGAGACGATCCGGGTGACTCGGCCCAACTCTTCGGTGCAAGACTCCAACACCGCTTTGTACTCTTCTGCAGGTCGCTCCCGAGATAGTGTCACTTGTGCCTTCCCCATCAAATTGGTGATTGGGGAACGTAATTCGTGGGCCAAGTCATCGGAAAACTGCGACAGCTGCTGAATACCACTGTCGAGTCGGTGGAGCATGAAATTGATACCATGGGCCAGTTCACTCAGTTCCTGAGGCATTTTGACCACTGAAAGACGATGACTGAGATCTTGGGCCGAGATCATGGCGGCGACCTTTCGAAATTCTCTGAGGGGAGAGAGCCCTCGTTGCACCACAGCCCAAGCGCTAATTCCAATGAGTATCAGTAAAAGCGGTAGAGCAATGATCGTCGATCGAAGATACGCGCTGAGCAATGCTTCATCGTTCGCACTATCCATGGACAGCAAAACGGCGACATTTTTACCATTCTTCAATCGGATGAGTTTGTATGCGGTGAGGAAGTGTCGACCCTCACTATCGGAATTTGAAGAATATGAGAGATTGTCGATGGCGGCATTAGCAGCTTTCAATTCGATTCGTGGATCCGATAAACCAGTTCCGAATTTTAGTACTGGCGTCCTGAGGTTTGTCAGGTCATAAATGGACAAATTTAGATTGTCGTGCCCCATGACTTGATCCAGCAAGGAGTGCGGTTTCGAGTTCACCTCCGCCATATCCTCGTAAAATGAGAGGCTGTGTTCCACCTGCTCCATTTTCTTTTCCAGACTATGTTTCGCCAATTTATCCAGCTCATGCGTAAGCGCGAAAAAGGCCAATATAGCCAGAAACACCACTAACAAGGCCCCCAAGATACTCACCGTCAAACCTAGTCGCATTGACAGGCTCGCCGGCTTCATTCGCGTGCCTCCAATACATAACCAACCCCGCGAAGGGTGTGGATCAATTTGTTATCAAAGGGATCGTCAATTTTGGCCCTCAATCTACGGATTGAAACCTCTACAACGTTGGTGTCGCAGTCAAAATTCATATCCCACACTAAGGAGATGATTTGGGTTCGTGAGAGTACCTCTCCAGTCTGACGCATCAGTAGATGCAGAAGCGCGAACTCCTTGGTCGTCAAATCTATACGCTGCGCGCCACGAAAGGCACGGTGGCGCCCTTGATCGAGCTCCAGATCGGCTACTTTGAGTACCTGCGGTACAGGAATGTGTTCACTTCGACGCATAAGGGTTCGTACTCGGGCAAGCAGCTCTGGGAACTCAAACGGTTTAACCAGATAGTCATCAGCACCCAGATCGAGCCCGCGAATTTTGTCCGCAAGCCGTCCCCGGGCCGTCAACATCATCACCCTGGTATTGCTGCTTTGGCGCAGATGTTCAAGAACACCCCAGCCATCAAGTTCTGGAAGATTAACGTCGAGTATCACCAAATCATAGACATGTTGACGTGCAAGATGAAGTCCATCTGCTCCGGTTACCGCACGGTCGACTATATAGCCACTTTCTGTCAGCCCTTGATGCAAGTATTCGGCAGTTTTAGGCTCGTCCTCAATTACAAGGATTCGCATGATATTTCGCCCTCTTCAATAGGAAGTCAGTTGGGTCAGAAGTGTTATTGTTTTATTTTCTGAGAAGAATTATATAATTCGAAACCATTTAATTTTTTGCGCTTACCGATATCCGGCATTAGATATTAAATAATGATCTTAAAGCCTGTAGCCGCTACAGGGTCAAGCTTAAACCCCCGGTCTTGAGCCATCACAGCGACTCCTTGCGACAACGTGTCGCACTTTGACCGTTGAATCGAACACTGGGCAAGCGCCACACATGGTTAACCAAAATCGACAAGTGCTGTTCGGCAGATACCAGGTTGGTATTTGTTTCGGCATATTGCTGCCCCCACGTTCGAATCTTTCATTCCTCCTATGCTAGTGCAAAAAAAATAGCTGCATCGTTGGATAACGTATTTGTAATTTTTCAGTCACCTTGCTGATAAGTGCAAAACTTTACATTTACGTATAGAGAATAGGCGTTGAAGGAACTATGAAATTGCGTCCGCATAGAAAGTTAACTGCACCCTTGAACATACAAAAGTCCTTACTAGTTGTAGGCTTGAGTTGTATGTTCTTAATGGCAGACACCAGTTTTGCCGCAGTTTCGTCTTCTCAGACGCTGACCATGGATCAGGCACTGGAATCGGCCTTTGCTAACAATCCCGATTTGGCGGCAGCACAATGGGAAATTGGTATCAGCCAAGGAGATCGAAAACAAGCGGGTTTGATTCCCAACCCCGAGCTTTCTTGGGAAGCTGAAGATACCCGACGGAGCTCGCGCACTACGACGGTAATGATCAACCAACCGATTGAGCTTGGCGGCAAGCGCGGAGCTAGGATAGACGTTGCCAGTCGAGCCCAAGACGCGGCTAGTATTGAATTGGAGCGTAAACGCAATATTCTACGTGCAGAAGTCATCCAGGCCTTTTCTAGCGCCTCGACGGCCCAGCAGAGATTGCTCTTATCGCGTCAATCCCTTGTGCTTGCCGAGCGCGGTGTTCGTGTTGCTCAAGGACGGATTAATAGTGGTAAATCATCCCCCATCGAAGGTACACGAGCAGAGGTACAGTTATCTGAAGTGCGCCTAGAACTGCGGCGTGCTGAGCGCGACGAAGCAAATGCCTATCAGCAGCTTGCGCGCGTAATGGGCGCACCGTTGCCTTCGTTTAAATCCGTCGGTGAGTCAGACCGGCCAATGCCCAACGTTCCGGAACCGTCACTGCTGCTCAACCGCATCGGTGAAACTGCCGAATTACGATTGGCAAAACTACAAATTGATCAGCGTGAAGCTTCTCTTGATCTGGAGAAGTCTCAGCGTGTTCCAGATCTCACCGTAAGTGTGGGCAGTCAATACGATGAACGAGAACGCGAGCGTGTGAACGTTGTGGGGCTGTCGATGCCCATTCCGTTGTTCAATCGTAATCAAGGCAATGTACTGGCAGCAGCCCGCCGAGCCGATCAGGCCCGCGACCTTCGCAATTCAAGCGAGTTACGCCTGCGTACAGAAATTCAGATCGCTCTGGATCAGTGGATGACGGCGAACACCGAAGTTACCTCTTTCAATCAAACCATCCTGCCTGCCGCCCAAAATGCCGTCGACACCGCGACCCGAGGTTTCGAAATGGGCAAGTTCAACTTCCTGGATGTGCTCGATGCACAGCGCACGTTGATCAGCGCACGTAACCAATACATCCAGGCCATTGCAGAGGCAACAGACGCCTGGGTGCGCATTGAGCGAGTTTTCGGTGATGTCACTCAATTAACTCGTTCCCAGTGAATTTCATATAACGCTTTTGTACCGCTGCTCAGCACTGCATTGTCACGCTAATCCGTGACTGCCCGATTGAGCTGCGTAGGGAGTTTCCATGGATAAAAAACAAATCTTTGTGATCGCGCTGACCCTGACGGTGGGCATGGGAATCGGCTCATTCTGGGTTGGTAAAACGTCTGCACCGTCCGCCGAAGCTCAGCCTCATGAGGAGCATGGCCACGATGACGACGGCAACAAGGATGCCGGTGGGTCAACAGCTGTAGGCGAACATGCCGAGGGCGAAGAGGAGGAAGGTCACCTGACACTTAGCGAGGAGCAGATTAGCGCGGCTGGCATCCAGTTGGCCGAAGCAAAGGCACACAGCATCAGCCTGTCATTGCCCTTCCCAGGAGAAGTCCGGTTCGATGACGACCGGACTTCCCATGTCGTGCCCCGAGTGCCTGGCGTCGTCGAGTCGGTACATGTCAATCTTGGCCAGCCGGTGAAAAAAGGCCAGCTACTAGCCGTGATCGCCAGCCAGCAAATTTCTGATCAGCGTAGTGAGCAAGCCGCAGCGCAACGTCGTCTGGAGTTGGCGCGTACCACCTACGAGCGTGAGCGACAGTTATGGCAAGACAAAATCTCTGCCGAACAAGATTTCCTTCAAGCCCGTCAGGCTCTGCAAGAAGCTGAAATCGCCCTCAGCAATGCCCGTCAAAAAATCAGCGTACTCAGTGGCAGCTCGGTAGCCAGCGGCGGCAACCGGTATGAGCTGCGTGCGCCGTTCGATGGCGTCGTGGTTGAGAAACACTTGGGCCTTGGTGAGGTTGTCAGTGAAACCACCAATGCCTTCACTCTCTCGGACTTGTCGCGTGTGTGGGTAACTTTTGGCGTCTCCCCCAAGGATTTGAACAAGGTGCTGGTGGGCAAGTCCGTCACCGTCAATGCCCCAGAGTTAAGTGCCGAAGTCACCGGCACCGTGGCCTACGTAGGAAGTTTGTTGGGCGAGCAGACCCGTACCGCCACGGTCCGCGTGACCCTACCCAATCCGAAAGGCGCCTGGCGTCCCGGACTGTTCGTTACCGTGCTGGTAGATACCGATACCCGGCAGACGAAAGTCGCGGTGCCAGAAGTGGCGATCCAGACGGTCGAGGATAAACCGACAGTTTTCGTTCGAACTGATGACGGATTTAAGGCGCAGCCGGTGGAAATAGGCAGTCGTGCGGCGGGTCTGGTTGAGATCACAGAGGGCCTGGAGCCCGGTGTTCAAGTCGCTGCTGCCGGCAGCTTCATTCTGAAATCAGAGCTGGGTAAAGCCTCGGCTGAACACTCCCACTGATCCGCCATTTCCACGAGAAGGTTCTTATGTTCGAACGCCTGATCCAATTTGCAATCGAGCAACGCATCATCGTGCTGCTCGCGGTTCTTCTCATGGCTGGCCTCGGCATCGCCAGCTATCAGAAACTTCCGATCGACGCAGTACCCGACATTACAAACGTCCAGGTGCAGATCAACACGGGTGCCGCAGGTTTCTCGCCACTGGAGACAGAACAGCGAATCACCTTCCCCATCGAAACCGCCATGGCCGGCTTGCCAGCTCTTGAGCAAACGCGTTCGCTCTCACGCTCAGGTCTGTCGCAAGTCACCGTGATATTCAAGGAAGGCACCGACCTGTTTTTCGCCCGGCAATTGGTCAATGAGCGACTGCAGGTGGCCAAGGAGCAATTACCCGAGGGCGTGGAAGCGGTCATGGGGCCGATCTCTACCGGCCTGGGTGAGATTTTCCTCTGGACAGTCGAGGCAAAAGAAGGCGCCGTTAAAGAGGACGGCAGCCCTTACACCCCGACCGACTTGAGGGTGATCCAGGATTGGATTATCAAACCTCAGTTGCGCAACGTTCCCGGCGTCGCCGAAATCAACACCATTGGTGGTTTCGCCAAAGAATATCAAATTGCTCCCGATCCAAAACGCTTGGCGGCGTACAAGCTGACTCTGACTGATCTTGTGACGGCGCTGGAACGGAATAATGCCAACGTCGGTGCCGGATACATTGAACGCAGTGGTGAACAACTCCTGATTCGTGCTCCCGGGCAGGTGGCAACCACCGACGACATTGCCAACATCGTGATGGCCAACGTCGATGGCACGCCGATCCGCATCAAGAATGTGGCAACAGTTGATATCGGCCGTGAGCTGCGCACGGGGGCCGCTACCGAAAACGGTCGTGAAGTCGTGCTTGGCACTGTGTTCATGTTGATCGGTGAAAATAGCCGAACCGTCTCTCAGGCCGTTGCCGCCAAACTGGAGCAAGTCAATCGGTCACTACCTGAGGGGGTGGTGGCGGTCACGGTATACGACCGTACCAATCTCGTGGACAAGGCGATTGCCACGGTCAAAAAGAACCTGATTGAAGGTGCGATCCTGGTCATCGCAATTCTGTTCCTGTTCTTGGGCAACATTCGCGCCGCATTGATCACTGCCATGGTTATTCCTTTGGCCATGCTGTTCACATTCACCGGTATGTTCACCAACAAAGTCAGCGCCAACCTGATGAGTCTCGGCGCGTTGGACTTCGGCATCATTGTTGACGGAGCGGTGGTGATTGTCGAAAACGCGATCCGGCGCTTGGCTCATGCACAACAGCACCATGGACGTATCCTCACACGTTCCGAACGGATGCATGAAGTGTTTGCAGCGGCAAAGGAAGCGCGCCGCCCATTGATTTTCGGTCAGTTGATCATCATGGTCGTGTATCTCCCGATTTTTGCCCTGACCGGTGTTGAAGGGAAAATGTTCCACCCCATGGCGTTTACAGTCGTAATTGCCCTGCTGGGCGCCATGCTGCTGTCCGTTACCTTTGTTCCTGCGGCGATTGCCATGTTCGTAACTGGCAAGGTCAAGGAACAAGAGAACGTGATCATGCGTGGCGCGCGTCGGATGTATGCACCTGCGCTGGATTGGGTCATGAACCACCGATCAGTAGCCTTTGCCATGGCACTAGGCCTCATTGCAGTGTGCGGGGTTGTCGCCAGTCGAATGGGAAGTGAGTTTGTACCGAGCCTCAGCGAAGGGGATTTTGCCCTGCAAGCACTACGCGTGCCGGGCACCAGTCTGACGCAATCGGTAGAAATGCAGCAGCGTTTGGAAAAGCTAGTGCTGGCAAAAGTGCCTGAAGTCGAGCGAGTTTTTGCTCGTACCGGTACCGCAGAGATTGCCTCCGATCCAATGCCGCCGAATATCTCTGACAGCTATGTGATGCTTAAGCCTAAGGATCAATGGCCTGACCCGAACAAATCCCGGGATGAGTTAGTCGCGGATATTCAAAAGGCTACGGCCGCGATGCCCGGCAGCAACTATGAGCTTTCGCAGCCAATTCAATTGCGTTTCAACGAGCTGATATCAGGCGTGCGCAGTGACGTAGCCGTTAAGGTCTTCGGTGATGACATGGTAGTGCTTAACAGCACAGCTGCGAAAATCGCTGCCTCTATGCAGAAGGTCGAAGGAGCTTCAGAGGTCAAAGTCGAGCAGACCACAGGGCTACCAGTACTTACCATTAACATCGACCGTGACAAGGCCGCGCGTTATGGCCTGAATGTTGGTGATGTACAGGACACCATAGCGGTAGCGGTTGGTGGTCGCCAAGCGGGTACGATGTATGAAGGAGACCGTCGTTTCGATATGGTTGTGCGTTTATCCGATGCCATGCGCAAGGACATTGAAGGGTTGTCTACGTTGCTGATTCCAGTACCGGCGCTGGTCAATGGCAATGCAGAACAGATTGGTTTTATTGCCCTCTCAGAAGTGGCAACTCTCGATCTGGTGCTTGGGCCGAACCAGGTCAGTCGCGAAAATGGTAAGCGTCTGGTAATCGTAAGCGCTAACGTGCGAGGTCGGGATATAGGCTCTTTTGTTCAAGAGGCCAGCAGCGCTATTGATCGAGAGGTACAGGTGCCGGCTGGTTATTGGACTAACTGGGGTGGGCAATTTGAGCAACTCCAGTCGGCTGCGAAACGTCTCCAAATCGTTGTCCCGGTGGCCCTGCTCCTTGTATTTGCCCTGCTTTTCATGATGTTCAACAATCTCAAGGACGGCCTCCTGGTATTCACCGGTATTCCATTCGCGTTGACTGGAGGGGTCATGGCTTTGTGGCTACGTGACATCCCGCTATCGATCTCGGCGGGTGTTGGTTTCATTGCTTTGTCGGGGGTTGCGGTGCTGAACGGTTTGGTGATGATAGCGTTCATTCGCAATCTTCGAGAGCGGGGGTATTCGTTAAATTCTGCTATCAATGAAGGAGCCCTCACGCGGCTTCGTCCGGTATTGATGACAGCTTTGGTGGCTTCCCTCGGCTTTATACCTATGGCTCTGGCCACTGGCACCGGGGCAGAGGTTCAACGACCACTGGCCACCGTTGTGATTGGGGGCATCCTGTCCTCGACTGCATTAACGCTGTTAATACTGCCTGCGCTCTATCAATGGGTGCACCGCCACGATGAAGATGAACCCGCAGAAGGGAGAATAACAACCCAATAGTTCTTTTGGTCTTGAGCCCGCTGCGGTTGTTCATCAGCGGGTTTTTTATACCAGGAACGATTACGAATATGTAATCTGAGCGCCACCGTGATGATAGGTTCGCATTGATACCCTAATAGCGTTATCTATATGAGGTGTCAGAATGAAACTTACTAAAATCTTTGCTGTTGCGGGCGCTTTGGCCCTTTCTTCATTCGCTATGGCGGAAGGCGGTGGAGACAGAACATTCGAGAAGATGATGGCGGCAAAAGATCTGGCAATGGAGAAGTATGTGGCGAAACAAGGAAAAAATGCCTCAGTGGTGTCAAGTGACGAAAAGAATGAGAAGGCTAAGTAAGCGTAGCCATGCAGTTTGGAATCAGCCCGCCCCTAGGCTCCTAGTGGCGGGTTTTTTTTGCCGGTTTGATTACATACTTGTAATTTTAGCGCCACCCGGTCGCAATCATTAGCCTGATATTATCTTGACTGTATTAGTTGAGGTGCTGAATATGAAATCTATCAACATTTTAGCTTTGTTCGGAGTTTTAGCTGTCTCGTCAAGCGTGTTTGCAGAGGGGGGAGGAGATAAGGCTTTCGAAAAAATGATGGCTGCCAACACCAAAGCTATGGAGAAGTACGCAGTCAGCCAAGGAAAAAGCGCGCCGGTACCGAAGCGATATGAATATGGAATGAAGGTGGATGTGGTAAAGGTGATCAGTGTGGTGCGGCCTGCGAAAATCTGCGCAGTAGTGCCGGCCGCAATGACTTATGAAGACTCCGTAGGGCAACTAAACACGATCACTTACACTGTAGCTGGAGACTGCCGTAGGCGAGGCGGTTAATACCTGCGCTGTCATATGACAATTAAACGCGCGACCCGCTTCGTTAGTCAAAGGTGTCGGGCGTTTTTGTTTGTTCGAGTTCTGAAAGGCAAAAAAAGACGCCCCGAAGGGCGTCTCAAAATTCACCTTACCAAAGGAGCAAAGGAGCTTCCAAAGGTGAATGGATATGACAACTGAACAGCATTGAGTTTGGATTTTCACAATCTAGCTACTCATCCATAGAACCCCAGCCAGATGCGCTAGCTAAGATTCTATCAACTCACGATAAGTATAAAAAACATAACCTAACGTGAAGATGATTGAAAAATGACATTTCTGTAACTTTTCGAAGGACGGGACGCTCGCACAGCGAGTCATCCCGTTCGATGTCACATGACAGCTAATGGATACTCAACAATCACACGTACTTCATCAAGGTCAGATTCAAACGCTGTAGCACGAGTGTTTGCTTGGCGCAGGCGGAAAGACATGTCCTTCAAAGATCCGGTCTGAACGACATATTTCACCTCAATATCGCGTTCCCAGCGTTTCTGATCGGTCAGCGGATTTCCCTCTGCATCCCGTCGCATGTAGGTTCCATTAGCGTTGGAGTAATCGGCATCGGTGCCACGGGCGTAACGTGTCATAAACGACAGTCCTGGCACGCCATATGTCGTCATATCCAAGTCGTATCGGACCATCCATGAACGCTCTTTAGGCGAGTTGAAATCGCTGTATTGGATTGAGTTGTCGAGAAAAATGGAATCCGATTGGCGGAGGTAGTCGAAGTCGTCGTTACCATTGTTTCGTTGGTGAGACAATGCGACAGAGTGTGCGCCATACTTCACGCCGACTTTAGCACTCCAAATATTATTGTTGAATTCACCTAGCAATTTTTTGCCTTCGTCGACGGCTTTGTAGTAGTTCAAGCCGCCGAATACGGAGAGTTCATCCGAAAGCGAATAGTTTAATCCCGTGCCGGCATAATATTGATTCCAGGCGTCTTTAAGGCGGCTGGAGTAGAGGCTAACGATCACATTCTTGTTCAGATTGTAGTCACCGCCAAAGTAGCCGACCCACGGTGAATTAACAGGTCCGGCATAAAATGTCGCGAAATTGTCGCGCATATTGCTGGAAGTTGGCTGGCTCATAGCGTGAAGGCGGCCCGCCTGAACAGTCAATCCGTCAAAGCTGGTGTTTGTCGCCGTTACGCCTGTGAAACTTTCTGGTAGAAGTCTGGAGTCACCAGCGGCAACGACTGGGTTAGATGGGAATACGTCGCCGACCTTTACTACCGTGTCAAAGGCGCGAATTTTTGCTGCACCTCCAATTTTAGTATATTCGTCTCTAGCCTGCCCATCACTATTGACCGGTAGTACATCGAACGAACTACGGCCACCATTACGCCCGTCACCTGTGTCGAGTTTCAATCCGATCATGGCGAACGCGTCAACACCGACACCCACAGTGCCCTGAGTAAACCCGGACTCGAATTTACTAATGATGGCATGTGCCCAGGCCTCGGAGTAACCGTTGCCCGTTGCACTCGATTGGCCGTTGCGATGATCACGATTGAAGTAATAGTTTCGGTTGAGAACAGTAAGGCTGCTGCCTTCCACAAATCCTTCGGCCTTTTCTTCCGCAAATACCGTGGACGGGCCAGAACTGACAACGATCGCCAACGCGGCCATCGAAAATTTCGTGTTGTTATTCATACATCACTCCTTAGGTTCGGCAGAACTAGAAAGCTCTTCGGCTGGAATTATTGTTTACAGAAAGCAGGATGTGCCTCCCGCATCGTCGCCGAGCTGTATCGTTGCAATCTGGAGATAACGTGGACATGATCAGAAAATTACAATTTTGTAATGTAAATCTGCTTTTTTAAAATTGCCTTTATTTGGAGCGCGTGTCAGCTGATGTGCAGATCTTGTTTGCTACCTTAACGTTCATGGGAGCCTTATGATCCGCAGCGCACCGGGTATTCACACGCAATCTGCGCTCAGATCGTATCGGTCCAACGAAACGCCTTTTTTGACGCAACTGCGAAGCTAATGATGTCCGCCGAGCCAATACGTGGGTGGCTGTATTCGCGGTGAGGTGGGAGCCTGTTGGTAATCCAGAATGTATTACGCTTACTTCGTAGGTGGGAGGGACACGAACCATGGCTTGCCAGCGGCTAGCGACGAGTCCTCCCCGAGCGACATGTACGTACTAGATACGAAATCATCTAAGCTTATCCATGGCTGGGAACGGCTCAAATCGTTACTCGACCAATGCCTAAGCTTCATGCTTACAGCCATTGGCTGACATCTCTGAACGGCCGGAAAGAGCGACTGATGCATTTTCAAACGGCGCGCATACCGGCTGCTTCGCTTTTCCTAGCTATGGGGCTCGAGGGTACGAGATCACCTCTTCGGTATATTCTAAGACGGAGCAGACAAGCTTAAGACAGGAATTGTGCGATCACTGAAGAGACGTGTACGCAAATTAGCGAGTTTATCTCTTTCACATAAACTCGCTAATTTCAGTACATACGCTGTGGTCAGCGCTCTTAATAAGTCGCATTTACCATAAAACGGCGCCGCCATTCCCCCTTCCGTTGGGGTCAAATACGACCTTGGTGCTTAAGACGATTCAGCCTCCGCCACTCTCAGATCTTTCTTGTATTTGGGGTGAATGACCTTAAGATGATTTTATCTGGCCATCATCGTTTTTTTCATGGATGTTTCTCGGGGGTAGGTCGAAATGGCAGAGCAAGAAGACGCTAAAGTCGCGAGCGGGCGCTTTAACACGAATGATGAGACGAAGCGGATCGTGTGGATACAGGCCGCTGGTCATTGTGAACTGTGTGGTACAGATCTAACGTTCGACTATCGTGCCGGCAAACCGATGAAATGGGGCGAAGTGGCGCATATCCTACCCGCCAGTCCGAAGGGGCCTCGGGGCCGCGCAGATCATGACGCTGAGGCGCATACCAACGATACCGCTAACCTGATGCTCCTGTGCCCAGGCTGTCATGACAAAATTGATCGTGACGCAGATGGTTACCCTGAAAATGATTTGAGTGGTTTACACCAAGCGTACATGGAACGCATCCGACTCGCCGCAACGACCCCCGATGGTGGCAGAGCCATTCCTCTCATCGTCCAGAGTCAGCATTTCCAGACTGTCACCGATATTCCCGTTCGCGATCTGTTGACTGCGATGTCTGCTGAGGGATTTATCGCCTTCGATCAAGGCATCAAAATCACTTTCCCTGCACCCGGACCGCGAGGTAGGGACGCGACCTATTGGCAGAACATCAAAGACAGTGTCCAGTATGAGCTGGAGCAGCAACTCAAGCGTCGCGGCGGCACCTATGGAGACTCGCCCGCGCTGGCGGTAGTCGGCTTGGCCGACATTCCGGCCTTGATGATGTTGGGCCAAAGTATCGGCGACCGTTCCAAACGCTTGATCTTCTCCTTTCACCGCGAGCATCTTTTGCGCTGGCCCGATCAGTCCGCTGAGCCGCCCGCTTTTTTGTTTACACCTCCCTCCGACGGCGACGGGCCACTTGCGCTTGTGCTCTCCATTTCTGCGCAAGTTCCAGTTCGCGACGTGACCGACGCTCTGCCCGGTGCACGTATTGCAGAGCTGTCGATCCCAGAGCCAAGCTATGCGATGGTACAAAACCGTCGGGTGATTCATGCCTTTCGTGACGCACTTCAAATACGACTGAGCCAGCTTGAAGCTTTGACTCCTGACCCTATTCACGTCTTCGCCGCTATTCCTGCGGCATTGGCCATCGAGTTTGGCGCGTTGCTCACTACGCAGCATCAACATACGTACCTGATCTTCGATCGGGACAAAGAAAACCAAGATCGGTTTACGCAAACACTGCAATTGGGCTCGGTGGCCCAGGAGGCTAGGTAAATGCTTTTGAGCAACGAACAGACCAAGCGCAGCAGTTGGGAATATTTTCTGCTTCGCGCCGCGCGGGAAATCTCGCTGTCGGAAGCGCAGTACGAAAAAATTAATGACCGCTACTCCCAACTGGAAAAAATCCTCTCGGCTTCCGACAACCCGCTGCTCGCTGAGGCCCATATTTTCGTTCAAGGCTCGATGCGGCTGAAAACGACCATCAAGCCAATCCCCGGCGCGCCTGCGGATCTGGACACCATTGATGCGGACGCGATTATCTGGCTCCCTCACGCTCAAGGCGCTGGTGCGAAGGAAGTTCTAGAAGCGATTGAGCAGCGTTTTAGGGAAGGCTCCCGCGTTCAGGAAGAAGTTAAGCAATTACGTCGTGGCATCCGGATCGTTTATGCCGACGAAAATCCAGGTTTCCACATTGATGTCACGCCTGCCCGCGCGATCAACGGAAATGGCGAAGCAAACGGCGAGGGTAAGCTGGAGGTTCCGGATCGGGTCACAGGGTGGAAAGCAAGCAGCCCTATCCCTTACTCGAACTGGTTGCAGGTTGCTTCTGCCCAGGAAATCTCTCTGGAAAGCTTGGTAGTTGCCAAAAACCAGCGGATGCTCGATGCCGCGACACAAGATCCATTGCCGCATTATCAGGATTACATCGATCAAGATCCCCTGCGTGCGACCATCAAGCTGCTCAAGCGGCATCGCGATGAATGGGCCATCAACACAAGGAGCGCTGATACTCGCCCCATATCTGCGGTCATTACCACTTTGGCTACTCACGCATACCTGGATGTCGTAAAGGAATCGCAGTCGAAGCCTCTGGCTCCGCTCGATGCAATTTTGGAAATCGTTCGCAGAATGCCGCAGCACATCGCGCATAGAGGTAGCGACTGCTATGTCTGCAACCCTGCCGATAACGGCGAAAACTTTGCAGAGAAGTGGAATCGACCGGGCGAGGGGCAAGGCTATCGTCAGGCATTCGCCAAGTGGCATGCGGACGCCAGTGCGTCTGTGTCATTAGGTTTGGAAAGTTTTGAATCCAATGATTCCTTTGCCGAGGCAGTGAAAAAGAATTTCGGTATAGCACCGGCATTCATCACGGCAGTGAACAATGAAATCCCTGCGAATTGGACGATGCCCGGCCGACCAGATGGCACTACTCGAAACTCTGCTTCGATGGGTTCGCTCTTCGGAGGGGCCAGCGGTGGCGGAACCTCTCAGTCGAGCGTAAAGCCAGTTGGACGCCTTGGCTGATCCTATTAAGACGCCATTGCAGCGCGGAATCGCCGCACTGCGAAACACCCTAGGTCAGGATGCTGCCGATGCATTGCTCCAGCCCGCACCCATGCGGGCTGACGAAGCGGCGTGCTTTCACTTCCCCTTGCCCATCGATTACACGGGGCAGGAGCGGCGACTGCGTATTGGTTTCCCCTCCAACTTTCCCCGTGGGCTCTTGCGCCTAAACGTCGAACCCTCTCCATGGCTGGTTTGGCCGCATGCCACCAAGTCGGGGCTTTGCCTTCATGGCTTTCAGGAACGCCCCATCATGGGCTCCCCGGAGGTCGTGGTAGAGGACAGCCTTGCTCGCTTGGCCCAAATCGTTTCGTTGTCCAAGATGGGATCAAGCCAGGCAACGCGCGATATCGAATTTCAGAATGAGATCACTACCTACTGGTCGTTTCAGCATGGTCAGTCATTCCAGAACCTCTTACTGTTGGATCGACCTCAGACTGCCTCGCAGTTGTTTGCGCTCAGCGATCCGCGCCGAGCTGTGCCATCCGGTCAGGAAACGGTTTGGTTAGCATCGAACGTAGCTGCACTCAAAGGGCATTACCGACGGGTTGTCGGGCGCTCCGCTGTCATTCGCGCGGCCGAAACTCCCGGTTTTTACGTCAAGCTTCAGACTTATCCGGACATACGCACCCCGGATCCCGAAGATTTATTGCTCTGGCTCACGCCACACCTTCAACCAGACGATGCCGAGCAATTGCTGGCATGGTTTGAGCTGCATGGAACGTTGCCGAGTCGATGGATTGTTCTGGAGCTTCCAGGAGGGGCAGATGCTCCAACATATTGCCTCAATGTTCGGTCGCTCGGCGTACAGCAGGAGCGGGGCGCAAAGTTTGGCTTGCGTACAGCGCGCCGTCGGCCAGCTATCGCAAATGCACATCCTCCGGCGCTCGTCCGAGCAACTGCCCTGGACGTGCTTGATCGAGCGTCCATTCTGTCCCGCGATATAAGTGGCACTGCACAGCATCTTGAAAATGCTCGAGTCGTTTTTGTTGGCGTTGGCTCATTAGGCAGTGCGGTGGCAATACAATTGGCACGATCCGGTGTCGGCCACCTAACCCTCATCGATCCTGACACTTTGGTGTCAGCCAATCTGGGGAGGCACGTACTGGGAGCGGATAGCCTAGGGAGACTGAAAGCCTTAGCGTTGAGGGACAAGATTCTGTTAGATCTTCCGACGACAGAATGTACCGCTTATGCGACTTTTGCCGAAGTGGTGATGAGCAGCAAACCAGAAGTGTTTGATAACGCAGATCTGGTGGTGATCACGACAGCAGACTGGCAGTCGGAGGTCACTGTATGGCGAGCCAAATCAAGCGGCGCTCCTTGGGGGCTTTTACAAGCCTGGAGCGAACCGTATACACAGGTAGGCCATGCTCTATTCGCACCAGCCGGCACCTTTGATGGCCGTCAGTTGTTCACGGACGTCGGCGATTTTCTGCATAGATTTACAGAGTGGCCGGGAGGCGGTGTTGTTCCACTGCCCGCGTGTGGCGAGAGCTTTATCCCAGGCGGCTCGCTGGGAATGACCAATATCGCCTCCATGGTGTCGCACACGGCCTTACGCGCATTGACCGGCAACATCGCCACTGCATCTTGGGTCAGCAGCATTTACAGACCTGAAGATGTGCTGAGCCTAGGAGGCCAATACCATGGGCCCAAGCTGCCAGAGGGGGCGCAGCAGATCCTACTCGAGCGCGGATGGCCGGAAGATAAGGACGAAACGGTATGACGGATATCGCATGGCGCTGGCGATGGCCGGAGGTGAATTCCGAGCTGTTGGTGTCCCAAGCTGTCGCGGACATCTTGGATAGCCATCGGCAGGGCCTTTTTGGCGTGGAGCGAGGGGGACAGTTATTCGTCAACCCGGTTGATCCGAAAGGGTTGCTGCTGGCCTTGGCCACGTTGCCTCATCGCGCCGATCGGTCAGGCTGGTCTTGGCTAGAGTTGGATGCGGAGCGGTGCCGTCAGGAGATCCAGGCTGCCAACGAACAAGGGTTACGTCTGGTGGGCTATTGGCATACGCACCCCCAATCCGTTCCGGTGATCTCTCCGGCAGACATCGGAAGCTTCTCCAAATTTGCTGCACGTTACACGCAGGATCTGCCGCACCCAATAGCCATTATTGTCGGCAAGTCCGAAAAACCAGAAGGTATCAAGGCGTGGTCGTTCAGGGACGGCAGATATGTTGAGGCAACCTGGGTCAGATGAGCTTCAAGTCCGTGCGGTGGAACGCAGGTCAGCGTTTACCTTTACCCGCTAGCATTAGTGCGAAGAGCTCTGCCTGAAAGCGGGCATCATCCAATGCGTTATGGTTCGGTTCGCTGAGTGGCTTCAGCGCAGCGGTCATCTTGGATGATTTTGTTTCCTGCCAGCTGCACCCTACAGCTCCCATGAAGTAGGCCTTCATGTCGATAGCTGTAAAACCAAAGGGGTTGGTTTCCAGGTATTTGTGGAAGTAGTAATTGACGAATGACCAGTCAAACGGTGCATTGAGTCCTACGAAAATGACTTTTTGTCCCGTTTGGCAGGACGATTTCAGCCACTGATCAAATGTCAGCATCGCCTGTTGCGGAGCGAGGCCCTCGCTCTCCAGCTTCTCCAGACTCAGCCCCGATACTGCCAGCGCTTCGGGGTCGTGTTTCGGACTGTCAGGCCGCAGTTCAAGATAGATGGACGTTTCAGGTTGGGCTACAAGACAAGCTCCAATGGAAAGCAGACTGTATTCGCCTGGTATAGGCCCAGAAGTCTCGACGTCGACGGAAACATAAAGCTCATCAGGGTGCATGTCATATCCTTTCGTGTAGTTACCTGATTACGCTCAGGCTCTTAGCCATGTGAAGGTGGAAAGGCAGGTATAGCCGTTGACCCATTTTTTGCCCTTTCACTCGTTATCCGGCGTTCGAGCAGCGGCAGTGCCTGTCTGTCAGCGGTTGCCCATTCCTTTGGTCAGCTCTGCGCCCAGGCATAATGATGTGTGTCATTCTGATGGCGGATGAGGGCCGGACGATCATGAGTGAAACCGAGCGTTGGATAGTCAAGTGCCAAAAAACTGAGGACGGTACTGGCGACATCATCATCGATCTGCCTCAAGAGTTGCTTGACCAAATGAGGTTAGGTGTTGGGGACGACCTGGAGCTAACCGTAGCGAATGGCACACTAGTGCTTACGCCCGTGCACAACGCAACATCATTGCGGCCCATGGTTTCTGGCGTCCTGCGTCAGGATGTCTATCATGCTTACCGCATGCGTCTGGAGAGGCTTCTTCATATCTCTGTCAATGCCTCGGATCTGGACATTCACGACATGATAGTAGCTGGCTTCTCGGTCAGCCTGATCAAAATGCTTTGTGATGATGGAACCTTAAGCGACGAAGAGCGCGACAGAATCATTCAACCCAAAACGCTAAAAACAAAACTGTCAGCCAATCAGCTCTTAACCCTGCCTGAGAGCGATCGCCTTTTCCGGTTTGTACATATTACCGCCATGGCCGAGGTGATCTTCGGTGACAAAGTTAAGGCCAAACAATGGCTTTCCAAACCCAAAGCCCGCTTTTTGGGAGAAAGCCCATCGTCGATGGTTGCTACAACCTTTGGCACACATCTAGTCGAAGAAATGCTGATTCAAGTGTCGGAGGGCATGTCATTTTGATTCAGCCGCAGCCAAACGGCGTCTACCGCTCCTTGAGTAACATGGATTTCAGGCGCCTATACCGGCGTCGCCTTGCCGATACGGCATCCACGGGCATCCATTGAAGCACTAGGTTTCACTCACATCGGCACGTACCGTTGAGAAAGATACACGCACGGCAATGGCATAGCTGGGTACTGGCGCAAACCACTTTATCGGGTGGCAGCTCGATAGAAATCATCCCGTTCAGTGAGATGAAGGGAGAAGACGAAACAGCCATGAGGTCACCCTGCTGCTATCCGTCGGCATCGGAACCTGGTGATCCGCTAGCAGCTAAGCTGAGTGATGCTTCTCGTTCGAATCGGTTTTTTTGATCGGCAGGAGGTAGTCATGAATTTGGCAGATTATATTTCAGTGCTTTCTGATGGTGAGAAAATAGACGGATGCCAACTCACCACACCAGATGCTGTAGCGCTCGCCCGCCTGCATTTCCCTTCCCGTGCCTATTGTCTTGTTGCTGATTGGGCAATATTGGATCTCGACGTCACAACAAGTCAGCTGAAAGCCATTAAGGACAGGGAGCTAATTCCTGCTCTCGTTTACGCTTCGACCGTTATCCAAGATAGTAAAGGTCGCTTCGCACCTGGTGATTGGGTCAAAACAACACTGGGTGTTTCTTTCACCCACAACTGCCTGTTTCCAACAAAAAACACAGTTTATGTGCTGATGGGGGCCGGTCGAAGGTTGCGTACAGATTTAGACATCGCACTGAGCCTGTGCTGAAAAACTCACTCCCACACAGGTGAGTGGCAAGTCGCGCTCGCATAGCGTTTCGGCATGAATGAACGCCGTCGCTGTTGTGTCAATCTATGTTGTTACCAATCGAGCATCGTATTTGAAATGTGACGCGTCTGTGTCAGTCTATGTTGCTGTTGTATGGACCCCGGATCATCCTACAGGCCCCGGTTTACTTGAGGGGCTGTGTCAAACTATGTTGTTGGTAACCAGCTCTCCCACAATCGCAGCCTCGGCTGCGATTGTCGTATCCGCCGCCGAGGAATCCCATGGATCGCTTTCAGGAAATGCAGATCTTCGTTGTCGTCGCCCAGGAGCAAGGCTTTTCGGCTGCTTCGCGGCGTCTGGGTCTGTCGGCGGCGAGTGTCACCCGGGCGGTGGCGGCGCTGGAGCAGCATATCGGTACGCAGTTGCTGGTGCGTACCACGCGCACTGTGCATCTGACTGAAGCCGGGCAACGTTACTGCGATGACTGCCGGCGGATTCTCGCCGAAGTGCAGGAGGCCGAGGATTCGGCGGCAGGCAGCCATGCCTTGCCGCGCGGGCAGTTGACGATCACTGCGCCGGTGCTGTTTGGCGATCTGTTCGTCACTCCGGTCATGGCCGATTACCTCTGTCGCTACCCTGATGTGTCGATCAATGCGCTGTTGCTGGACCGGGTCGTCAACATGGTCGAGGAGGGCATTGATGTCGCGGTGCGCATCGGTGAGCTGCCGGACAGCAATCAGCATGCGATTCGCGTCGGGGAAGTGCGGCGGGTAATCTGCGCTTCGCCGGGGTTTCTGGCTGAACATGGCCGCCCGGAGCATCCGCAGGCCTTGGCCGGGCTGCCGGTGGTGGCGACGTCGGCGATCGGTCAGCAACGCAACTGGCCGTTTCTCGACGGCGGTGAAGCACTCAGTGTGCGCACCGAACCGCGCCTGACCGTCACAGCCAATCAGTCGGCGATCACCGCCGCGCGAAAAGGCCTGGGCCTGACGCGAGTGCTGTCCTATCAAGTAGCGGACAAGGTCGCAGCGGGCGAGCTGGAAATCGTCCTCGCCAAGTTTGAATTGCCGCCGTTGCCGATTCATGTGGTGTATCAGGGCGGGCGCAAGGCGCCGGCGCGGATCCGCAGTTTTGTCGACTTCGCCGTGAAGGCGCTGCGCGAGCATCCGGCCTTGAACGCAGCGGCGTTATTGCACGAGATGAAATAATCGATTGCAGTGGGTGGTTATTCTGTTGTTCCGGCAACCCATGGATGATGACTCCATCGGCGCGCTCATCCCCGTAGCGACGTCACTTTCCAGCGGAGTCGACCATGCAAGCGATCAAACTCTACAACTTTCCCCGTTCCGGTCACGCGCACCGCGTCGAGTTGATGCTGTCGCTGCTGCAACTGCCGACCGAGCTGATCTTCGTCGATCTGGCCAAAGGTGAGCACAAGCAGCCGCAGTACCTGGCGATCAACAGCTTTGGCCAAGTGCCAGCGATTGATGACAACGGCGTGGTGCTGGCCGATTCCAACGCGATTCTGGTTTATCTGGCGCAGAAATACGGCAACGGACGCTGGCTGCCGGCCGACCCGGTGGGCGCAGCGCATGTGCAGCGCTGGCTGTCGGCAGCGGCGGGACCGATTGCCTTTGGCCCGGCGGCGGCACGCCTGATCACGGTGTTTGGTGCGCAACTTAATGCCGAGGAAGTCATTGGCCGTGCGCACAACCTGCTCAAGGTCATGGAGCTGGAGTTGGGCAAAACAGCGTATCTGGCGGGCGAAGAGCCGACCATCGCTGACGTGTCTGCCTACAGCTACGTTGCTCACGCGCCGGAGGGCAATGTCTCGCTGGATGACTACGCCAATGTTCGCGCCTGGCTGGCACGGATCGAAGCGTTGCCGGGTTTTGTCGCAATGCCGCGCACGGTGGCCGGGTTGCAGAAAACTGCCTGACGGACGCAGTCGCGGATATTCGCCAAGCCCCGGCGGCTCATCTACCGCTTCACTTGCGCTCTCGCGGGTAACGCCGGCTTGCGTGGCCTGTCCCGCAAGGACACGTCGCGCAATGCGCTCAACCAGTTGCTGACTTGCTTCGCGCCAGTCAATCCAGCGCCATTCGTTGACATCCTTGCTGGCGGGGAACTGGCCGCTGGCCTCGAAGGCCTTGATCAGGTCGGTCAGGCTTTGCGGCTCCTGCAGATCGAAATAGGCCATGAACTCGCCGCCTATTTCACGAAAGGCCGCGATGTCACTTCCCATGGCCGGCAAGCCTCGTTGCATGGCTTCCACCAGAGGCAGGCCGAAGCCTTCGACAAATGATGGAAAGACCAATGAGCTGGCTCGCGTATAAGCATGCTCGAGGCTGGTGTCGCTCAGGTTGTTGAACATGAACAGGCGTCGGTTGAGCTCGGGATGATGCCGTATTCGCGATAGCAACTCGTCGCACTTCCAGCCGATGCGCCCTGCGATGCATAGCCTGGCGCCGGAACCGCCCGCCCAGGCACGCTCGAAAGCATCGAGCAGATACGCATGGTTCTTGCGCGGCTCGATCGTGCTGACCATCAGGAAAACCGGGCCGGGTGCCTCGAACATTTGGTGCAAAGCGGGTTCCACTGCTGCTGCCGAATTGTGCAAGTCCAGCTCGGAGCCCAAATGAAAGTAGTCGAACCAGCGCTTTTCAGCCTGCGCGGGGCCTAGTCGGCGCTGCAGTTCATGGCGCACCTCGTCGCGCACAGTGGCGGAAATGGCCATGTAACCGTCGGCAGTGCGGCACACCCAGTCAAACCACTCACTGAACACTTGCGCGGGCCGGGCTTCGTAGAAATGGGGATGCGTCAGGGGAATGAGGTCATAGATCACCGCAATGATTGCGACGCCTTCGCGCTTGAGCCGTTCGACATGGGGAAAGAAATCCGAATGCCACGACGAGTCCAGCAACACCAGTTGATCATCAGGCTGGTGCTGCAACGGTGAACAGCGCTTGAGTAACTGGAAATGCCGCAGGCGGGTGAACAATCGCAGCGGCACACCAAATACGGCGAATGAGGTCAGGCGATACGCCACATACAGCGCCCTCCGTGTCAGCTTCGACGGGCATTTGGCGTCGCGGCGCTGATGCCATTGCCAGAAGCGATGAGCAAGGCGTTCCAAGCGATCAGCGAATGTCGCGAGGGCGTTGAACACCGGCGTGTTCAGGGGCGCCAGGCGCAAGACCCGATAGAGCTGGCCATTGAGCAATACCACCGGTATGCACTCGCTATCACCAGCACTGGAGGGCAGTTTGTTAATGACATTGCGCACCACCCGCTGAATCCCCGAATTGAGTTTCGGGTGGTTGAATACGTGTGTGCACTCCACCAACAGTCGAGTCATAGCGCGCGCTCCGTGTTCGCCGCTCCTGCGGACACCAAACTCAGGCGCGGAGAGTGATGTGCGAAACTGGCGAGACCCGTGACAAGCAGGCAATTTTTCAAAACCACGACCCCTTGGGCTGATCTTTCGCCATTTCCTACACGCGGTGTAGAAGGGGCTGTCAGACCGAGAGAAAGACCCGGTAGGACAACAGGCGAAACAGTTGTTGTATTTGTTCTGCGATCAATCTGTGCCAATTGCACGACAATTTCAACAGGCCAAACCGTGACCGGTCAGTTCTGGATAGCGTAGACCGATTTATTCACGCGGGACGGTTCCCGAACCCTCGATGGATGTGTTTAGAATGCCCCTTGTCGCGATAATCCGAACGGTGTTTCGGGGTTGCGGCGCAGAGTGAAACTGACCACTAAAACAAGAACTAAGACGTGCCTGATGAAGGACGCGTGCCGGTACTACCGGGCCGATCCAGTGTCTGCTCGTCACAGCATGAAGTTGCCGGTATGGCTGCTTTATCGTGGGATGCCATGAATTTCATTCTTTACTCAGACGTCAACGACAACTCCATCAGCCAGAGTCTTGGTCGTCCCGAATACAGTTATTACTTTGTGCTCAAGGCTTATCGTCCATTGCTGGAAAGCCTCGGTCGTGTGCACGTCGTATCCACGGTGGCAGAAGTCGACCCGCTCTATCGGCGACTGCTCGCCGCTGGCGAAGACAGCGTATTCCTGTCGTTCGCCCCACCGCAGAAAACCCCGGCCGATCTTCATTGCCCGACGATGTGCGTCGTGGCGTGGGAGTTCGATTCGATTCCCGACGAACAGTGGGACAACGACCCACGACAGGACTGGAGGCAAATGCTTGCGCGCCAGGGTCGGGTCATCACGCTGTCGAGCCACACGGCCCGGTCAATCTGGAGAGCCATGGGTGAGGATTTTCCGGTGCTGGTGTTGCCGACAGCGCTATGGGAAAAGTTTTCTGATATTCGTCAGGCGCATGTCCCGACATCGATCAACGCGGGCGCAACCTTGGCGATCAAAGGCTGTATTTTCGATAGCCGCGAACTCGACTTGTCGGCCGATGCGCTGATCCCCGTTCCGTTGACGCCTGAAGAAGAGGCTGCGCTAGCGGCTGAAATAGAAGCCGCGCGTCCACCTCCGCTGACACTGAAGCGCCGTTACGTCATCGCCCGGCACTATCTGCGCCTGTGGGCGCTGGATCTCGGGCGTGACATGGCAGAGCCAGTACCGCGGGTGAAATTCCTGCAGAACTGGTACTGGGAAGGCATCCGGGATCGGATCCCGGACACCCTTCACGTCTGGCTCGAACAGCGCCTGCCGGCTATTTGCGGTGCGCAACCGATCCCGGCCAACGAACCACTACCGCTGAATCTGCCGCCCACCGATGCGATCGTCGAAACGCGCGTCGACGGTGTGGTTTACGTCTCGGTGTTCAATCCCAAGGATGGTCGCAAGAACTGGCATCAATTGATTACAGCGTTTTGCTGGGCATTTCGCGAAACGCCGGACGCGACGTTGGTGGTGAAAATCACCCAGAACGACCTGGCCTCTTACTACAATGAACTGATGACATTGCTCGCGCAGTTGAGTCCGTTCGCTTGCCGCGTTGTGGTGATGCACGGGTATCTTGACGATGCGCAGTATGCCGAGCTCTACAAGGCAGCCACTTTTTACGTCAATGCTTCCAGGTGCGAAGGTTTGTGCCTGCCGTTGATGGAATTCATGTCGAGCGGCAAACCGGTGATCGCGCCTGCCCATACGGCCATGGAAGATTACATCGATGAGTCGGTCGCATTCGTGGTCAAGTCCAGTGAAGAGTTGACGATCTGGCCTCAGGACACGCGCATCGTCTACCGCACTCTGCGATACCGGCCGGACTGGGGCTCGCTGAAAAACGCCTACGAAGACAGCTACCGCATGGCGACCACGCAACCGCAGGACTATCAGAAGATGTCGGCCGCCGCGATCGCGCGCATGCACGATTACTGCGCATTCGGCCTGCTGCAAAAGCGCATGGCGGATTTCCTTACCCTGACAACCAATGCCGCTGAAAACGCGCATGTCCTGGATAACGCCTCATGCTGATCATCATTCACTCCGAAACCAATCAGCACACCATTACGCAAAATCTGGGGCGGTCGGAGTACAGCTATTACTTCGTGCTCAAGGAATATCGACCGGTTCTCGAACGAATCGGGCGCGTTATCGAAGTGGCTGACCCATTGACCGAAGTCGATGCGTTGTATGGCGAATGCCTGGCTCGGGGCGAGCCTTGTGTATTCCTCTCGTTTTCCCCACCGCACCGCACTCCAGTCGATCTGGCATGTCCGACGGTGCCAGTGTTCGCCTGGGAATTCAGCACGATCCCGAACGAGCCGTTTGCCGGCGAACCGCTCAATGACTGGCGCAGCGTTTTGCAAGCCTGCGGCGCGGCCATCACGCATTCCAGCTATACAGTCCAGGCGGTCCGCGAAGCCATGTCGGCGGACTACCCGATCTGCGCCGTAGCGGCGCCAGTGTGGGATCGCTTCGCCGCGCGAGGCGCGCAGGCGCAAGGTCAATCGCTCGACGAGCCGCTGCGCTTGACTATCAAGGGACTGGTCGCCGACAGCCGCAAGCTCGAGCTTGATGCTTTTGGCCCGCCGCATTTGCGCAGCGGCGAGGGCATTGATTTCGCTGCACCGGTAACCGAGAAGACGTTATGGCTCGACGGCGTGGTTTACACCTCGGTGTTCAATCCCGGCGACGGGCGCAAGAATTGGGAGGACATGCTCAGCGCTTTCTGCGTGAGCTTTCGCGATGTCGAGGACGCCACCCTGGTGCTGAAACTCACGCACTTCGATGCTGAGCAGGCCCTGACCGACATTCTTCATCATTTGTACAAAAACCAGCCCTATCGTTGCCGCATCGTGTTGATTCATGGCTACCTCGCCGATCCTGACTACGAGCGGCTCGTGCAGGCGACCCGTTACGTGGTCAATACTTCCTACGGTGAAGGCCAGTGTTTGCCGCTGATGGAGTTCATGTCTTGCGGCAAGCCTGCAGTGGCGCCTCGAACCACGGCCATGATCGATTACCTGAGCGCTGAAAATGCTTTTCTGATCGAGTCCACCGACGAACTTACAGCCTGGCCACATGACCCGCGCAAAGCGTTTCGCACGCTGCGTTACGTGACCAACTGGGCATCGTTATGCGAGGCCTATCAAGCCAGTTATGGGGTTGCGAAAAATCAGCCGCAACACTATGTGGCAATGTCTGCGCAAGCCGTCGCCAGCCTCCGGGCATTTTGCAGTCAGGCTGTGGCTGAGCAACGTCTGCGGGCATTTCTTGCGCAGTTGTTCGAACACCGTGCCGCTGCTGGAGAAGCCTGCCAAGCATGAACGGCAAGCGCATCATGGACATCGAAGTGTTACGCGCGATCGCAGTGCTTGGGGTGTTGTTCCATCATTTGCAGGGCAGTCTGTTTACCGATCCGGTGCCTTTGCTGAACGCGATCCCTGCCAGCGTACAAACGTGGTGGGGAGTGGACCTGTTTTTCGCCATCTCCGGATTCGTCATCGCTCGCAGCCTGATTCCGCTGCTGCAAGGTTGTACCAATCGCCAGCAACGCTGGCAGCAGACGCGCTATTTCTCGCTGCGACGGGCGTTTCGCCTGTTGTCTTCAGCCTGGCTATGGCTGGCGCTAATGCTGCTGAGCTGCCTGTTTTTCAATCGCTCCGGCGCCTTCGGCACGCTCTCCGCCAACCTCCAGGCCACCCTGGCCGGTGTGTTGCACTATGCCAATTTCCTTTTCGCCGACAGTTTCTTCCATTACGAGTACGGCAGCAGTTTCGTCTACTGGAGCCTGGCGCTGGAGGAACAGTTTTATCTGCTGTTTCCGCTGCTGATTTTGCTGTTTCGCCAGCGGCTGGTCTGGGCATTGCTGGCCTTGGTCGCCGTGCAGATTCTGACGGTGCGCACGCCGTTGCTGATGATGGTGCGCACTGACGCTCTGGCGCTTGGCGTGCTGTTAGCGATCTGGAGTTCGCAGCCAGGTTATGAACGCTGGCAGCCGACGTTCCTGCGGCGGCCATGGGCAGGGATCACTGCGCTGATTGCCATCGCTTCGGTGCTGAGCTTCATGGCTACCGACCGTTTCACCTTCGCTCCCCATCGCATCGGCTCGATCGCTGTACTCAGTGCGGTGCTGGTCTGGATCGCTTCATACAATCGCGATTACCTGATGCCTGCCGGTGCTGTGCAAAGTTTGCTGGTATGGGTCGGCAGTCGGTCGTATGGCATTTACCTGATTCATATTCCGGCTTATCAACTGGTGCGCGAACTGATTTTCCGTCTGCAGAGCAGCGGTTTGCCGGGTCCTTCCGGGCATTCGGTGCTCACGCTGTTGCTGGCGTGCGCACTTATCGTGCTGCTCAGTGAACTGAACTACCGCTTGATCGAAATGCCGATGCGCAACCGCGGCGCCGTGCTGGTCAAACGCCTCGGCACGTCCCGATCCGCCATCCCTTCCTCTGGAGCCATCTCATGCTGAGTCTTTTGAAGAAACTCACGGCGGCAACGCCGGTTACGCCGGTTGCCGAAAAGACCGATCCGTTCATTCTGGGGCTGCATGATGCGATGCTCAGTGGCTGGTTCAATCAGCAGACCGGCGAGCTGTTCAAAGGCTTCCCGGTGAGTGCCGAGGATACGCTGCTCGACGTTGGCTGCGGTGACGGCGGCAACGTGCATTTCTGCGGCATGCGCGGGGCGAAGATTATCATTGCCGACATTGATGCCGCCAAGGTCGAAGCCACCCGCCAGCGTCTGAGCGACACGCCGGCCCGGGACATCGAATGCCACATTACCGACTGCAACCCGCTACCGATCGCCGACGCAACGGCGACGCGTGTGGTCTCCACCGAGGTGATCGAGCATGTTGATGATCCCGCGCAGTTTCTCGCCGAACTGGTGCGTGTCGGCAAGCCGGGCGCTTTGTATCTGCTGAGCGTGCCGCATCCCAGCTCCGAGGACCTGCAAAAGGACATCGCCGCGCCGGAGTATTTCCAGAAACCCAATCACATACGCATTATCAGCGAAGACCAGTTCAAGGCCATGGTCAGCGACGCCGGGCTGGAGATCATCAGCCACAGTAAATATGGCTTCTACTGGTCGATGTGGATGATGTTGTTCTGGGAAGCCAGGGTCGATCTCAGCAACCCCGATCACCCGATGCTCGAGCACTGGGCCAATACTTGGCAAGCGGTGCTGGATTCACCACGCGGTGCACAGATCAAGCAGGCGCTGGATGCGGTGGTGGCCAAGAGTCAGGTGATTATCGCGCGCAAGCCAGCGGCATCCCTGTAGGCGCTGCGGCACGCTGCGATCTTTTGATCAGGAGTCTTGAAGCAAGATCAAAAGATCGCAGCCTCGTTTCACTCGTCAGCTCCTACAAGGTTTTTGTGTAACCTTGCAGCCCTGTGGTTTCAGGGATTTTCAAGGTATGCGGTTTATTGCGGGTCTGATCTTTAGCGTCTTGCTGGCAGGTTGCGAGCAACACGTCGCGCCGGCTCTCGACCAGCAGCTCTACGTTTGGCAACGCCAATGGACACCTGCGCATGAACCGGCATTGCGCGACAGTCGCACGGACTTCTCGACCCTGCGCGTACTGGCATTGCAGGCCTTTCCCAGCGGGCGGTGGAGCCGGGCGCGGGTTGATCCGGCATTGTTGAAAGCCGATGGTCGCCCTTTGATTGCAGTGATTCGCCTCGATGGCCAGTTGCAGTCGCTGGACCAGCGGCAGGTCACCGCACAGATCCTGAAAGTCATCGCCGATTGGCAGGCGCAAGGCCTTACGCTGAACGGTATCGAAATCGACCACGATGCCGGCAATGCACGGCTGCCGGCGTACGCTGAATTCCTCAAACATTTACGTGCGGCGTTGCCGCCTTCGTTGCCTTTAAGCATCACCGCGCTGCCGGCCTGGCTCGACAGCGTGCAGTTGCCAGCGCTGTTGCAAAGCGTCGACAGCAGCGTGTTGCAAGTCCACGCCGTGAGCGATCCGCGACTGGGTCTTTTCGACGCCAGGCAGGCGTTGAAGTGGGCCAAGGCCTGGGCACATGTCAGCGACAAACCGTTCTATCTGGCGCTGCCGGCCTACGGCGTTGCGCTGTTGAGCGATGACGGTGGCGCGCCGGTAGTGGAAAGCGAAGTGCAACTGGAGCGCGGCGGGCAGCGCCGGGAGTTGCTCGCCGATCCGCAGCAACTCAGCCAATTGGCCAAGACCTTGCGCGAGGAACCGCCTGAGCATCTGACCGGTTTGATCTGGTTTCGCTTGCCGCTGGCCAACGATCGTCGCGCCTGGAGCCTGACTACTTTGCGCGCCGTGGCGCGGGGCGATGTGCTGAAGAGTCATCTGCATCTGTCATTCAAAGAGCAGGGTGGACTCTATGACATCCAGCTCGATAACCGCGGCAATCTCGACAGTCCGTGGCCCGCGCAAATCACGCTGAAGGCGCAGGATTGTGCAGGCGCCGATGCGCTCGCCGGTTACTCGTTGCAACAAAGTGCCAATCTGCTTACCTTCACCCGCCTGCGTGACGGCCGCTTGCCGGCGGGCGGACAGCGCGCTGTCGGTTGGGCGCGTTGTGCATATATTGATCAAGGAGGTTCGCATGTTGACCCGTAACTGGCCCCGCCTTCTGCTCTGCCTGAGCCTCAGCCTGCCGCTGGGTTCGGCGCTGGCCTGCGGCCCGGACTTCCCGATGCGCCTGCTCGACAACCGCGCGCAGACCCTCGCCGATCTGCCCGAAGGCAGTTTCAGCTTCGAAATCAGTCGCCTGGGTAAAACCATTGGCGGGCTGAAAAACGTCACCGCAGCGACCCATAACCCCAACGATTATGCCGAAGACAACGCGTCAGAGCTGGCGCGCGAACAGGCTGAGCAGGTTGGCCTGAGCGCCGAGCAATACGCTGTGGTCAAGCGCCTGCGCGGGCTCAGCGATGCCCATCAGGCCGAGGAACAGGGCGCCGGTCTGCCGGCGGAAATCCGTTTGTATGTCGCCGGCGCCGTGGCCTTTGCCACCGGTGATCATCAATTGGCCAGTGAGTATTTCAACAAGGTGCTGGCGCTGCCGGCGGACCAGCGCCCGTTGCGCAGCACTTGGGCGGCGTATTCCCTCGGGCGCATCGCCTTCGCCATGAGCAACGAGGCGCACGATCGCATCGAAGCGCTGGAAGAAGCGCGCGATGCCTTCCGCCAGGCCCGGCAACTGAGCATCGACGGCTTCAGCGATCCGTTGGAACTGGGCGTTGCCAGCCTCGGTGAAGAGGCGCGGGTGCTGCGCAGCGCGGGCGACTGGAGCGGCGCCATCGAACTGTACGAAGCACAGAACCTGCACGGTTCGGCCGTCGGTTACACCTCGCTCAAGCAACTGATGAACGAACTGGCCGAATTACCGGAATCTCAGCTGGCCAAACTGCTCCAGCAGCCAGCAGTGCAGCAACTGGTCACGGCGTCGCTGGTCAGTCGTCAAGGCTGGTCATTTGGTGAGCAGCCGCCAAACGAGAAGAAACTGGTGACGCTGTTGCAGAGCAGCACCCGTGGCAGCCTCGACAATGCCGATCGACTGGCGGCGATGAGTTATCAACAGGCTGACTACGCGTCTGCCAAGGCCTTTCTGGTAAATGCCGGGGACGGCGGGCTGGCCTGGTGGCTGCGGGCAAAACTCGCAGTGCGTGAGGGCGACACGACTGCCGCTGCCGCCGCTTACGCCAAAGCCGCCCAGGCCTTTCCGCAGAATGAAGACTGGGGTTATCGCCGCACGCCGGACTGGGCGTTTGAAACGGTACAGCCAAAATGCCGGGTGGAGGGCGAAAGCGCGATCCTGGCGCTGCAACGCGGCGAATACCTGCAAGCCTTCGTGCAGCTGTATCGCAGCAACAGCCTTTACTGGTTCGATGCCGCCACCGTTGCCGAGCGGGTGCTGACGGTCGATGAGCTCAAGCGGTACGTCGATGAGAACGTGCCGGCGCCGCCGCCATTGACGCAGCAGGAGCGCGATAACTATGTGCCGCTGTCGGTGGCCGCCAATCTGCGCAATCTGCTCGGTCGGCGCTTGCTGCGAGAAGGGCGATACGAGGAGGCGGTCGGTTATTTCGCCAGTGACGATCTGCAGCACAAGGCCCGGCTCTATGGCGAGCAACGGCTCAAGGCCGATTCGGCGTGGTGGCCGAGCAAACGCGCCAGTGCGTTGTATAACGCCGCGTGGACAGCCCGGGAGTGGGGCATGGACATCCTCGGTTATGAGATGGCCCCTGATTACGCCACCTTCGGTGGCAATTACACGCTGGAGAGCACGAAGCTGGATGTCGGCCCGCTGATTTCCACGGCGGAAGTGCAGCGCCAGCAGGCCAGCGCCGCGCAACCGGATCAGCGTTATCACTATCGTTTTGTCGCCACGGCACTGGCCAGTCGCGCCGCCGATAACCTGCCGCACACCAGTCAGGCGTTTGCCGCCGTGTTGTGCAATGCGGCCGGCTGGAACAGCAGCCTTGCGGACCAGAGCGCGCTGTATCAGCGCTACGTCAAGGAAGGCCCTTATGTGCCGTGGGCGCAAGACTTCGGCAATCAATGCCCGTACCCGGACTTCGAAAATGCCGACAAGCGTTACGTTACCCAAGTGACCGATGCCGTGCGTGGGACGCTGCGGCCGTACAAGTGGCCGGTGCAGATCGGCGCGATCGTCGTAGTCGCGGCCATCGCGTTACTGCTGATCACCCGTCGTCAGCGCAAGGTACGCAAGGCTTAAGTCTGCTGAAGGAAGCTCAGGCGTACGGCGAAGCCAATCAACAGGCTGCCGAACAACCATTGCTGAACGCGCTGGGCGGTTGGACTGTGTTGCAGCCAACGGCCCAGAGCCGCGCCTGTCAGGGCAACCACGCTGTCGAACAGCAGGCCGACGGCGACCAGCACCATGCCAAGCACGGCAAACTGGCCCAGCACCGGCGCGCCGTGACTGACGATGAATTGCGGCAACAGCACTGAGCAGAACAGCAACGCCTTGGGATTAAGCAGGTTGGTCAGCAAACCGCGACGGATCGCACCGCGCCACTGGACGTGGGCAGGTACCTGCTCTTGGGCTTGCAGGCTCGGCACCAGCGAGCTGCGAAAACACTGGATGCCGATCCACATCAGATAGGCCGCGCCGGCGATGCGCACCACGTCAAACGTCCACGGTGCCGTTTTGAACAGCGCCGCCAGCCCCAATGCTGCCAGTGCCACGTGGCAGGCGCGGGCGATGGCCAGGCCCAGCGCGGTGGCCAGCGCCGGAGCTCGACCTTGCCGCGCACCGGTTTGCAACAGCAGGATCATGTCCGGTCCCGGCAGTAGCAGGACCACAGCCAGCGTCAGGATAAACAGCCACAGACTTGCCACATCACACCCCCATTCGTTGTTTATTTGCTCGCGCCAGTCTAGAGCGAGGGGGCGGGGCAGGTGCTTGCGTAGTCAGCTTCAAACCATGGCGGTTTTGGCATAACCTGCTGGTTTTCAACCGTCGGACTATCGGGATCTGCCAAAGATGAAACTCGACGCCTATGACCGCAAGATTCTCGCCGCGCTGCAACGCAACGGGCGCTTGAGCAATGTCGAGCTCGCGGAAGAAATCGGCCTGTCGGCTTCGCCGTGTCTGCGCCGGGTGCGCATGCTGGAAGAGGCGGGGGTGATCCGAGGCTACCAGGCCAATCTGGATCGCGATGAAGTCGGTCTGGGGCTGACGGTGTTTGTCGGGGTCAAGGTCGAGCGGCACAACGAAGAACGCGCCGAGGCTTTTTATGCGGCCGTCACTGCGTTGCCTGAGGTGGTCTCGGCATTTCTGGTGTCCGGCGAATCGGACTTTTTGTTGCAGGTAGTGGTGCCTGACTTGCGCGCTTATGACCGCTTTGTCAGCGGCCATCTGCTCAAGCTTCCGGGTGTGAGCGATATTCGCAGCAACTTTGCCATTCACACGGTGAAAGCGCCGGGCGCACTGCCGCTGGGGCATTTGCCGCTGTAGACCGGGTGGCGCCATTCGCGAGCAGGCTCGCTCCCACAGGGGGAACGCATTCCAAAGTGGGAGCGAGCCTGCTCGCGAAGACGGCGGCAAGGTTTGGAACCTACATCTGCGTCGCCATCCCCTCGACATTCATCGCTGCCTGCCGCAACGCTTCTGAACGCGTCGGGTGCGGATGGCAGGTCAGGGCGATGTCTTCGGCCGAGGCGCTGAACTCCATCGCCACACAAAATTCGCCGATCATCTCGCTCACGCTCGGCCCAACCAGATGCACGCCGAGCACTTCGTCCGTGCGTTCGTCGGCGAGGACTTTGGCAAAGCCTTCGGTTTCGTGATTGATCTTCGCCCGGCTGTTGGCGGTGAAGGGAAACTTGCCGACCTTGTAGGCGCGGCCCTCGGCCTTGAGCTGTTCTTCGGTCTGGCCGACGCTGGCCAGTTCAGGTTGGGTGTAGATGACGTTGGGGATCAGCGCGTAATTGACCTCGCCGGCCTTGCCGTGGATCTGCTCGACGCAGGCCATGGCCTCGTCTTCTGCCTTGTGCGCGAGCATCGGGCCGGACGTGACGTCGCCGATCACCCAGACCCCGGCGGCTTCGGTGCGATGTTGCTTGTTGGCGAGCATGCCGCGTTTGTCGGTACTCAGGCCGACGTTCTCCAGCCCCAGACCTTGGGTGTACGGGCGGCGCCCGATGGCTACCAACACATAGTCGGCTTCGATCAGCTCAGCCGTGCCACCGGCGGCGGGCTCGACGCTAAGCTGCACGCCTGTGGCGGAGCTGGTGGCACTGGTGACCTTCGAGCTCAGTTTGAAGGCGATGCCTTGCTTGCTCAGCGCGCGCTGCAAGGTTTTGCCGGCCTCGCCATCGACGCCGGGGCAGATACGATCAAGGTATTCGACCACGGTGACCTGCGCGCCGAGTCGGCGCCATACCGAACCCAGCTCCAGGCCGATTACCCCGGCACCAATCACTACCAGATGTTTGGGCACTTCACTCAACGACAGCGCGCCGGTGGAATCGAGGATGCGCTGGTTGTCGATCTCGACGCCGGGCAGGGGAGTGGGCTCGGAACCAGTGGCAATAATGATGTCCTTGGCGCTGAGTTCGCTCTTGTTGCCTTGGGCGTCGGTCACCGTCACTTTGCCCGGGCCGTCGATGTGACCCCAACCCTTGATCCAGTCGACTTTGTTCTTGCGAAACAGAAACTCGATGCCCTTGGTCAGGCCGGCGACGCTTTCGTCCTTCTGCTTCATCATCTGCGCGAGGTTCAGCGTCGGTTTGACCTCGATGCCGAGATTGGCGAACTCCTTGCCCACCGCAGCGGCGTACAGCTCTGAAGCGTGCAACAAGGCTTTGGACGGCATGCAGCCGACATTCAGGCAGGTGCCGCCGAGGGTTGCACGTCCTTCGACGCAAGCGGCCTTGAGCCCGAGCTGGCCGGCGCGGATCGCCGCGTTATAACCGCCGGGGCCACCGCCCAGAATCACTACGTCATAGTTGCTCATGCGCTTGCTCCAGATTGCTCGAAGGGGATAGCCAAGATTAGTCGCGATAAAAATTATGTGCGTAATATGAGCTCCTCCGAACATTTCGGTCAAGGCTTCAGGCAAGCGACAGCTGCGGCATCCTTGAATAAGCGTAATTGTGTACGAATATTTCACAGTTTGCGTTATATCGTAACGCTATGAACGCAAAGCCTACATTTTCGGGGTGTTATGCAAGTCGATCTTGAGTTGGACGCCACGCCAGTCACCGGGTTGCCGCGCTTTCAGCAAGCAGCTGCGCAGTCACGCAAATTACGTCGGCTGGCTTATGGACTCGGCGCATTGGTCGGTTTGAGCTGGGTGCTGGCGTTTTTCGTCGGCCTGTTTGCGCCGCAGTCCCTTTGGTTGCCGTTGTTGGTCAATCAGAGCGCAGCGTTGCTGGTGCTGGTCGCCGGTCTGCAATCGGCGTGGTGGGTGACGCACTGGCGGGCGCGGGTGATGCATCCGCCAGCTTTGCAACCGACCGTCGTGGAAGAGGGCGCCGCAGCCGAGGGCTGGTACGAAAGGCTGCTGGAGCGCTTGAGTCAGCAGAGCCGCCATCTGCTTGGACAAATCGGCGCGCCGACGTTGTGGCTCGGCGGCTGGGCTTTGCTGGTAGTGCTCAGTATTGAGCAGGTGTGGAATCTCACGTTGCCTGCGGCGGCCTTGGGGCTGTCGGCGAGCATCGGTGCGGCATTGGCGTTGTTGCTGGCGTTTGCCCTGCTGGTACTGGAGCGGCAACTGGCGCAGGAACCGCCGGCGCAATGGCCGGAAGCGGCTGCGCTGGCGCAACTGACCCGGGTGGTGATCATCACCCTGCTGATCGGTGCGCTGTGTCTATTGTTTGTCAGCGAAAGCGCAGTCTGGCCGGTACGCGTGGCGGTGCTCAGCGCAGTCCTGCCAATATTGGTTGCCGGCGAACTGCTGTTGCGCGCGTTACTGTCTGTCTTCAGCCCGCGGCGTGAACAACTGGAACCGACCCTGCTGGCGCGCAGTTTTATCGCCGATATGCTGCGCTGGCCGCCGCAGCCCTGGCTGGCGTTGCAGCATGAAATGCACAATCGGTTCGGCATTGATCTGCGGCAGATCTGGGCCTTCAGTTACATGCGCCGGGCCTTGTTGCCGGTGTTGGCGGTGGTCGCCCTGAGCGGTTGGCTGCTGAGCGGCGTACATGAGATTCCCCTGCAAGGTCGCGGCATCTACGAGCGCTTCGGTAAACCGGTACAGGTTTTCGGCCCGGGTTTGCATGCCGGTTTGCCTTGGCCATTGGGGCGTGTGATTTCCGTTGAAAACGGTGTGGTTCATGAACTGGCAACCAGTGTCGGTGACAAGCCAATCGCCGTGCAGTCCGATTCCGCTGAAGGCCCGGCGCCGCTGACCGCCAACCGTTTGTGGGACGCCAGCCACGTCAACGACAAATCCCAGGTCATCGCCAGCAGCCGCGGCGCGCAACAGGGCCTGCAAATCGTCAACATGGACGTGCGCTTTGTTTATCGCATCGGTTTGAACGACGAGGCGGCACTCGCCGCGACTTATAACAGCGCAGATGTACCGACACTGATTCGCAGCACCGCCAGCCGCATCCTGGTTCACGATTTTGCCTCGCGCACCCTCGACGGTCTGCTCGGCGACGACAGGGCAGGGCTGGCCGAGGAAATCGGTCGCGCAGTACAAAGTGATCTGAACAGATTGAACAGTGGTGTGGAAATCCTCGCCACAGTCGTCGAAGCGATTCATCCACCGGCCGGCGCGGCGAATGCCTATCACAGTGTGCAAGCGGCGCAGATCGGCGCGCAGCGTTGATCGCTCGCGAACGCGGGGCGGCTGCGCAGGCCACTAACGAGGCGCAGTTGCAGGCGAGCACGGCGCGGGATCAGGCAATGGCCAATGCGCGGGAGATCAACGCCGCTGCGCAAACCGCCGACCTGAAATTCAGCGCCGAACAGAAAGCCTTTGCCAGTGCTGGCCAGGCCTTCGTGCTGGAGCAATATCTCAGCCAGCTCAGTCAGGGCTTGAGTAAAGCCAGGTTGCTGGTGCTCGATCATCGACTCGGCGGCAGCGCAAATGCGCCAACCATTGATCTGCGCACTTTTACGTTGCCGGCTGATCCGTCGCCCGCCCGTACCACCGCTCAACCAGGAGCCACCCATTGAGCCAGTCGCCTGTTCATGACGTTCACGACCACAGCAACCACGACCATGGCCACGGCGGGCATCACCATCATCATGGTCATCACCACCATCACGGCGAGGTGCCAGAAGTCGGACCATTTCCGTGGCGGCGTATGAGCTGGGCTGCGTTGCTGGTGGCGTTTGCCATTGCCGCCGCGAGTCTGGTGCAAGTGCGCTCCGGTGAAGCCACGGTCATCACCCGTTTCGGTAATCCTTCGCGGGTATTGCTTGATCCCGGTTTGAGCTGGCGCTGGCCGGCACCGTTAGAAGCGGCGATCCCGGTGGACTTGCGTCTACGTACCACCTCAAGTGGTTTGCAGGACGTCGGCACCAAGGATGGTTTGCGCATCATCGTTCAGGCCTACGTGGCGTGGCAGGTGCAGGGTGATCCTGAACATGTGCAGCGTTTCATGCGTGCCGTGCAGAATCAGCCGGACGAAGCGGCGCGGCAGATTCGCACCTTTGTCGGCTCAGCGCTGGAGACCACGGCCAGCAGCTTTGACCTGGCCAATCTGGTCAACACTGATGCCAAACAAGTGCGCATCGGCGATTTTGAAACGCAGTTGCGTCAGCAGATCGACCAACAGTTGCTCGCTACATATGGCGTGCGCGTGGTGCAGGTGGGTGTCGAGCGTTTGACTTTGCCATCGGTCACGCTCAGCGCCACGGTCGACCGCATGCGTGCCGAGCGTGAAACCATTGCTACCGAACGCACGGCTGTTGGCAAACGCGAAGCGGCGCAAATCCGTTCCGCCGCCGAGCGCGATGCGCGGATCGTCCAGGCTGATGCGACGGTGAAAGCCGCTGAAATTGAAGCGCAATCGCGAGTCGAGGCTGCGCAGATTTATGGGCGCGCCTACGCCAGCTCGCCGCAGCTTTACAACCTGCTGCGCTCCCTCGATACCCTCGGCACCATTGTCACACCGGACACCAAATTGATTCTGCGCACCGATGCCGCACCTTTCCGCGTATTGATCGACGGCCCACCGATGCTCGACAACAAAGCCGGATCGCAGCCATGAGCGAAGAAGTTCCACGTGGAACACATGCGTTGAACAGTCCGTGGATCCAGGCCGGACGTCTGACCTTCATCGCCCTGTATGCGATCACTGTGCTGGCGGCGCTGGCATGGGCGTTCTCGAATGTCCGGCAGATTGATCCGCAAAACCGCGCGGTGGTGCTGCACTTCGGCGCGCTGGATCGCGTTCAGAATGCCGGGCTGTTATGGGCGTGGCCGCAACCCTTTGAGCAGGTTGTTCTGTTGCCGGCGGCTGATCGGATGATTGAGCGCCGGGTGGAAAATCTGTTGCGCAGTGACGAGGCGTTGAAGGCTGACCGGGTAGCGTCCTTCGCCACGCCATTGAGCGATGCACTCGCCGGGTCTGGTTATTTATTGACCGGTGACGCCGGTGTAGTGCAACTGGACGTGCGAGTGTTTTACCAAGTCTCCGATCCCTACGAATTCGTGTTGCAAGGCGAGCATGTGCTGCCAGCACTCGATCGGCTGGTGACGCGCAGCGCCGTGGCCCTGGCCGCCGCGCGAGATCTCGACACCATCTTGGTCGCTCGACCGGAACTGATCGGCGCCGACAATCAGGCGGCCGAGCGTCGTGAGCGATTGCGCAGTGATCTGGTGCAAGGCATCAACGCGCGTCTCGCTGAACTGAAGGCGAGCGGGCAGGGCATCGGTATCGAGGTGTCGCGGGTCGATGTGCAATCAAGTCTGCCGGAGCCGGCGATCAGTGCCTTCAATGCGGTTCTGACCGCCAGTCAGCAAGCCGATAAGGCCGTGGCCAATGCGCGGACCGAGGCGGAAAAACTCACTCAGTCGGCCAACGAACAGGCTGACCGCACACTCCAGGTGGCTCACGCGCAGGCGGGCGAGCGTCTTGCAAAAGCCTCGGCCGATACCGCAACCGTTTCGAGTCTGGCCACATCTACCGACCCGCAAATGCTCCTGCGTCTGTATCGCGAACGCCTGCCGAAAATTTTCGGTCAGGCCGGGTCGGTCACCACCGTCAACCCGAAAGACGATTCCCGGTTGATCCTTCAAGGAGCCAGTCAATGACGGCGACCACCGCTGCTCCGAGTCTCTTGTCCTCGGCTGAACAACGTTGCGCCGCGCGTCAGTTGACCCTGGCGATGCTTGCGCTCGGGTTGCTGGGTCTGGGTTTGCTCTGGCGCTGGATGCTCCCGGAGCAAACCGGTGTCAGCCAGTTGCTGCTCGGTTTCGCCTCGTTGCTGGTAGCGGTTCCGGTGATGCGTTCGGCTTGGTACAGCCTGCGTTACCCGAGCCTGCACGGCATCACCGATCAGTTGATCGCGGTGGCCATGCTCGGTGCCTGGGCGACCGCTGATCTGCTCACGGCGGCGTTGTTGCCGATCATCATGATCTTCGGCCATGTGCTCGAGGAGCGCAGCGTGATCGGCTCCCAGGAAGCGATCAATGCGCTTGGCCAGTTGACCCGCAGCCATGCGCGCAAGCTGCAAGCAGATGGTTCGATCATCGAAGTGGACAACGGTACGCTCAGCGCTGGCGATGTTGTCGAGGTACGGGCCGGTGATCGGGTGCCGGCGGACGGTCGGGTGTTGTCCGGCCAGGCGAGCCTTGATACCGCGTCGATTACCGGTGAGTCGGTACCGGTGGAAACTGGCGTCGGCATGCTGGTGTTCGGCGGCGCGATCAACCTCGATGGATTGCTGCGCGTCGAAGTCACCCGTACCGGCGACGAATCTACCCTGGGCAAAGTCATCGCCCTGATGCAAAACGCCGAGCGCTCGAAACCGCCGATCACGCGATTGCTCGAACGCTATGCCGGCAGCTACATGGTGCTGGTCTTGTTGCTGGCGGCAGTGACCTGGTTCGTCACCCATGATGCCCAGGCGATGCTCGCGGTGTTGGTGGCGGCGTGTCCGTGTGCGTTGGTGCTTTCGGCGCCGGCCACGGCGATTGCCGGTGTCGCCGTCGCCGCGCGTCACGGGATCCTGATTCGCAGCTCGGCGTTCCTCGAAGAACTCGCCGATCTGACCTCGCTGGTGGTCGACAAGACCGGCACGCTGACTTACGGCACCTTGCGTTTGCAGTCGATCGACAGCCTGAATGCGGAAACCGCCGAAGTGCAGACACTGGCCGCCAGTCTCGGCGCGGCGAGCAGTCATCCGGTGAGCCGGGCACTCGCCGGGATGGTTGATCAGGCAGCCTATTGGCCTCTGACCAACATCCATGAGCGCCAAGGCTTGGGCGTAGTGGCGACGACAAAGAAGGGCGAGGCCGCGCTCGGTCGTCCAGAGTTGTTCACGCAACTGGGTATCACAACCACCCTTGTTCCTGAGCACGATGGCCCGATCGCCGGGTTGGCCCTGAACGGCGAATTCCTCGCCTGGCTGCTGCTAGCAGACAGCATCAAACCGGAAGCGCGCTTTGCCTTGAGCGAATTGCGTGAACTGGGGCTGGGACGCCAACTTCTGTTGACGGGGGATCGCCAGAGCGTTGCGCGAACGTTGGCGCAGGAAGTCGGGCTGAACGAAGTCCAAGCGCAAGCGCTCCCGGAGGACAAACTCAATCGCGTGCTCAAGGAAATCGATCACGGCTTTCGTCCGATGGTGGTAGGCGACGGCATCAACGATTCACTCGCGCTCAAGGCCGGCGTGGTCGGCGTGGCGATGGGCGCTGGCGGCGCCGACATTGCCTTGGCGTCGGCGGACATCGTGTTGATCGGCAGCGACTTGCGTCGCCTCGGTACTTGCGTGCGCTTGAGTCGTCAGTGCCGGCGTACTTTGCAGGTCAACGTGATTATCGGCCTCGGCTGGACGCTGGCCATCGTAGTCTTCGCGGCGTTCGGTTGGCTGGGTGCCGCCGGGGCGATGATCGCGGCGCTGCTGCATAACCTGAGCACCCTGCTGGTGTTGGGCAACGCCGGACGTTTGCTGCGCTTTCAGGAGCCATTGCTCAGGCTCGAGGCTCAGGATAAATGAAAGAAAATTCATCGAACCGCCGAGTGCGCAGGCAGTCATCTATCGTAAGGCGCGTCGTCTGTGGCGTTCAGCCGATGTGCCGATCACGATAGACAAGGCCGATCGAATCGATAGCCTGCTATTTTTACAGGTTGGTCTACCCTCAGATCAGACGTCTGAAACAAGGGGGATTTTCCATGCTCGCGCAACTTCCATCGGCCTTACAGAATCTGCAGTTACCGCTTCGCCTGCGACTCTGGGACGGCCATGAGTTCAATCTGGGGCCGACGCCCAGCGTAACCATCGTCGTCAAGGACCCACAGATGGTTACTCAATTCACCCACCCAAGCCTGGATGCGCTGGGTGCGGCGTTCGTCGAAGGCAAGCTGGAACTGGAGGGCTCGATCAGCGAGGTCATCCGGGTTTGCGATGAATTGAGCAATGCGCTGCTCGACGAAGACGAAGAGAGTCAGCCGGTGCGTGCGCATCACGACAAGGACACCGACGCCAAAGCCATTTCCTATCACTACGACCTGTCGAATGCGTTCTACCAGCTCTGGCTGGATAGCGACATGGCGTATTCCTGTGCCTATTTCGAAACCGGTAGCGAAACCCTCGAACAGGCGCAGCAAGCCAAATTCCGCCATCTGTGCCGCAAGCTACGCTTGCAGCCGGGCGAATATTTGCTGGATGTCGGCTGCGGTTGGGGCGGTCTGGCGCGGTATGCCGCGCGAGAGTTCGGCGTAAAGGTGTTCGGTATTACTTTGAGCAAGGAACAGTTGGCGCTGGCGCAGGAGCGGGTCAAGGCCGAAGGTCTGGAAGATCAGGTCGAACTGCAATTGCTCGACTATCGCGATCTGCCGCAGGACGGCCGCTTCGACAAGGTTGTCAGCGTCGGCATGTTCGAACACGTTGGTCATGCCAATCTCGCCGAGTATTGCGCAACGCTGTTTGGTGCGGTGAAGGAGGGCGGCCTGGTGATGAACCACGGCATCACCGCCAAGCACACCGATGGCCGCCCGGTTGGACGGGGCGCTGGCGACTTTATCGAAAAGTACGTGTTCCCCAACGGCGAGCTACCGCATCTGGCGATGATCTCAGCCGAGATCAGTGAAGCCGGGCTGGAAATCGTCGATGTCGAAAGCTTGCGCCTGCACTACGCGCGCACGCTCGATCACTGGAGTGAGCGACTGGAGGATAACCTCGAAGCTGCGGCGAAACTGGTGCCTGAGCAAGCACTGCGTATCTGGCGTCTGTATCTGGCCGGTTGCGCGTATGCCTTTGCGCGGGGCTGGATCAATCTGCATCAGATCCTCGCCGTTAAAGCGCATCCGGATGGCAGCCACGAATTGCCCTGGACCCGCGACGATATCTACCACACCTGAAACGGGGCGCTCAGAGTATCGGCGAAATCAGCCGGGCGATCCGCATGCCGACCTGTTGCAGGCGGTGGATCTCCCGGCTTTCTTCTTTGGCCACTTCATCGGCCAGGGCGAAATCGTCATTGAGCATGTGTTCCACGGCGGCGGCGAACTCGCTGTCGACGGTCAGCAACATCACTTCGAAATTCAGACGGAACGAGCGATTGTCCAGATTGGCGCTGCCGATGGCGCTGATTTCGCTGTCGATCAGCACCACTTTCTGATGCAGAAAACCCGGACGATAGCGGAACACCCGCACGCCGGCACGCACCGCCTCGAAGGCATACAGGCTGGACGCGGCATAGACGATGCGATGATCAGGCCGCGACGGCAACAGCAGTCGAACATCGACCCCGCGTAACACTGCCAGCCTCAGCGCGGCGAATACGGCTTCGTCAGGCACGAAGTAAGGGCTGGTGATCCATACCCGCTGCGTCGCTGCGTGAATGGCTTCGACGAAAAACAGCGAGCAGGTTTCATAAGCATCGGCCGGACCGCTGGCAAGCAATTGGCAAAGCACGCCATCCTCCGGATACGCATCCGGAAGGATCAACGGCGGCAGAGTACGAGCAGCCCAGAACCAATCTTCGGCGAACGATTCCTGCATGCAGGCCACCACCGGCCCGCGGACTTTCACGTGGGTGTCACGCCACGGCGCCAATGGTGGCTTCTCACCCATGTATTCATCGCCGACGTTATGCCCGCCGACAAAGCCGACTACGCCATCTACCACAACGATTTTGCGGTGGTTGCGGAAGTTGACCTGAAAGCGGTTGAGCCAGCCGCTGCGCGTGGCAAAGGCTTTGACCTCGACGCCGGCATCACGCAGCGCCTGCACGTAATGATGGGGCAGGGCATGGCTGCCGATGCGGTCGTAGAGCAAATGAATCGACACGCCTTCGGCAGCTTTCTTCAACAGCAAATCACGCAAGCGCTGGCCGAGCCGATCGTCGTGAATGATGAAGAACTGGACCAGCACTGCTTCCCTGGCTTGTTCGATCGCCTGAAATATTGCATCGAAGGTCGCGGTGCCGTTCACCAGCAGTTGCACCTCGTTGTTCGCCAGGCACGGCATGCGCCCCAGTTTCGGCATCGCGCGCAATGAGGCATAGGCACTCGACGCGCGAGCGGCCAGGGCTTCTTCAACCCATGGGCGCCAGTTCAATTCGGAAATGGCCAGACGCATCTGCTCGTTGGCCTGGCGCCGCGCCTTGATGTAGCCATCGAAGGTGCTGCGACCAAATACCAGATACGGAATAAGCGTGAGGTAGGGAATGAAGATCAGCGACAATGCCCAGGCGATTGAGCCTTGCGCAGTGCGCACGGTGAGCACCGCATGGATCGCAGCGATCGAACCGAGTGTGTGCAACAGGGCGATCAGATAACCGAAAATGTGCGGTCCTAAAAAATCCATGGGGCAGCCTTGCTCCGTGAGATGCAATGCTTAACAGACCATGTTCTGCGGCGAATGTCTCTATTTAATCGGCGCATGAACCGACACAATCGGCCGGCGTCTAACGGCCACAACTGATCAGGAGTTTCTCGATGAACGTTCGTCTGCTGGGTTTGGCGCTGGGCCTGGGTTTGGCATTGCCGGTGGTTGCGCAGGCGCAAATGCTGCAGCCGGGGTTGTGGGAAATGTCTTCGAGCAATCTGAAGGTCGATGATCAGGCCATGGATGTGCAATCGATCCTTGGCCAGATTCAAGGCCAGATCACCCCGCAGCAGCGCGCGGCGCTGGAGAAGAACGGCATCAACATCGGCGGCAAAGGCATCCGCGCTTGCCTGACGCCGCAGCAGGTGGCGACCAACGACATCCCGTTGGCCGACCCGCAATCGGGCTGCAAGCAGCAGATCACCGAGCGCACCGGCAACCAGTGGAAATTCCGCTTCAGCTGCCCGAAAGCCCAGGGCACAGGCGTGGCGACATTCCTCAGTGACCGCGAATTCACCACCGTCGCCAATGGCACCTTCAACGCCATCGGTATCAACCAGAAGGGTAGTCTGGAAACCCGTGCCGTGTGGCTGGGTCAGGATTGCGGCACGGTAAAACCCCGCGCTTGAAACCTCTGTGACGCCCACAGTTGGAAGCCATTCCAACTGTGGGAGCGAGCCTGCTCGCGAATAGATCGAAAGCGCACCTCAGGTCATGGCTTACTCAACGCCTTGTACAGCGTATTGAGGTTGTATTCGAACAGCCCGGTAAAGGTGCTCGCCGGTCCGCTCGCCGCCAGTGCATCCGAGTACAGGGTGCCGCCAATGTGCGCGCCGCTTTCATCCGCGATCTGCTTGAGCAGGCGCGCGTCCTTGATGTTTTCCATGAACACCGCTTTGACCTTGGCCTGGCGAATCTGCGTGATCAGCGCAGCGACTTCGGCGGCGGAGGGTTCGCGTTCGGTGGATAAACCCTGTGGCGCGATAAAGTCGATGCCATAAGCCTGACCCAGATAGCCAAAGGCATCGTGGCTGGTGACGATCTTGCGATTGCCCGGCGGCAGCGCGCCAAGTTTGTTTTTGGCTTCGGCGAGCAGGGCATAGATCTGCTTGAGGTAGGTCTGGCTGTTGCGCTCGTAGTCAGCTTGGTTGGCCGGGTCGGCGGCGATCAGCGCCTTGGTAATGTTGGCGACGTACAACTCGGCGTTCGCCAGATTGTGCCAGGCGTGCGGATCCGGAACGGTTTCGCCATCTTCATCGAGCGAGCGTGGAATCACCCCGCGACTGGCACTGATCACCGTTGCCTTGCTGTCGGTGCTGGTCACCAGGCGATCCAGCCAAGGTTCGAAACCGAGGCCGTTCTTGATGATCACTTTGGCTTTGAGCAACGCCTTGGCATCGTCCGGTGTCGGCTCGTAGGTGTGCGCATCGGCGTCCGCGCCGACCATGTTGGTGATCTCAACGTGCTCGCCGCCGACCTGATGAACCATGTCGGCGAGGATGCTGAAGCTGGTGACCACCGGCAATTTTTCGGCGGCCGACAAGGACATCGACAGCATCAGGCTGAACAGCACGAGTAGAGCGCGCATCGGGAAACACCTCATTGGGATGTGAGTAAAGGCGGGCGGCGCAGCAAACCGTGAACCGGTCCGAACACCACCGACAGCAGATAGCCGACCCCCGCGACCAGCACGATGGCCGGGCCGCTGGGCAGCGAGTAGTAGAACGACAGCAGCAAGCCGAGCCACACAGACACGCAGCCCATGACCGCGGCGATGGCAATCAGTATCTGCAGACGACGACTCCAGAATCTCGACGCGGCAGCCGGAAGCATCATCAGGCCGACTACCATCAGTGCGCCGATGGCCTGAAAGCCGATCACCAGATTCAGCACGACCAGAGTCAGGAACACCCCATGAGCCAGCGGCCCGAGACGACTGACCGTGCGCAAGAACAGCGGGTCGAGTGTGTCCAGCAGCAGAGGTTTGTAGATCGCCGCCATCGCCATGAGGCTGACCGCCGAGACCCACAGCATGCCGGTCAGTGTCGGCCCGTCTACGGCCAACGCTGAGCCGAACAGCAAGTGCAGAAGGTCGAGGCGCTTGCCGGCGATGCCAAGGATCAAAACGCCGCTGGCCAGTGAGATCGGATAGATCGCGGCGAGGCTGGCATCTTCTCGCAACCCCGTTCGCCGGGTGATCCAGGCCGCGAGTCCGGCCATGCTCAGCCCGGCTCCCAAGCCACCGAGGGTAAGTGCGGGAAGACTCAAACCGGCAAACCAGAATCCCAAAGCAGCGCCAGGAAGGATGCCGTGGGCGACAGCGTCACCGATCAGGCTCATACGTCTGAGAATCAGAAACACGCCCAAGGGCGCCGTGCTGCATGCCAGCACCAGGCCGCCGAGCAAGGCGCGGCGCATGAACACAAACTCGCTGAATGGCTGCCAGAGATGGCTGACGGTGGCGAGCATCAGGCGACCTGCATGTGCGGTGTTGGCTGGATCAGTTCTCTGCTGGTTCCGTACACGCAGTGGCCGTTTTTGATCAGCAGGGTATGCGGAATGTGTTGGCGGACAGCCGCCAGGTCATGGCAGACCACAAGCAGTGTCCGGCCTTCGGCGTGCCAGTGGTGAATGTGCTGCCAGAGCAATTGCTGGCCGAGTTCGTCGAGTGCGGCGTGCGGTTCGTCCAGCAACAGCACCGGGGCGTCAGCAAGGCTCAGTCGCGCGAGCAGGGCACGTTGTAGCTCACCGCCGGACAGGGCCATCAACGGGCGCTGTTCGAGTCCACTCAAATGCCAGTCTTCCAATGCGTTTTTCAGTCGCTGCGTGCGCAGCTGTGTCGAGAGCCGACGGCCCCAGAAACCTGCGGCGATGAGCTCTTCGAGGCTGATTGGAAACTGCCGATCCAAATGTTGCTGTTGCGGCAGAAAGGAAATGCCGCTTTGGCGTGGAACAGCCATTTCCACCTTGCCGGCCAAGGGCTTCTGCAAACCGGCGATGACTTTCAGCAGACTGCTTTTGCCGCAGCCGTTGGCGCCGATGATTGCGGTCAGGCTGGCGCTTTCGAACTCAAGACTCAAAGGCGTCGTCAGCGGTTGGCCGGGTGCGCCCCATACCAAGGATTGGCAGCGGATCATTTTTGCTCCCGTCGCCAGCTGCTTTCGGCGACGGCGTCATGGGCATGCAGGCTTTCGGCGTGGATCACGCGGATGTGGAATTGGTTGATGCCGGGCTTGCGCTGCAGTGCCAGATTGAGGCGGCGCGCGGCGTCTTCGCAGAACATCAGGTTTTGCCCATTGGCGAGTGCGAAGGCTTGCTCGTCGGGTCGCTTTACTGCGGTCTGTACGGCGGTGCCGAGGGCCGCTTCAGCGTCATTGATAATCGCGGTCAGCGGTAGCTCGTCGATGAAATTGTCGAGATGCAGGTGCAGTTGCGCATAGCTGCGCTGGCTGTGCGGTGTCGCTACGATCCCTTTGGTTGAGCCAAGCCATGCCAAAACATCGGCATGTTGCAGAGCCTTGTTGGCGAAATCGTCGACGAATTGCTGCTGGATCAATTGCCTTGCCAAGGCTGCGGAGCAGGGGCATGTCGAGGAATAGGGCACCTCGATTTTTAGTTCCACGTGGAACATTTGCTGTTTCAGGCTCGCTGAAATGGACGCCGGATAGGATTTCCAGCCGGCCAAGGGGCTGATCAACGCGGGTCGTTTCAACAACAATTCGGTGTGAATATTCAGATACGCGCAGGCGGATAGACCTTGGTGACTTACCAGAAAACCCTTGAGTACCTGATGCAGCAGAGCGGGAGAAAGGCTTCGCTGTTCGAGGGCTTCGAGTGCCAGATACAAGCGCGACATGTGAATACCACGCGCTTCACCATCATCGAGACTCACGCCAGCGTCGACTTTGGCGCTGAGGCGTTGGCTTTCGAGCACAACGGGTAGGGCAATCCCACGCATGCCTACCCAATCGAGTGGCAGTGCTTGGCGCGCAGATTGGGCGGCGATATCCGGGAGAGTAAGAGCATTCATGGTTGAGACCGTCGTGTTGATCTCTATTTACGTTACATTATAACAATCCATTCAGCGATGCTTTTTTCATGAAAAGGTTTTCACTAGCAGCCCGTCATCCGGCTGCAAGTGAACCTTACGCTGCTACCGCCCGAGCTGGAGAAGCGGTTGATGGTTGTCCAGCCGACACGGCGGGTATAGCCAACCCAAGCCTCGCCATCGGAGGCGATGCCGGTAAAAAAGGTCAATTGGCCGAAGCGGCTGTTGGTTTGCGCCCAATAGCGATGGCCGTCCTTCTCGAATCCGCGCAGGTAAAGCGTGGTGCCTACCGTATTGACGCTATAGGCATTGCCGTCGGCGTCTACACACGCCAGCAGATTAGCGCTGCGTGTGCAGTGCACCGGCCCCGGCATGTGCGCCTGTGCTTGGCTGGCCAGCGACATGGCAAAGCTCAAAAGCAGGCATTTCAACCCCTTGTTCATTGCGAGTTTCCACGGTCGGTGTTGCAGCAATTTGCGAAATCTCCTGTGTCGGACTGGCAAACTTAAGTTGTTATACTATAACATTAATCGCAACCAGCCTGAGCCGCCGATTACAATCGTTTGCCTTCATTGTCCCGAGTAAATGAAGCGCAACACGCCAAGCGCACACCTCAAAGCGCAAATCGGCTGCCATATATGAGGATTATCCAATGTCAGCCAAATTGCCCGTCACCGTACTTTCAGGATTTCTCGGCGCAGGAAAAAGTACACTTTTGAATTACGTACTACGTAAGCGAGACGGCTTGCGCGTTGCGGTGATCGTCAACGATATGAGCGAAATCAACATCGATGGCAGTGAAGTACAGCGTGATGTCAGCCTGAACCGCGCTGAGGAAAAACTCATCGAAATGAGCAATGGCTGTATCTGCTGTACGTTACGGGAAGATTTACTCGAAGAAGTCAGCAAACTTGCCCGCGAGGATCGTTTCGATTACCTGCTCATCGAGTCCACTGGCATTTCCGAACCGCTTCCGGTCGCTGAAACCTTCACCTTCCGCGATGAACAGGGGCAAAGCCTCGCTGACATCGCTCGCCTGGATACCATGGTCACCGTGGTCGACGGTGTGAATTTCCTGGTGGATTACCAGGCGGCCGAAAGCCTCGCCTCTCGCGGCGAGATTCTCGGTGAAGAAGACGAGCGCTCCATCACCGATCTGTTGATCGAACAGATCGAGTTCGCCGACGTCCTGCTGATCAGCAAAATCGACATGATCAGCCAGCACGAGCGTGAAGAACTCACCGCCATCCTCAAGCGCCTCAATGCCCAGGCTGAAATCATTCCAATGGTGATGGGCGAAATCCCCCTGGAGAAAATCCTCAACACCGGTCGTTTCGATTTCGAGAAAGCCGCACAAGCGCCCGGATGGCTACAGGAATTGCGCGGTGAGCACGTCCCGGAAACACAGGAATACGGCATCGCCTCGACGGCCTACCGCGCGCGCCGGCCATTTCACCCGCAACGCTTCTTCAGCTTCATCGATCGGCCTTGGCTGAACGGCAAGCTGCTGCGCTCCAAAGGCTTCTTCTGGCTGGCCAGCAAACCCACCGATGCCGGTAGCTGGTCGCAGGCTGGTGGCTTGATGCGGCATGGATTCGCCGGCCGCTGGTGGCGTTTTGTGCCAAAGAATCAATGGCCGCAGGATCAGGAAAGTGTCCAGGTGATCAGGGGAAACTGGATTCCAAGCGTAGGAGATTGCCGCCAGGAGCTGGTTTTCATCGGTCAGAACATAGATTTCGTACAGCTCTCCGCCGAACTCGATGCCTGTCTGCTGACCGACGAAGAAATGGCCATGGGTGTAGAAGGCTGGCGCTTGCTGCCTGATCCATTCGGCCCTTGGCACGAAGAGGCCGCCTGATGCTCGCACTCCAAGATCAGCCGCTGCTTACCCGTCATCAGCACCAGGGCGTGACCCCGGAAACGTTGACGCGAATCCTGGAAGACCAGACCAATCTCGCCGTCTGGCAACGTCAGCTGCCCGTGCACATTGCCGATTTTGCGCAATTGGTGCTGTCACTCAACGAGCCCTTGGCCGAGTCGCTGTGTCTGGAATTGCCCGACGAAGATGCCGAACCGGATCTCGCCGGTCTGGCTGCAGGGCTGCGTGATCTGCAAGGTTTCGAAGGTTTCATGAGCGATCTTAAATGGCTGATCAGTGCCTTCGCCTGCCTGCTCGGTGCGCGGCGTATCGGCGTGCGTTTGCGTGTGCTGGACAAGGCCATGTGCCCGCGCTTCCACGTCGATCACGTGCCCGTGCGCCTGGTCACGACCTATGCCGGGGTCGGTAGCCAATGGCTTGAGGAGGGCGCTATGGATCGCACGCAACTTGGCCAGGCCAATGCCGAACCGCTAGATTCAGGGTCGATTCGCCAGCTCAACAGCGGCGACGTCGCGTTGCTCAAAGGCGAAAAGTGGCACGGCAATGAAGGCTTTGGCCTGATCCATCGTTCGCCGCAACCGGCATCCGGTGAACGTCGTCTGCTGCTGACCCTCGACTGGCTCGGCTGATACATCAGGGCTTGCGCCAGACGCCCTGGCTCTGGCCTTCGCAATACGGCTTGAGATACGCCGCGTCAGTGGCCACGCCGTAATAGTGGATATCCTGGCGATAGGGCATATTGGCGACTTGCGCGTTGCTGCACACGCCGAAAGCGCCGCTGGGGCACTGGTCGACGTATTGCACCTCGACCTTCTGCCCGGCCAGCGTCGGTTGGCAGAAGCCGTCATTGAACAATTTCTGCGGAATCGTCCGGTTCTGCTGACACACTTTGACGTCGAGCCGTTCGCCCTGTGTGTGCACCACGCAGGCCTGAGCCCACGCTTCACTCGACAGCAGCGCCAACAGCAACGACCATCCCGACCAGCGCATCTTCGATCTCCTCAATAACTGTCCGCAGAAAGTACCCGCCATGTTGCAGAACATTCCGACCCACGTCATCGCCGGCCCGTTGGGCGCCGGCAAGACCAGCTTGATTCGTCAGTTGCTGGCGCAACGGCCTGCGGACGAACGCTGGGCGGTACTGATCAACGAGTTCGGCCAGATTGGTCTGGACGCCGCGTTGCTCTCTCGCGACGACGATGGTATCGCACTGGGTGAGGTGGCCGGGGGCTGCCTGTGTTGCGTCAATGGCGCGCCATTCCAGATCGGCCTCGGCCGCTTGCTGCGCAAGGCCAGGCCTGATCGACTGTTTATCGAGCCATCCGGGCTGGGCCATCCGGCGCAGTTGCTCATGCAATTGAACGAGGCGCCGTGGCTGGGCGTGCTGGCGGTTCAGCCATGTGTGCTGGTTCTGGACGCTCAGGCATTGCACGCGGGTAGAACCCTGCCGGACGCCCAGCAGCAAGCGTTGGCAAGCGCGGGTTTGCTGCTGTTGAACAAGGCGGAAGATCTCGATGAAGCGGTTCGAGAGAAAATCGCCAGCCAGTTGCCGCCCGTCAGGCTGATCTGGACGCAGCAAGCGCAACTGCCTCTGAGCGAGCTTCCGGGGCTGGCAGTAAAAGCGAACGAAGGCGCAGGGCATCTGCCGCTGCCTACTGGATTGGTACAGCTGCCAGCGGTCTGGAGCGATCCGGCCGAACCGATTTGCCTGAGTCAGGCGCAGGAGGGTGGGTGGAGCATCGGTTGGCGCTGGCATCCGCGGCAGGTATTTGATCAAGCACGCATCGCCTATTGGCTGAGCGCGCTGGACTGGAAGCGGGCGAAACTGGTTATCCACAGCACGGATGGCTGGGTTTCGGGCAATGCGCTGGAGCATGCCGAACTGAGTTGGCAAGCCAGCGAATGGCGAAATGACTCAAGAATCGAGCTGATCTTCGCTGAACCGCAGAACATCGAACAGCTGCAAGCCGGTTTGGCGGAATGCCGGATTCAGTGAGTCAGCTCAAGGCTTCCACTTGGTATGTTCCTGGCGCCACTGGCTCAGCTCGATGACTTCTGCGCGAGGTTTGTGCACTTCGACCACCGGCGGCGTGTCGTCGAACGGCGCCGGGTAGGGTGCCAGTTCAATCTGCGCACTGTGCGCGCCGAACTGGGTGACGGTGCCGTTGTGGCGGCTTTCGCCGGTCACGGTGAACTCGAAGTTGTAGACCCGCGCCAGTCGTCGACGACCGTTGGCATCCTTGATCAGCCCGATCTTTTTCAGCGCGACGTTACCGTCCAGCAGTTCAACGCCAACATTGGTGCAATGCTGCTTGACCCGCTCCAGCGCGCGCTCGCGCAAGCCGTGGTTGTGCCATAGCCAGGCACCAGCGGCGGCGAACAGCATCAGCACGAAGATGTTTTCCAGGGTCAGCATCTACATCGAACTCCAAATGATGGCGTCAGCTTAACTGTCTCGCCGGTCTGTCGTACAGGCTGTGTTTCGTCGCATACTGCGCGGCTTGAATTTCAATCGTTTTACGGAATGACCCGAATGAAACGTACGCCTCATCTGCTCGCCATCCAGTCCCACGTTGTGTTTGGCCACGCCGGCAACAGCGCTGCGGTTTTTCCGATGCAGCGCGTCGGGGTCAATGTCTGGCCGCTCAACACCGTGCAGTTCTCCAACCACACCCAGTATGGTCAGTGGGCCGGTGAAGTGCTGGCGCCGCAGCAGATTCCCGAGCTGATCGAAGGCATCGCCGCAATTGGCGAGCTGGGTAACTGCGACGCGGTGCTCTCCGGCTACCTCGGCAGCGCCGCGCAGGGACGGGCGATTCTCAGCGGTGTGGCGCGGATCAAAGCGGTCAATCCGAAGATGCTGTATCTGTGTGATCCGGTCATGGGTCATCCGGAAAAGGGTTGCAGCGTGCCCACCGAGGTCAGCGATTTCCTTCTTGATGAGGCCGCGGCCGTGGCGGACATCATGTGCCCGAACCAGTTGGAGCTGGACAGTTTTTCCGGGCGCAAGCCGCAGTCGCTGTTCGATTGCCTGGCGATGGCACGGGCGCTGCTGGCGCGCGGACCGAAAGCGGTACTGGTCAAGCATCTGGATTATCCGGGCAAACCGGCGGATGGCTTCGAAATGTTGTTGGTGACCGCCGAGGGCAGTTGGCATTTGCGCCGCCCCTTGCTGGCGTTTCCGCGTCAGCCAGTGGGCGTCGGCGATCTGACCTCTGGTCTGTTCCTGGCGCGGGTGTTGCTGGGCGATAGCCTGCTGGCAGCGTTCGAATTCACCGCAGCGGCAGTGCATGAGGTGTTGCTGGAAACCCAGGCATGCGCCAGTTACGAGCTGCAACTGGTGCGGGCGCAGGATCGCATTGCGCATCCGCGGGTGAAGTTCGAGGCTACCGTGATCAGTCTGTAAGACCGCGTTGCCCCCATTCGCGAGCAAGCTCGCTCCCACATTTGGTTTGTGTACGCCACAGAGCCAGTGTGGGAGCGAGCTTGCTCGCGAAAGCGTTGTTCAGAGCGCTAAAAATCTCAGGCGTCGCCCTTGATCTCCTGATAACGCTTCTCCAGTTCCTGACGAATCTGCCGGCGCTGCTGCGCCTGTATGAAGCGGCGCTTGTCTTCGCTGTTCTGCGGTTGCAACGGCGGCACGGCGGCCGGTTTGCGCTGATCATCCACCGCGACCATGGTGAAGAAGCAGCTGTTGGTGTGGCGCACCGAGCGTTCGCGGATGTTTTCGGTGACCACTTTGATGCCGACTTCCATCGACGTGTTGCCGGTGTAGTTGACCGAGGCCAGGAACGTCACCAGTTCGCCGACATGAATCGGCTCGCGGAAAATCACCTGATCCACCGACAGGGTCACCACGTAGCGCCCGGCATAACGGCTGGCGCAGGCGTAAGCCACTTCGTCGAGGTATTTGAGCAGGGTGCCGCCGTGGACATTGCCAGAGAAGTTGGCCATGTCGGGGGTCATCAGTACCGTCATCGACAGCTGGGCGTTTCCGGGTTCCATAACGTTCTCACGGATCAAGGCTGATTGCAGGAAGCGCCTCTGCGGGCACCTGGTGGCTTTTCAAAAAGCACCGTTATCGGGACGCCGCGCGGCGGGCCGCCGTCACGCCGGTAGCGATCTGTTTCCATATATTGCACCGGCTTCCAGAGCGAAGTCGCGGTGTTAACCTGCAAAAGCCCTGCCCAAGGGCAATTCCTACATTAAAAGCGGATTTTTACCCTGCTCGCGCAGAACGTCTGACGTCTGTCCGCGCGCCTCGTCATCAAGGAGCCCACGCCATGCATGCCATCAGTTTCATTCAGGATCTGGCAGTGATCATGCTGGTCGCAGGCGTGGTAACCGTGCTGTTTCATCGTTTCAAGCAGCCGGTGGTGCTCGGCTACATCGTCGCCGGCTTCATCATCGGCCCGCATACGCCGCCGTTCGGCCTGATTCACGACGAAGAAACCATCAAGACCCTGGCCGAACTCGGGGTGATCTTCCTGATGTTCTGCCTCGGCCTGGAGTTCAGCCTGCGCAAGTTGTTCAAGGTCGGCGCCACGGCGTTTATTGCCGCGTTTCTCGAAATCATTCTGATGATCTGGATCGGCTACGAAATCGGCCGCTGGTTCGACTGGAACACCATGGATTCGTTGTTTCTCGGCGCGATTCTGGCGATCTCCTCCACCACCATCATCGTCAAAGCGCTGAATGACCTGAAGATGAAGAACGAGCGCTTTGCGCAGTTGATCTTCGGTGTGCTGATTGTCGAGGACATCCTTGGCATCGGCATCATCGCGCTGCTGTCGAGCATCGCCGTCAGCGGCACGGTGAGCTCGGGCGAAGTGTTTTCCACGGTCGGCAAGCTGTCGCTGTTCATGATCGTCGCACTGGTCATCGGCATCCTGCTGGTGCCGCGTCTGCTGGCTTATGTGGCGAAATTCGAAAGCAACGAGATGCTGTTGATCACCGTACTCGGCCTCTGTTTCGGCTTCTGCCTGCTGGTGGTCAAGCTGGAATACAGCATGGTGCTCGGCGCTTTCCTGATCGGCGCGATCATGGCCGAGTCGCGGCAATTGCTGAAAATCGAAAGACTGGTCGAGCCGGTTCGCGACCTGTTCAGCGCAATCTTTTTCGTCGCTATCGGGCTGATGCTCGACCCGCTGATTCTTATTGAATACGCTTGGCCGATTGCGGTGATCACCGTCGCCGTGGTGCTGGGCAAGATGCTGTCCTGCGGCCTCGGTGCGTTTATCGCTGGCAACGACGGACGGACCTCACTGCGGGTCGGCATGGGTCTGTCACAGATCGGCGAATTTTCCTTCATCATCGCCGCGCTGGGCATGACCTTGCAGGTCACCAGCAACTTCCTCTATCCGGTCGCTGTGGCCGTGTCGGTGATCACCACGCTGCTGACGCCGTATCTGATCCGCGCGGCGGACCCGCTGTCGATCAAGCTCTCGGCCGCTGTGCCCAAGCGGCTCGGGCGGGTGCTCGGCATGTATGGCGAATGGTTGCGCAGTATTCAGCCGCAAGGGGAGGGCGCGCTGCTGGCGTCGATGATCCGGCGGATCCTGTTGCAGGTCGGGGTCAATCTGGCGCTGGTGATTGCGATCTTCTTTGCCGGCGCATACTTCGCCGAGCGCATGTCGTTGTGGCTGCAGGACTGGATCAGCGATCCGAGCTGGCAGAAGGCACTGATCTGGGGCGGGGCGTTGCTGGTCTCGCTACCGTTCCTGATTGCCGCTTATCGCAAGCTCAAGGCGCTGTCGATGCTACTGGCGGAGATGGGCGTCAAGCCGGAGATGGCCGGGCGTCACACGCAGCGAGTGCGCCGGGTGATCGCCGAAGTGATCCCGATTCTCTCGCTGCTAGTGATTTTCCTGCTGTTGGCAGCCTTGTCGGCCAGTATCCTGCCGACCAACAAGCTGCTGGTGCTGATCGCCGTCGTCGCGGCCGCCGTAGCGGCGCTGCTGTGGCGCTGGTTCATCCGCGTGCATACGCGGATGCAGGTGGCGCTGCTGGAAACCCTCGACAATCACAAGGAGTCGTCGAGGCATTGACCAGCCGGGGCGTGTGGCGGATCAGCTTTCCAGCCAGACGTCCCGCGCCCAGTGCCACACCGATTCCCAGGTTTCTTCGGCAATCAGTTCTTCTTCGGCCTGCCACAGCACCACGGTGCCGTCTTCTTCGACACAGTAGTAGTCATCGCCGTCCTGACAGATCGGGATCAAGCTGCGATCAACACCCACGTCCCATGCATTGGCTGCCACGTCCGGCAGGTAGGTGTGCGATTGCGGATCAGTGACGGTCACTGGCTCGAGGCTGCCATAGACCACATCGCTGACGGTCAGCAAAAATTCTTTGAAGACGAACGGAATGTCGATGAACAGTTGTTCTTCGATTTCTACCAGCAGGTCTTCGTCAGGCAATTCCAAAGGAACCGGTACGGGTTCGTTGGCTTCGCGCAGTTGTTCGATGATTTCTTCCACGTCCGGGATCCTCTTGCTGAATGGCGCGGTTTATATGGGCCGGTTTATACAGTAGCTCGCCATAGATGCAACCGTGAAATGAAAAACCCCGGCCGAGGCCGGGGTTCTGTTACCGCAAGTGAAGCGCAGCAGGGATCAGCCGTTCTGGCGGATACCGGCGACCAGCCAAGGCTGGTTGTCGCCCTGCGGACGTTCCATGTTCCAGCTTTCGCTGAACACTTCGCCCTGGTCGAAACGCGAGGTTTTCGACACGCCGGTAAAGGTCAGGGTGGCGATGGTCTTGTCGGCACGATCGTCGACGCCGTCCAGCTGCACCTGCAGGTTGTCGATGTAGGTCGACTGGAAGCCGTCGCCCAGATCCGCACGCTCACGCTTGAGGAACTCAAGCATTTGCGGGGTCACGAACTCGGCGATCTTGTCCATTTCGTTGGCGTCCCAGTGCTGCTGCAGCGACTGGAAGTGGCTACGCGCAGCTTCAAGGAAGCGCTCTTCGTTGAACCAGGCCGGTGCGTTGATCACTGGACGGGCGGCAGCCGGAGCGGCCGAACCACCGAAGATCGAACCCATGGCGGCAGGCTTCTGCTCGAACACTTCACGCTGCATCGGCGCGCCGGCCGGAGCGAATTGCTCCTGCTGCTTGCGACGACGGGCGGCGATGAAGCGGAAGATCACGAACGCGATCAGGGCCATGATCAGGATGTCGAAGATCTGCATGCCCTGGAAGCCGTCGCCCATGAACATCGACGCGAGCAGGCCACCGGCGGCGATGCCCGCCAGAGGGCCGAGCCAGCGCGAAGCACCGCCGGCCTTGGCTGCGGCGCCAGCAGCACCGGCAGCGCCAGCGGTCGCTGCTGCGCCGCCCACGCCTGGAGAAGAAGGAGCCATCTGGCTGGTCTGATGCGTCGGCGCAGCGCCGGCGCTTTTGCCACCACCAAAGCGCTTGGCGTTGGCGTCGAGGCTCATCGTCAGGCCGATGCACAACGCCATGGCGATGCTAAGAAAACGTTTCATAAAGGGTATTCCC